>Ga0335078_10006052_pt1 | contig 17928 bp, 13 predicted proteins | sample Lox_Sample_32_FD_206711 | JGI IMG/M metagenome (GOLD analysis project Ga0335078, IMG submission 206711) | Soil microbial communities from Loxahatchee National Wildlife Refuge, Florida, United States - Lox_Sample_3.2 | ecosystem: Environmental > Terrestrial > Soil > Wetlands | place: USA... | reverse complement strand
TGATGGCGCAGTCGGAGTATGTGCGCGACCTCGTGATCCAGTTTGCAGGACCGGCGGATGAGATCGGCCCGCAGGTGCGCCGGGTGTTGGCGGGCATCAATCCCAACCTCAGCATTGTTCGCATGAGCACCTTCGGCGAGGAGGTGACGCGCGTCTTCAATCGCGAGCGGCTGATTGCGCGCCTGACCGAATTGTTCAGCTTGCTTGCACTGCTGCTGGCGTCGATCGGGCTTTACGGTGTCACCGCTTACAACATTGCGCGCCGCACCAGCGAAATCGGCATCCGCATGGCGGTGGGCGCCGACCGCAAGGACATTGTGGCGATGGTGCTGCGTGGCGCATTCCGGCAGATCGGTGTGGGCCTGGTTATCGGTATTCCGCTGGTGATCGTGGCCGGTCGTCTGATGGCGAGCAAACTGTACGGCGTGGGCGCCTTCAATCCGCTGATTCTGGGCGCAGCGATTGTGGTGCTCGCGTTCTGCGCGTTCATTGCCGGCCTCGTTCCGGCGCAGCGCGCAGCCTCGATTGAGCCGGTGAAGGCGTTGCGCATCGAGTAAGACTTGTGAGCCCAGCACAAAAGCCGCCTCAAAAAGGGCGGCTTTGTGTACTGGGAATTCCAATCCTCTTTTTCAATGGTCCGTAAAATGTGTTTTCTCAGCCCGTGAAATTCCGAAAGCCTCAAAGGAACGCTTCGCTTCTCTTGCTTTCGTCGGGAAGCATTAGAAATCTGTGTCCATTACTGCAGCGATAGACGACTCGGTCCGCGAGCAGGAGTTGCCACTTCCCCAACTGATCCGGTAAATCCATCGGATACCCTTTGATTTCCCCCGACTCGCAGACCGGACAGCATTTCGGTTCAATCATGTCTGCAAGTACTCGCTCACCTCCTTCGCAACCTACAGCAGGTAGAAGCTCTACAGCCTGGATTATAAGCCCGTGCAATACTCCGGCTTCCGTTTTGATTCACAACCTCCGTCAGGTGGATGCCTGAGGTGACAACGTAGACGATACGGACGCAAGCGATACGTTATCATGGCTCGCAATCGTATTCGCGGGCTTACCGAGTTTTTAAGCTTTTGGATTGACAACAGTGTTGACAGCCGCGACAGGAGATCAGCTTCCTGTTCACACAGCCGCAGCTCTCGTCCCGGAAGCAAACCCTGTGTTTAGCAACTCTTCTTGTGCTGGCGACCTCGGCACTGTACTTCCGGGTCATCCGCTACCCCTTTTGCAGCTACGACGACACCGTCTATGTCACCGCGAACCGCCACGTCCAAAGTGGCCTGAGCCTGGAGACGGTGAAGTGGGCGTTTTCCACCTACGACGCAGCAAACTGGCATCCCATAACCTGGCTGTCCCACGCGCTGGATTACCACTACTTCTTTCTCGATCCCGCCGGGCACCACGGCACGAATGTCATTCTGCACGTCTTCAACGTGCTGCTACTGTTTTGGGTGCTGCGATCGGCGACCGGCTGCGTCGGCCGCAGCGCCATGGTGGCGGCACTCTTTGCCCTCCATCCCATCAATGTTGAATCGGTTGCCTGGGTAGCCGAGCGCAAGAATCTGCTCAGTCTGCTGTTTTTTCTGCTGGCGCTGGCGGCGTATCGCTGGTATACCGAGCGGCCAGGCATCGGTCGGTATCTTTTATGCGCGCTGTGGTTCTGGCTGGGACTGATGTCGAAGCCCCAGGTAATTACCTTGCCTTTCGTTCTGTTGTTGTGGGACTACTGGCCCCTGCGAAGGCTCGCTGTTCGCCATTCGCTATTGGCTTTTCGCCAGAAGCGTGCGCCTGACCGGTCCGACGAAATGCAGCCGGCAGCAAGCGCACAGGGGCCTTCTGACGAAGAGCGAAAAGCGAAGAGCGAAGAGCGATTTCTCCGGCTGGTGCTGGAGAAGCTTCCGCTGTTCGCGCTCTCCGCCGCCAGCGGTGTCATTACGATGAGGGCGCAACATGCCGGCGGCGCCATCGCCGCGTTCCGGATTCCGCTTGCCATTCGCCTGGCAAATGCAGCACTCTCTTACGCCCGATATCTGGAAAAGGCGATCTGGCCTTCGCATCTCGCAGTTTTCTATCCTCATCCGCTGGGCGCTGCGCTGGGATGGCCGGCAGTCGCGTCGGCCGCCGGGCTCCTGATCATCACCATCCTCGTGGTGCGGGCTCGAGAGCGCGGCTACCTGTTGGTGGGTTGGTTCTGGTTCCTGGGGACGCTCGTGCCGATGATCGGTTTGGTGCAGGTGGGCACGCAGGGCATGGCGGATCGCTACGGCTATCTCCCGTTTATTGGTCTCTATATGATGATTTGCTGGGGCGTCGCTGATCTTGCGGTGGAGTGGCGGCTGCCGAACGCCTCTCTGCCCGCCGTCTGCGTCACTGTCCTTCTAGCGCTGGTGATTATGACCTATCGTCAGATCGGATACTGGCAAGACGATGTCACGTTGTGGTCGCATGCTGCGCAGGTTACACGCGGCAACTATGTCGCGGAGGACAATCTGGGAGAGGCTCTGGTGGACGAGGGCAAGATGGGAGAAGCCATGCCGCACTTCTTCCGAGCGGTAGCGATCTTTCCCGCCGACCCAACCAGCAATCTGAACATCGGGGCTTATGAACAGGCACACCAGAATTTCTCGTCCGCCATCACTCAATACAACCAGGTGCTGCGGTACACGGCGAACCCTGGCGTCCGGCGCAAAGCTTTGATGAACATGGCCGATGCATATCAGGCTCTCGGGGACCGCGCTCGTGCCCGCCAGTGCCTGGAAGCCGCTCAACGGCTCGGGCGTCAGTAGGAACTCCGCGACGGCGGTGGACTGGTTTTTGGCTGCGGAGGCGGGCCTTGAACCCGCGTCGCCGGTGCTAGCTGTCGGCCTTTCCCATCTGGCTATCAGTCTAGATCCTCACCGGCAACCGTTCCACTTCCACCCCGCAGCAATACTTACTATGCCGTGACATTAGTCGCACTAAGATCTCACTTGGCCCGAGGATCTGGCTCCCGATCTTCGGGATCCGGGGAAGTCAGGGTTGTGGATCTCGCTCGTTCACGGCACGTGTGACTGGATTCCCATTCTTTGAGGAAATCGCCGGTCGTCTCGCACAGATCCACTGCACCGCAGAACCAACACACCGACCGCACAAGCCACCTATCGGCAATCTGCACTCTCTGGTGGGTAAAATCTTCGTTGCTCATCGCTAGCTCAGGTAACGCATTAGCTACGCTGGTGAACCATGCCTGTTCGCGTCGTGGTGAAACAAGTGCGGGATGACGGCTAGTTGTAGGCGTCGGGTGATTGTTTCGCCAACGAACCTTGTTTCTCGTTTTGTTCGATCAGTAGTCCAATCACCTGAGCAATATCAGCTGCGGAGGTCGGGCTCTGAAAGTTGCCACAAACCAACGCGTCTATCCCCGCTGGTAACTCGTGACCCACCGGTAATAGAGCCGAAAGCACAATGATGGGTACCCGGGGACAGAGAGACTTGAAGGAACAAGCCATCACACTGCCCGTGTCGATATGTTCTTCACGAATCACCACGGCTTCGGTATCCATTGAGTGGAGGAGCAGGCTGGATGCCTCTTGTGCGCTCTGAACCGCGCGAACACGGAATCCTTGTTCAGCAAGGTGATCCGTAAGCTGAGTATTGTAGTAAGCGTCTTTGGAGAAATAGAGCAGCGAGGACCGGCAAAACGGACGTTTAATGTGCAACAGCATGCTGGCCTCGTGCGGATGTTTCACTTGCTTACCCATTCATCCGTTGGCCAAGTGCTCGTTGCATACTTGCACGCAGTTGGGAACATTGGCACTCTGGGGATCAGCAATTGTCGCCTTGCGCCCGGCCCGCAAGAACCGTAAACTTGCGACACCAGTAACCATCCTTGGGGAACGAACGAGCCTGAGCTGTGAAGGAGACTCCATGTCGACAGGCGGCATCCTGCAATCGTGGAAGGAAATTTCGGCGCATGTGGGCCGAACCGAGCGAACCCTGCAACGCTGGGAACGGGGGTTCGGCTTCCCAGTGCATCGTCCGGCGGGCAAACCGCGCAGCGCCGTGGCTGCCGTGGTAAGTGAGATTGAGCGATGGATGGCCGCAACGCCGGCACTTCACGACATGCGGCAAACCGCGAAGCCGGGAATCCCGCCCGCGCAATCCGGATCCGATCTCGACCCAGGAGAGGCGCTGGCTTTGAGCAACCGAAGGTATGGCGACCCGACAGGTTTGGCCCCCTGTCAGGTGCGGCTCGCAGCGATTGTCCAGGAGCACAGCATTCTCTGCAGCAACATGCGGGATCTGATCGCAGAGCAGAGAAAGCTGCGCGAGGAACACCGCTTACGCCGCGGGGAACTGCACGACAGGATGCACGCTCTCGCTTCCGGTTAGACTCGGGCCCCAGTTGGCAGCCGTCGAACGCCTGTGCGAGACTGAGGCTGTCCAGAGGCCACCACTGCCACCTGTCTAAGGGGCCTGTAGCTCAGCGGTTAGAGCAGGGGACTCATAATCCCTTGGTCGGGGGTTCAAATCCCTCCGGGCCCACCAAGTTTTCATGAAAGTTCTTGCCGTGGAGGTCCCTCGCTCCGCTCGAGATTTCGCCTGCGGGCTCCCGCTGCGCTCACGCCCGCAAAGCGGCTCAAGTTCAAATCCCTCCGGGCCCACCAAGTTTCGCCTCACACTTCAGGTTGGTCCGCAACGAAACACCACCGCTGCAAGCAAGCGCTTCACTGCGCAAGCAATCCATAGATGTCCAGTTCGCTTGCCGTGCCGACGTAGACGTGGCCATCGGCGATGGTCGGAAGCGTGAACTTGACGGCCGGCCCTGCTATATCGCGGCCTCCTGCCTGACTGCTGTTATAGAGCTCGTTCTTCAAGTTGCCGGCAGCGTAGGCGTGTAGTATAGCCGCGCCACCACTCTTCGACTTGCTGGTGTCGAGGTCCCACAAGATGCCGTCGGACCCGCCATTCGACGACACCGACGTGTTGGCTCCGTGGCCGCCATACACTATGGTTCCTTGCATAGTCGGGCTGCTCGAAATCAAACCGGTATTCGGATCCCAACTGAAAGCTTGCACCACATCCTGCGCCTCGTGATAGTAGATGGTGTTATTCCATAAAGTCGGGGTCGAGAAGATGTTGTCGTACTGCTGCGTGCCGCTCTGCACCTCCTGAATCACGTGGTCGGACATCTGGTACTGGCCCATGTTGTCGCGATTGACCACGAAGATGCGGCCGTCCTTGCCGCCGCCAATCAACTCATGCGGATACTGTGACGGATTGTCGGGCATGATGATGCAGGATCCACTGCCCAGATCGGCATCGTTATCGCGCAGCAGTTGTTCGTTGGAAGGCTTGAAGAAGTCGAGCACGTTCAGCGAGGTGTCCTGCAAGCGCAGGAACGAGTCGTTGTAATCCGGTGCGGGATCGTCCAGATCGACGCCGCTGATCAGGTAGAGATCGCCGGTGGTGTCGTCGACCGCAGGCGTTCCGCCCCACAGCCCGCCGCCGGCGCCGTCGGCGGTGTCATTCATGATCGCGATCTGCTGCAGCGAGGCTTTGTCGTAGGCAAGAATCCAGCCGTGGGAGCAGTGTCCAAAGCTGATATACACGGCATTGCTGGCCGGATCCAGCGCCAGGCCGTTACGCTGATAGCAGTCGGTTTCGAGAGTAATCTGTCCGTTTTTGCTGTCTTGACCGGTGCCGGGAACCGTACCCGTGACGATCACCGGACCGCCAAACCTCTCGCTGCCCGTAGCGAGATCGAGCGCGTGCAAGCGAAACACCTTCTTGCCACTCTCGCTGCCGTCGGTCACGACGTACATGGTGCTGGTTGCGTTATCGATCACCGGAGTGGAGGTGATGCCGAGCAGCGGCTTGATGCCTTCGTCATCGTTAACTTGCAGCGGCGTGGCGAGGTGTTTCTGCCAGAGCGGCGAGCCCGAGAGGCCATCGCCGTCGAAGGCATATACAGTGTCGTTCTCGGTCTCGACGAATACCACGTTATGGAGAACTCCTGCGACGGTGAGGTTCGGCACATACAGCGGCTGGGCATAGATCTGCCCGTCGACCGGATAGGAGAACAGCTTGCCGAACTGCTGCGAATTCACATTTGACGGATTCAGTGTGGTCTCGCCGGTATTCGCTCCATCACGCACATCGTCGTTGTGAAAGGTGAGAACGGAGGCCGTCCCAGGCGGCGCATTGATCACGTTGAGGGATGCATTCACGCTGTACGACGGCAGGGCGGCGCTGGTCGCGGTGACGGTGTACGTTCCGGTGCTGCCGGGCGCGGTATAGAGGCCGCCGCTGGTGATGGTGCCAACGGTGTTATTGCCGCCAGCCACACCATTCACCGACCAGGAAACAGCGGTGTTCGTTGTCCCTTGCACGGCAGCGGTGAACTGCTGAACGCCCTTCGGGGCCAGGTTCACCGAAGAGGGAGAAACGCTGAGACTGATGACCGCAACGGTTGCGCTGGCGCTCTTGGTGTTGTCGGCCACGCTGGTGGCGGTTACGGTATGGCCGCCGGCGGTTGCCGCGGCGGTATAAAGACCGCTCGTGTTGATGGTACCGACGGTCGTATTCCCGCCGGCCACGCCATCGACCGACCACGTCACGCTGGTGTTGTTCGTGCCGGTCACCGCGGCCGTGAACTGCTGGTTAGTGCTGATGGCCAGCGTCGCCGTCGTCGGGGATATCGTCACCGAAATACCCGGGGGTACGTTGATCGGATTCACTGTCACGGCCGCACTTGCGATCTTTGTCGGATCTGCTTGCGACACTGCGGTCACGGTCACTTGCAGAGGAGTGGTCGTCGGAGGAGCGGTGTAGAGGCCGCCATTGGAGATGGTCCCTGTTTGTGAACTGCCGCCGGGAGCCTGGTTCACTTCCCACTGCACGGACGTATTACTGGAGTCGGTGACGCTAGCATGGAATTGTTGCGTTCCACTCGCGGAAACCGTGGCCGAGGTCGGCGAGATGGTAATAGAAACCTGCGATGGCGGTGTTCCCCCTCCGCCATTGCCATTGTCACCGTTGCTGCTGGTGCCACCTCCACAGCCGGCGATCGAAAGAAGTAAATAAGTGGAAATCAACAAGGACAGGGCACAAGCAGGCTGGCGACGCATCAGAACCTCAGGGGCTACAGTCACTTCCGTTGCAGGCGGATAGATGACCAATCGTGATGGCGCGTTGGCTACGCGGGAGAGAACAAAGGACATTTCACAAGGTTTTCAAGATGAAACGCAGTTTGTGCGCTTCGGTGTCGATTCTTCGAAACGTCACGGCTGTTGCCTTGTTCGGAGCAATGCCTCCGCCGTTGTCAGGGCATCTTGCCAGGAAAAGTCTCCATCGAAGTTAGAGCAAGCAGGACGAACCCAGGCGGCACTACTGGAGCACAGTGGGATCGCCAAAAGGAGACTCAGGTATGGATCAGGATCGTAATAAGCAGGGTCAGCAGGACTGGAATCAAAAACAGGGACAGCAGGGTCAGCAGCAGGGACAGCAGGGCCAGCAGCACGGACAGCAGGGCCAGCAGAAGAACCCGCAGTCGGAGCACGGGGAGCAGGAGAAGACCCGCAAGCAAGCGTAGTTATAGTTAAGTAAGTCGAGTATGCGGCCCGATGACGAGCAGTGGCTCAGATCAGGGCCGCGTTTTATTTTGCGGCTGCAATAATCCTTCGAGGATGACAACGGACGTTACCCTGGACGAAGAAGAGCGCCGCTAGTAGTCGCGCCCTTAGCTAGTCATAGCGTTCGAAGACGATCCGTTTCTTGTCCCAGGCGAACTCCTCGGTCAGCAACTTGCGATTGGCGTCCACCATGTTATTCAGCCCGCAGATGTAGGCCTGCATATCCGGACGGCCGGCGGCGACCTGGCGCACGTGGTCTTGCACGTAGCCGCGGCAACCCTGCCAGTCGTCGCGGCAACGGCTCAGCGTGGCAATGTAGTGAAAATTGGGATGGCGCCGTTGCATTTCCTCAAACTCTTCCTGGTAGTAGATGCCATCTTCGTAACGCGTCCCGTAAACCAGCCAGTACTCGTGCGCCTGGTTGCGTTGCGGATCGGCGAACAGCCATTGCGCCATGCTGCGAAATGGCGCGATGCCAGTCCCGGTAGCAATGAAGACCGCGTCGTGTTTGGGCTCGCGCATCACAAATAGCCCATGTGGCCCGTGAAAGCTGATGCTGGCGCCGACCTCGAGATCGCACAGCCAGTTCGACATGAAGCCGTCCTCGACACGATTCAGGCAGATGTCGAAGGTCGGGTTATCGCGCGGGGGCGACGCGATGGAGTACGCGCGCGAGTGAACCTTGCCGTCTGGCTTGGGCTGCCGAATGGTAACGAACTGGCCAGCCTTGAAGTTGAATTCGCCGAGTTCGGCGGCTTCGAATTCCAAATGCTTGGTCTCCGAGGACAAGTGGATGGACTTGGTGAGCGTCGCGGTAAGCATTCGACGCCCAACGTTTGCGGGCTGCTGAACTGGGGTGCTCATGCTGTTTACTATTGTAGACGCGATCCGAAAGGCGGCGACGCCGGTGCAGACGTCGCGAACGCGTCAGGCGCCTCGTATTTTGGTAATGATTCATGTTTACCCGATGTTGTGGTTCATGGCAACCACCTTCGGTTGCGACGGCCATGGCGAAATGCGTACCGCCATGCGACTAAACTGGTCAGGTGGGGTTCGTTTGCCTGAAAGCTCATTGATGCTGCGCCGCCTGGCACCATACCTGCTGATCGGAATCGGGCTGCTTTTTCTGTCAACCGCGTCGGTTGCCCAGGAGCAGCCAACCTTCCGCACCCAGTCCAACGTGGTACTGGTGCCGGCGCTCGTCCGGGACAAATCCGGTGAGGTGGTGTACGGCCTCGAAGCCAAGGACTTCGTTATCGAAGACAACGGCGTGGTTCAGACTGTGCACCTGGATGAGGCGGCCGAGTCGGAGCCGGTGTCGCTAGTGGTTGCCATCCAGTGCGGCCGTCGCGCCAACTTCGAACTCCCTCGCATGCACGGGCTCAGTGCGATGTTGCAGCCGGTGCTGGCGCAGCCCGATTCGAAAATTGCGGTCGTTACCTTCGACAGCCAGGTCCACCCCATCGAGAATTTCACAAGCAACGACAGCCTGATCACCGGCGCCTTGAACAGCTTGCAACCCGGCGACGAAGGCGCGGCGGTGCTGGACGCAGTGAACGATTCGGTGAAGATGCTGAACGGTGTGCCGCAGGATCGCAAGCGCGTGCTGCTGCTGATAAGTGAGACGCGCGATCACGGCAGCCATTCGGCCAAGGTCGAAGACGTGATCAAGGCCATCGGCGACAGCAACGTCGTGGTCTACACGCTGGCGTTTTCGCCGACGAAGTCGAATGTCCTCGATACGCTCAAGGGCAACAACAATCCCGATCTGCATCCGGAGCAGACCGAGGTGCACGAAGGTCCGGATCTGCTCGCGCTAGTGAGTCTGGCGGAGCAGGCGATGCGCAAGAACACGGCAAAGGCGGTCGCCTACCAGAGCGGTGGCGAGTATCAGATGTTTGACTCAGCCAAGGGTTTCGACGCGCGCCTCAACAACTTCGCCAATCATCTGCATAGCCGTTACCTGCTTAGCTTTCAGCCGTCGCGCCCGCAACCGGGCTTGCACCAGCTGACGGTGCGGCTGAAGGAGCCGGGAGGCGCGACGGTTCTGGCGCGGACGAGCTATTGGGCGAAGGAAGCGCAGCCGTGAGGGCAGAGCCGCTGAAGTATTCCAATGCCGGTTCAATTGGAAGATTGTCATCACGAGCGTAGCGAGGGATCTGCTTTCCTTCCGAGTCCCAAGACAGCAGATCCCTCGCGTTGCTCGGGATGACGATCTTCCACTTCGTGCATCCTCCCGAGGACGCAGATCCCTAAGGACGCAGACCCTCGTCGCGCGGGATGACAATTTGCCGGCAGCGAAGTCCGAACTACTGCGCGCGCAATACGCCGCCGAGCGCTTCCAGTTTCGCGATGATCTGCGCCGACCACTGCGCTACTTCATCATCGCGCAGCGTGCGCTCCTGCGACTGGAACTCGGCATGGAGCAGCACCGAGTACTTGCCGGCGCCGACTTTCTCGCCGCGATAGATCTCGGTGGGAACGAAGCTTTGCAGCTCGGTCACCTGCAACTCCAGGACCGCAGATTGGATGCGCTCGAAGGTCACCGCATCGTCGAAGACGAAGGAGAAATCGCGGCCGACGGCCGGGAACTTCGAGATGCGCTGATAGTGCGGCTCGCGCAGGCCATGCTGATACAGGGGGTCGAGCATGACCTCGGCAACGTAGACTTCCTGCCGCAGCTTGCGCTCGGCGGCCAGCTTCGGATGAAGTTGGCCGAAGACTGCAACGGTCGTTCCATCCATCACTGCGCCCGCGGAACGGCCGGGATGGAAGTACGCAGGAACCGTCGAGTCGAATTGCAGCGACCGATGCTCGAAGGCCGCGAGCAGCCTCTCCATGTCGCCCTTCATGTGGAAGAACGTGTACGGCTCGGGCTGACCTCGGTGCACACTTTTCGTGACGGCGTCGCCGGTGGCTGCAAATCCGAGATGGCGACGTTCGTCGTGTTTTTCGCCGAGTTTCTCGAAGATCTCGCCCGCCTCGAACAGGCGGACGTTGGTTGTGCCGCGATTCAGGTTGTAAGCCACCATGTTGATGAGGCCGGGCAGCAACGAGGTGCGCATGTACGCCGACTCTTCGTTCAAGGGATTCGCGACCGCGAGAGGCTCGGGTATAGCGGCCTGACGCCTCTCGTCTGCAGAAGAATCGAGAAACGTTCTGGCTTGCTGTTCCGAGATGAACGTGATTGAGATCGCCTCGTCGTAGCCAAGCGCCAGCATGATCTCGCGCAACCTGGCGTTCTTGGGCTCGTCGGGCAATTCGACTACGCCACCGATGAACGCGGGCAGGGTGTTGGGAAAGTTGTTGTAGCCGTAAATGCGGGCGAGTTCTTCGAGTAGATCAATCTCCCGTTCGAGGTCGAGCCGCCAGGTGGGGATTTGTACGTCCAGATCGCCAGATGTGTTGGCTGTCGCACCGAAGCCCAGTCGCCGCAGAATGTGTTCGACTTTGGGTTGTGCTATTTCGATGCCGAGATTTCTTTTGATCTCTGAGCGGCGCAGCAGAATTGGCGGCCGGTCGAGTGTGCGGCCAATCGCATCAATGCGCGTGCCGTCGGGTTCGCCGCCGGCGCTTGCCAGAATCAACTCCGCAACACGATCACAGGCCAGCGGGGTGATGCCGCAATCGGCGCCGCGCTCGAAGCGGTGCGAGGCGTCGGTGTGCATGCCGTGGCGCTTGGCCATCGAGCGCACGGTCCACGGTTCGAACCACGCGGATTCGATCAAGACGTTCTTTGTCTTCTCGGTGATCATCGTGTCGAAGCCGCCCATCACGCCGGCCATCGCAACTGGCTTCTTCGCGTCGGCGATGACAAGGTCTTCGGTCGTGAGATTGCGATCGACGCCGTCCAGCGTCTTCAGCGATTCGCCTTCGCGGGCGCGGCGAACGATGATTGTGCCGCCCTCCAACAGGTCGAGATCGAAGGCATGGGTGGGGTGGCCAAGCTCGTTGATCGCGTAATTGGTCGCGTCGGCAGCATTGTTGATCGAGCGTGAGCCCAGCAGTTCCAGGCGCTTGACGATCAATTCCGGCGAGGCCCCGATCTTCACATTGCGAACGATGCGCGCGGTATATCGAGCACAGCCATGCGGGTCTTCAATGACTATGGGGAACGCACCGGTATCGAGGCTGGCTGCCGCGGCCTCCATCTGGTGTGCAAGGCTCGTCATCCCGATCGGGCCCGAGACATGCGGCGGCGCGGTGCGACGTACTTTTGGCTTTGGCAGCTTCGGCTCGACGGGTTTCAGCTCGACATCGTAGATCGCGGACGCCTCGCGTGCGACGCCGTAGTGATTCATGGCGTCGACGCGATTCGTGGTGATGTCCATCTCGTAGATGGTCTCGCCGTTTTCTTCTGCGACAGATTCCACCGCGATGCCGGCCGAAGTGAGGTCTTCAGCGAGCTGACGATCGTCGACCGTGACATCGACGAATTCACGCAACCATGAAGGAATGATTCTCATATCGATTGTGCGGCGGGTTCAAACCCGCCTGATCATATGTCGTCCCTAAAGGGACTCGGGTCATTTATTGCTGCCTACCCAGCGCTGAAGCGCTGGGCTATCATCTTCCGTCTCGCTGCGCGAGACTCGTTCGCAGCGAGTTCCAGCACCGGAGCGGAGGAATCCAAAGTTTTCTCAGCGGCGCCGGAGCGCTCGGCTAAGATATGCCGCGCCTGCGGCGCTGGAGTAATCGCACACGGCTGGAAGTGGAAGAATTGTCATCACGAGCGAAGCGAGGGATCTGTTTTCCTGCCGAGTCCCGAGAAAGCAGATCCCTCGCTTCGCTCGTGATGACAATCTTCTGCTTCGTGCATTGCCGACAACCCCGCGCAGCAGACTTTTCAGCGCATGTCAGGCTTACTCTACCCGCTGACCCTGCATCGCCCACAAGTTGCCAGGCACTCATGCGAACTGCTCCAGGAAGCGCACATCGCCCTCGTAGAACAACTGGATTCCCTCCACGCCGTACTTCAGCAGCGCGATGCGCTCCACGCCCATGCCGAAGGCGAAGCCCGAAACCTTCGACGAGTCGTACCCGTTCTGCTTCACGAAGTCGAAGACGTTCGGGTCGACCATGCCGCAGCCCAGCAGCTCGATCCAGCCGCTGAATTTGCACGTCCGGCAGCCCTTGCCGCCGCAAAAGATGCAGCTCACCTGCATGTCGGCGCTGGGCTCGGTGAAGGGGAAGAACGACGGGTAGAAGCGCGTCTTCACCGCCGAGCCGAAGAGCGCCTTCATGGCGTGGTCGAGCGTGCCCTTCAGATCGCAGAAGGTGATGTTAGTGTCGACCGCCAGGCCCTCGACCTGATGGAAGAGCGGCGAGTGCGTCGCGTCCAGCGGATCGTTGCGATGCACCTTGCCGGGGATGACGATCCGCAGCGGCGGCGGTTGCTGCTCCATGGTGCGAATCTGCACCGGCGACGTGTGCGTGCGCAGCAGCAGGCGATCGCGCGCCGGCTTGCCCTCCTGACCGGCGATGAAGAGCGTGTCCTGGGTGTCGCGCGCGGGATGGTTCGGCGGGAAGTTCAGCGACTCGAAGTTGTAGTAGTCGGTCTCGACCTCGGGGCCTTCGCCGACGGAGTAGCCCATCGCCTTGAAGACCGCGACGATCTCGTCCATCACGCGCAGTACGGGATGCTTGACGCCGATGGGGCGCTGGATGCCGGGAAGCGAAATGTCGAGGCGCTCGGCGGCGAGTTTGGCATCAGCAGAAGACGCGTGAATTTTGCCGTGAGCGTCTTCGATCGCCGTTTCCACGCGAGCTTTCAGTTCGTTGACGCGTCGGCCAACCTCGCGCTTTGCCGGACCAGGCGCGGCCTTCAGCCACGTGTCATTGACATGTGTGAGGACGCCGTTTTTACGTGCGAGCCAACGATCACGGAAGGTTTTCCAGTCCGAGTCGGAGTGAAGCGCGGCAATTTCAGCGTCAAGCGCAGAGAACAAATTCTCGACGGCGCGATCCAGTGCCTCGGGCGAGTAGTCTTCGAGTTTGGGAACGGTGTACATAGCTTTCTTCTTCAGGTGTCATCCCGACCGACGGCTTTAGCCGGAGCGGAGGGACCTGCTTCGTATCGCCAGGCGCGGGCCTGAAGGCCTGCTATTCATCTGCCGTCCCTGAAGGGACTCGGCGTCGTATATCGTCCGACCCAGCGCTGAAGCGCTGGGCTATGCTCTTCCGTCTCGCTGCGCGAGACTCGATTCCTGTTACTCGCGCTGTGATTGCGAATCGCACAAATCGCGAGCCGTGAAAATCGCGAATCGCACAATCATTAGCGCACCCGAATCGCCGTCTCGATAGACTGCTCCTATTCTTTCTCAGTGCGCTCTGTGTTCTCAGTGGTGAATCCAAACACAACGGGCGGCCATCTCGGCCGCCCTTTCCTGACTGCGAATTTCCTGGACCGGGCGGCTAGGCTGCCGAGGCGTTTTGCGCCAGATGGCACAGCGCCGTAAAGCCGGTGGGATCGTTGACCGCCAGATCGGCAAGGATCTTGCGATCGAGGTCAACGCCCGCCTTCTTCAGTCCACTGATGAACTTGCTGTAGCTGATGCCGTTCAGCTTGGCGGCGGCGCCGATGCGCACAATCCAGATGGAACGGAACTGGCGCTTCTTCTGCTTGCGGCCGCTGTAGGCGAACTTCAGCCCGCGCTCCACCGATTCTTTCGCCGAACGGTAGAGCTTTGATTTTGTCAGATAATAGCCGCTTGCACGCTCCAGGATCTTTTTGCGGCGCGCGCGGCGCTTGGTACCACGTTTTACGCGAGGCATTGCATCTCCTTTTCAACTTCGATAAACGGCTGGAGGTAAGAAGGTGACCGCGCTCGTCGCCGAGGGGCCGATGTACCTCTTCACGCGCTGTTGGCCGTCGTGGCCTGGTGGCCGACGCCGGATGCCGCACTATGCGGCGTTGCGATCAGTAGTTGTACGGGATCATCCGTGCGATCTTCTTCTGATCGGCTTTATCCAGAATCGTATCCGTATCGAGCTGGCGCTTGCGCTTCGTGCCCTTGGAAGTCAGGATGTGGCGCTTAAACGCGTGACCGCGCTTGATCTTGCCCGAGCCTGTCTTCTTGAAGCGCTTAGCCGCTCCGCTATGTGTCTTCAGCTTTGGCATAGTGATCCTTCTATTACAACATAGATTGGGCGATTCGAGCTAGCGTGGTTGAGCGATAATCGCGGGGATTGCCCTTATGACATCGCGTTCCCGGCAAAATCGGCCGCAGGGATTATTTGTTGGCCTGGCGACGGTCGACATCAGCTACACGGTCGACGAGATTCCGCGCCGCGACCAGAAGATTTCAGTAGCCGGGCAGTCGATCTCCGCGGGAGGGCCGTCGGCGAATGCGGCCGCCACGTTCGCGTTTCTCGGCGGACGGACGTCGCTGGTCACGGCGGTAGGCGGGCATCCGCTGGCTTCGGTCATTCGTGCCGATGGTGAGCGCTTCTCGGTCACACTGCATGATCTCGCGCGTGGGCGAAAAGAGGCGCCGCCGGTTTCCTCGATTATGGTGCTTCGCCGGACGGGCGAGCGGACCGTGGTGTCCGCGAACGCGTCGGTGTTTTCGTCCCTTCCGGTCGAGCTGAATCCGCGATGGCTGAGCGGCGTCTCGATTGTTCAAGTGGATGGTCATTACATGAAGCTCTGCATTGCGGCGGCGCGGGCGGCGCGAGCGCGCGGAATTCCGGTCGTGCTTGATAGTGGAAGCTGGAAGAGGGGGATGAGTGAGCTGTTGCGGTTCGTTGATATTGCGATTTGCTCGGACGACTATCGTCCGCCGGGGTGTCGCGACACAAAAGATGTCGTCGGGTTTCTCGGCGCACGCGGGATTCGGCGAGTTGCCATCACGCGAGGCGGCAGATCGATCCAGTTTATCGATCATGAGCGACGAGGCACGATCGGCATAGCGAAGATTCGCGCAGTCGATACCCTCGGCGCGGGCGACATTTTTCACGGCGCGTTTTGTTATTACATCTCACAGCCGGGATGCGAGTTTTGCGATGCATTGTCGGCTGCGGCGCGGGTCGCAGGCTTTTCTTGCCGATATTTCGGAACGCGCCTGTGGATGGAGAGGTTCGCGCGGCGGCGGGGGCCTGCCGCCGGCTGAAGCCGGCTCAAGAAGGAAGTAAATGGGCCTTATCGGCACGACTGAAGTCGTGCCCTGACACTTGTCCTCCGAGTTCGGAACTCCTCAGCGGCCTGTGAGGTCGTGTCAGGCAAAGCACTCGAGGCCGGTTCGCATGGCGCGCTTGCATCCCCAGGCAGCCTTCGCATCTCTGGTTCGCATCTCACCCTCGGTAGACTGCCATGCGCCTTGCCCGTTTTCTCATCACGCTGATTGTGGTTAATGCTTTCTGGTTAGCGAGCGCCTCCGATCTTCGCCAGATCGGGATGGTCAACCTGCCCGGCTCGCCTGGCTTTGGCGAGATGGCGTTTGCCAATGGAATGCTGCTGTTGGCTCAGCCGGGCGCCTCAGCGGTAGACGTCTTCGATCCGGTGAAGCGCCGCACGATCGCGCAGGTCACGGGTTTGCAATCGCCGCGGTCGATCGCGGTTGATGTGCAAGGCGGGCGCGTTTACGTCGCCGATCATGGCAGCAATTCCATCGCGATCATCAGCATTGAGGGATGGAAGGTCGTCGATTCGATTGCGCTGTCCGGTTCGCCCGATGCACTGCTGCTGGACGGTGGCAAGTTGTATTGGGCGGATGCCGATGCTGGAACGCTGTCGCAACTCGATGTGCGGACGAAGCAAGACGTAGTCAAAGTCGATCTTGGCGGGATGCCGCGCAGCCTGGCACTTGGCGATCACGGGACCATCTTCGTGACTGTGCAGGACCAACATCAGATCGTGGCACTCGATCCGCAGCTGAAGATCGTGAACCGGTTTACGCTGAACGCCTCGCAGCCGACCGGCCTGGTCTACGATCCGCAGTATCGCGAACTGTACGTATCGGTGCGGGGAGCGGTGCTGGCGATCAATGCTGATACTGGCGCGGAGGTTTCTCGAGTGACCGCGCCCGAGGGCGTCGACGCGCTCTGGCTCGACGGAGATTCGCGCACACTGTATGCGGCGAGCGAAGGCACATTGCAGGTGCTTTCGGCGAAAGGCAATCTCACGCAGACGGATAGCATTCTTACCGAAGTGAAGGGACACACCGTGGCGTACGATTCTGCAAAGCGACTTGTGCTGGTGCCCGGCGGGCGGGAAGGGAAGTCGAAGCTGCTGATCCTGCGGCCGATGAGTCCGAACGCGCAGCCTGGCACGGACGAGACCGACGCGCGCGTGCGATAACAGCGGGCTTCAATCCACTTCAGGCGTGTTTTTTGCCCCATCGCGGGCGCGCGCCGATACCATTACCGCGCCGCGAATAGAAATTGCGCGGCGCCACCGGCGCCAGCTGAGGTTTCTAAATTCATCACTTAGACGCTGGCCTGAAGGCCAGCGCTACCCATGCCGCCGGCTGAAGCCGGCTCAGAAATTAATGAAAAACCGCTTACCCAGCACTCCGCGCCAAAAGAGGGCGCTGCGTGCTGGGCTGAGTTATGCCGTGCCTTCGGCACTCGATTCTCGTCATCCATTCCGCTTGCCTTCGGCACTCGATTTTCGTCGTTCATGCGGCACTGCCGAATTTGTAAGGTAGTTCTCGCGCCAACTCTGAAGGCCAGATCTACCGGCATCGGCTTACCCTAGATACGCCCGCGCCATCGGCCGCCACCACGGCCAGTCGTGATAGCTCTGGTCTCCCCACACATACAGCTCATGGCGAATGCCCTTCGCGCCCATGATCGCCGCCATCTGGCTGTTGTCGTTCCAGCACATGTCCCATTCGCCGGTCGAGAGCACGGTGCGCAGATGATTGTAGCGCCAGCCGTCGGTGCAGTTGGCCAGGTAGTCCGGCGGATTGTTGAAGTACACGTCTTCGCTGTACCAGCCGTCGAGAAACTTCTTGATGTCGTACGCGCCGCCCATGCAGACGCAGTCGGTGACTTTGTCGGGATATTTCATGGCGAAGTTGAGCGCATGATAGGCGCCGAAACTGCAGCCGGTGAGGATGGTCCGCGGATTCCAGTTCTTGTTCCACATCAGCGGCAGCACGTCGTTCAGGATGTAGCGCTCGTATTGCAGATGCCGCTGCAGCCGCCAGTAAGGATGCGCCTGCTTGTTGTACCAGCTCTCGCCGTCGACGCTGTCGACGCAATAGATCTGCAGCCAGCCGTTCTCCAGGCGATCGGCCAGCGCGGCGATCATCTTGTTGTCTTCGTATTCGTAAAAGCGGCCCTGCGAAGTCGGAAATACGAGGACCTT
>Ga0335078_10006051_pt1 | contig 17928 bp, 20 predicted proteins | sample Lox_Sample_32_FD_206711 | JGI IMG/M metagenome (GOLD analysis project Ga0335078, IMG submission 206711) | Soil microbial communities from Loxahatchee National Wildlife Refuge, Florida, United States - Lox_Sample_3.2 | ecosystem: Environmental > Terrestrial > Soil > Wetlands | place: USA... | reverse complement strand
GCCCAGTCCCCTGCCGCATTCTCAACAACCAGAATAGCGGCGTCGAACAAGCCACATAGGACGTCGAAGGAAGCGTGCTTCGCATCGCTGAACTGCTCCGCGGCCTGCACGTAATCGACGGCGGCCAGATCGCGGAAGAAATCGCTTTTCCGCACCGCCAATTCGCTAAAATGGCCGGAAACCCGCGCCCGCATCGCCTGGCAGATATGACTGAGCGCTTCCCTGACTGCCTCCCGGTTGGGCGCGTAGCGGGGCGCATCGGCACAACGGCGCAGCTCCGACTCCAGCCACTCCAACTGTTCCAGATGCTGCCGCTGGCGAAAATTGCGAACCAGAGATCCGATAAACTTCTTTTCAATCCCTGCGAGCTCGGGATCGGCCGCCATCGCATGACGCACCAGTTCAAATCTGGATTGCACGAGCGCTTCGTCGCGAACAATCTGGGAGGCAACTTCATAGTTGCTGCGGGTGTTGGTAATGCCGCGGCCGATGATCCGTCCCGAACGATCAAGGGCAATGGCCTTGGTCGTGGTCGAGCCCAGATCGACACCGAGCAGAACCTCCACCACGCTCATGCCGTCACCCCAGCAGTTTTCTTTTGTGCGAGCATCTGCACGTAGCTTTCGATGCGGTTCTTGATGTTAGCCGGCGAAAAATATCGCGGATCGACGAGATCGCTCTCGATGAATCCGCCGGGCACACCCGTCCGCTGTTCGAGTTGCCGCAGCATCAGCAATTGGCCGACGCTAAACGAGTTGCAACTCTTGACGCTGTTAATCATGAAACCGTCAGCCCGGTATTCGCGGATATAGCGCTCCAGTAGATCAACGCGCGCCGGCAGTCCGAGGTTGGTGTAGCAACCCAGGCAGTATTCCGCAAGGCTTTCGAGCGGGCGATTGGGGTCGTGTCGGAAACCGCGATCGTAGAGTCCACCCACTTTGGTATAGCTGCTGGCAACTACGACCGCGCCTTCGTCGTAGAACATCTTCCAGAACTCGCGAAAGTTCGTCCAGTTGGGCGGGCCCTCCACTACCAGGCGATAGCGCTGGCGCTCCATCGCGCCCTCGGGAGTCACGGGACCAAGTCCCAGCCTGATCCGTTCCGCAATTTCTTCGCGCAGGACTCGGTAATATTCCACGCCCTCGCTTGTGCCTCGGAAGGCGGTGAATATCGGACCGATGTAATACACGCCGCCGAAGTAGGCATCAATCGGCGAAGGTTCGTTTTTCGCGCTCGCCAGCACCCAGACGAAATCGTCCTCCGCCTTGGCGGAAAGTGCGAGCATCTCGGAAAGTCGCGCTTCATCGTAGCGACGGCCGCTCACTTGCTCCAGCTTTGGAATCACCTCGGTGCGCAACTGCTTTACTACGTAGTCGACATGGTGGGGCTCAATGCGTCCGTTGGGCAGGTACGGCACGTGCAGCATGGCTACGGGGCATTGATACTCCTGGCGCAGGAGTTCGAACCACTTGAGGAACGTGAAGCATCCCGTGTAGGAGAGCAGCAGCAGATCTGGATTAGGAAGTTTTACGCCAGTGGGCCCCACGTTGCCCGACTTCAACATGCCGATGTCGCATTTCACATAGGTGCAGACATCCTCGCTGTGGCCTTGCTTCTCCGCTTCCGCAATATAGTTGGCGGAAAGCTTGCGCATGCCGGACTGGAGCGCGTTGATCTCCGGCAGGATCGGAAGCAGATCGAACGACCGCAGCAGTTCGGTCAAATTCCCGGGAACAAACGTGGAGACGACTCGCCTTCCCTCTTCGCGCGCCCGTCCCAGGGAGTCGTAGTAGTCTCCGAAGAGTTGCTTTTGCAGGACCATGCTCTGCTCTTTTTGCACGGTCGGCACGGTCGATGCTTTCACGGCGTCTGCGCTCATGCTTCGCTCCACAGGCGGATGGAATCCGAGAAAGTGCCCGCCTGTTCGCGGATGACGGCGAATTGTCCCGTATCCTCGGAGTACTTGAATTGGGTGTGGGGAATGTGTTCGCGCTCCAGGGCGGCGACGAGCATCGGTTGCTCGAGGAGCGCGGGATCGCAAAAACTGGGCGCGCAAAAAATTGCGCCATCGGCGTGATTCTGCCGTACGGCATCGACGAGCCACCGGCCACGTTGGCCATCGGGCGCATAGCAGGAAGCTGTAGCCACACTTTGCGTCAGGTAAGCCTGCGCCAGATTCTCGATCGCGTCACCCTCCTCTGGCACGTCGCCGGTGAACCAGCGCAAACCCAGCAGCAGGTCGTCGTCCACGATCCAACAGCCGGCGCGTTCGAGGGTGATGAGCAACGCCAGCGGAGGCTGTTCACAGAACATACCCGTCAGTACGACACGGCTGCGATCTTCTGGAACAGCCGATCCCTGCGAGGCCATCTCGAGATAGCGGCGCACCATCGTGGTGTGCTCCTCCGGCGGCAGCACAGCGCCCGCGCGCAGTAAGGCATAGACCTGCGCGATGGGATAAAGCCACGGCGCTTCACTGCGCGCCTCGTAGAGTTCCCGGATGACACGCCGGTTCTGGTTGTAGATGCGAATGCTGTTGCGGAGATTCTGATCGGTGATTGGCCCCCCCGCCAACCGCGCCATGTCTTCGCGGATCGCCGTCAATTCCCGCCGCCAAAATTGACCACCAACGTGGGCGTCATAGTTCTGGGGAAGATCGACATAGCGCACGTAACGTCCGGGAAAGAGCATCGTCCACATGCCGCTGAGGTTGCGGATGACATCACAGATTGAGGGGAACAAAATGCCGTCCAGCAAATCGAGCCGTCCCGATAATGCCAACTCGATTGTGCTGCGGGGAATGTGGCAGATGTAGCTCTGAAAGTAGGCGTCGCCCCGGATGATCTCCAGCCGGTCGCCTCCACCGAAGATGCCGACAGGCAACATGCCCGCCGCATGAATCAGTTCGCGTGGAACATAAATCGGCATGTACCCGATTGCTTTGCGCCCAGGCGCGCAGGACTTCCATTCCGCGACTGCCTTGTAGTCAACGTCTTCGTACAGAGCTTGCGCGCTGCTGAGGATCTGCTCGAGCTCAAGGTTCACGCGAGCGCTCCTTTCTTCTCCCGGTTTTTCTCCCACTGTGGCTCGCGTTTCTCGATGAACGCGCGGAGGCCTTCGACGGCGTCGGACTCGGCCATGAGTTCGTCAAGGTACAGGCGCTCCAGTTGCGGCAGGTCCTCTTGCAGCGCGCGCCGCAGGGGCAGACGGGCAGCGCCCACGGCGTAACGTAGCGCGACCGGCGAACGGGGCAGGAAATGTTCGCCAATCCACATGTCGACCGTTGCTTCCAGCTGTCCTTGCGGCGCGGTCTGCGCGATCAATCCCGCGGCCGCGGCTTGGGCGGCGCTCCAGGCAGCTCCGGTCAAGACGAGTTCCGCGGCACGGCTCGCGCCAATCCGGGCTGGTAATAGGACAGCCGCCGCGGGCGGGAAAACTGCCAGCTTGATTTCGGGACACGCGAACTGAGCGCGGTCCTCCGCAACGATGAAGTCGCATGCCAGGGCCAGCTCAAACCCTCCGCCTAGGCACTGCCCGCGTACAGCCGCAAGCGTGACTGCCGGCAGTTCCAGCATTTGCCCAAGCAGTGCGCTGAACTGTGGCAGCATGTTTCTGACATGCTCGGGCAAGTGCTCCTGTACGCTGGCGCCAAAGCTGAAATGCGGGCCTTCCCCGGTGAGAACCATGACCTTGAGTTGAGGTCGATTCCGCAGGTCCTCGAAGGCCGCAGCCAGAGCAGCCATCATGGCGTGGTCGACAATATTGGCTTTGGGTGTCGCCAATGCCACGCGGGCGACTTGGCCCTCGTGTTCGAAGGAGAGTTTCAGGCTGCTCATCGCCCCGCCTTTGTCGTTTCGCGAACTGCCCATGGTGCAATTTCGGCGATCAACTCCTCGCTCCAGCGCGCGCCTTGCGCCAAGCGCTGACGTAACCGGACGAAGTCCACCTCGCGCTGCTGCTTGGTGCCGTGGTGAAAAGTGCGAAAACCGGCATTGGCCTCCGTCATCATGTTGAGCGCCAGCCAGGCGCGGTTGGTTTCGCGATTGCGGTCCCAATGTTCCAGCTTGTGTTTCCTCACACTCTCGATAGTCTTCGTCAGGCAATCAGGCATCGTATGCAGCAGCTTGGTGCAGAGTCCCTCGACCGCTTCATCCAGCAAGGAAAGATCAATGGTGCCTTTGGACATCAGTGCTTTGCCCGCCTCTCGGGCCTCGCCTGTCTTCCAGTCTCCGAATACCGTGCGGCCAAATTCGTCGTACTCGCGATCGGTCACGACCAACGGGTTGGACATATATCTGCCGTCCACTTTGAGGGCCGGAACGATCTGCGTGAGCCCACCCAAACGATAAAAGCGGTGTGCACTCCACGGCTCGCATAACGTGGCGCTGTGCATAGCCCGCTCTATACCCACAAATAGTGGAAGGAAGTCGGTGCTGCCGCCGTCGGGCGCGGAACCGTGTCTTGGTCCTGCCTGTCCGAACACCGCAAGGTCGCTGGCCACGGAGAAATCGCAGGCCATTCCGATTTCTTGGCCCCCGCCGACGCGCATGCCATTCACGCGGCAGATCACGGGCTTGTCGCAGCTCATGACGGCACTAACCATGTCATTGAACAAGCGCATGTATTGCCGGTATTCGCCCGGGGCTCCGGCATAAATCTCGGCATACTCGCGCGTGTTGCCACCGGTGCAGAATGCCTGCGTACCTGCACCCGTGATGACAACCGCGACCGCGGCACGATCATTGCTCGCTTCGCGCAAGGCGAGAATCACTTCCTTGATCGACGTCGTGGTGTAGCTGTTCAGCTCGCGCGGATTGTTCAGAGTGATCCATACGTTGTGCAACCCGGTCACACTCGTGCCGTCGCGATCGCGTGCGGGCCTGCGTTCCAACAGGATTTCGATGGGGGAGAGCGGTTCAACCAGGTTGTGATCCTTCATGGCTTTGTTCCTTGTTCTATGCGTCGCGAACGCGGCACCAGCACGGCTCGTCTACGGAGTTGGTGATGATGGACTGCCTCGAGAACTTGCTGGGCATCCTCGAGTGGGTGCATCTCGACAAAAGGCTTAATGTGAATTCTCCCTTCGAGGACCATGGACAGCGCCTTCGGGTACTGATCTGGAGGACATCCCCAATTCCCGCGAGCGGTGGCATCAAAGGCCATCAAATTAGACATGCGCAATTCAAGTTTCTGCGCGCTGTACCCAACGATCGCCAGGTGAGCCCCCGGGTCGAGCAGGCTGAACGCCGTCTGTTGTCCGGCGACGGTCCCGCTGGTTTCGAAGATCTTGAGGCCGATCCCGCGCCTTCCGCTTTGCTTGGCGAAAGACCGCACGGCCGACTTCACCTCTGCGCACTCGCGGGCATTCAGGGCCAGCGCAGCTCCATGCCCCGAGGCAAGCTCCAGCCGGTCCGCGTCAACATCGATGGCGACGACGGCTGCGCCAAGCGCGGCGGCAATTTGCACTCCGAAACCGCCGATCCCGCCGGCTCCGACAAACACCGCGACATCGTCGGCGTTCAGACCGGAACGACGAATTGCCTCATACGGAGTCGTGACTGCGTCCGCGACGACCGACAGCATCGCAAGGGTCAGTTCCTTGGGAAGTTCTTCGGGTACCGGGCACAGGCCACGTGCCGGTACCCTAACGTAGGTCGCAAATCCTCCATCGGCATCATTGCCGGGCATGAACTGTTTGCGGCAGATGGTCGGACGCTCGCTGCGGCAGGCATCGCAATCGCCGCAGGGAATTACTGCAGGCACAATGACGCGGCTTCCCATCCAATTTGCAGCGTGCTCGCTGGCCAGCACGACTCGGCCGGCAATTTCATGTCCGAGGATCAACGGCAGCGCATGGCGGGTGGGAATGCCCTCGTAAGCAAATCCAATGTCAGTGTGGCAAACCCCGCAGCCTGCTACCTCGATGATCACTTCGTCAGGAGAGAGTTCTCCCAGCGCCGTTTCGACCCAGTCGAACTTGCCCTTGGCAACCAACCCCAGGGCCATGCTTGTGCTGGGGATAATGTTGATGGTCGCGGGCAGCGCTGTCGTCATCGGAAGGCCTCCTTACCCACAATTCGAACGAGCGTTCGAAAAAACAATGAGCAGAGGCTACCTTGGCTTAGGGATCGAGGAAGTGATTGTAATCACATCCGGCTGTGATTTGAGGGCGGAGAGCATTCTCTCGATATCATTCGTCAGTGCTTGCGGATTTCATGGATTTCAGGACGGCTGGTGGGCCAACCGAAAGCTGTACAAAAAAACAGGCTTACGGGAAGAGTAGTCGGCAACTCTTCCCTAATCGGTAAGGTAAGGTTTGCCCGTTATCCATTCGCAATTCGTCAGCGAGCACATTCAACTAGCGTAAAATCCCTGCAACGCACATGACCCTAGCTGCCGGCTCTCGCCTTGGTCCCTACGAGATCATTGCGCTCATCGGGGAGGGCGGCATGGGAGTTGTGTTCCAGGCGCGAGATCCACGGCTGGATCGTCAAGTCGCCATTAAGCTGCTGCCGCCCGCCTTGGCAGCTGACCGGCAAGCACAGGAACGTCTCCGCCGTGAGGCGATGGCGGTCGCCGCACTGGATCATCCCTACATTTGCAAAATCTTCGAAATAGGCGAAGAACGGGATGCCGTGTTCCTGGTGATGGAATACGTCGCCGGAGAAACGCTCGATCACCGGCTGCGGAAGGGCCGCATGCCTCTCCCGGAAACGCTTCGTTTGGCTGGCGAGATCGCCGAGGCACTGCAGGAAGCCCACGAGCGGGGGATTCTGCACCGTGACCTAAAGCCCTCGAATATCATGCTGACTCAACAAGGTCACGTGAAAGTCATGGACTTCGGTCTGGCCAAGCGAGTGGGGGATCTGCCTCAGGCTGGCGATGCCACCCGCGATCTCACAAGCCCGCAATTGACCGCGCCGGGAACAATCCTCGGCACGCCCGACTACATGTCGCCGGAACAGTTGAAGGGTTTGCCGCTCGATGTACGTTCGGATCTGTTTTCCTTCGGCGTAGTTCTGGCTGAGATGGCCGGCGCGCGGCATCCGTTCCGGAAACCATCAACTGTGGAAACCCTCTCCGCCGTGCTCCGCGATCCTGTCCCTTCTCAGTTTTTTCCAGCTTGTGCCGAGCGCAAACGTTCAGGAAGCCGTTCTCGCTCGTGGGATTCAACGTCGGCCCAGAGAACGAACGTGCCTTTGCTACTGTAACTGTCAAACCGCAATGTCTTTACCTCTAGCAGACCGCGGTCGTCAGTTGTGGGACCGCCGGCGCTGCCATTGGCATGTAGGGTGATTCGAGTCGATAGAAGACACCTCCGGCACAAACCTTGCAGACCGGGAAATAACTTCCTTCGAAGTACATCTCACGCTGCCCTGCGGGATGTGGCAGTAGATGCGACACTCGATAAACTCCCGACACCGGCACTTTATCTCCATGCTTGAAAGTTTTCATAACTTCGGCCTCCAAAGATCATTAGATTAGATCATTAGATTAGATCGTTAGATTCGATGCCACGGGAGGTTAACCGCCTGGGGAGGCAGCGTAGGGCTGCCTCCCCTCGGCGCTACGGCAACACCGGCCGGCGGTTCGAAGTCGGGGTGGCACCGGTGGCAATAACCACACTTTACGCACCACCACGGCTCACCGCAGGCAGGGCAGATCTTCACCTTCATGATCGCCGTCCTCCTAATTATGATGAGTAACGCTCAAACGCCAGACTCTGAACATTCGGGCTATTACAAACAGGGATGATTGTCGGCGTTCACACACAGCATTCCCATCCCAGTAGGTTACAGGTCCAGTTGTCTCCTTACGCGGACTTTCCGAGTCCTTTGCTTTCGAGAGACTTTTGACCGCCGACGTTGACCTTGATCTGTTTGGGCTTAGCTTCGGCTCTCTTTCCCAGAGTAACCTTGAGCACTCCCTTGTCATAGTCCGCAGTTACGTTCGACGCGTCCACCGAGTTAGGCAGTGTGAATGATCGCGCAAAGCTACCGTAGCTGCGCTCAACACGCAGGTAGTTTTCCTCTTTTTCTTCCTTCTCAATTTTGCGCTCACCGTGCACCATTAGAGTGTTGTTCTCGATGCGAACATCGATATCCCTCTCCTCAATTCCTGGCACCTCGATCTTCACGGTGATGCTGTGCTCGTCCTCGTAAACATCGGCTGGCGGGACAAAGCCGGTCGTCGTCAATGCTTCTTCGCGTCCCTCGGACCCGAATGAGTCGCGGAATAACCGATTCATACGATCCTGCAGGGTCGTAAATTCACGAAACGGATCAAAGCGGGCAATTACGGTCATTGCTTAACCTCCCTCCTTGAAAAATTTGCGAATTTTTGTGCTCCCACCAACTTGGAAGCCGCGAAATACGGGTACCGTCAGGTATCCCAACGCACAAAAAATATTCTGAAAATATTTTTAAACTGTCAACAGAAATATGCCTTATAGAATCAATAACATGGCTTCCTAAAAAATAGTCAGCCAGTTGATCTAATGTCGTTTCTGTGAAATGCTTAAAAGTATGGCAAACATTATCGTAAAAGAAGAAAAAGGTAAGGGATACCCAAACTACGGGAGGACGCTCATATCGGGGTTGAAGAAATCGCGGAAAGGCAAGCACTACGAGTTGCTGGGCAGAATTATGGAAGACCTGAAGCAATCAGCACCCAGCTACGCGGTGCGAATCCCGTTGTCTAGCATCATTGGAGTTTCCGTTCTTAATCTGCGCTCGGCTATTGGTCGGACAGCGAAGAAGGACGGCATGAAGGTCTCGACCTCTTCTGACGATCAAAACTTTTACGTTTGGAAGACTGTGCCTCGTCACAAATTCTGTGCGGCTTTGAAGTCAACAACATCGGAAGGTAGCCGACAATCCGATTTGCTATAACATTGCCACCATGTTTGACCTGATTCCGGCTCTGGTTCGGGGCTGTACTTTGCGTCTTCCGTGACCGCCGCAGCCTGCTGCTAGAAAACCTGGCTCTCCGGCAGCAACTTGCCGTCCTGAAACGCAAACATCCCAGGCCGAGACTGGGGCCACTCGACAAGCTGTTTTGGGTACTGGCGCGCTGCTTCTGGTCTCACTGGAAGGAGACACTCCTTCTCGTGCTACCGGACACTGTTGTGCGGTGGCACCAAGCTGGATTCAAACTCTATTGGGCCATGCTTTGCAAAGTGCGAAAACGAGTCGGCGGAGGCCGAAAAATCTCCAAACCGATCCGTGAGTTGATCTTTCAGATGGTCGCAGAGAATCCCAATTGGGGTGCGCCTCGCATTCACGGCGAACTCCTCATGCTCGGCTTCGATGTATCGGAAACCACCATCTCCCGCTGGATGAAACGAGCGCCCAAGAGCCCTCAACCCGCGAAGCGCTGGCTGGCCTTCCTACGCAATCACCGTGAGGCTATTGCCGCGATGGACTTCTTCACCGTACCGACGCTCACCTTCAACGTGCTCTACTGCTTTTTCATCATCAGCCACGACCGTCGGCGCATCTTGCACCTCAATGTGAGTCGTCATCCAACGGGCGGTTGGATTGTGCAGCAGCTACGGGAGGCCTTCCCTTACGAGGAGGCCCCCAAGTTCCTCGTATTCGATCGCGACGCGAAGTACGGATTCGCAGTGCCCGCGACTATCAAATCGATGCAGATTACGCCGGTGCGAACGTCGATTGGAAGTCCTTGGCAGAATGGAGTGGCAGAGCGCTGGGTGGGAAGCTGCCGCCGTGAGTTGCTCGACCACGTAATCGCGTTGAACGAGCGACATCTCAAGACGTCTCCTTTCCAATCACGTCTCCTACTATCATGAAGATCGACACCCATCTCGGGCTAGGGAAGCAAACTCCCACGGGCAGGGCTCGCGCTGCAGGGCATGGTCAGGTGATCTCTCGGCAGCGCTTGGGTGGCTTGCACCACCGCTACGACCGGGCTGCCTGAAATCGACTGTTCGCAAGCCCTCATTCTCGCAGTTTGCGGAACAGGTGTAGACCCCATTCAGCCGGTTAGCAGAATTCAGCGGCATTTGAGCCCTGGTGCATCGCGGCCGCCAACTCTGTAATGTGGGAACCCTTTTCAGCATGCCCCGGTCCTGATACGTTTTGAATTATGGCGAGGGACAGTGCGCCTCGCACTCGGCCGCGACAATGGCCGTCCCGTGGACTTCCTCGAGGTGGACGGCGATGTAAGCCGGGAACATGCTGCGGAGTTGGAAGACACGATCTGGAAGCATCTCCCCGATCTCCGCCCGTTGCGTGCCGACCAATTCGGTGATTACAACTACGGCACTGAGGTGCGCCACAGTGATCCGCTGGCCCTCACGCAACTGCTCATCACCTATCACTTGCTGCGCGCCTACAGCAAAGACGCTCCCATCCCTTTTGCCCGTCCGACCGCCGCTCTCAGCCGCTTGAAGTCGGTGCCGCAAGACGCGCCGGTGGAGGCTGTCACGGAAAAGTGAGGAACCATTTATGACTGCACTTTTGTCCACAGACTCAGAGTCCGCTTCCATCGCAGACGGGGACCTTCAACTTGGGACTACCTGAAGCGGTACTTGGGCGCGTTCACGCCAAAGCAGAACTTCAGGCCTTCCGGGCGACGATCATCCCAAGAACCATAGGCACATAGATAACGGAGGCATGCACAACGCGGCTGGCCAAAACTTTCGAGGTTGATCTTGCCAGTTTTGTTACGTGATATAGCAAGAAGACGCCTGCCATGAGCATACCACTCAGATAAATCGGGCCCCCATGATCGACCAGCGGCAGCATCGTAGTGACAGCCAGGATCACAGTCAAGCCAACAATCTCCGCACGCGTGAAGCGTGAATCGAGATCAAACTTGGGCAGCATCTTGTAGCCGGCCCGGCTGTAGTCCTCACGGTACATCAAAGCAATCGCCAGGAAATGCGGGAACTGCCACAGAAAGATAATGGCAAAAAGAAACCACGCGTGCGAGTCGATACTTGAGGAAGCTCCCGCCCACCCGATCAGTGCCGGCATGGCACCCGGAAAAGCGCCGAACAGCGTACACAGCGGCGTCTTCCGCTTCAACGGAGTATAGATAAGAAGATACGAAAGCAGCATGGAGATTGCGAGGAAGGCTGATAACCCGTTAACCGCAATACAAAGATAGAGGCCCCCGGCCATGCTCAGCAGAATCCCAAACAGGAGAGCTTCGCGAGCATTCAGCCTGCCCGAAGGCAGCGGCCGGCTGGCGGTGCGGCGCATCTGACCGTCCCAAACACGTTCCATCCACTGATTCAGGGTTGCGGTGCCGCTGGCGACCAGGAGCGTACCCACGAGTGTGTTAATCAGGCCGGTAATCCTGAGAGGTCCGCGACAGGCAAGATAGTAACCCGCCGACGTAGTCATAAGAATTAGCAATTTTGTGGTCCCGTACAAGTTACCGTCGCTGGCTTGCACTAGCCCCGAAGCGGAGCCCCCACCGTCCCCCCCATTGAAGCTGTGGAGAATACTGTAAACACCCAATCGAGTGAGCTTGAACACTACTCCGTAGTTGTAAATGCCGCCCCATGCAGCGATTCCGTAGAAATTGCCGTCGCTCCCTTGAATCAGGGGACCATACGGCCCCTCTCCATCGGTCCCGTCAAAGACGTGGAGCTCTGTGAAGACCCCTGAAGGTGTGATCTTGAACACTGTGCCGCAGCCTAACCAGTCGCATGAGTCATTGAACCCGCCGCCAAATGGGGTCGTGCCGTACAGGTTGCCATCCGTGGCTTGAATCAGGGGAGCAGAGGGCTCCTCGCCGTAGGTGCCATCATTGGGAAAGGTATACAGGGTCGTAAACTGGCCGGAGGGAGTGAGCTTGTATACCGAGCCTACGCCGCCTGCATTGCTTGTCGTCCCATACAGGTTGCCGTCCAGTCCTTGAATCGGCGGAGCATATGCGCCAGATTCATAAAAGGTGTATAGAGTGGTCAATTGCCCATGCCCGAATTCGAACACGGTGGTATCGGCGCCGTAGAGGTACCCGCCGGTGCCCAACTCCAGACCGCTGTTAGGCCAGATGCCACTAAAGTCGTAGAGCACCGTCATCGTCCCCGCAGGCGTGATTCTGAAGGCAGTACCGCCATCCCGCGTGCCACCGTTCCAGGAAGTGCTGTAGAGATTGCCGTCTAGGCCCTGCGCTATCATTCCCGGATAGAGGAACTCCTGCGGGTCCACAGGGACACCTCCGAAGTTGTAGAGCACGGTGTAGGTTTGCGCTTGCGCAGTGCCGGTTGCCGCAATCCCAGCCAGCAGAAGCGTGGCCAACATCAGGGCGGCAACGGTGCGCCATGAGTTCGTTCGAGGAGGCACAGCAAAGCATCGAGAGAATCTCGGAAACTTCACTGATGGGTCATGATCTACTTCAAGTGTGCCTTGACCCCCAGCAGGCAGCCCAATTGGACAGAATTGCCCGGACGACCGAAACGGCTGTCCTTTCGGGGGTTGATGGTGAGCCTCGGTATGTCTTCGGAACCCTGCTGTCATACTGCGGGAAGGAAGATGCCGCCGTTCGCTTACTAAGAAGCGCCATTGAACACAACTATTGTGCCTACCAGACGTTGCAATCCGACCCGATGCTTGTGAAGCTTCGTGGAACTCCCGAGTTCAGTGAATTGCTATCGGCAGCCAAGGAGTGCCGGAACAAGTTTCTAGGAGAACGAAACCAGAGTTTGCACTGAAAGACGCCGACCCCGACACCCTGCCCGAGTGAAGCGAAACCAGAAGACCATAAGCAGCAATGAAGCCCGGCGCATTGACATGCCGGACTCCACGCCATAGCATTCCTGCAAATGATCGGCCAGACCATCTCGCACTACCGCATCGTAGAGAAGTTGGGCGGCGGCGGCATGGGTGTGGTTTACAAGGCGGAGGACGTAAAGCTGCACCGATTTGTCGCCCTGAAGTTCTTGCCTGACGAGATTGCTAAGGATGCACAAGCTCTAGCTCGCTTCCAACGAGAGGCGCAGGCCGCGTCTGCTCTGAACCATCCCAACATCTGCACGATCCACGAAATCGACGACCAACACGGCGAAGCTTTCATCGCCATGGAGTTTCTCGATGGCATGACGCTGAGACACCGCATCGCGGGCCGACCGATGGAAACGGAGTTGATTCTTTCTCTGGCCATTGAAATTGCGGACGCGCTCGACGCCGCTCACGTCGAAGGTATCATTCATCGAGATATCAAGCCCGCGAACATCTTTGTCACCAAGCGGGGCCATGCCAAGATTCTGGACTTCGGGCTGGCAAAAGTAACGCCGGTTCGCAGCAGATTGGATGCGGCTGGAGTAACGGTGCAAGAGACGGCGATGAGCGAGGAACACCTGACCAGCCCCGGGTCTACGCTCGGCACCGTCGCTTACATGTCGCCAGAGCAAGTGCGAGCCAAAGAACTCGATGGCCGCACGGACTTGTTTTCCTTCGGAGTCGTCTTGTACGAGATGGCAACCGGGGCATTGCCTTTTCGTGGTGAGAGCACAGGGTTGTTCCTCGACGGGATTATGAACCGCGCTCCAGTTTCTCCGGTACGACTGAACCCCGATATACCGCCCGATCTGGAGCGGATCATCATCCGGGCGCTGGAGAAAGACCGCGAGCTGCGCTATCAGGGCGCGGCGGAGATGCGGTCCGAACTGATGCGACTGAAACGGGACACGGGGACGGGGCGAGTTGCGGCCACAAGTTCCGGTACAGGTGTGGTCGCACAAGAAAGCGGCTCCGGAGTTACGCAATCCAAGTTCGCCCAACCTCCATCTCCGGCATCTAATTCCTCCCCTGCGCTTGTGCCGTCTCGGTCGTCGAGCGCCATCAAGGTAGACCTGAACGTGCGGCACCAAATCGAGTCCGGTCAAGTCTTCAAAAGACATGGCGCACAACTGCGAATGAATCAGCGATGGCTCTGGGCAGTATGTGTCGCAGGGATCGTTGTCATCATCGCAATCGCCCAAGCGCTCGACATTGGTGGATTGTGGCGCAGGCTGACTGGCACGAGCGGCGTGCGCCCAATCCGGTCAATTGCGGTTCTTCCGTTCGCCAATGCTAGCGGAGATTCAAACCTCGAATATCTGGGAGATGGGATTGCAAGCACTGTGACGGCGAGCCTGTCGCAGTTGAACGGGCTTCGCGTAATGGCCTCCGATTCCGTCTACGCCTACAAAGGACGCCACATAGACCCGCGGCAGGTGGGGCGCGAACTGAACGTTTCGAGCGTTCTCGAAGGCAGCGTTGCGAAAGTGGGAGACATGCTCGAAGTAAATACGAATCTGGTGGACACGGGCAACGACGCCGAACTCTGGGGCAGCCACTACCGGCAGAAGGTGTCGAACATTTTTTCTCTCGAAGACGATATCTCGCAACAAATTGCACACGCCCTGCGGTTCCGGCTCACAGGAGAACAGCAGGGGCGGCTGCTTGCCCATTCGACGGAAAACACCGAGGCGTATGACGCTTTCCTGAAGGGACAGTATTACACACGTCAATTCACACCCGACAGCTTGAAGCAGGGCATGACTTATCTTCGACAGGCGGTTGCGCTGGACCCCAATTACGCTCTTGCCTATTCGACGATCGCCTACAATTACGGCGTCGTCGAAGACTGGTACGCGCCTCCGCGAGAGGTCATGCCCGAAGCTGAAGCGGCAGCAAAGAAGGCTTTCGAACTCGACCCGACGCTAGGCGACGCCGAAGGTTGGCTGGCGTACACAGACCATTTCTACAATTACAATCAGGCGAAAGCAGTTCAGGAATTCCAACACGCAATCGAGCTCGATCCGAACGATGCCGAAATACGCGCTATGTACGGCTGGTGCCTCGCGGATTTGAAGCGGTATGATGAAGGCGTTGCCCAAAACGTCGAAAGTCTGAAACTCGATCCCATTTCGGCGGAACACAATCACGTTCTGGGGCAAACCGACTACTACGCACGCCGGTACGACGATGCCATTCAACAGGAACGTAAGACGATCCAACAGTTCTCAAGCACCGGATTCGTCTCGATTGCCGGGGACGTATTGGGCTGGAGCTACGCCGCGAAGGGTCAGCTCGACGAGGCAATTCGAGCTATCCAACAAGCTCGCAAAGCGGAGCCGGATTTCACGGAAGCGGTCGCTTCACTCGGCTGGGTTGCTGCGCTCAATGGAGACCGCAAAACCGCACAAGACATGCTCTCGGAACTCGATGCTAGTGCCAAGAAACAGTGGGTCGAACCATATTTTTACGCCATGATTTACGCTGGGCTCGGCGACAAGGATCGAGCTTTTGCTGAGCTTGACAGGGCGTACCAAGCGCGATCATGGTATGTGGCTGTGGCTGGCGTTGATCCAAAACTCGACAATCTCAGGGCGGACCCCCGATTCGACAAGCTTCTGGCCGAGGTCGGACTCCCTCAGTAATTTGCGCTTAGCGTTGAAAGCGGCAGTTAAAGGCGTCCGGGCGCTCGCCGCCTATAAGGATTTCTTCACCCTCTGGAAAGACGCCGACCCCGATATCCCAATCCTAAGAGAAGCCAAAGCGGAGTACGGGAGGCTCGGTGGGGCAGTCGGATTGGCCCCCTCGCTGCAACTAAAAATGTGCAGCGGTGTCATCGGCCCATTCCCCAACCTGAACAGTGTGCCATGCCCGCCGTAAGCCCCTGTGGTGGTGCCGTAGAAGGACCCGTCGGAACCCAGAGTGAGACCGCTTTGCGGATAGAAGGTTGAGTTGTTTCGGCACGGGCAAAGACCTTCAAACGATCGAAGAATACCGAGTGGATACGGGCACGATCGCTGAGATTCGGGACCTACAAAGCAAGCCGCCGAAGAACTCGGCCAGTGGATTAAACGAACTGAGACCCTCGATTTGAATCAGCTTTTTGAGCGAATGTCAGACACGGAAATGGATGCTGTGATCAACGAGGGCAAGCTTCCTGATTGGTTCGAAACTGCGATAAAGAGGAAACGATGAGCGAACTTATCGACCTAAAGAGAATCCGGGTACAAGCGCCAAGATCTTCCGAGATAGTAAGTTGGCCAGAAGTCAGTCCGATGTCTTCCCTCCTGGATGGACGCCAAAGACTGGAGCTCAAAGGGCCGCATTGGCAAGTCTCGCCGACATTCTATTTTTCGGCGGGGCTGCAGGCAGTTTGAAAACTGAGACGATGATCGTGGATGCTGCGCGGGAGTCAGGAAATCCCAATCTCAACGCCATCATCTTCCGCCAGCAATTCACCCAAATGACTGACATCGTTGAGAAAACGCACCGCCTCTATACGCCCATGGGAGCGACCTATGTAGGCCAGCCTTCCCTGGACGTGGACCTTTCCATCAGGTGCCAAGGTCCGACTGGCTTACATTTCAACCGATCAACCGCGATCATGTGGCGTAGGGTTTGTCCCTCAAGCAATTCCATCGCGATGAAGGTTCGCCCTTCAGCTTCGTCGATCTCATAGATTATGCAAATGTTCGAGTGGTTCAGAGACGACGCAGCTTTGGCTTCGCGCTGGAACCGGCTGAGAGCTTGTGTATCGTTAGCATGATCATCGGGAAGGACGGTGACCCGCAGGGTCTTTCGGTTGCACGCTCATTCCGGATTACATACAGTCGTTGGTTGACTTCGTGCGGAGCCGACCCGCCCAATCGTTCGAGAGTTTCATGAAGCAATCGAACGCCGTAATTACCCACGACGTGGAGGCTCAGCTTGGGAGCATCAAATCTCCGACCCTCATCACGTTCGGGCGGCACGACGTTGTGACCTCCACTAGATTTGCAGATCGCATGAAAGAAAGCATCCGCATTTGAAGGCTGTGCCCACGCGCCAATCACAAGACACGATTGATTACAACCTTTACATCACCGTTGAGCAGCTAGAGTGAACCCGCGCATTTAAAGAAAAATAGCCCGTCCGGCATTTCCCGGCCCGTTCCGGACCCTCGACTCGCACCCTCGATCCGGAGTTTTTACCTCTCCTCCCAATTCCCTCATTCCCTTTACTCACTAACCGCCTAATGCGGCTAAAAATGCTGGTGATTCGTCTTTTCCCCGGTACTGGTATATCCCCTATGGGCTAATTTGGGCACGATCTCGTTTACTGGGTCGGATCAGATTGTTGGGGATGTCTCGTCTCGCCCTCATCAGGCCGGTGGACTGACGTAATTCAGCGTTGTCGTTCATTTTCCTTAATCTCAGCCAATTGCCTAAGAACTTCAGGCGCTCCCGGGCGATGGATTATGTCCGACTTTGACGCGAACCGTCGCTTGCAAGCCTGACACTGCACGTTTTCACTACCCACTCGCATCAGCGTTGCGGGAGTGTGCACATGCTGGCAATGTGGACAGGTCCATGTGGGAGTTGGCGGCAGCTTCTTGGTGCGAGAGCGAGGCATTCGAGCGTGTCGCTCAGGCGCTCTTTGCTAGACCAGATGTTTCGGCCTTGTAAGCTCCAATTTGCTCCATCAATCCTAGCTGATCCCAATTGTCCCAGCCCTCGATGATTTGTCCGTTCGCAATCCTGGTAATCGTGATCCCGGTAATCCGAACCGATTTGCCGGTCGCGGGAATGCCGAGATCATTTCCACAGTGAGTCATTGCGGCTGACCATCGCACGACGACCTTGTCGTCGACTCCAAAGGCATCTTCGACGGTGATTTTGATATCTGGAAATGCGGCACGAATCTGATTGACGAAGGGCACGAAGTCCTTGGGGCCATGAATAACGCCTTGACCGCTCGTCTGCCCTCTTCCTATTCCATTCGCGGAGAACAGCTCGTGAATTGTTTGAGTCTTTCCTTCGTTCCAGACCTCTCGGAACCAACGCTTCATTAAGTTGATATTGTCTGAGGCTGACATCGGGAATAACTCCTACGGAGGTTTTGGTGGGCAAACCACGTTATCTCAAACGAGGCAATAGCGGCAAGCAGAGAATTTGTAGGGATCGAGCGGATCATG
>Ga0335078_10006050_pt1 | contig 17929 bp, 15 predicted proteins | sample Lox_Sample_32_FD_206711 | JGI IMG/M metagenome (GOLD analysis project Ga0335078, IMG submission 206711) | Soil microbial communities from Loxahatchee National Wildlife Refuge, Florida, United States - Lox_Sample_3.2 | ecosystem: Environmental > Terrestrial > Soil > Wetlands | place: USA... | reverse complement strand
CCAGATCGTATGGATATCTCCAGATTTACTCATTCTAAATTACTTCTTGGCTTCGATAGTTATTGGAAGCGCAGCTTTGAGTTCTCGCCGAACTCCGGCTCCATCGCTGCCCTTCGCTCGGCGGACTCGACTCGCCCTCCAAATCGGGAATATAGAGAGCACTGCAATCGGTAGCGACTTGCCGGAAAACCGGGTCAAAATGGCCGTAAGCCATTGAAGCAATGGACTATGGTCGCCGGGCTTCGTGTTTCGCCATTCCAGGCCTTTCCCATTAATCATAAAGGTGTTGGCTATGGTGGCTTCGCTTTGGCTTTGTTCTTGGCCTTCCGCCCTTGTGGGGGCACTTGTCGAGACTTGGCCCTTGTCCAGACTTGCTCCTGCGATTGCCCCGGATCCCCCAGACCTCAAATCCCGAGCTTTCCGAACCACCGATCCCGACTCTCCCGAATCTTGGGAATCTCGAACTTTCCCGAATCTTGAATCTTGGGTCTTCCCGAATCCTGGAATCTTGGTTTTTCCCCGAATCTCAGAATCTTAGTTCCCGAATCCTGGAGTTCTAGTTTTCCCCGAGTCTCGGAATCCTGGTTTTCCCCCAGTCTTGAAATTTTGAATCTCGAATATCTCGAATCTCGAATTTCCGGCCCGCCGCCGTACATCCCACTCGTGATACTCTATCAGGTACTAACCTGTTTGTTAAGGAAAATCGTACCTGACTTCCGAAAATAATTCCCCAACCCTCATCGGTTCGTTTACACGCACCACCCCGTATTTTCTCCTAACCTTTTCCAATGCTCAGACGTCTATATACTCTGAGGTCTAAGTATGCCAAAGCCGGACTCTCTCCAAGGTTCGCTCGATTTGCTGGTGTTGAAGATTCTCTCGCGGCGGTCCCGCCTCCACGGCTACGCCATTATGTCGGCGATTCAGGCGATGTCCGGCGACGTGCTCCGCGCCGAAGAGGGTTCGCTCTACCCAGCGCTGCACCGCATGGAGGAAGCCGGTTGGATTCGCGCCGAGTGGATCACCAAAGACAGCGGGCGACGGGCGCGGCTGTATGAACTGACGGCGGACGGCAAGAAGCAACTGGCCGCCGAGGAGTCGCGCTGGCAAGCGGTGACTTCGGCTGTGAATCGCGTTCTGAGAATGGCCTGAAGGGATGGCCTGAAGGATCAGCCTATGTCATGGTGGTCGAGAATTGCCAATGGACTTCGCGGGGATCGATTGAGCCGCGAGATCGACGAAGAGCTCCGGTCACACCTGGAAGAAGCCGTCGAGCAGGGCCGCGACCCGGCGGAGGCTCGCAGAGCGTTCGGGCAAATGCTACGGCTGCGCGAAGAGAGTCGCGACGTGCGGCTGATCACGTGGCTCGATTCCCTGCGCGCCGACGCCGTCTTTGGCTGGCGGCAGCTCATGAAGCGCAAGGTGACCTCGGCCGCGGCGATCCTGTCGCTCGCTCTCGGGATCGGGGCATGCACCTCGGCCTTTCGCTTGATCGACGCCTTGCTGCTGCGGCCCTTGCCAATCGCCGAGCCCGAGCGGCTCTACGCTCTTTTCCGCCAGGGAATTGGACCTGATGGCAGGTACAGGATCAGCGAAAGCAACGAGTATCCGCTGTTCCGCCAGATGCGGGCCGCCGTGAAGGATCAAGCCGAACTGATCGCGGTGTCATATGGCGGCCGCACTGATTTGACCTATAGGTCAGACGGGGAGATGGAGAAGGCGTACCGGCAATACGTCTCGGGCCGGATGTTCAGCTCGTTCGGACTTCAACCTACACTGGGGCGGCTCCTCACCGAAAACGACGATCTTGAGCCAGGCAAGCACCCCTACGCCGTGCTCTCGTACGACTATTGGGCGACCCGATTCGGGCGAGATCCGAAAGTGATTGGGCGCTCCTTCCGCATAGGCGACGACCTTTACCAGATCGTTGGTATAGGCCCGGAGGGCTTCACCGGCACTGAACCAGGCACCATAATCGACATCTTCCTGCCCACGATGATGAATCCCGGCGTCACCCATTCCGACTGGAGTTGGTTCCGCACGTTCGTGAAATTGAAGCCAGGCGTTGCCGCGGAACCGGTTCGCGAGAGGCTAACTGCACCTTTTCAAGCATTTCAGGAGGAGCGGGCAAAGGGGTTTAAAGGAGTGCCCAAGCGAAGGGTTGAGGACTTTCTTCACCAGAAGCTCTTACTGGAACCGGCTGCCACGGGCGTGTCGCACATGAAGGAAGATTACCGCGCTTCACTGGCGGCTCTGGGAGTGCTGGTGGCCCTGGTGCTGCTGATCGCGTGCGCGAACGTCGCCAACCTGATGACGGCCCAGGCAACGGCTCGGTCGCGCGAGATGGCGTTGCGAGTCTCCATCGGCGCGGGGCGGCGACGCTTGGTACAACTGGTCCTCGTGCAAAGCGCCTGGCTCGCATTCTTGGCGGCGGCGATCGGCGGGCTGTTTGCCTGGTGGTCCGCACCGCTTATCGTCAGCATGATCAATCCCACGGACAACCCGGCGCGCCTCTTGCTTCCGGCTGATTGGCGGGTGCTGGGGTTCGGTTTGCTGCTGACCGTTGGAGTAATGTTGCTGTTCGGCCTGGCACCCGCGTTGCGCGCCTCGGCCGTCAAGCCGGCGAGCGCGCTCAAAGGTGGAGAAGACCTGCCCGCGCGGCGCCGCCTCATGCACGCGCTCGTCGCGGCGCAGACCGTTTTCTGCTTTGTGGTGCTTCTCGTCGCCAGCCTATTCGTGGCCACGTTCGAGCGGTTGTCCAATCGGCCCACCGGCTTTTCCGCCGACCGGCTCCTTACCCTGGAAACGGTCGCGAAACCCGCACAGTCACCGTTGGCCTGGGACCAGATGGCCGAACATCTACGCGCGGTGCCCGGTGTCGAGACCGTGGCGCTGGCCAGTTGGCCGCTACTCGGCGACCAATTCGAGGGCGGCTATATTTCGGTCAACGGCGCGCCGACAAGCAATGCGCTAGCCGCTTTTTTGTATGTCTCGCCGGGATGGACAGAAGCAATGAGGATTCCCCTCAGGGACGGTCGAGATTTCCACCCCAGCGAGATGTATCCCGGCTTCGCACTGGTCAACCGAACCTTCGCGAAAGAATACTTCCAGGGTGAAAGTCCCGTCGGCAGGTTGTTTGAGCGGGTGTCCCCTGATGGCAAGCGCCTTCCCTTCCAGGTCGTGGGCGTGGTCGGCGATGCTTGCTACGATGACGTTCGGGAGCCTATCGGGCCCCAGGCCTATTTACCGTTTCGATGGGTCGACGCCAAAGGCGACGTGCGGCCGGTGGAGTCGGGCACGTTCATCGTGCGCACGTCCGCTTTGAACCCTGTCGCATTAGCACCTACCCTGCGCCACGAAGTGTCGCGCGCCTCGCCCGAATTCCACGTAAACAACATTCGGACCCAGTTGGAGATCAACCAGTCGCACACCGTTCGCGAGCGGCTGCTGGCGAGGCTGGCGTTCTTCTTTGGGGCGGTCGCATTGGTGCTGGCGGGCATCGGTCTTTATGGGGTGCTCGACTACACCGTGCTCCAGCGGCGCCGGGAGATCGGCATTCGAATGGCGCTCGGCGCGCCGGCTGGCGACATCGCGCGTCGCATGACCGTGAATGTTTTTTCCATGGTATTCGCCGGAGCGTTCCTCGGGCTCGCGGTCAGCTTTGCCGCGGTGCGATACATTGAGGCTCTGCTGTACCAAGTGAGAGCGACGGACCCGAGGATGTTGGCGTTTCCCGCGCTGACTATTCTGGTGGCGGCCTTAATGGCGGCACTGCCGCCATTATTCCGCGCCATGCGAATCGACCCGGCACGGACGCTACGGGATGAATAGACCAGCGTAACTTAGGACCGCTTCTCGTAAATACAGTGACATGAACCTTGGACGGGCGGCAGAGAGTAGCCCAGGACGGCAACCCTGGGAGAAGGCTGAGAAATTATGGTTTTGTGGCTTTTGGGGCATCTGATCCCGGGGCTGGCGCCGTGGGCCTGGAGTTTCTACATTCTGCGGACCGGATCCCAGCCTGCCTGGATGCACAGCCAAGAGTGGCTGTGCCACCGGTAGCACAGGCACTCTTGCCTGTGCTTTCCCCTGCAGGAGAAGAAAATGTAGAAACTCAAGTCCCATGGTTGGCGCCCTGGGCTACTCTCTACCGCCCCTCCGGGGCTCCGACTGAGGGGTTTGAATACGTCAACGTAATTCTGATCGGCAGTACTTAGTAATGCTAAAGGATAACCTCATATGTCATGGTGGCGACGCATTGCGAATGTGACGCATGGCGATCGATTGAGCCGCGAGATCGACGAAGAGCTCCGGTCACACCTGGAAGAAGCCGTCGAGCAGGGCCGCGACCCGGCCGAGGCCCGCAGGGCGCTTGGCTCGGCGCTACGGTTGCGCGAGGAGAGTCGCGACGTCCGGCTGATCACGTGGCTCGATTCGCTGCGCGCCGACGCCATCTTCGGTTGGCGGCAGCTCATGAAGCGAAAGGTAATCTCGGCCGCGGCGATTTTGTCGCTGGCTCTCGGGATTGGGGCATGCACCTCGGCCTTTCGGTTGATCGACGCCCTGCTGCTGCGGCCCTTGCCCGTGGCGGCGGCGGAGCAGTTGTACGCTCTGGCTCGCCAGGGAATCGATCCCGAAGGCAAACCTCAAATCTTCGACGGTTGGGCGTATCCGGCGTTCCGTCGCATGCGCGAGGCGGCCAAAGGTCAAGCCGAGCTAATAGCGATTTCCTATGCGGATCGGACGGACCTCACGTACGGGTCGGACGCGGAGATGGAAAAGGCTTACCGCCAGTATGTTTCCGGGTGGATGTTCAACTCCTTTGGACTTCGGCCCGCCGCCGGACGCCTGTTCACCGAAAGTGACGATGTGAAGCCCGGCGGGCACCCCTACGCCGTGCTCTCGTACAACTACTGGTCCAGCCGCTTCGGACGCGATCCGAAGGTGATCGGGCGCACCTTCCGAATCGGCAACGAACTCTACCAGATCATCGGTGTCGGCCCGGAGCGCTTCACCGGCACCGAGCCCGGCACCATGATCGACATTTTCCTTCCCACCATGATGCATCCCGGGGCGCAGCGTCCGGACTGGACCTGGATGCGAACCTTGGCGCGGCTGAAGCCCGGAATTGCCGTGGAACCGCTTCGCGCCAAGCTGGACGCAACCTCGCTAGCCTTCGAAGAGGAGAGGGCCAAAGGTTTCGGGGGAATGTCCAAGCAACAAATTGAAGAGTTCCTGAACCAGCGATTATTGCTACTGCCTGCGGCCGCGGGGGTCTCCGATCTACAGACCGATTACCGCACTTCGCTCGCGGCTCTCGGCGTGCTGGTGGCATTAGTGCTGTTGATCGCGTGCGCGAACGTCGCCAACCTGATGACGGCGCAAGCGGCGTCGCGGGCGCGCGAGATGGCCCTACGCGTCTCGATCGGCGCCGGACGCGGGCGCCTGGTGCAATTGGTCCTGGTGGAAAGCGCCTGGCTCGCCTTCCTTGCGGCCGTCATCGGCCTGGGGTTCGCCTGGTGGTCCGCGCCGGTGGTCGTCAGCATGATCAATCCGCCCGACAATCCAGCGCGCCTGTTCCTTCCGGCGGACTGGCGCGTGCTGGGGTTCGGCGTGGCTTTGACCGTCGGCGTCATGTTGCTGTTTGGTCTCGCGCCCGCGCTACGCGCCTCGGCGGTGAAACCGGTGAGCGCGCTGAAGGGCGGAGACGACCCGCATTCGCGGCGCCGTTTGATGCACGCGCTCATCGCCGCACAGGCTGCTTTCTGTTTTCTGGTGCTCTTCGTTGCCGGGCTGTTCGTGGCCACCTTCGAGCGGTTGTCCCAGCGCCCCACGGGCTTTTCCGCCGAACGGGTTCTTACGCTCGAGACGGTCACGGCGAGTCCACAACCGCCGGCCTTCTGGGACCAGGTGATGGACCATCTGCGCGCGGCGCCGGGCGTGGAAACGGTGGCGCTGAGCAACCAGGTGTTGCTAGGCGGATGGAGCTGGAACAATTGGGTTTCCGTCAACGGCGCTCCCCCCAATGGGGTCCTGGTCTATTTGCTGAAGGCGTCGCCTGGATGGCTGGACGCAATGAAGATCCCACTCATCGATGGAAGAGACTTTCGTCCTGGTGACGTGTATCCCGGTGACGGTAAAGACCTCCGCCTCGGCGACACGCATCCGGGTGCCGCGATCGTTAACCGGACCTTTGCGAAGGTGTACTTCGACGGCGTGGACCCGGTGGGAAAGCCGTTCGACGTGGTGTTCGATGAAGGCCAGCGCCTTCACTTTGAATGCGTCGGCCTGGTGGGCGATGTAACCTACGGCAACATCCGCGAGCCCATCTTGCCGCAGGCCTATTTCCCATTTCACACGCTCGACGCCAAGGGTCGATTGCGGCCGGAGGGCCAGGGGACGTTCATCGTGCGCACGTCCGTTGCCAACCCCTTGGCGCTGGCGTCGACTTTGCGCCGGGAAGTGCCTCGCGCGCGGCCCGAATTTCGCGTCAGCAACGTCCGCACCCAAACGGAGATCGACCAGGCGCAAACTGTACGGGAGCGGCTGCTGGCCAGGCTGGCGCTCTTCTTCGGGTTGGTCGCGCTCTTGCTTGCGGGCGTCGGCTTGTATGGAGTGCTCGACTACACGGTGATCCAGCGGCGGCGCGAGATCGGCATTCGCATGGCGCTGGGCGCCCAAGCCGGTGATGTCGCGGAGCGAGTGACGGTGGACGTCTTCTCCATGGTACTCGCCGGGGCGTTGGCGGGCCTTGCGCTCGGCCTGGCATCGGTACGGTACGTGGAGACGTTGCTTTACCAGGTGAAGGCTTCCGACCCAAGGATGCTGGCGCTTCCCGCTCTCACCATTCTGGCAGCGGCCTTGTTGGCAGCATTGCCCGCGGTGATCCACGCCGTGCGAATCGACCCGGCCAATACACTACGCGCGGAATAGCCCATGGCGCGCGCGCATGTCTGCCGCCTCGCGACCGCACCCTCGCAGGTTCCTTCGAACTGCTTCCCATGTCCACCAAAGTCGGGTAATGTCCTAATTTCGCCCAACATGTCAGACTGAGCAAGGGTAGCGCGGACTTGGAGCGCCAGGAGAAGCCTGGCTGATCTTGTAAGCTGAAAGGAGCTTGCCCTGTAATTGCTGATTCAACAGGTAGCCGACCAGGCGGGGGTGGAAGTAATTCCACTGCCGAAGTCCTGGAAGGCGAACCCGCGACCGTAGCGCAAGCGAACCCGGTTCGGCCCGTTAGCGCGAAGGGAAGGTGGCCAGTCTTTCAGGTGTGATGAAGCCGGACAGCGGTGCTGAAGGGAGCGCCCGCCTCACGCGCGTGTCCTGGGGCGTTTCGCTCGTTGTGGCCACAGTGCGCGTTCAAGCTCACTCCAATCCAAATCTTCCAATCCAATCCAATCTTCCGCTTGCCCCCTCCACATCATCTGTGGTATATGATTTCTATGCTGAGAATTGGCATCCTTTGCGTCGCCGAGAGCGAAACATCGTGTCGTTCCCACTGTTGTTGCGGTTGTTGATCTCAACTTCTCTTCCCTCAGTCAAGTTTGAATTATGATAAGACTTAAATATTCCTCAAGGAGGTTGGTTACCAATGGCTGACTACAAGCATCCGGAAGTTCTGGTAAGTACCGAATGGGTGGCGGCGCACTTGGACGAGCCCACCATGCGCCTGGTGGAAGTGGACGTCGACACCAGCGCCTACGATAAGGGTCACATCCGCAACGCCGTCGGTTGGAATTGGACCTCGCAGCTCCAGGATAATGTTCGCCGTGACCTGCTGGGCCAGCGGGCGTTCGAGGAGCTCGCCGCCAAATCCGGCATCACTCCGGAGACCACCGTGGTGCTCTACGGTGATAACAACAACTGGTTCGCCGCCTACGCCCTGTGGCAAATGAAGTACTACGGCCATCAGGACGCGCGATTGATGAACGGCGGGCGCAAGAAGTGGGAGATCGAGGGCCGCCCCTTGACCACAGATCCGCCTCGAGTCCCGCTGGGAAGCCGCTACCAGGCCAAGCCGCCCGACGAGGGGGTGCGCGCGCGCCGCGAGCAGATCTTTACCATCCTGGACCAGGCGAACGCCAATCTGGTGGACGTGCGCTCGGTGGACGAGTTCACGGGCAAGGTGATCGCGCCCGCCGGCATGACGGAGACGGCACAGCGCGGCGGCCACATCCCCACCGCCATCAACGTACCTTGGGCGAAGGCGGCCAACGAAGACGGCACCTTCAAGTCCTACGACGAACTGGTAAAGCTCTACGAAGGCGCCGGCGTGCGCGCCGGCGTCGATACGGTGGCCTACTGCCGCATCGGCGAGCGCAGCTCGCACACCTGGTTCGTGCTGAAGTATCTGTTGGGCTACCCGAACGTCCGCAACTACGACGGTAGCTGGACGGAGTGGGGCAACCTGGTCGATGCGCCCATCGAGAAAGGCGGAGCCAAGGCGGCCGGAGCGTAACGACCAGCCGTCAGCTGTCAGCTATCAGCAACCCAACCGTCAGCATTCGGGTGCCAGCAATCGGCGATGCGGTGAGAGACTGGCTGGCTGCTGGCAAGCTAAAAGCTGACAACCCTTCTTCTGTCTGAAAGCCGATGGCCAGCTTCTTACGGCTGAGGGCTTACTTGAGAGTGAGCCGGAGTGTCTTCTTATGCAGCAACATGTCGATTTTATCTTCGCGGGCCAGCCAGCCGAGGGCGTAGCCCAGCAGGTCCCCTTGCCCATTCAACTTCTTCTTGAGTTGGGTGAGCGTCATAGGGCCCTCGGTGGTCAGGGTGTTCCACACCTGCCCCGCGGTTTCTCCCACCTGGCCCTTGATTTCGGTTCCCGTGACTTCAGCGGTTTTGGTTTCCATGTTTACTTCCTCCTTTATAACGTCCAAGGTTAATCAGCGCTCAGCCGTCAGCCCTCTGCAGAAAGAGTCGACCTCTCTAAGTGCTGAAGTGTGTCTAAATTGTCAGAAGGCTTAGTTTAGCCGATAATGGCCCCTGAAGCAAAGAAAAATACGCTTATCCTGGCCATAAGCAGCCGTCAGCGATTGAGCTGTCGGCGCAGGCAGGTGACCTTGCCCTGGGAGCGGGCGTCCCGCCCGCTTCTGCCCGCAAGCTCAAAGGAGTGTGCGAATTAGGGCGCGTCGTGCTGGAAACGAAGAGAAGAGCGGGCGGGACGCGCGCGCTCCCAGGCCAAGAAAGCACTTGAATCGCCAACGCTTGCCGTGCTATTCGAGATAGACTGGCTTGTCTGGTCGGGCGTTGGCTGCCGAGCGCGGATGGCTGACGGCCGATGGCGGCCGGCGAGGTGGAATGGCACGTCGAGGTCGATTCCTATGCGCGAAGGCAAGGTAATCTCAATTTATACAGCTCCCGGAGCGGCGGCGCCGATGACGGCAGAGCCACGAGTGCAGGCGGTGGCAGGAAAAGGGCTGGAAGGGGACCGCTATTTTGCCGGCACCGGCACTTTCTGGAAGCCTCAGCCCGATCGCGAGCTGACGCTCATCGAAATCGAAGCCATCGAGGCGCTGGAGCGCGACTATGGCCTGGCACTCGCGCCCGGAGAAGTGCGCCGGAACATCGTGACGCGTGGCGTAGCGCTGAACCACTTGGTGGGCCACGAGTTCCGAATTGGAGAAGTGACGCTGCGAGGAATCCGGCTGTGCGAACCCTGCGCCCACCTCCAACGGCTGACACGCGAAGGAGTTATAGAAGGGCTGGCGCATCGGGGCGGGCTGCGGGCACAGATCGTCACGGGAGGCACGATCGCAGTGGGCGATCGGGTGAGGGAAGTCGTTCCGCCGAACGAGCCCCCATCAGCCGAGCCATCCTGAAACTCACCGCCCGGTCGATGGAACGCGAGCATGCGCCTTATAAAGGACGCCCACGATCCCCCCGGACCCCATTTGAAGGAGCCTTCAATTTGTCACATAAAACGTTATCTTTATTTGTAACTTCTCTTGTCTGCGCCCTCCCCATGGCGGCCGCTCCCCCGCAGTCACCGGAGAAGCGGCTCTCCCTGGTGGACCGAGTCGGCCAGACCGGGTTCCTCCAGCTCTACGCCGATAGCCTGAATCAAGCGCCGCTGAAGGAGAAAGCGCTGGCCTACTGGCTTTCCCTGGCAGCGATTGCCATCGACCCCATCGACTACGATCAAAACTCCGCCTACGGCCTGGAGCAAAAGCATCTGCTGGAGCAGATCCTGACGCACTCGAAGGGGATCGACCCAGCCGTGCTGAAGAAGATTACGGACTACACCAAGGTCTTCTGGGGAAGCCACGGGAATCACAACGCGTTCACGTCGGCCAAGTTCCTGCCCGATTTCACGCCGGCGGAGCTGCGGGCGGCGGCCGAGCAGGCGTTGAAGAATCGGGCTCATTTGGGACCGCGCGCGTTTCTGGAGAAAGAGCTTGCCAAGCTGGAAAAGCCGATCTTCGACCCCGATTTCGAGCCCATGCTGACAGTAAAGAATCCGCCCCACGGTGAGGACCCGCTTCAGGCGAGCGCGGCCAATCTGTATCAAGGCGTCACCCTGGCCGACCTGAACGGGTTCAAGGAGAAGTACGCGCTCAACTCGCGCCTGGTGAAAATAAACGGCCGGCTGGTGGAGCAGGTCTACCGCGCCGGAACGCCGGACGGCAAGGTCCCAGCAGGTTTATACGCCTCCGAACTCGGCCGCGCCATCCGCTTTCTCAGGCAGGCGATTCCCTACGCGAGCGCGTCGCAGCAGAAGGTGCTGCGCGACCTGATCCGCTACTACCAGACCGGCGCACCCGACGACTGGCGCCGGTTCAACATCGACTGGGTGGCCGACCGCGAGCCGCTGGACTTCACCAACGGCTTTATCGAGGTCTACAAGGACCCGCGCGGCATGAAAGGCGCGTCGCAGGCGTTCGTGACGGTTGTCGACGAGGAGATGGACAAGCTGATGAAAGGCTTCGCCCAGAATGCCGCCTATTTCGAGCAGCGCGACCCATGGGACGCGCAGTACAAGATCGAGAAGCCCAACCCGCCGCTGGCCAACGCCGTCGAAGCGCTGATCGAGACCGGGGATTTCGACGTCTCCACCGTCGGCGAAAACCTGCCCAACGAGACGGAAATCCACGACCGCTACGGCAGTAAGAGCTTCATTTTCACCGGCTCCATGCGGGCTTTCACCAGCGCCCAGGGCGACGCCGTGGCGCGCGAATTCGCCTGGTCGCCCGCGGAGGCCGAGCGCGCGCATCAGTATGGCGAGCTCTCCGAGGACCTCTTCACCGCCATGCACGAGATCATCGGGCACGGATCGGGCAAGCTGAGCCCCAAGCTGACGGGTGAGCCGGCCTCCTACCTCAAGGAATACTACTCCACGCTGGAAGAGGCGCGGGCGGACCTGGTGGCGCTATGGCACTTTTTTGACCCCAAGCTGATCGAGATGGGCGCCATCCCGCAGGGCGGGGCCGAAGTCGCCAAGGCGGCCTACGACGGCGAGGCCCGGTCGGCGCTGGTGGAATTGCGCGAGGTCCCCGCGGGCGACACCATCGAAGAAGACCACCGCCGCGGCACCCAGCTCATTGTCAACTTCATCCGCGACAAGACCGGCGCCATCGAACCCCGCGAACGCGACGGCAAGGTGTACCTGGTGGTGAAGGACTACGACGCGATGCGGAAGGGTGTGGGGATGCTGCTGGCCGAGCTCATGCGCATCAAAGCCGAGGGCGACTACGACGCGGCCAAGGCGCTCATCAACCAGTACGGCATCCACTTCAATCCGGCGTGGCGCGACCAAGTGGTGGAGCGATATCGCAAGCTCGACCTGCCCACCTACTGGGTCGGCATCAATGCAGACCTGATCCCCCACTTCGGCGCCGGCAGCCGGATCGTCAACGTGGAGATCCAGTATCCGCGCGACATCGTGAAGCAGCAGCTTCGGTACGCCGAGATCGCGGGAGACTAGACATTGCCGATTGCCGATTTTCGATTGACGATTGAAGAACTTGAGGGCAACTTCTCCGCGGAGCAATCCGCAACTTGAGCTCCGGCAGTGAGACGCAGCTTCCCGAGTCACATGTCGATTCGCTTGGTGCTGTGACGGTTCAGATACCAACAAGGGATGTAGCCCATGTGGGGAAACCAGGAGTTGACACAACTCTGGGTTTGCGGATTCGTGAACATGAACTGGGTGGTGCCGTCTTTCTGCTTCACCGCGTAATAGCGCAGCACGTTCACACTCCCGAACCCGGTGTTCTTCGCCATCCGGTAACGAAGTGCGAGGTAGTCGCCGCCGTAAAGAAGCGATAGCAAGAGAACGGCGATGATGAGGGCGCGTTTCATGGCTAGCTGGTCCGAGCCGGTAATTGGCTAGACTGTGCGAACAAGGCGGCGAAGTCGCGCGCGGAAACAATGCGCACGCCTTGGTGGCGGCCAAGGACGAGCAGACCGGTCTTGTCGCCGGTCACGAGATAATCGGCCTCGCCCACTTCGGACAGGGCTAGAAGAGAATCATCGCCGGGATCAGGAGAGCGCTCAACGCGCGGCAACGGACCGACCGTCTCGGCAAGCTCTCTTAATTTGTTGACCAGGCGGCCGGCGCTATAGGGTTTGATCCGCTTCGCGACCGCTGGCTTGCGCAGCGTGGCGCGCAGTTCGTCCAGTTGCTCCGCACAGGTCAGGAGCGTGAAATATCCCTCCTGCCAGAGGCGATAGATAGCAGCCGGGTGTCCTATTTGAACCATGAGGGCGGAAACCAGAATATTGGTATCGAGCACCACGCGCATCAGGGTTTTTCGGCCTTCCTCTTGGCGCGCTTTTCGGCGCGGACTTCGCGCACAGCATTATCAATAATTCGCTGCAACTCCTCCGGGTCGGTATCCGCGTTGCGCGCCTTGATGTCCTGCACGGTGCGATGAAACAGGCGCCAGCGGACGGCCTCTTCGATGAATTTCGACAGATCGCCCTTCTTCATGCCCTGGGCGCCGAGAAAGGTGCGTAGGGTAAGGTCGGTCTCCTTCGACACCTTGATGTTCCAGCGGACTGCTTCTTCCATGTGACACCTATATCGTCATGCACATAGACGCTTATACCTCCATTATAGCCGGAGCCAGCCCAAAGTGAAGGCCCTCCGACGCCAGTCACAGCAGTGCCTTTGTTTCAATCTTCTCATCCCTCCAGATCGAGTACTACTGGCCCGCCCACGGCCCGCGGCCGCCAGGTTCCCGCCAGCGCCCACGCGGACAGGTAGGCGATGGCGCTCGCGCCCAAGGTAATTCTCAACCCAAAGTTCACCGCAATCAGAATGGCGCCCACCGACCCCAGCACGCTGGAGGCGGCATTCAGCGCCCACGCCCACTCCACGGCGCTGTCGGAAGCGGACTCCGACGCTGACAGCCGTCCCGGGACCGCCTGGGCCAGGGCCCGGAGGCCGGTGGGAAACGGCATCCCCATCACCAGCCCCAGCGGCACCAGGATCGCCGCGCTCACCAGCAATTTCACCGCGAAGGGCAGGCCCACGCCGGAGGCCAGCAGACCCGGCAAGGCGAAAGTGTACACCGACAAAGCGCCCACAATCGCCGCCAGCGGCAGTTGCAGGCTCCATGGCTGAACCTGCCACCGGCGCGAGATGAGGCTGCCGGCGCCGCTGGCCAGCAGCAACAGGAAGATCACCACCGTAATGGCGTAGGTGGGGTGGCCCAGAAACAGGACGAAGCGCTGCACGAAGGTGATCTCCACCAGAATGTAGCCCAGCCCGATCGCCACAAAATAAATCAACCGCGGCACGGTGCCTGGCCGTGGCCTGGCTCCCAGGGCCAGCGGCAGCACCAGCAGGGCCAGCACCGCGGCCACCGAGATCACCAGCACCATCAACAGCACCACCACTCCCAGGCTCACCTTCCAATCCATCCCGCGATGCGCCAGCGCGGCGCTCTTCAACACCTGGCCGGTCTTGAGGGTGAAGAAGAAGAAAGGAGCGTCGTCGGTGACGGGAGCGACGTTGTAGGGATACGTGCGCGCAAAGGCGGCGGCATCCCGGGAAGCGATCAACTGCGAAAAGGGATTGTTCCCCGGCGCCGAGGGCATGGTCACCGCCCTTAGGTTGGGATTCTGATTCAGGTGCGTTAGCACCTGCTGCTCTTCCTCGCCGGTAAACGCGATCTTCTTGGCCAGGACGATCACCGCCCGGCCGTCTTCGTCGAGCGGGCCATCGGAGATCACCATGAAGTTGCGCGCCGGGTCCTGAACGCCCAAACGCTGCAATGCTTCCAGGGCCACCGAGACCACGCGCAGGGCCTCGCGCGGCCGCGCAAACTCCCAGCGGGTTACGGCCACCAAGCCGTCGTCGCGGAGATGCCGGAAGTACTCCTCGAACGCCTCCGTAGTGTAGAGGTTGCTCTCGCTGAGGGCGAAGGCGCCGGCGGCCGTCGACGCCCAAGTATCCACTAACGTCATTTCAACGACATCGAATCGGTCCGGGCTGCTGCGGATGAACGACCGGCCGTCGCTCACCACAATGTGGACCTGAGGCAGGTTATACAGGCCAAAAGTGTAGGCGGCGTAGCGGCCGCGCATCACCGTATCGGCGATGATGGAGTTGATCTCGATGCCGGTGACGCTGGGGCTTCCGTTGGCCACCGCCCGCACCACGTCCACGCCGCCGCCGGGTCCGATGATGGCGTAGTCGCCGCGTGGCCGCAGGATGTTGGCGAGGGAAGGCGGCGCCGACATCAAGCCGCGCTTCCAGGCGCCCTGCCAGGCTTTCGGGTCCACGTTCACCAGGGCCGTGTTGGCGTCGGCATCGATCACCACCCACTTGGATTGGTCGGCTTTGCGGTCCACTTCGATGCGCGAGATCGCGTTCCAGCGCACGAATTCCACTTTGGCGACGCTCTCCAGGCGAACGCCTTTGGCGTACACCACATCCACCACGTCCCAGATGCGATTGGCGGCGACCAGCAGCATCAGACCGCCGGCCGCCGTCCAGGCCAGCTTGCGGCCCTTCGGCGAGAGAGCCCAGATGCCGCTCGCCAGGGCCATGGCCACCCCGGCGCAGAGCACGGCATTGGGACCGCCCAAAAGGTCCAGCAGCGGCACGATGGCCAGGCAGGCAAATGCGCCGCCCGCGAGATCGGCGCCGTAGAGCAGCGGGATGTGCCTCGCCTCCCGGGCGAAGACGGTGGACAAAAGCAAACCGGTGAAGAAAAAGGGAACCGCGGACACGAGGTAGATCAGCGTCAGCTTGAGAAAATTGGCGCCGCTCAGCTCCAGCGACACCGGAATGTGGAGCACCGTCTCCAGCACCGCCAGGGTGGCCACGGCGTTCGCCAGGCAGTAGACGGCGGCCAGGGTGCGGGTAGGGTAGCGTACTAGCCGGGCCCGTCCGATGTGGGCGAAAACGCCGCCCGCGCCAAGACCCAGCAGCGCCAGCGAGATGGCGAGGAAGGCAAAGTGGTAAAAAAGGATCACGGAAAAGAGTCGGGTCAGCGCCAACTCCAGCAGGAGGGCCGCAAAGCTGGCGAGCGCGACGCCCGCCAGCGGGCGAATCGAGATGCGGTCGCGGCCGGCGGCAGCGACTTCGTCGATTTGGTTCACGATTACGGTCATCAGGTTGGGGCGAGCGTCCAAGCACGGAAGCGGCTGGTGACAAAGTGCGAAGCCAAGCGCACATGATAGCCCGCCCTCGCCCGCATCTTACCACCAATCTCCATGCGGATCGTACTGCCGTAACACCCAATTCTCGACATTGGCCAGGGGCAACCGCCGCTTGCCGTTCAGAACAGTTTGGCGGTTGCAGATTAACTCTTGACGATTGTCCGGGCCTGGTGACGGCACGGAAGCATGGCCCCTGGTTTATGGGAGGCAAAACCGCCGAGCCGACTCAGATTTACCTGATATCGCCGGAAGGTGGGAATCGAAAGCTGCCTGTGCCCGACAATTTGTGGCCATTCGACCCGCAAGCCCGGGACGGGTGGCAAGGTGCGCCGACCTGGTCGCCGGATGGCACTCAGATCGCCTTTGGGGAAAACGGCTACCACTTTCCCAATGCCGCTAACCTGCGCCATCCATGTCTACGATCTCCACAATCACCAACTCTCAACGCTTCCCGGTTCGAACGGATTGTGGAGGGCGCGCTGGTCGCCGGCCAGACGGTACTTGGCGGCGACAACACGCGACAACGAGAAGCTGATGCTCTACGACTTCAAAACGCAGAAGTGGTCGCAACTCGACGACGGTTTCATCGGCGATAACCCTGCTTGGTCGCACGACGGAAAGTACCTCTACTACCTGAAGCCCAACGCTCCTGCAATGCTCCGAGTATTCGGGCCCGGCGGCAAGCTGGAGCGAGTGGCAGACTCGAGTGTACTCGTGCAGCGCCCGGGGAGCTTCACGACCTGGAGCAGCCTGACTCCGGACAACGCTTTCCTCTTGATCCACGTCGACTCACGCAGAAATCTACGCCAACAACCTGAAGCTGCCGTGAGGGCTTTTTGGCGCAACAATGCTAGCGCGGACATGATTTGCAGGCCGCGCTTCCTGCGAGAATCCCCAGCAAAGCAAGCGTAGTGCGGACCCGTTCGTTGGGCCCGCGGTTCCTCCCTCAAGATAGCAAGGGTGGCGCGGACCGGATTCGCAGGTCCGCGGTCTCTTCAAGAAATCCAAACCCAAAGAGCGCGCCAACGCAGGATTCGAAAAGGAGTGCCCACCTTTAGAGCCTGCCCTGAGCAAGCCGAAGGGTCGGCGTCCGTCAGGTTGGACAAACGCAGGAGAGAATGCCGGGCTAACGCTGGGCTAAAGCGGGCTAAAAGCCCGTCGCTCGCCTGGACCCCGGGTCCGCGCCTTGGATTGCGGTTGCGCAGCTACTGCCTTGGCCCTCAGGTCTGCGCGGCGCGTCACTGTCCCGCCAGTTTGACCCTGAAAGGAGAACCCCAGCGCCTTGTGGACGGAAATTGATTTTGTGGCAATATGCTAGGATATGTTCATCAGAACAGGGGCGTGCCATGGCGGAAGAAGCCCGAGTTCGTGTGAGCCAGAATGGTCGTGTGATTATCCCAGCTTCCTTCCGTAGGACGCTGGGCATCAAGGTGGGGGATGAAGTCCTGCTGCTGATCCGCGACGATGAACTGCGGATTACCACCCAGCAACGGCGGATCCAGCGGGCGCCGCGCCGCGCCCGACGCTACCTGAGGCCCGGCACTTCCCTGGTGGATGAGTTGCTTGCGGAGCGGAGAGAGGCCGCCAAGGATGAATAGCATGATACTCGACGCCTCCGCCATCCTGGCGGTAATTCATCAGGAGTCGGGATATGAAAAACTCACCCCCGATTCGCTCGCCCGGGCAGTTGCCAGCACCGTCAACCTGGCGGAGGTCCAGGGCAAGCTCGTGAGCCGCGGACTTCGACTGGGTGTCCCCATTTACGTCATTCGTTAGCATTGACCGAGAAGAATAACGTGCGATCACGTTGTGGTGCTTTCGTATGCCTGACGATCTTTACCGTCGATGGTCGCATGAGACGCGGCGCAGCGGTTTCTTTCACCCCGGCGAGCGCGTGGGGGTGGCGGTTTCGGGCGGGCCCGACTCGGTGCTGCTCTTCGATTTTATGAAACAACTGGCGCGCGAGATGGGCCTCTTGCTGGCGGTGGTCCACTTCAACCACCGGCTGCGGGGCGCCGAGTCCGATGCAGACGAGGCCTTTGTCCACGAGTTGGCAGCCGGGTCACGTAGGGCCGAGCGGCGCTCGGCCACCGGCGCGACCGTGCTTGCGGGACCGGCAGGGCCGACAGCGCCGACAGGAGAAATTGAATTCATTCGCGCCGAGGCGGACGTGGGGCGCGTAGCACGGGAGAAGCATCGCAACCTCGAAGCTACGGCGCGCGAGCTGCGCTATGAATTCTTCTTTTCGCTGGTCGATCAGAACCGGCTGGATAAAGTGGCCACCGCCCACACGGCGAACGATCAGGCGGAAACGGTG
>Ga0335078_10006049_pt1 | contig 17930 bp, 19 predicted proteins | sample Lox_Sample_32_FD_206711 | JGI IMG/M metagenome (GOLD analysis project Ga0335078, IMG submission 206711) | Soil microbial communities from Loxahatchee National Wildlife Refuge, Florida, United States - Lox_Sample_3.2 | ecosystem: Environmental > Terrestrial > Soil > Wetlands | place: USA... | reverse complement strand
TCAGGCCGACGAGCGGGTCGGCGAGGGTCGGGGGCTACGACGTCGTGGGGGACCCCGAGATGGCGAAGAGGGCCGTCGGTTACCTGCCGGAGAACCCTTCCCTCTACACCGGCCTCACCGTGAGCGAGTTCCTCAGCTTCGTCGGGAAGATAAGGGCCGTCGAGGACGGCGCGCTCCAGGAGAGGATCGCGAGCTCGCTCGCGACCTTCTCCCTGCAGGAGAAGGCCGACGCCCTCCTGGGCAGCCTCTCCAAGGGGATGAAGCAGAAGGTCGCCCTGATAGCCGCCGCGATCCACGGCCCGCAGGTCCTCGTCCTGGACGAGCCGCTCACCGCGCTCGACCCGAAGACGCAGGTCTTCGTGAACCGCTGGATACTCTCGCAGGGGTCCGCCGGAAAGACGGTCCTCCTCTCGACGCACAACCTCGACGTGGTGCAGAGCTACGCGACCCGGATCGCGATAATCGACAGGGGCTCGATAATCGCCGTGGGAGACCTGCAGACGCTCCGGAGCATGGCCGACGCCGGCAGGGACGCGAGGCTGGACGAGGTCTTCCTGAAGCTCACCGAGGAGTCGCCGGGGGGCGGGCCGCGGTCGTGACGCTCCTCGGCCCCTGGAGGACCGTGGGGGTCCTGATACGGTACTGGATCAAGGGGCGGTTCACCAGGGCCGCGGCGCTGGCCATCCTCCTTGGGGAGGCGTTCTCGATCGCGACCGTGCTCTTCGTGGGGTCGACGTTCCTCTCCTTCTCCAACCGGTTCAGCCTGGGCACGGGGCTCTCGGACGCCGGGCTGTCGCTGCTGCTCGCCCTCTTCCTCGTCGGCCTGATACAGAGCGGGTTCAACGGGTCCGGCCTCCCCGTCAGGTCGGCGGACGTGGACTACGTCTTCACCTCGCCGGTCCGGCCGCGCGAGGTCTTCGCCGCGAAGGTGCTGATGAACTCGGTCACGACGGTGCTGCTCTCGTTCCCTCCGGTCCTGGCGCTCTACCTCAGGTTCGCTCTCTCCTACGGGACATCGATCATCGACGCGCTCCTGGCGGGGCTGGTGACGCTCCTCTTCCTCGTCATGGGGCTCCTCCTGAGCGCGGACATCACCCTCTCGCTGGGGAGCGGGATCGGCCCCCGGGTCAGGCTCCTCAGGAACGCGCTCGTCGCGACGGTCGTCGCGCTCAGCCTGGTCCCCGTGGCCCTCCTCGTCCCGGGCGCGCCGCCCGTCCTCGGCGCGCTGACCCAGCTCCTCCCGAGCGGGCTCTCGGCGGGGCTCAGCGTGGGGCTCGTCGACGGGGCGCGTTTCGGCGCGGCCCAGGCGCTCGACCTCGCGCTCCTGCTGGCGTGGTTCGCGGCGTTCCTGCTCCTGGGCTTCCGGATGTCGAGGAGCCACTTCTACGAGATCCTCCAGGTGATGGACTCGGACGCGTCGGGGAGCCGGCTCGGGAGGGTGACGAAGCGGTTGGACACCTCCGGACGGTCGGCCTGGTCTGTGGTCAGGCAGAAGGAGGGGCTCGTCATGGCCAGGACGAAGGAGAGGAGGGCGCTGCTGATCAACGCGCTCTTCCTATCGGCGTTCATGGTGATCTACTCGCTCTCCGGGGTCTTCCAGTCCTCCCCGACCTCGTTCCTCCTCATCCTGTTCATCATCGGCTCCTTCGGCGCGGGGAGCGCGACGCGGTGGCTGGAGAAGGAGAGGCTCTGGGTCATCAAGACCTCGGACCTCGACCTGCGCGGCTACGTGAGGCAGGTCTTCCGCGCCCGCGTCGCCCCGCTCCTGCTGGTCCTGACCCCGGTCACCTTCGCGGTCGGCCTCCCGCTGATCGTCGGCGAGCTCGGGAGGGCGTCCTCGCTCATCGGCGTCCTCCTCTCCCTCCCGGGCGCGCTCGAGATCGCGGCCATCACGATGGGCGGCGGGATGTACTTCGCGTCCAGGTACGGGCAGTCAACCGCCGACGAAATACTCTCCTCCCAGGCCCAGGACCTGACCGACATCAGGCGGTTCCTCTACCAGACCGTCATCAACCTGGCCCTGGTCGCCCCGCTCATGGGCCTGGTCCTCTCAGCGGGATACCTGCTCGTCCTCCTCCCCGCGTGGGGGCTCTTCCCGCTGGCGGCGCTCCTCGTCGGCGTCTCGGTCGCCTACGCCTTCGCCGTCCTGACCCTCCTGCTGAACGCGGCCGGCGACTCGATCAGTACGAGGGAGGACCTCTGAGGCCGCCGCCCGTCCGCTCCCGCGTGGGGCGGTACCTGGCCCGGAACGCGCCTTCGCCCGTCCTATCTACCCGCTCCAGGAGCGGGACGCGGAGCAGGACCTCCTGCCCGGTCATCACGGGGAGCCCGTAGGTGCGGTTGAAGTACTTTAGCGGCCGGCCCCTCCTCCCCATCTCCTCGACGAACGCCCTGTGGTCCGAGACCCTCCCCTCGTTGAAGGAGTTCGCCGCGCCCGCGGCGCCGAGCACCCTCTCCTCGATGAGGTCGCCGAGGCGGCGGTCCAGCTCCACCCCGACGCTCCCCCTGGCCGCCGCCAGGGCCGCGACGGTCGTCGTCCCGGTCCCCAGGAACGGGTCGAGCACGAGGTCCCCCTGGGCCGAGAACATCGAGATCAGCCTGTAGGGCAGCTCGAAGGGGAAGGAGGCGGACCTCCCCCTGACGCCCCCCCTCCCGATGCGCTGCCTCTCCCCGCGGAGGCCCTCCCAGATGTCCGAGAACCACAGGTTGCGCTCCTCCCAGAAGAACGCGGACCTCTGCCGCGCGAGCCGCCGGGCCGCCGTCCCCGGGCCGCGCTTCCCGCCCTTCCTCAGGACGAGGATGTACTCGTGCTCCTGGGTCACGTAGGCTGCGCCCGGGAGCATCCCGGACCCCATGAACTTCGTGGGCTTGTTCGACTCCTTCCTCCAGAGGATCTCCGGGAGCGCCTCGTACCCCTGGCCGAGGCACGCCGTCAGGATCCTCGCGTGGTTGGGGAAGACCCTGAACGAGCCCCCCACCCTCCTCGTCGCGTCCCCGACGTTGATGCACGCGATCCCTCCCGGTCGGAGCAGACGGTGGGCCTCCCTCCAGACCGGGTCGAGCGATCGGTGCATCAGCTCGAACGCCCCTTCACCGTCGCCCCTCGCGAGGCGCTCGCCGACCCGCGGGTCCCGTCCGGCGAAGGTCTCGTCCCACATCTCGATCATCGGGTACGGCGGCGAGGTGACCAGGAGGTCGACGCTCGAGGAGGCCATCCCGGCCAGCCGCTCCGCGGCGTCGCCGTAGAGGACAGAGTGGGACGTCTTCAAGCCCGAGACGACCGCACCACCCCCGGCCCACTAATTAACCGAGCAGCCCCACGCTAACGTCGGGTGATTACCTGGCGTGAGCCGCACTTTTATGCCCGTGGTGCCTCACCCCGCCATCCCAGATGGCCAAGATAATCGAGGCGGAGAACCTGACGAAGGTCTACAAGGGGAAGGTCAGGGCGGTGGACGGCATCTCGTTCTCGGTCGAGGAGGGAGAGATATTCGGGTTCCTCGGCCCCAACGGCGCCGGCAAGACGACGACCATCAAGATGCTGAACACCCTAGCCACCATCACCGAGGGGAGGGCGACCGTGGCCGGCCGCGACGTCAGCAGGGACCCGGGGGCTGTACGGGACGCCATAGGCGTCGTGCCCCAGGAGCTGACCGCGGACGACGAGCTCAACGGGGAGGAGAACCTCATGCTCGCCGCCAGGCTCCACCACGTGGGCAGGGACGACGCCCACACGAGGGCCGCGGAGCTGCTCGGGCTGGTCGACCTCGAGCAGGCCGCCAGGAGGAAGGTCAGGACCTACTCCGGCGGGATGCGGAGGCGCCTCCAGCTGGCGATGGGGCTCGTCCACATGCCCAAGGTGCTCTTCCTCGACGAGCCCACCCTCGGCCTGGACATCCAGACGAGGGCGAAGATGTGGGACTACATCGGGCGGCTCAACCGGGAGAGGGGGCTCACCGTCTTCATGACGACCCACTACCTCGAGGAGGCGGACTCCCTCTGCCGCAGAGTAGCGATCATCGACAAGGGCACGATAAGGATCTCCGGGACCCCGGCCGAGCTGAAGGAGAGGGTCGGAGGCGACATACTCACGCTGGAGCTGAGCTCGGACGCCGTGGACCTCTCCGAGTTCTTCGGGTCCGTCCCGGACGTCTCGGAGGTGACCAGGACCGGGCAGGTCTACAGGATCAAGCTGCCGAAGACCGAGGAGGCCCTCCCGGTGATCGTCGAAGGGGTCGTAAGGAAGGGCGTGCAGATCCGCTCGATATCCTTCACGAAGCCCACGCTCGACCAGGTCTTCCTGGAGGTCACCGGCAAGTCCATGAGGGACGAGGAGGCCTCGGAGTCGGACTCGGCGACCCAGAACTTCATGATGGAGAAGGCCAGGTGAATCGGGACAGATGATAGACGAGACGATGGTGCTGACGTCGAGGGCGCTCAAGAAGTGGATCAGGAACCCGGCCGCGGTCGTCCCGGGGCTCGTCACCGCCATCTTCTACATCGTGCTCTTCGGGAACTCGGTCAACCCGACCAACCTCATCCCCGGCGGGGCCGGGGCCTCGGGGGTCCAGCAGGCCTTCGGGGGCGCGCCGACCTACATCTCGTACCTGGCCGCCGGGGTGATCTGTCTGATCCTGGTCTTCAACATGGCCTTCGGCGGCATTGACCTCGTGCTCGACAGGCAGCTGGGGTTCCTCAGCACCCTCCTGACCGCCCCGATACCCAGGTCGGCGATATTCCTCTCGGGCGTGCTGCAGAACCTGGCGAAGGCGCTCCTCCTGGCCGTCCTGACCTTCGCCATAGCCCTGGCTATACCGAACGGCCTGGAGCTCCCCTCGAGCTTCGGGGTCGTCGACTTTTTCGGGGTCTTCCTGGCCTTCGGGCTGCTCGGCCTCGGCCTCTCCTCGGCCTTCACGGCGATCGCCCTGTCCGTCAAGAGCATCGACTCCCTCGTAGCCATCGTGAACTTCCTGACGCTGCCGCTGATCTTCATGAGCAACTCGCTCTTCCCGTCCGGCTCTTTCCCGCAGTGGCTGAAGGACATCGCCAGCGTGAACCCGATCTCCAAGACCAACGAAGCGGCGAGGCTGCTCATAGTCAACGGCAGACTCTCGAGCAGCCAGCTCTCCACCTTCGGATGGGACCTGCTCTACCTGGTCGGGTTCGTGGTCGTCCTGGGCCTGGTCGGCTACCTGGTGGCGCGGCGGGCGCTGAGCCCCCAGTGACCGGGCCTCGGTCAGGCCGCCGGTCGGTCACCGGCCGGGCGGCATGAACTTGGCGACGCTGAACCCGCCGTCTACGAGGAGCGTCGCGCCGGTGATGAACGAGGCGTCGTCGGACGCCAGGAAAGCGACGGCCCCGGCGACGTCGTCGGGCTTGCCGGCCCTGCGCACCAGCGTGTTCTCGACCGTCCAGGCCACGCCCTTGAGGTCGCTGTCGACCGCCTTCATCATCCCCGTCCCGGCTATGTAGCCGGGGGCGACGGCGTTCACGTTTATCGTGGGGCCCAGCTCGACGGCCAGCGAGCGGGTCAGCTGCAGGACCCCGCCCTTGGAGGCGCCGTAGGCGGCGCGGCCGAGCTGTCCGATGAACCCGCTCATCGACCCGACGTTGACCACCTTCCCCCCGCCCCTCTCGAGCATCTGCGGGGCGACGGCCCTGGTGAGGTAGAACATCCCGCTCAGGTTGACCGCGATCGTCCTCTGCCACTCCTCGTCGGTCGTCTCGAGGACCTTCCTGATGTACCTGATCCCGGCGTTGTTCACCAGGACGTCCACCGGCCCGAGCCTCGAGACCACCTCGGCGACCGCCCCCCTCACGGCCTCGGGGTTCGAGACGTCGGCGCTGACGGCGTGCCCCTTCTCCCCCTCCTCCTCGCCGCCGGCCATCAGCCGGACGGTCTCCCGGGCGTTGTCGCCGTCGAGGTCCAGGACGCCTACCTTCGCCCCCTCCCTGGCGAACCTGAGCGCTATGGCGCGCCCGATGCCGTACCCGGCGCCGGTGACCAGCACGGTCTTCCCCTGGAACCTTCGCAGGTCCATCCGCCACGGTCGGGGCGCCGCGGCTACTTAAGCGCTGAAGCCCTCCAAGGCTTATAACGCAAACCGGCCTCCTCCCGAAGACCCATGGCACCACCCATCCTGAGGCGGAACAAGCTCCGAGAGCTCCTGCGGCAGGGCAGGCCGACGCTGGGCACGCACATCCACAGCTCCTGGCCCGGGGTGATGGAGGTGGTCGGGAACTCGGAGACGATGGACTACGTCGAGTTCAGCTCCGTCTACGCCCCCTTCGACCTCTACGCGCTCGAGAACCTCGCCAGGGCCTCGGAGCTCTACGACATGTCCACGATGATAAAGATCGACCCGGTCCCCAGCTACTTCCTGGCCCAGAGGGCGCTGGGCGCGGGCTTCCAGAACGTCCTCTTCTCGGACTTCCGCACGATCGAGGAGGTCGAGGGCGCCGTCAAGGCCGTCCGGCCCGAGCCCGAGGGGATGAACGGGTGCTGGATGCACAGGATCGAGGGCTACTCCATCGAGAACGGGAGCAGGAACTTCGTCCGCTACGCCAAGGACGTGGTGATCGCCGTGATGATAGAGAAGAAGCCCCTCTACGACAGGCTCGAGGACGTCCTCAACGTGGCGGACGTCGACATGATCCAGTTCGGGCCCTGCGACTACGCCATGTCCATCGGCCTCGCCGGGGAGTTCTCCAACCCCAGGGTGCGGGAGGCCGAGGAGCGTACGATCAAGCTCTCGCTCAAGTACGACAAGCACCCGCGGGCCGAGCTGGGCTCGAACTACACCACGGGGCAGGCCGGGTTCGAGAAGACCCTCAAGCGATACTCAGACCTTGGCGTCACCGACTATTGCATCGGGTTCGACGTCTCGATCCTCCTCGACTGGATGAGGGCCTACGGCGGGCTGGCCAGGAAGGCGCTGAAGATGGACTGAGCGGCCCTCCCGCGGCCTCCCGCCAGAGGCGGCGCGGCCCCTCCCGCGGGACCAAGCTCATATCGGCAGCCGCCCATGCGTGGGCGCGTGGAGGACAGGCTTCTCAACCGGGACGGAAGGCTGCTCGTCTCGTACATCCTCCTCAACTCGATCCCCGTCGGCTACATGAACGTCGTCCCGCTGGTCTACCTGGCGGAGATCGGCTACGACCCGTCCGTCATCGGCGCCATCTACGGGGCGAGCGCGCTCGCCAACACCCTGGCGCTGATCCCCTTCGGGTTCCTCGCCGACAGGTACGGGCGGAAGCGGTTCGTCCTGGTCGGGAGCCTGATCCCGTCCGTCTCGTTCGCCATCTTCGGGCTGACGCTCGACCCGGCGTGGCTGATCTTCGCCGGCGCCCTGGGCGGGATCGGCTTCGCAGGCGGGTTCGCGTTCGCGATAGTCAACCCCGCCCTCATCCCCCTGATAGCCAACTCGTCGTCCCCCCGCAGGAGGACGGCATTCTTCGGCGTGGCCCAGGGCACCTGGACGCTCGCGCTGAGCATCGGCGCGGTGCTGAGCGTCGTCCCGGGGGCCCTCGGCTACCTCCTCCACCAGGGCCCGTCGGCCTCCCACTCGGAGTCCTACTTCCTCATGGCCGGGCTCATGGTCGTCTCGGTCGTCCCGCTGCTGGCCTACAGGGAGCCGAGGGCGACCACGACGACGGTGGTGGCGGCCGCCCAGGCCGACATCCTCCTTCCCTACGTGGCCAAGAGGCGCCTCGACCGGGTGCGGATCAGGCTCCCTGTGACGTCCTGGGGGAGGATAGTCCGGTTCTCGGTCGTCTACGCGCTGACGGGGGTGGGCCTCGGGGCCCTGGTGCAGCTGCTCCCGACATGGTTCGCGCTCCGGTTCGGGGTCTCGGAGGACGCGGTCGGGCTCTGGATAGGGCTCGCGAACGCGGTCTCGATAGTCGCCATCCCGCTCATCCCAAGGCTGGCAAGGAGGCGGGGGACGCTCCTCTCGAGCGCCATCGCGGGCATCGGGGCGACGGCCTTCCTGGCCGTCATGCCGTTCGCGGGGACCTTCGAGGGGGCCGCGAGCCTCTTCGTGGCCCGCAGCGTGCTCGAGGCCATGGGCTGGGCGATGCTGCTCTCGTACACGATGGGGGTCGTCGACGACGCGGAGCGGGCGACCACGACGGGAATAGCCTTCACCGCCTGGGGCGTCGGCGCGACGGTGGGGACACTGGTCGGCGGGGAGCTGCTGGGCGCGGGCCTCCTCTTCCTCCCATTCGTGATCGGGGTCCTGGCCTACTTCGCCGGCTCGTCCGTGCTGCCGCTCTTCTTCGGCAGCGCCAGGCTCCCGGAGGAGAGCGGGGGCGGCCCTCGGGGCGATCCCGGGTCGGCCACGGATAAATAGAGCGGAGCCGGGGTCCGGTCGTGCCCGAGAGCGAGAAGAAGAGGATCGTCGCCACGGACCTGCCCATCACCGAGTCCCTGGCGAGGCGCGTCGCCGGGGCCGGCGGCGGCGAGTGGGTCGTCAGGGCGATCGACGAGCTGGACGGCTCCGAGAAGAGGGAGGGCGTCGAGGTGGTCGTGCTCCTGGACGGCGGGAGGGTCACCGACGCGCTCTTCCGGGAGATGCCCCGGGTTAGGCTCCTCCAGTCGATGTCGGCCGGAGTCGACTTCATCGACATCTCGGCGATACCCCCCACGGTCGCGCTCTGCTCCAACGGCGGGGCCTTCGCCAAGCCCATAGCCGAGCACGCCTTCGGGATGGCGCTCCATCTCGCCAAGAACCTCTCGATCAACCACGAGCGGCTGCGGGACGGCCTCTTCGAGGGCTATCCCGAGTCCGCCCTCCTGGCGGGGAAGACACTGGGCGCCATCGGCGCGGGCGGCATCGGGAGGGCCGTCGCCAGGGCCGCGAAGGGGTTCGAGATGCGGACCATTGGGATAAGCACGACGGGCCGTCCCGTCGAGGGGTTCGACGAGGTCTGGAGGACGGACCGCCTCGACGAGCTCCTGGGCCGGGCCGACGTCGTCGTCGTCTCCCTCCCCCTGAACAACCGCACGAGGCACCTCATCGACGCCAGGAGGCTGGCGCTCATGAAGGAGGACTGCATCCTGGTCAACGTCGCCCGCGGGGACATCGTCGCCCAGGACGCCCTGTACTCGCACCTGAGGACGCACCCGATGTTCAGGGCGGGGATCGACGTCTGGTGGAGGTACCCCCGAAAGGGGGAGCGGTTCGAGCTGGACTTTCCCTTCTTCGAGCTGCCCAACTTCCTGGCCTCGCCTCACGCGGCCGACGCCGTCCCGGAGGCCCTCGCGATGGGCCGGGAGCACGCCTTCTCCAACGTCATCCGCTATCTCGACGGGCTGCCGCCGGAGCGGGTCGTGGACAGGTCGGACTACGTAGGGTTCCGCCGGACGCCGGGACGCTAGCCCGTCGGGCGAGGAGCGGAGCGAGCGATGGAAGAGGAGATGCGGGCGCTCCTGGACCTCTTCGAGAGGGAGGGGGTCGAGTTCAGGCTCTACGAGCACGAGCCGGTGCGCACCTCCGAGGAGGCCGCGAGGGTGCGCGGCGTGGAGCTGAGGTCGGGGGTGAAGGCCCTGCTGCTCAAGTCCGGCGACGGACGGTACCTTCTGGCCGACCTGGCCGCCGACCGCAGGGCGGACCTCTCCAGGCTGCGGGCCCTCGCCGCCGTCGGGAAGGGGCTGCGCCTGGCCTCCAGGGAGGAGGTCGTCTCGGTCACGAGGTGCGAGCCGGGCTCGGTCCATCCCTTCGGGTCGCTCTTCGGGGTGCCGACCTACCTCGACCCATCGGTCCTGGAGAACGAGTTCGTCGACTTCAACATCGGGCTCCTGACGAGGAGCGCACGGATCCGGAGCGAGGACCTCAGGAGGATCCTGGGCGCGACCGTCGTGGAGTTCGCCGAGCCCACGGGCCGACCCGGCCTCGGGGGCGAGCGGGCGGTCAGCCGGACCTCAGGATGACCTTCTCGGAGCTCAGCAGCCTCAGCCCGATCCAGACGAGCACCGCGAGGAATGCGAGGTTGACCGCGACCACGGCCCCGACCTCGCCGAGCGTCGCCGTCCCAAGCACCACGTCCCGTATCAGGAGGGTGAACCCCACTATGGGTATCGGGGCGTACTGCGAGAGCTGGCTCGCGGGGAGGGAGAACGTGAAGTAGAGGGGGAGGAAGAAGACCAGGAAGAGAGGAGAGAGGTACTGCTGCGCCTCCCTGGTGTTCTTGGCGAAGGTCGAGACGCAGAAGCCCAGGGCGCACATCGAGAGCGCCGCGGGCGCGATCAGGGCGACGACCTCGAGGTAGAGGACCGGCGGGAGGGAGATGGCCCCGCTCCCGCCGAAGTGGAGCTCGCCGAGGCTGAAGACGGTCCCGACGAGCCCGAGCAGCGTGGTGACCATCGCGAGTATGAAGGCCACGGCGTACTTCCCCAGGAAGACGGTGGCCCTGGTCGGGGGGAGGGTGAAGAGCGCCTCGAGCGACCTCCTCTCCTTCTCGCCGGCGACGTCGTCGACCATGAAGTAGAACGCGCCCAGGAACGTGAAGTAGAGGAGGAAGCTCGGGAAGAGGTCGGCCGTTATCAGGAGGGACGCGCTCTCGCTCTTCCCGACCTGGCTCGCGACGACGCCTATGGGGTTCAGCTCCGCGTCCGTGACGCCCAGGGCGCTCAGCCGGGACGAGGAGACCTGCTGGGAGATGGACGCGATGACCCCGTCCATTATCGATACCCCCTGGAGCGCTCGGCCGTTGGTCTGCTCGTAGTAGAGAGTCAGGTTGACCTGCCCCCCCTCCCCTATGGTCGAGGAGAAGCCGGCGGGTATGACCATCCCCACGTCATAGCTCCCGCCCTGCACCTGAGCCGTGGCGTTGCCCGAGGTCACGACCGAGAGGCTCAGCCCGCTCGTCTCCTGTAGGTCGTTCGTCAGCATCGTCGAGTAGGTCCCCCCTCCGTCAAGGTCCACGACGAAGACGGGCGAGGGGTTCGCCGTGGGGTTCGAGAGGTAGCCCATGACCCCGAAGAGGAGGGGGAATGCCAGCAGCGGCAGGACGAGGGCGGTGAGCATCGTCCTCCTGTCCCTCACCATGTCCAGGAGCTCCTTCGAGACGATGAGCCTGATCGCCCTAGCTCTCGAGACCACGGTCGCTCCTCACCAGGTTGATGAACACCTCCTCCAGGCCCTTCGTCTTGGCGATCTCCTCGAGGTCGCCGACCGTGCCGCTGGCCCTGACCGTCCCGTTGCTGATTATCGTGAGCCTGTCGCAGAGCAGCTGAGCCTCGTACATGTTGTTCGTGTTGAGCAGCACGGTCTTCCCCCTCCGCGCCATCTCCTTGGCGTAGTCCCTGATGGCGCGGGTCGACATCACGTCCAGGCCGAGGGTCGGCTCGTCGAGGAGCAGGATGGGCGGGTCGTGGATCAGGGCGCGGGCGAGCGCGAGCTTCTGCCTCATCCCGCGCGAGAAGGTGGCCACCCTGTCCTTCCTCCTCTCGTAGAGGTCCAGGAGGCGGAGCAGCTCCTCTATGCGCCCGTCGAGGGCGGCGCCGCCCAGCCCCTGCATCCCTCCGTAGAACCTGAGCGTCTCGACGGGGTTCAGCCGGTCGTAGAGGCCCGTGTCCTCGGGGAGGACGCCTACGCTCTCCCTCACCTGCCTGGGCTGGGCCACGACGTCGAACCCGTTCACGGTCGCGCTCCCGGAGGTGGGCTTGACTATGGTCGAGAGCATCCTGACGATCGTGGTCTTTCCCGCCCCGTTCGGGCCGAGCAGCCCGTAGACGCCGCCCGTCACGATCTCGAGCGAGACGTCGTCCACGACGACCCGGTCGCCGTACCTCTTGGTGAGACCCCTCACGCTGATGGCCGCTCCCGAGGTCAATGGCGCTCGAGGTCCGGCTGCGCCTTTCGCTATTTATGTCGTCGCGACGAGGGCGGCGCCGTCGAGGGTCAGCGCACGGTCCCGTCCCGTGCGGCGAGAGCATTAATCAGGGACCCGGACGCGCCGCGGCGAGACCTTGACGCACGCAGACCCTCCTCCTCCTCTCCCTCCCTCCTACCGGACGAGAGGGTGCAGGGACTCGGACCTGGACGCGGTCCTAGAGATAGAGGAGGAGTCCTTCTCGGACCCCTACGATCGGGAGGTCTTCTCGCAGCTACTCCGGTCCGAGCCAGGGGGGTTCATAGTGGCGGAGGGCGAGGGGGACGGCGGCGGCGGCGGCGTCGTGGTGGCGGGCTACGTGGCCTCCTCCTCGAGGTACGGGATGATAATCTCGCTGGCCGTCTCGCCCGGCCACCGGAGGGCAGGTGTGGGCCGGGCGCTCATGGGGGCGGCCCTCTCGTACCTTCGCGGGAGGACCGAGACCGTCTCGCTGCAGGTGAGGGTCGGCAACGCCGAGGCGATCCGCCTCTATCGAAGCTTCTCCTTCGTGGAGCGCGGGAGGGTGAAGCGCTACTACCCGGACGGTGAGGACGCGCTCGTCATGGCTCTTAGCCTGCGTGCTCCCCGCTGACCCGCTAGCTCGCTCGCTCACGCGTCGGTCGAAGGGGGCGGGGGGACGTTCCCGGGGATCGATCCGGGCGGTGGGGCGTCCGCCCTCGTGGCCGGCGGGATCCTCGCGTCGGCCATCTGCCTCTGGAGCACCTTGGACTTCCTGTAGTAGTACCAGAACGCGCAGAAGAGCGCGACCGTTAGGGCGACCCCGAAGATCGTGATGTCGATTATGACGGAGACGAAGAAGACCACGATCACCAGCAAGATTGTGCGGACAGTGTCGGTGAGGTTCGACGACCTGAACATGCTCCGTCGTCAGGCGATGGCTATCCACTCGGTGTTAAGTCTTCGGGTGAGGCTCCGGGGGGACCCGGCTCAGCTTCTCGATGGCGTCGTAGGACCTGAGCGCGTCCTTCTCGTCGACCACTATTATCAGCTCGGGGACGCAGCTCATGAACTCGATCATGTTTATGCCGTTCATCGCGAGCTCGGTCGTGACCGTCGAGACGACGCCCGGGGTCGTGTTGGCGACCTCCGACATCGAGACGATGATCTCCGCGAGCCCCACGGTGACCCTCGGGATGTTCTTCTTGGGGATGATGCTCCTCATCTTGTCCAGGTTCTTCTCGTCGATGACGACGCGGATCGACTCGACGCCCGAGACGAGCCTGAACGTCTCCCCCAGGCTGTAGTCGACCGTCGAGGCGAACCTGCCGAGCGCCGCGGTGATCTCGGGGTCGTTGAGTATCGAGAGGTCGACTATCTTGTTCCTCATCGTGAGCTTCTTGAAGAGGCGCCCCGTGCTCTCGTGGACCGAGAGCCTCTCCCTGACGTCGTAGCGCCTGATCGCGCCGATCACCGCCTCGATCGAGAGGTCCTCGCCCTCCAGCGAGGCCTCCCTCTGGACGTACCGGGCCAGAGCCCGGACGTTGAGGAGGCCCCTGCCCAGGTCCTTCCTGATGGCCCCGTCGCTCTCGATTATCCTGCCGACGACGCTCGTGGTCTGTGGCAAAAGAGTCATGTTTGTGCCAAAGGCGACGTATTTATCCTATCTGTGTCACAAGTCTTTTACGCCCCGCCGGCTCCCCGAGCCCATCGTGGCCAACATCGCGATCGACGCGCCCAGCAAGGAGCTCCCGACGTCCCAGCTGCGACGGTTCTACGAGCTCATGCTGCTGACCAGGACCTTCGACGCCCAGGCGGTGAGCCTCCAGAGGCAGGGGAGGATCGGGTTCTACGTGACCTGCGAGGGGGAGGAGGCGTCCGAGGTCGGCAGCGCTCTCGCGCTCAGGCCCACCGACTGGATGTTCCCGGACTACCGGGCTTCCGGGATAATGATAGCGAGGGGGATGACCCTGGACGAGCTGCTCGCCCAGCTCATGGCCAACTCCCAGGACCACTCGAGGGGCCGGTCGATGCCCTCCCACTGGGGGAGCCGCGCCCTCAACGCCGTCCCTCCGTCGTCCCCGCTCTGCACCCAGCTCCCGCACGCCGTGGGGGTCGCCCTCGGTGCGAAGATCAGGGGCGACGACGTCTGCTCGATCGCCTACTTCGGCGACGGCGGGACGTCGAGCAACGACTTCCACAGCGCGCTGAACTTCGCCGCCGTCTTCAAGACGCCCACGGTCTTCTTCTGCAGGAACAACGGCTACGCCATCTCGCTCCCCGTCTCGCAGCAGACCGCGACCGAGTCGCTCGCCATAAAGGCCGACGCCTACAACATGGAGGGCGTCAGGGTCGACGGCAACGACGTCCTCGCCGTCCACTCGGCGACGAAGAGGGCCCTGGAGAAGGCCAGGGCCGGAGGAGGCCCGACGCTGATAGAGGCGGTCACCTACAGGATGGGGGCCCACTCGACCTCGGACGACCCCTCTCGCTACCGGGACCCGCGGGAGGTCGAGCTGATGAGGTCGAAGGACCCCATCAAGAGGTTCGAGCAGCACCTGCGGGGGCTGGGCGTCTGGAGCGACGAGGACGAGGCGGACGCGCGGCGGGCGGCACACGAGCAGGTCAAGGAGGCGATAGCCCGGGCCGAGAAGGTCCCGCACCCGGACGTCAGGAGCCTCTTCGAAGACGTCTACTCCGAGAAGACCAGGGAGCTCGCCGCCGAGGCGGACGAGCTCTACCGTGAGATCGGAGGGATCTGAGGACGACGCATAGGACGATCGTCCAGGCCATAAACTCCGCGCTGAGGGACGAGATGGAGAGGAGGGAGGAGGTCGTGGTCCTGGGCGAGGACATCGGGAGGAGCGGCGGGGTCTTCCGGGCCACCGAGGGCCTCTACTCCCAGTTCGGGCCGACCAGGGTGATGGACATGCCCCTCAACGAGAGCGGGGTGATAGGGGTCTCGATCGGGCTGGCGCTCTACGGGATGAGGCCGGTCGCCGAGATAGAGTTCCTCGACTTCGTCTACCCGGCCTTCGACCAGATCGTCTCGGAGCTCTCCAAGATGAGGTACCGGTCCGGCGGCGAGTACACCGCGCCCGTGGTCGTCCGGGCCCCCTACGGCGGCGGAATCAAGGGAGGGCCCTACCACTCGCAGAGCGCCGAGGCCTTCTTCGCGCACGTACCCGGCCTGAAGGTCGTCGTCCCGTCGACCCCCTACGACGCCAAGGGCCTCCTCACCTCGGCGATGCGCGACGAGGACCCCGTCATCTTCCTGGAGCCGAAGCGGCTCTATCGCTCCTTCCGCGACGACGTCCCCGACGGGGAGTACACGGTCCCCATCGGGAGGGCGCGGGTCGCCAGGGAGGGCCGGGACGTCTCGGTCTTCACCTACGGGTCGACGGTCCCCACGGTGCTGGAGGCCGCGGCGGAGGCCTCCGAGGAGGGGATCGACGTGGAGGTGGTCGACCTGAGGACGCTCACCCCGCTCGACGTCGACGCGGTCATAGGCTCCGCCAAGAAGACCGGGAGGGTGGTCGTGGTCAACGAGGCCCCGAAGATAATGGGGTACGGGGCCGAGATATCGGCGCTCCTGGCGGAGGAGGCGCTCGACTACCTCAAGGCGCCCATCGTCCGCGTGGGGGGGTTCGGGATACCGTTCCCCTACGTCCACGAGAACCTGTACATGCCGACCGTGCCTCGCGTGATCAAGGCGATTCACAAGGTCGTCGAGCACTGACCGGAGCGAGGCGACCGCCCGAAGGGCGACGGAGAAAGAGCGGAAGGGAGAGAAGAAACCCAAACTATTTACCACCCATGGGGCGCGAGCAGGCAGGAAACCCGCGTGCCCGACCCTGTATACACCCCGACCGCCACCGGCGGCCCCTCTTCGTCGTCTGCCAGCCCGCCCTGGCTCGGCGAGTACGTCGGCGTCATAGACGCCCGGGTCTCGAGCCTCTTCGGCTCGGGGAGCTCGTCCCTCGAGACGGCCGTCAGGGGGGCGCTCCAGGGCGGGAAGAGGATCAGGGCGGTGCTGGCCCTCCTCTGGTGCGAGGCGGTCGCGGGCGCGTACGAGAGGGCCGTCCCGGTCGCGGTGGCCTACGAGCTTGCCCACGCGGCCGCCCTGGTGCAGGACGACATCCTGGACGACTCGGGGTTCAGGAGGGGCGAGCGGTCCATAGTCGGGAGGCACGGGCTGCAGTCGGCGATCCTCGCGTCCAACCTTCTCCTGGCCCACGTCCCGCGGGAGATAGCGGGCTACGGCTCCAGCGACGCAGGGGGCGAGACCCTCAGGAGGCTCTTCGACCTGCTGGGTGAGTCGTTCGGGGCGGCAGTGCTCGGTGAGTTCCTCGACCTGGAGATGGCGGAGAGGGAGACGGTGGGCCGGGACGACTACGAGTACATGATCAAGATGAAGACGGGCGCGCTCGTGGCGGCCTCCTCGGCGAGCGGCGTCGTCGTCGGCGGCGGCCTCGGGATGGAGGCGACGGTGAAGACCGCCTACGGCTTCGGGGAGTGGCTGGGGATGGCCTACCAGGTCCACGACGACCTCCTCGACATCGTCGGCGACGAGGAGACCCTGGGCAAGCCCGTCTTCGCCGACATCAGGGGCGGGAAGAAGAACATAGTCCTGATCCACGCGCTCGAGAGGTCGTCGCAGGAAGACCGGGCCTTCCTCCTGGGCCTCCTGGCCAGGAGGGGGGACGGGAAGAAGAAGGACGAGGAGCGAGGGAGCGGGTTCGACGACTCGGAGGTCCGGAGGGTCCGGGACCTCCTGGAGCGCAGCGGGTCGGTCGAGTACGCGCAGGGGATGGCCGCCGCCTACGCCGAGAACGCGCGGAGGATGCTGGACACTACGGTGGCGGGCGCGAGCAGGTGCAAGCTCCTAGAGCTCTCCGACTACCTGGCGTCGAGGAAGTACTGACCGCTCGGCGGACGGACCGAGGGGCGGCGAAGGACCGCGGCGATCGATTAATTATCCGCGATTCCACGTCGCGGCCGGGTTGGCAGAGCGGGGCGGCGGTGACAAGGCCGGAGACGCGAGCGCAGACGCCGACCCCCAGGCCTCCAGGCTGGAGCGGGACGCTCTCGCGCTCGAACTACTCACGGCGGCGCTGGTGGTCCTCGTCTCCCCGATCTCCTTCGTCTTCTCCCCTCTCTCGGGAGTCTCCGTCCAGGCGTGGCTCTCGACCTGGGTGAGGTACGTCTTCATCTTCGTCGTCCTCGCGATCGCCATCGCGGTGGGCGGGTTCGGGGCCGCTTCGTCCTACCGGGTGAGGGCGACCGCCATAAGGAGGACTCTGCGTAAGAAGAGCTGACCGCCCGCCCGCCTGCTCGCCTACTTCCCGTGGACCACGACGTGGGCCGGTACCGGCTTCGTCCCCTTGAACGACGACCTCTCCAGCATCCTCTGGTAGGCCTCCTCCTCCAGCAGCGTCGGCTTGGGATGGAAGCGGTTTCCCTGGTCGTCCTCCTGCACGTTGAATCGGACCCGTATCGCGACGTCCTCGGCGGGGTCGGAGCTCTCGTAGTCCGGGTCCCACCGGACCTCGCCGTCCGGGAACTCCTTCGTGAAACTCCTCAGGAACTCCGGCAGCCTGGTCAACCAGAGGGCGTTCGACCTGGACTCCAGGCCGTCCTTCCAGTATATCGGGACGACTATCCTCTCGAGAGACTTGCTCGCCACCAGCTTCTGGGCGATGTCCTTGTCGACGCCGATGGAGATCAGCGATCGGCGGAGCTTCTTCGCGTCGTCCCCGTCAGGCTGCGCGGCATCCGTGCTCTTTGCCAACGTCGCGAACGCCCGGGGGCGGGCAGTTAAATCGTTAGCGTCGGGGGCCAGCCACCGGCGCAGCCCTGGGATGACCTCCTCCTTCGTCACTTGAAGATTCGCGCGGCGGCCGACCTGGCAGCTTCATATATCTCCCAGCGCGTCGCGTTCCCAGACCACCTCTTGGACCCGCCGGACGACCGCACGGGAGGAGACGAGGGCCTCCTGGCCCGAGGGTACTTTGGGCTCGATACCGACTCGGAGTGCTTCCGGTGCTTCCGGGTCGTCGAGCGGAAGACCGCCGAGCTGCTGTACATGGGCATGGAGT
>Ga0335078_10006047_pt1 | contig 17930 bp, 16 predicted proteins | sample Lox_Sample_32_FD_206711 | JGI IMG/M metagenome (GOLD analysis project Ga0335078, IMG submission 206711) | Soil microbial communities from Loxahatchee National Wildlife Refuge, Florida, United States - Lox_Sample_3.2 | ecosystem: Environmental > Terrestrial > Soil > Wetlands | place: USA... | reverse complement strand
CCTGTAGAATCACGTCGTTGCCCAAGGCCTTCCTCCTATGCTCGGGGAGGATGTAGAAGTCGGTGATGAATCCCTCTCTGTGAGGCTCGTAGAACAGACGCTCGCGCATTTCAGCCCTCAGCACCCCGACGACCTTCGGCCCTTCGGCCGCGACCAGGAGGAGCTTGTCGGGCGCCCCGATGGTCGAGGCGATGTACTTCTCTGCCCTCGTCTTCACGTCTGCGACGACCGCAAACAGCGGGTCGAACTCGTTGTTCAGCCTCTTGGTCCTCACGATGAGGTCCGCGAGCTCGCCCATGTCCTCCTTCCTTGCCTTTCGAATCTGCATGCCTACCGTCCCCTCCGGTCCCTGAGGAGCCGATTTACGCTTATTCTGGGGGGTCAAGTATGATTCCATTCCTTCGCAGGACGCTCATTATCTTTCTGGAGTGTTCGATGGTCTCGGTGGCGACGCTCAATGACTCTTTCGGACTCAGTTTCCGGCGGGCGACCCCTTCCCTTATGGCCGCCTGGCCCACCTTGGCGGCCACCCTCGGATAGACCTCCCACTGCACCATCGTCGGGATGATGTAGTTCTTGCTCAACCCCTTCTCCCTGGCGAAGGCGGCCAGCTCCATGGCGGCGTCGATCACCATCGGGTCGGTGATGGTCTTGGCCCTCACATCCAGGGCGCCGCGGAAGATCGCCGGGAACATCAGGCTGTTGTTCACCTGGTTGGGGTAGTCGGACCGACCGGTCGCGACCACCTCTGCCCCGGCCTTCAACGCCGCCTCTGGGAGCATCTCCGGCACAGGGTTTGCGAGGAAGAAGGTGATTGCCCTCTCATTCATGACAGCTATCTCGTCGGGCTTGATAAGGTCAGGGCCCACGCCTGATGCGGAGACCAGGGCGTCTGCACCATCGAGGGCGTCCTTCAGCCCGCCCGTCACCCTGTCCCCGTTGGTGTTGATGGCGATCTCGTACTTCCACTTGTTCTTGAGCATAAGCTGGTCGATGTCTTCCCTCTCGGGGTGCAGAATCCCCTTGGAGTCCAGGACGATCATGTCCTTCGGGTCAGCCCCCGCCTTCACAAGAAGCCTCTCGGCCGCAACGTTAGCCGCACCCGCGCCGAAGAGGACTATCCTCGAGCCGCGCAGCTTCCTCCCCGTCACTTCCAGGGCATTGTAAAGTGCAGCCAGGGTGACCCCTGCTGTCCCCTGCTGGTCGTCGTGCCACACTGGGATCTTCATTTCGGCTCGGAGGCGGTCAAGCACCTCGAAGCACTTCGGAGACTCGATGTCCTCAAGATTCACCCCGCCCAGGGACGGCTCTAGCGCCTTTACGAACTGGATGATCTCGTCCTCGCTCTTCACCTTAAGGGGGAGTGGGATGGCGTTGACCCCGCCGAGGTAGTTGTAGATCAGTGCCTTCCCTTCCATCACGGGCATGGCGCCTTCGGGACCGATGTTCCCGAGCCCAAGCACGCGGGTGCCGTCGGTGATTATGGCGACTGTGTTCCACCTACCGGTGTACTCGAAGGAAAGTTCGGTATCGGCGGCGACGGCGCGCGAGACTGCTGCGACACCAGGAGTATACCAGATCGAAAAGTCGTCCAGGGACCTGACCGGAACCTTGGGAGATACGCCCACCTTACCTGCGTAGAACTTGGAATAGACCAGAGCCTTCCTCGAGAACTCTTCCTTCGGATCGCGCTTCGTCAAGGGTTTGGACGGCTTGGGTTCGGCTATTTGTGCTCTTTCAACGCCCTCGTGGACGAGGTGTTGACCTTCCCTGCGCGACCTACCGTGCTGGCTCATGCCGATGTCCCCAGAGGGTTGCGGGAGGAGGTCACGCCGAATCGGAGGACACGGCCCTCGAAGGGCGTTTAAGGCTGAATGCTAATTCTCAAATTTGGTAACGGCACTCGCGCCCGCTGTCAGGCCGAGTGTCCGTACCTGTGGGGGTCCCTGTCGAACGACGCTTTGCAGCCGGCAGAGCAGAAGTGGAAGGTCCGACCGTCGTGCTCGGACGTCAGCTTCGACTTCTTCTCGTCGACCATCATGCCACAGACCGGGTCTTTCTGCATGGTACTGGTTCCGAGCACTGGGATTTAGATTTGAGCCCGGAAGTCTGCGACTCGTTAGGGAGCGGTTTAACAAGGAGGTCCGGGTCCTGTTTCAAGAATTGGCGAAGGACCCGGTTTGCGGCATGTCAGTGGAAGAGGGACCGGATGTCCTCAAGGCGGACGTCAGAGGGACGACGTTCTATTTCTGCAGCGAAGCGTGCAAGCTGGAGTATACGATGCCCCAAAAGGAGCTGTCTCACCTCAAGGTCCTCGTTGGCCTCGGCTGGGCTCTCACCCTACCTATACTCGTGCTCACCTACGCACCGGTATTCACTCTTCAGGTCAACAACTACCTTCTACTGATCCTGGCCGTCCCGGTCCAATTCTATGTCGGGGCGAGGTTCTACAGGGGGACGTATCACTCGCTGAAGGCGAGGACCACCAACATGGACGTGCTGGTTGCCGTGGGGACCACCGCCGCCTTCGCCTATAGCGCCGTGGCCACCCTCTTTCCTTCTACGTTCGGCGTTCAGGGGGCGTACTTCGACGCGGCGGCCGTGATCATCACCCTGATTTTGATGGGGAGACTCCTGGAACACATGACCAAGGAGCGCGCCTCCAACTCCATCAGAAAGCTGCTGGAGCTGAGGCCCAGGGTCGCCCACATCGTGAGGGACGGAAAGGCGACGGATGTCCCCGTCGAGGAGTTGGTCGAGGGGGACGTCGTCGAAGTCAAACCAGGGGAAAGGGTCCCCACGGACGGTGTGGTGGTCGACGGCAGCTCCAGTGCCGACGAGTCTCTCCTGACCGGAGAGAGTGCCCCGGTGAAGAAGGGGGCTGGGAGTGAGGTAATCGGCGGATCGATCAACGCCGACGGAAGGATGATCGTCAGATGCACGGCGGTCGGTCAGGACACGGTGCTGGGGCAGATAACGAAGCTCGTGGAGGAGGCAAAGGCGGGCAAGGCGCCCATCCAGAGGCTCGCGGACAGGGTTGCAGAGTACTTCGTCCCCCTGATCCTCGCAGTCGCGCTCCTCTCTGCCGTGGGCTGGAGGCTGGCAGGGGTCTCCCTTTCGACTTCGATCCTGATATTCGTCTCGGTGGTCGTGATCGCCTGCCCGTGCGCCCTGGGCATAGCGACCCCGGCAGCCTTGCTCGTCGGCACCGGCAACGCAGCCAAGCGTGGGATCCTTGTCAAAGGGGGGGAGCCGGTCGAGGCCGCCGCTCACGTCGACACCGTGCTGCTTGACAAGACCGGGACCATCACCCAGGGAAAGCAGTCCGTCGTCGAGGTCTTCGGAGGAGCCAAGGACAGCATACTCGGGAGCGCCGCATCGGTGGAGGCAGCCTCCGAGCACTCGATCGGCAGGGCGATCATGAAGGGCGCACTTTCAAGGGGGCTCAAGCCAGCGGAAGTGCGCAATTTCGTCTCGAGCCCCGGGATGGGGGTGAGCGGAGAAGTGGAGGGCCATGAAGTCAGGGTCGGAAGGAAAGAGTACGTCGGGGTCGGCGACGACTGGGACGGGGAGCCGGCGGCCGAGAGGTCGAGGGGCGAAGGGAACACCGTGGTCTATGTGTCGAGCAGGTCAGGGTTCGGCGCCATAGCCGTCGGAGATGCGATCAAGGAGGACGCGGCGCAGGCGATCAGGGAGATGTCGGCCATGGGACTCTCCGTGGTGATGCTCACCGGAGACGACGCCAAGACCGCCGAAGCAGTTGCGAAGAAGGCTGGCCTGGCGCGGTTCAGTGCGGGACTCCTGCCGGCGGACAAGGAGGAGGAGGTGGCGAGGCTGCAGGCAGAAGGGAAGGTGGTGGCCATGATAGGAGACGGGGTCAACGACGCTCCCGCCCTCGCGAAAGCAGACCTCGGGGTGGCGATCGGAAGTGGCACCGACGTGGCCAAGGAGACCGGCGGGATGGTCCTCGTCAGAGACAAACTGACCGACGCCGTCGATGCCCTCAAGATCGGCAGGGCGACGATGCGGAAGATAAAGCAGAACCTTGCCTGGGCGTTCGGGTACAACATCGTGCTCGTTCCGGTCGCGGCCGGTCTACTGATCCCATTCTACGGGGTGGGGGTGTACTCCTTCCTCCCCTTCTTCTCGGGGGCCGCCATGGCCTTCAGCTCGGTCTCCGTCGTGACGAATTCCCTCCTCCTGATGAGGTACAAGCCAAGATGAGCCGTGCTGGTCCCGAAGTCTAACGTTTATCTCCCGTTCCCGCTGAGCGCCAGCTGGTTTTTGGATTGGTAGACTCCAAGTTCGAAAAGTACGTCGCTGACAACCTGGACGGGTTCGCCAAGGAGGTCATCAGGCTCTCCTCCCAACCTAGCGTATCTGCGAGGAAGGAAGGGATCGAGGAGTGCGCGGCACTGGTGGAGAAGATGCTCAAGGAGATAGGAGCGATGACGAAGGTCCTCAGGATCGAGGGGGCCGCTCCGCTCGTCTACGGCGAGGTGAAGGGGAGGAATACCGACAAGACCGTGATGTTCTACAACCACTACGACGTCCAGCCCGAAGAGCCCCTGGACCTCTGGAAGTCGCCGCCGTTCAAGCCGGAAATCCGCGACGGGGTGATCTATGGGAGGGGGGTTTCGGACGACAAGGGGGAGCTGGTTTCGAGGCTGAAGGTCATCGAGACCTACACCAAGACCGCCGGGGGTCCCCCGTGCAACGTGAAGTTCTGCTTCGAGGGGGAGGAGGAGTCAGGGAGCGTCCACCTGGAGGAATACGTCTCCAAGTATAGCGACCTCTTCAAGGCTGACGCTGTGATCTGGGAGTACGGGACGGTGGATGTCAAGGGGACTCCGAAGGTGACTCTGGGGGTCAAAGGGATGATCTACGTGGAGTTCATCCTGAAGTCGCTCACTCAGGATGCCCACAGCAGCTACGCTGCCGTCCTGCCAAGCGCGCCGTGGAGGATGGTGAGGCTCCTCAACCTGCTCAAGGACCCGAACGAGCGCATCCTGATCCCCGGGTGGTACGACCGCGTGACGGACCTGACCGAGGACGAACTGCAAGTGATGCAGGCCATGCCCTTCGACGGAGACGAGTTCCGGAAGACGTTCGGCGCGGGGAAGTTCCTGGGGGGCATGGGGGACGATCAGGCGAAGAAGGCGCTGGTCCAGAGGCCAACTGGGAACATCGCAGGCATCTGGGCAGGATACATGGGGCCCGGGGGGAAGACGGTTCTCCCGATGGAGATACATGTCAAGATGGACTTCCGCCTCGTGCCTGAGCAGGACCCGCATGAGCTCTGGAACAGCATGAGGAAGTATCTCGACGAGAACGGGTTCGCCGACGTCGAGATGAATCTCGAAAGCATGGAACCAGCGGCCAGGACATCATACAAGCACCCCTTCGCCCAGGCGGCGATTAAGGCAGCGGAGAAGGTCTATGGGAAGAAGCCAGTCGTCGAGCTGAGCTCGCCGGGGACGGGGCCGCTCTACATCTTCACCAGAAGATACAACATGCCTTCCGCCGACATCGGGGTTTCTGCCGAGGACGGGGGGATACATGCCCCCAACGAGAACCTCAAGCTGGAGAACCTGAGGAAAGGCATGATCTGGATAGCGGAGACGATGGAACAGTTCTGCGCTACCTAGCCTACCACTTCGAACGGTCCCCCTCGAGGAGCCCGAGCCCAAGGTGGACCTGGTCGATGTGCTTGGAGAGGTCTGCCTGGGTCTTCATGGCGGCGCCGCAATATGGGCAACTGACCCCGCTAGGTTTGGCCAACTCTGGCAGGGGGACGCCCTGGCCCTGGCCCGATACCACGGCTTTCTGAGTGACCATCCCCACCGGTTCCCCTCCGCGGGTCACCACTAGCCTTCGAAGTCCGAGGGATGACATCTTGGAGATCGCGGCGGCAACTTTCGCGGATTCGTCGATGGTCTGCAGGGGAGAGCTCATCACGTCCTTGGACTTCACCTGCTGGGGGGCGAGCCCCTGGGCGACGACCTTGTAGAGGATGTCCCGCTCGGTGATTATCCCCACAGGCGCCTTGCCTTTCATCACTATCGCCTCCGTTGCCCCGACCTTCTTCATCGCCGCGGCCGCCAGGTGGACCGATTCGTCCTCCCCCACCTGGGCGTACCCTTTCGTCATGTAATGCGACACCGGCTCCTCGAGCGATTCCCGGAGGCCCATGTTGTGACCGGACGTCGCCCTCTACTTAAGTCTCGGGAGCCAACTCATAAGCGGCTTCGGTCGAGCCTCGCCGCATGAAGGCAGCGGTTCTCGGATCTGGGTTGATGGGCTCGGTGATCGGGTGGGACCTGGCCCGGTCGGAAGACGTCGATCAGGTCGTCGTCGCCGACATCGACAGGGAAAGGCTGGAGCAGGTCAAGAAGAGGTCGCCAGGGAAGAAACTGTCCGTCGAACCGTTGGACATCAAGGAGAGGCCGAAGGTAGTCTCCTTCCTCCGGAGGTTCGACGTGGTCGCTTCAGCGCTCCCTCACGGAATCGTCCATCGTTCAGACCTGGCTGCGGCCGAGGCGGGCGCCAAGATGGTGAACATCGCCTTCGAAGACGCGCAGATGGAGCTTGACGATGCGGCCAGGAGGTCAGGCGCTCTCCTAATCCCCGGGTGCGGCGTCGCGCCGGGGCTGGGAGGGATACTTCTCGCCCACGGGCTGGAAGAGCTTGGAGGAGGGGACGAGGGTCACATCCTGGTAGGGGGACTGCCGCAGAAGCCCGTCCCGCCGTTCGACTACAGGCTCGTCTTCTCAATCGTGGGGCTGCTCCGGGAGTACATCGAGGACGCGCGCGTGGTCAGGGGAGGGAAGCTCGTGAAGGTAAGGCCGTTTTCGGCGGTCGAGACCTATGATTTTCCTCCGCCCGTCGGGAAGCTGGAAGGGTTCCCCACAGACGGCTTGGCGACCCTGGTCTACACCATGAAGGAGATGAAGACCCTGGACGAGATAACGCTGAGGCGGCCCGGGCACGCGGAAAAGATGAACCTGCTGATGGAGTCGGGATACTTCTCCCGCGAGAAAGTGAAAGCGGGAGACGTTGAGGTCTCCCCCCTCGAAGTCTCTTGGGCGGTCCTCGGGAAAAAGCTCGCCGAGGGGGACCCCCGGGACCTGACCGTCATGAGAGTGATCGCCAAAGGGAAGAAAGGAGAGATCGTCTATGACATGGTTGACAAGTACGACGAAAGGGATCAGGTGTCATCCATGGGGAAGACGACCGGATACACGGCGTCCATCGTTACCCAGATGGTGGGGAAGGGGACCATCGGAGGCAAAGGAGTGATGCCACCCGAGAAGGCAGTGGCAGGGAAGGATGTGGACTTCCTCATCTCGGAGCTCGGAAAGAGAGGGGTCCGGATCGCCGCCGGGAGCTAAACGCGGGGAGGGGCCCCCGCCCATGGGGGGCTCCTGAAGCGGAGCGAAGGACCTTCGGATGAACTTCCAATCGACGATGGTAAGCGAAGCGACCGCGACTATCGGAATCCACGAGTAAGGGAAGGGGAGGGTCAGGGCGCCCCCGGACTCGAGCATCTGGACCATCCCGGGAGACACCCCCGAAGAGAGGAGAGGGACGTTCAGCAGTGCGAAGACGACCGTGAAGGCCGCTGCGACCTGGGTCCACTTTCCCTTCGAATACGCAGCCAAGAGAGGGACCGCCAGGACCAGGAACCTGGGGTCGAAAGCTGCCAGCGCGCATGCGACTCCCGCGAGCCTCGGTCGCCCATACTTCGCCAGGTATAACGCGAGGACGAGGAGGAAGGTGACGAGGACCTTTGCCTGGCCCTCCCCCCATTGCCAGTAGTAGACCGCAGAAAGCCCCCAGCCCGGGAACGGGGACGGGGCCAGGAGGACCGCAACCTCGACCAACGATATGGTAACGACCCCCTTCCCCCGCATGAGTCGATAGAGCAGGAGGGCCATCAAGGGGAGGAGCAGTAGCTGGAAGAGGTCGAAGGCGAGCAGGGCAGTCTGGTAAGGGAGGAGGAGCAGCGGTGCAGCCAGGACGAGAAACGAAGGCAGATACTTGTATTGTTGAGGCTGGGGCATAATCTGTAGCCCCCCGTCCGGGACGGAGCCCTTCGTGTAGATGTTTGCCGGGTCGTGGAAGAGGCGCCAGGCGGCCACATAGTAGGCCGAGAAGTCCTTCGCCAAGGGCCCGCTCCCCGGGGCGCAACACCCCGAGTCCGAGCGGGCCGTTTCAGGGAGAGCGGTGGCGAAGGAGACGAGGCTGAGCGCGAGCAACAGCGTCACGATGAGGATGATGAATCGTCCGGGCTTCAATCAGGAACCGACCCGTTTGCAACAAGCAGCGGACATGCGCGATGGCGCCTGCCTCGTGGTTGCTAGCGGCGGACCCGCTCGTAGGAATCGGTGAGCTGAAGACTGATGTGCTTCGTCTGGAGGAACTCCTTCAGCCCCTCCATGCCGGTCTCGCGGCCGACCCCGCTCTGCTTGTAACCTCCGAAGGGGACTTCAGGTCCGGGGTTGAGGTGTCGGTTCACCCAGAGCGTCCCCGTCCTGACTCCCTGGGACACTCTCATTATCCGTGTGAGGCTCCTCGACCAGACATCCCCTGCCAGACCGAACCTGGTGTCGTTGGCTATCGCGATGGCGTCTTCCTCGTCGCGGAACGGGAGCACGCAGAGCACCGGCCCGAATATCTCCTCCTGGAAGATCCTGGCGTTACGATCGACGTTCTCGAAGATTGTGGGCTCGACGAAGTACCCCTTCGAATAGTCCCCTTCCACCATCCTGCGCCCTCCCAGGGAGAGCTTTGCGCCGTCTTCGGTCCCGGACTCGATGTAACCGAGGACCCGGTTCATCTGTGTCTCCGAGATTATCGGTCCCATCTCAGTATTGGGGTCGAGGCCGTTCCCCACCCTGATGGCCGACGCCGCCTGAATGTAGCTCTTCATGAACGGACCGTAGATGGTCTCCTGGACCAGAAGCCTAGAGCCCGCGTTGCACGACTGCCCTGCGCTGCGGAAGATGGACCAGATGGCCCCGGGGAGGGCAGCCTCGGTGTTGGCATCGTCGAAGATTATGTTAGCGGACTTGCCACCGCACTCGAGATTGATCTTCTTGAGGTTCACGGAGGCCATCTCCATTATCTTCCTCCCGGTTTCGGTGGAACCGGTGAAGGAGATCTTGTCGACCTTTGCGCTCCTGACGAGCTCGTTCCCCACGGATTCGCCGGGGCCGCTGACCGCGTTGACGACCCCCGGAGGTATCCCTTCCACCGCGCTCACAAGCTTCACAAACTCCATGGTTACCCCCGATGTGTAGCTAGACGGCTTGATCACCACTGTGCAGCCCGCAGCGAGGGCGGGGCCCAGCTTCCAGGAGAGCAGCGAAATCGGGGAGTTCCAGGGGACTATCAGGCCGCAGACTCCGACCGGCTCATGGACGACGAGGCTGATGTCGGTCCCGCCGTAGCGCGGGATCCTTCCCGTGATCTGTCGTGCGGCCGACGCGTAGTACTCGAGGACGTTGGCCGCGTTGAGCAGCTCCCCCTTCGCATCGGCGAGGGGCTTCCCGTTCTCCAAGGTCAAAAGGAGTGAAAGGTCGTCGATCTGCTTCCGAATCAGGTCAGAGATGTCACGGATGGCCTTCGCCCGTTCAGCAGGGCGCTTGGAGCTCCAGACCCCCGAATCGAAGGCTCTCCTGGCCTCCTCGACCGCGTGCGCGACATCATCGGCGGTGGACTTCGCGACTCTGCTTACAAGCGCTCCGGTCGCCGGGTTCCTCCCTTCGATGGTCCCTCCCGTCGTTTCGACCCACCTGCCTCCGATGAAGTCGGAGTATGACCTGACCTCGTAGCTCGTCTGCAACTTGGCCCAGCTACCTCTCACTTGATATAAAGTTGATATCAGTGGAGGGGCCTTGATCCGGATATCGTAAACCCGCTCCTGTAGATCGCGCCGGACAAGGGCTCGATCTGCCCCACCTCGAGCTTGGTCTTCAGCGATCCCCTCCCGATCCACACGTCGCTTGTCTTCGAGTTAGACCTCAGCATCTCTACGGCCTCGTCGACGGTCCCCTGCGTCTCTTCGGTTTTCGGGAATCTGCGCATGCCGAAGACTGAACCAAAGGAGGGCAGGTCCGAGGGCGTCCCCCCCCTCTCGACGGTGACCTCCAGGGACAAGGTCTGCCCGGGCCCCTTCACGCAGAACCCACCGAACTTCGACCCGGAGGCGATCGGCGGGAGCCCCGGGTTCAGGGGGTGCAGCTTCGTCATGGAGATGCGGTCGGCAAGCCGCTTCTGATACCCGTTCAGGATCCCCCTGAGCAGAGACCACTCGGTGGTGACCCACATCACCGGGAAGTAGACCCCCTGGCGATCCTTGAACCTGCACTTTACGCCAACCGCCGCCTCGTTGTAGAGCGTCCTGTCCGGGCGAGAGGCGACCATGTCAGATGACGAATCCGCAACGGAGATGATTTCGCAGACGTAAGCCATGCAAAGGCCGTCGTCGACCACGAACGGCGCAGGCACAAGTTGCCTGAGCGATTGGGGCTCTCCGCGGAAGTAGACCGTGATATAGTCCGCCCCGTAGTGCCAAGGTCCATTCTCTATGGCCGAAGTCGGGCCAGGGACGAGGGGGTGGTCGATCATCGGTCCCGGAGGCGGGTCAAAGGTAAAAAAGGGTTGGGCAGCGGTCGGGCGTCAGGATGCGGCTCTGCTCCTTCATCACACGAGGCGAGAAACGCGAACAGCAGAGGGCTGGCGTGATCGTGGACTCGAGAGTATTCGAGCTCGCGAGGCGACAGACCATGATCCAACTCCTCGAGTCGGGCCAGGACTTCCACTCTATCCAGACCTCTGGAGCGGGACACGAGCTCGATGGGGTTGAGCTGATTGCGCCCATTCCGCACCCCGGAAAGATCCTCGCCACCATCGTGAACACCCAGGGGATGCTCGGAGGAGGGGACGTTAGCCTCGACAGGCCCAGGCTAGACATGAAGGCCCCGAGCGCCGTCATCGGGCCGGGGGAGAAGATCTTCGCTCCGCCCACGGGGATAAGGCCCGAAGTTGAGTTGGGGGTGGTGGTCGGGAAGAGAATCACGAGGATGGGGAGGCAGCAGGCGAACGAGTGCATCCTGGGGTACACGATATTGAACGACGTAACCGCCCCCGTCGACTCGAAGGAGGATGCCTACGAAGCCTACAGGCGCGACAGGGCGACCGGGAAGATAGGGAAGGCGACCATGAGGGGACCCCTATTCCGTTCGAAGAACCATGACACCTTCTGCCCGATGGGGCCCTGGATCGTAACGGCCGACGAGAGTCGCGACTGGTCGAAGTTGAGGATGACCACGAAGTTCGACGGGGACCTGGTCCAGGACGGCTCGACAGGGGAGTACCTTTTCGACCCGCCTAGTATCGCTTCATACGTCTCAGGGTTCCTCTCCCTGGACCCGGGGGATGTCATTTCGTGCGGGAGTGTCGGCTGGACCCCCGCGGCCTTGGGGGAGTTAGACCCGACCGAGTTCGTGCTGCCTATGAGGTCCGGTCAGCTTGAACTTGAGATAGAAGGGATCGGCAAACTCGGTAATCCGGTCTCGACTCTATCCGGAACTTGACAATCCCCCGGGTCTGGTCCCTACCCGAACGGCAGAACGTAGACACCGACAGCCGCGGCGACGAATCCCACAAGGGCGGCCGCTGCCAGGAGCGGCACCATATCCGTCAAGAGGCACGACTTTGCGAAGTTGACGGATAAGGATAATTACAGTGGGCGGGTCCGCAGGCCCATAAAGCTTCAATTAGACAACGGGCGAAAGACGGTGGGTCGCTAAATGGGGGCAATTAACGGAAGACAGTTCCTCCACCGGCTCGATTCGACCCCTCGTGAAATCTGGTACGGGGACAAGAAGATGACGCGGTCTGTGTCAGGACACCCTGGCTTCCGGGGGGTGGCGAAGTCGATCGCCGCCCTGTACGATATGCAGCTAAGTCCCGGCCTGATCGACACCATGACCTACGAGTCCCCCACTACAGGGGAGAGAGTCGGGGCGAGCTTTCTTCAGCCACGGACTAGGGAGGACCTTGCAAAGCGGACTGCCATGATGAAGTCCTGGGCGGATTATTCGGGGGGAGTGTTGGGGAGGACCGCAGATTACCTGAACAGCTCCGTCATGGCCATGGCCGCGGCAAAGGAGTTCTTCGGGCGGGAAGGAAGGGACTACGCGTCCAACATCGAGAAGTACTACGAGCATGTGAGGGAGAACGACCTCCTGCTCACCCACACTCTGATCAATCCGCAGACCAACAGGAGCATCGGCCCATCGAAGCAGGCGGACCCGTTCGTCGCCGCGAGGGTCGTGGAGAAGACATCCGAAGGCGTGGTAATCAGGGGGGCCAGGATGCTGGCCACGCTCCCTATGGCAGACGAGATCATGGTCTTTCCTTCCACCGTGATAAGGTCTGGCCAGGATGATGCCCCCTACTCCGTCGCCTTCGCACTTCCCGTCAGCGCGAGGGGGCTGAAATTCATCTGCAGGGAGTCCTTTGCTTCAGACTCGGCATACGACCACCCTCTGGCCTCAAGGTTCGACGAGCAGGATGCGGTGGTCGTGTTTGACGACGTCCTCGTCCCCTGGGAACGGGTCTTCATCATGGAAGACCCCGAGAGGTCCAACAAGTCCAGCGAGGCGACGGACGCAATCGTGTTCATGGCCCACCAGGCGACCGTGAGGGAGGCCGCGAAGGCCGAGTTCGTTGCTGGGCTGGTGACGTTGGTCGCCGAGACGATCGGCGCGGACCAGTTCCCTCAGGTGCAAGAGAAGATATCAGAGGTTCTGCTCATCGCCGAGACCATGAAGGCGTTCCTCGTGGCTGGCGAAGCAAACGCGAAGGTGAACAGATGGGGGCTGATGACCCCCGACTATACCCCGATCAACTCCGCCAGGAACCTGTGGCCCAGGGTCGCCCCTGCTCTTGCGACCGTCCTCAAGCAGATTGGCGCCAGCGGATTGATGGCCATACCCCCCGAAGGTGTGCTGGACTCCGCCGCCAGACCGGACGTGGACAAGTACTATCAAGCCAAGCTGGCGGACGGTGAAGAGAGAGTCAGGCTGTTCAAGCTCGCCTGGGACTTCGCTGGGAGCTCCTTCGGGGGGAGGCAGGATCTCTATGAGAGGTTCTTCTTCGGGGACCCGGTTCGGATGGCTAGCGCCTATTACGCCTGGTACAACAAGGAGCCGTACAAGCAGAGGGTGATGGATCTCCTGCACAGGAAGGAGTGAAATCCTGGCGCCTTTGTTCGACATCGTGAAGGCAGGCCACATCGAATTCTATGTGACCGACCTCAAGGAAGCGAGGAAGTTCTACGCGGACACACTGGGTTTCGTGGTGACAGAGTCGGACCGGTCGCACTTGTACCTCCGGGGGCTCGAGGAGAGGCACCACCACTCCCTGTTGCTGACGCTGTCGGGAGAGGCGGGGGTGGGGCATTTCGCGTTCCGAGTCTCTTCTGAAGCGGGGTTGAAAGCCCTGGAGAAGCTAGTGAAGTCCAATGGATGCTATTCCAGATGGGTGGGGCCTGGAGGGGAGAAGGGACAGGGGCTCGCGCTGCTGGTGGAAGACCAGTTCGGGTTCCCGGTCGAGTTCTACACCAAAATGGCGAGCGAGGAATGGATGCTCCAGAAGTTCCAGAACTACCGAGGCGCGAAGGTGATGCGGCTCGACCACTTCAACATAATGCTCCCAGACGCGGCGTCCGCCTACAACTGGTATGTCGACAAGCTGGGGTTCGTCTGCACTGAAATCACCGAGACTGAGGGTGCCAAGGCCGATCTCTGGGCCGCCTGGCTCCGTCGCAAGCATACCTGTCACGACATCGCCCTCACGACGGGGAAAGGGCCGAGGGTACATCATGCGGGCTTCACTGTTGGCGATAGGGGGTCGATCATGGATGCCGCCGACCTCCTGGCCTCGAGCGGGTATCTCAAAAGCATGGAGAGGGGGCCCGGAAGGCACGGTGTCTCCAACGCCTTCTTTCTGTACCTTAGGGACCCGGACGGGAACAGAATCGAGCTTTACACCGGAGACTACATTTCGGCCGACCCCGACTGGGTCCCCATCAGGTGGAGACTCAACGACCCCCAGAGACAGACGTTCTGGGGAGCCCCGACACCGGCCAGCTGGTTCAACGAGGCAATGCTGGTAAGGTCGCCCAGCACGGACAGGTTCACCGGACTGGCTGCTCCCAGAATCAAAGACAGACCGGACTATCTGCTGAAGTGAACAGGTCACAGATGACCGGCAAACGAAGGGGACGCGAACGGTTCGGTAGCCGTGCCCCCCTTCTGCCCAAGCATCACCAGACCATATCTGAGGGCGGGGCGGGATACTCGGCCTGTTCCGTGGTCGTGTACTGCTGTGAGTAATAGACGAGGGGTCTCTTGCGGTTGAGAGCTTTTGCCGAGACGACTTCGCCGACGAGAATTGAATGATCCCCTCCGTCATAGGTCCTCCAGGCGTTGCACTCGATCACGGCACGGACCCCGTCGATTACTGGTGAACCGGTTACCCCCTTCGCGAATTTTATCCCCTCGAATCTGTCTTTGACCGTCGTCCTGCCAGCGAACCTGTCGGACACCGACTTCTGGTCGTCGGCCAGGAAGTTGATGGCGTAGGTCTCCGCCCCTTTGAAGAGGTCGTGGAGCGCTGACCCCTTGGATATCGACATCAAGACAAGGGGGGGTTCGAGCGAGACGCTGGTGAACGAACTCACCGTGATGCCTCTGGGGCCTTCGCTAGAGCTGGTCGTGGCCACCGTCACACCCTGGGGGTAGGCCCGCATTGCCTGTTTCAGGCCGTCTTGCAGGTCGCTCTTCAATTGGCTCGATACTCCAGACAGCAGTGGTCGTTGGCTGGTGTGTTGTTTAAAACATTCCCAGAAGGCGAGGCATGGAGAGGCCCAGGTCAGCATGCAAACGACGCCGGCGCCGAAGCGCAGGGTCAGGAGGAGAATCCCGGAGTCGTTCTGGGTGCGAGCAGCATACTCCATCGCACTTATCGCTGCCGTAGAGCTCGTTGGAACAGTGGCAATGCACGCCATTGAGGGGTGGAGCTACCTCGATTCGTTCTACTTCACGAGCTTCATAGCGACAGGGCAGGGGCCCCCGGGGAACCTCCTGCCGGCCAGCGCCCTGGGGAAGGTCTTCTCGTCGTTTCTCGCCTTCATCTCGGTCGGGACGGTGATCACCGCGCTCGTCTTTCTCTTCGGACCCTTCCTCGGCCGGGCGCTGAAGGTGGGGGAAGCGAAGCTGGAGGAGATCGAGAAGGGACTGGAGAAGCGGGAGGAGGGGTAGGTCTTTGCCTATCTCTCTATGATATCTTTCATTCTCGAAGCAAGCTCGGCCCTGCTCCAATGGATGCCACCGGGCGCACCCTCGACCTCCCCGAGCAGGGTCCCTGAGGGGGCTCGACGTCCGCCAGATCCAATGCGTCGTCATAAAGCGCGAGGTAAGCATGCCCCTTCTCGCTCGGAAAGTAGTCCCTGCGATCCAGGAGCACGATGAGTTTCCTCGCCCTGGGGAAGCACAAGTACGCTTCCAACTGAGGTGTGGAAAGGGAGAGCTCATCCGAAATCTCTGCCTTCGTGGCTCCCCTGGTGGAAACCGGATGATCTCCGCCAGTAGAGTGATCTTCTCCCCGTTCGCGGTCATTGTGCAATCGTACAGTGAACTGCTGCCTATGAATTCGCGGAAGGGAGCCTATGGAGGCCGGCCACCTTGGGCATGCAAGTCAGGGAGAGGGGTTCTTCTCGTACCTGTCATTGTCGGCCAAGTCCGCGACTCGTTTGGCGAGCCCACGCAACGGCTTCAACTGCGAATCCTGCATTTTCCCTGAACTTTTCAAGTCCTCGAGGTAGGAGACGAGACTGCTCAATTCGCTGGTTACACCTTCCACGGTCTTCGGCTGTCTTGCCCATGGCCCAAACGACACTTCCGCCTCGTTCTTTGCGTCAGGGGTGAGCTCGTATTTCCCATCGACCCTCTTCTGTATTGAGCCCTCTTCTACCATCTTCTCGAGCAGGGGGTAGATCGAGCCGGGCGTTGGGCGCCACCATCCTCGGGTAATCGTCTCGACTCCGTCCATCAGTTCTACTCCATTCTTTGGCCCGCTGGAAAGGAGGTAGACCGCCATGTTGCGGAGCCCTCTCCTCTTGTGCATTGCGAACCTGAAGGGCCACATACCTTGAGCGTTCGCTTCAGACTTTATAGGAATTTATATAAATATAGGAATTCCTATATGCTTAAGAATCCCCTCTAGGAGAGGATTAGAAGGCGAAAACAAGTGCAGACAACCTACGACGACCGGCATCATGGTGCAAGGAACGGCTTCGTCTGGGCCATGGCGGCCCTCGCGGTCTTGGCGGTGGTCTTCTTCCTTGGAATTTCTCTGGTCCACTACTATTATCCGACCGGGATGCCGTACTACGGTTATCCGTGGTTCGGCTGGTGGTTCTTCCCGTTCGGGTTCATCTTCTTCCTATTGTTCCTCTTCTTCATCTTCCGGGTGGTCTTCTGGGGATGGGGAGGGGGCTGGGGGCGGAGACGCAGATACTGGTACGGCTATTACGGCGACGCCCGAGAGATTGTACGCCAGAGATACGCCCGTGGGGAGATCACTAAAGAGCAGTTCGACCAGATGAACAGAGACCTGGAGCAACGTTAGCTCCTCCCGTCTCTTTCCCCTGTATTCCATCGGACGCAATCGGTTTATCCAGCACCACGGAATCCCTTGCGCGGTTGGGAAGGGTCGTCATACGGGCCGGCCGCAGCGCCGACGCAGAAGGGTTCGTCCGACTTGTTCTAGCCCTGGCCGAGTTCGAGAAGCTTGCCCCTCCATCTCCCGCCGGCCGCAGGCGGCTTGTCGAAGACGTCTTCAGGAAGAAGAGGATCAGGCTATTCGTCGCTGCGGACGGGAAGAAGCTGGTGGGGTACGCCCTCTATTTCTTCACCTACTCCTCGTTCCTCGCGAAGCCCTCCCTGTACTTGGAGGACCTGTTCGTCCTGAAGGAGTACCGCAGGCGGGGGGTCGGCTTTGACCTCTTCCAGCGCTGCGTTCAGGAGGCGATCTCCAGAGGGTGCGGACGGATGGAGTGGGCCGTGCTGACCTGGAATGAGAAGGCCATTAGATTCTATGAAAGGCTGGGAGCGAAGAGGCTCTCCGACTGGTACGTCTACAGGCTGGATGAAAGGGCCCTGAGGAGGCTCCCAAATCCGTGACCTGAGCGTTCGAGAACTGAAGATTTCTGACTTTACAAATATATTCATGGGATAATAGGCCAGAACCGAAGACCTGATTGATGAATAGGGTCATGCTCTTCCAGGAAGCGCTCGGTGGGGACAAGTTCCTCCTGGGCGGAAAAGGGTACGGGTTGGTGGAGATGACGTCCCTCGGGCTGCCAGTCCCTCCTGGCTTTGTTATCACCACGGACGTCTGCAAGCAGTACTACGGACAGGGCGGGAAGATTCCACAGGGGCTCCTCGAGGAAATACGGTCGAAGATAACCCAGGTCGAGGCGAAAACTGGAAAGAAGTTCGGGGGGCAAGACAGACCTCTCCTCTTCTCCGTCAGGTCCGGAGCACCCTTTTCGATGCCAGGGATGATGGATACGATTCTAAACCTGGGCCTGAACGACGTCACTACGGAGCGGCTTGCAGCGATCACCAGGAACGAGAGGTTCGCCTATGACTCGTACAGAAGGCTCATCCAGATGTTCGGGAAGGTGGCGATGGGTGCGGACGCTTCCGCGTTCGAGAAGGTGCTGGAGGGGCGAAGGAATGCTGCAGGCGTGAAGATGGACATCGAGCTATCCCCGGTTGAGCTCAAGGGAGTGGTGAGTGACTTCAAGATGATCGTGAAGGAAGGGACCGGGCGGGAGTTCCCTCAAGATC
>Ga0335078_10006046_pt1 | contig 17937 bp, 12 predicted proteins | sample Lox_Sample_32_FD_206711 | JGI IMG/M metagenome (GOLD analysis project Ga0335078, IMG submission 206711) | Soil microbial communities from Loxahatchee National Wildlife Refuge, Florida, United States - Lox_Sample_3.2 | ecosystem: Environmental > Terrestrial > Soil > Wetlands | place: USA... | reverse complement strand
TCGCTGAAGAACGCGATCATCTGCGAGGCGGTCGCCCAGATGGCCATCCAGACGCTGGCGCTGAACCCGCACGCCGATGCCCCGCCGTATCTGCTCGAACGCCACTTCCGCCGCAAGCACGGACCGGGCGCGTACTACGGAAACCCGCAAGCCGGCCAAGGAGCACAGCGCTGATGACCGCACCGACCGCCCAGGACGACTTCGAGGTCTGGTTCCTGACCGGGAGCCAGCAACTGTACGGGGAGGAGACGCTCCGCCGGGTGGCGGAGCAGTCGCGCGGTATCGCCGGCGTGCTCTCCGAGGACCCGGCCATCCGGGTAAGACTCGTGTGGAAGCCGGTGCTCACCGATCACGATGCGATCCGCAGGACCATCCTGGAGGCGAACGCCGACGACCGGGTGGTCGGCCTGGTGGCGTGGATGCACACGTTCAGCCCGGCGAAGATGTGGATCGCAGGGCTCAGCGCCCTGGACAAGCCACTGCTGCATCTGCACACGCAGGCCAATGTCGCGCTGCCGTGGGCGACGATCGATTTCGACTTCATGAACCTGAACCAGGCCGCGCACGGCGACCGGGAGTTCGGCTACGCGCTGACCAGGCTGTCCGTGCCGCGTAAGACCGTCGCGGGGCACGTTTCCGATCCGCGGGTCGTCGAGCAGGTGGCGACCTGGACCCGGGCGGCGGCAGGGTGGTCGGCGACGCGGTCGCTTCGGCTGGCGCGGTTCGGCGACAACATGCGGTACGTGGCCGTGACCGAAGGCGATAAGACCGAGGCGGAAGCCGTCTTCGGCGTCCAGGTCAACACCTGGGGCGTCAACGACCTGGTGGCCGCGGTGGACGCCGCCGCCCCGGCGGACGTGGACGCGCTGGTGGCGGAGTACGAGGACACCTATGACGTCGTGCCCGAGCTCCGGCGCGGAAAGGAGCGCCATCAGTCGCTGCGCGACGGTGCCGCGATCGAGCTGGGACTCCGGTCCTTCCTCGACGCCGGCGGATTCGGGGCTTTCACGACCAACTTCGAGGACCTGGGCGGGCTGAAGCAGCTGCCCGGCCTGGCGGTGCAGCGGCTGATGGCGGACGGCTACGGGTTCGGCGCCGAAGGGGACTGGAAGACGGCGGTGCTCGTCCGGGCGGCCAAGGTCATGGGCGCCGGCCTGCCCGGCGGCGCGTCGCTGATGGAGGACTACACCTATGACCTGACGCCGGGCCGCGAGTGCATCCTCGGCGCGCACATGCTCGAGGTATGCCCGTCGCTCACGTCGGACAAGCCGCGGCTGGAGATCCATCCGCTGTCCATCGGCGGCCGCGAGGACCCGGTCCGCCTCGTCTTCACCGCGGAACCCGGGCCGGGTGTCGTCGTCGCGCTGTCCGACATGCGCGACCGCTTCCGGCTCGTCGCCAACGTGGTCGAGGTGATCCCGCCTGCCGAGCCGCTCCCCCGGCTTCCGGTCGGGCGTGCGGTGTGGCGGCCGGAGCCGGACTTCCAGACGTCCGTGACCTCCTGGCTCCAGGCAGGCGCAGCGCATCACACGTGCATGTCCACGGCGCTGGGCATCGAGGCGTTCGCGGACTACGCGCGGATGGCTGGCACGGAACTGCTGGTCATCGACGAGACAACCACGGCGCGGGAATTCGAGAACCGGATCCGCGCGAACGCCGCCTACTACCGGCTGGCCCGCGGAATCTGACGCGATGGTCTTACTGGCCGGTGACCTGGCGCCAGTTGGGGACCGAGGGCCGGTGGCGGGCGGCGGGGCCCTGACCGAAGAGGTGCAGGATGTTGCCGGTGATCCGCTGGACCATGGCGGACTCGCAGGTGCCGCCGGGGTGGCAGCCGGCCCGGCCGTGCAGCGCGGGAATCCAGTTGTTCGTGCCGGTGTCCAGCACGCCCGCGCCGGTGGCGGTGTTCGTGTAGTACGTCATGTCGGAGAAGAACGCGCCGATGCTGGTCTGGCCCAGGCGGGCCGGGATCGGCGAGTGGCCGAAGATCTGGTCGTCGGCGGGCTGGCCATACGCCCGGTCGAACTTGTCCACGTCGGAGGCGACCACGCCGGGGATCACCTCGCCGTCGCGCAGGCCGGTGCCGGCGAAGACCCAGGCCGAGGCGTCGGCGACCCGGAACCCGACGTGCAGGCCGGGCTCGAGGAAGCCGGCGTAGGTGTCCCCGGTAAAGGAGTACTCCGGCCAGCTGGCCGGCGGGCTCGACCACTCGTTGCCGGTGACCTGCCGCGGGTTGGCCTTCCCGTCGAGCGGGTCGGCGGCCGAGTCACGGTAGTCGACCAGCTCACGATCGGGACCGAACGGGGACGGCTGGGTGCGGACGTGCCGCAGCACGGGGCTGGCGGCGAAAAAGACGATGTTGACACCGTGATCGTAGGCGGTGACGGCGGCCTGGCGTTCGGCCAGCGACCAGCACTCATCGTGGCCCAGGGACAGCAGGACCTTGTGCCGCAGCAGGTAGCCGGGGTTCTGCTGGAGCGTCAGGTCGGTGGCGTAAGTGACGTCGAGGCCGTGCTGTTCGGCCCACCGGACCAGCGGGTACTCCAGGCCGAGGAAGTTGCCCGAGCCCTGCTCGGCGGCGTAGGGCCGGTCGTAGGAGACCACCCGGGCCCGGTTGCAGACCGGGTACACGTCCGGCGGGCACGTGCCCAGGCCCTGGTAGTAGTCGTAGCCGCCGTAGAAGTTCCAGGCCTGCCAGGTGAACACGTCGTTCTTGATCACGTAGGTGGCGGTGCTGGCCGGATCCCAGATCGTCAGCGGGACGTAGCTCTGCCGGTTCCCCGGGGCGGTCAGCTTGATCAGGTAGTCACCCGGGACGAACGCCGGGGTGACCCGGAAGGTCAGCGACGGGGACCAGGTGTCGCAGGCCACCATGCCGACCCCGGACCGGACCCGGCAGGCAGGCTGGTTCTTGCCTTTGACCTGCGGTGACGTCCAGACCAGCCGGGCTCCCCTGCCCTGGTACCAGCCCATGCGGAAGGCCTGGGCACGGAACCAGGGCGCGGCGGTGCTGACGTAGAGGGTGACCCGCTGGCCCGGTCCGGCGTAGACCTGGCCGGCGAAGCCGCTGACACCGGCGGCCCGGCCACCGATCTTCCAGGCAGTGGTGCCGGCCTTGCGGTTCTCCTGGACGACCCAGCGGGCCTCGATTCCGTCCGGGCCGGGGAAGGTGGCCGGTCCGGCCGGGAGGGTACTCGCCCGGCCATGGCCGGAGGCACGCGGTGAGGGCGCGGCCGCGCGCGGGGCCTGATGGGTGCAGCCCGCGGCGGCGATGATGAGCAGGAACACGGCGGCCAGGCCCAGCCTGTTCGGCAATTCGCAACCTCCTTGCCTCCCACAGCCTATCGAGGGCCGCGGGTGGTGGTCGCGGCCGGATAACGGGGACGAAACATCTTCGGTACACCCACTTGACCGGATATGCCGGAAAGATCTAGCGTCTAGAGCGAACGTTCGCTCAGAGGGTCAGCGAGGCCAGCTGAGCGGAGACCAAGGACCCGGCGGAGGACGCGATGGCCCGGCGGCGCTACGTGTCGATCAAGGAAGTGGCGGCGCGCGCCGGGGTCAGCTTCCAGACGGCCAGCAAGGTCCTCAACGGCGGCGACGTCCGCGTGTCGGTGGAGACCGAGGAGCGGATCCTGGCCGCCGCGGCCGAGCTCGGGTACCGGCCGAACACGATCGCCCGGAGCCTGGTCCAGCGGGCCACCGCCACCATCGGGCTGGTCGCCAGCGACGCCACCGACGTGGCCATCGCGCAGGCCTCGGTGGCCGCCGAGCAGGCCGCGCGCAAGAACGGGCATTCCGTGCTGGTCGGGCACCTGGCGGCGGGCGGCGCGGACGGGGCCGACATCGTGCGGACGCTGATCGAGCGCCGGGTCGACGGCATCATCGCCGCCGCACCCGAGGTCGAGGAGGACACCGAGGTCGCCGAGCTGCTCCGGCGGTACGTGCCGTCGGTCAGCCTGCAGGCGGTGCCCGGCGGCGGCGTCCCGCTGGTGGGGTCGAACCACCGGGAGACCGGCCGGCTGGCAGCCACCCACCTCCTCGGATTGGGGCACACCTCGATCGGCACGGTCACCGGCACGTTCCGGCGGCGGGTCACCCGCAGCCGGCTGCACGGCTACGAGGACGCGCTGCGCGACGCGGGGCTCGAGCCGAGCGAGGACCTGGTGGCGGAGGGCGACTGGACCCCGCACGGCGGCGCCCTCGCGACCCGGCTGCTGCTCGAACGCTCGCCCGGGCTCACCGCGATCTTCGTGCACAGCGACGTGATGGCCATCGGCGTGCTGTCCGCGCTGTGGCAGGCCGGGCGCAGGGTGCCTGCCGACGTCGCGGTGGTGAGCTGCGACGACATCCCGTTCGCCGAGTTCCTGACGCCGCCGCTGAGCACCGTGCGCATCCCGCTGGCGGAGACCGGCCGGCAGGCGGTCGAGTTGCTGCTGCGCAGCATCGCGGGCGAGCCGGTGCCCGAGCGGACGCCGCTGCTGCCGGTGGAGCTGATCGTCCGTGATTCCTGCGGAGGGCGGAAAATCCCCACGACGAAGGAGCGCCATTGACCCGGATCGCCATTGATCCTGCCCGGCCCGTCGGGCGGCTCGACCGGAAGGTGTTCGGCGGGTTCGTCGAGCACCTCGGGCGGTGCATCTACGGCGGGCTGTACGAAGAAGGCTCGCCGCTGGCCGACGACCGCGGCTTCCGCAAAGACGTGCTCGGCCTGCTCCGCGAGCTGCGGCTCGGGGTGCTGCGCTGGCCGGGCGGGAACTTCGTCAGCAACTACCACTGGGCCGACGGGATCGGGCCCGTCCACAACCGGCCGCGCCGCCCCGAGCTGGCCTGGGGCGGGGAGGAATCCAACCGGTTCGGCACCGACGAGTACCTGGCCTACTGTGCCGAGCTCGGCACCGAGCCGTACATCTGCCTGAACATGGGCACCGGGACGCTGGAAGAGGCGCTGGCCTGGGTCGAGTACTGCAACTCGGCCGCGAGCACCGCCTGGGCGCAGCGGCGCCGTTCGAACGGCCGGGGCGAGCCGTGGCGGGTTACCTACTGGGGCCTGGGCAACGAGATGTACGGCGACTGGCAGGTCGGGGCGTTCACCGCCGAGGAGTACGTGCGCGAGGCGACCCGGTGGGCGCGGGCCATCCGGATGCTCGACCCGCGGGCCAAGCTGGTCAGCTGCGGGATGAACGGCTGGAACGAGTGGGACCGGGTGGTCATCGACGGGATGGCCTCGCTGGTCGACTACCACTCGCTGCACATCTACACCGGCAGCGACGACTACTGGACCAACGTGCTGCAGCCGCACCAGGCCGAGCGCGCGATCCGGTGCACCCGGGCGCTCATCGAGCGCGCCGCCTACCGGCAGAAGCTCGCCGCGCCGCCGCGGATCGCCTACGACGAGTGGAACGTCTGGTACCGGCAGATGACCGGCGCGCTCGAGGAGCGGTACACCTTCGCCGACGCGCTGGCCGTGGGGACCTACCTGAACATCTTCACCCGGAACTGCGACTGGGTGCAGATGGCCAACCTGGCGCAGATGGTGAACGCCATCGCGCCCATCGTCACCAGCCCCGAGGCCGCCACCGTGCAGCCAATCTGGTACCCGGTGCTGCTGCACAGCCAGGCCGCCCGTGACCTGGCCGTGGACGTGCATGTGAAAGGCCCGGCGGTCAGCCCGGACCTGCCCGCCGGGGCGAGCCGGTGGCCGTTCCGGGTGGGTGACCTGGGACCGTTCGGTCTCATTGATGCCGCCGCGACGGTCAGCGGGCCCGATGTTAACGCTCACAGCGTCGCGGTGACGCTGGTCAACCGCAGCACCGAGGAGGAACTGGCCGAGGTGCTGCTGCGTGATTTCACCTTCGCCGGGCCCGCTCAGATCAGGACCGTGACCGCGGCCCGCCCCGGCGACGCCCGCACGCTGCCCGACGTGGAGACAGCGCAACTGGAAGAGGGATCGGAACATCCGAAGGACGGGATGGTGGCCGTCCGGCTGCCACCCCGGTCGTTCACCGTCATCGAGGCCGCGATGACCGACGGGTAGCAGCCAGCGGTCATCGCGGCCTGGCCACCGCACGACCGGCCCGGAGGGCCTCGTGGAAGTTGTCCCCCCGGACCGGCACCGCACCGGCACCGCACGCAAACACGGCAATACCGAACATAGGAGTTTAACCACTATGTCGTCGAGAAAGCGAAGAATCACCACGGCAGTGGCGGGCGCGGCCGCCATCGGGATGCTCGCCGCCTGCAGCAGCGGAGGCAGCAGTAGCAGCGCCGGCGGCGGCACGACGAGTTCGCCGGCCAGCAGCGCGAGCCCCAGCGTGAGCGTGGTGGCCGGCGGCTCGTGCAGTTCCGGCGCCACCAAGATCTTGTTCTGGGCCTGGGTGCCCGGGATGGGCCGGGCCGTCACCGAGTTCAACAAGACGCACCCGAACATCTGCGTCACCCAGGAGGACGTGGGCGCGGGTGATCCCCAGTACGTGGCGATCACCAACGCGCTGAAGGCCGGCTCGGGCGCGCCCGACGTGGCCGAGATCGAGTTCGACGAGCTGCCGTCCTTCGAGGTCACGCACCAAGTGGTCAACCTGGTGCCGTACGGCGCCAACAACTACAAGAGCAAGTTCACCCCCTGGGCCTGGGACGAGGTCGGCCAGGGCAGCGCGGTCTACGCGATGCCCGGCGACGCGGGCCCGATGGCCTTCTACTACAACACCAAGCTGCTGGCCCAGTACCACATCACCCCGCCGGCCACCTGGGCGGAGTTCGCCACCGACGCGGCCAAGCTGCACGCGGCCGACCCGAAGGCGTACATGACGAACTTCTCGGCCATCGACCTGCAGTGGGTGATGAGCCTGATGGCCCAGGACAACGCGTGGCCGTTCGCCTACACCGGCGGCAGTAACGTCACCATCAACTGGACCGGGCCGAAGCAGATGGCGTTCGCCAGCTACTGGCAGAACCTGCTGTCCGCGCATGAGGTCAACGCCACCACCGACGTGTCCGCCACGTCGTTCGCGGACCTGGACAAGGGCATCGACGCGAGCTGGCTCAGCTCCGCGTGGGGCCCGTCCTACTTCGCTCCCGACGCCAAGACCTCCCTCGGTGACTGGCGCGCCGCGCCGCTGCCGCAGTGGACCGCGGGCGCCAACGTCGCGGCGAACTGGGGCGGCTCGACCTACCCGGTCTTCACGCAGAGCAAGCACCCCAGGGAGGCGGCGGAGTTCTCCGAGTGGCTGAACGCCACCGACGCGTCGTGGAACATCACCAAGACGGCGCCGTCGTCGCTGTTCCCGACGTACCTGCCGCTGCTCAACAGCGCGTCGTACAAGACCATCACCGTCCCGCTGTCCGGCTCCTCGACGCCGGGCGTGCAGTTCACCGCGGCGGCCAGTCAGATCCAGGGCGTGCCGTGGCCGCCGTTCATGACCGAGGCGCTGACCCAGTCGGCGACCGTGTTCGCCGGCGTGATGAACGGCAAGCAGACGCTCCAGACGGCGTTCAAGAACTTCCAGAACGTCCTGGTGAACTACGCCAAGGCGCAGGGCTTCACCGTGTCCACCGGTTGAGTCACGACGTCCTGCCGCCAGCCGTGACCCGGCTGGCGGCAGGGCCGCTCCGAAAGACCCCGACTAGGACGGAATTGACGTGAGTGCAGTAACCGCCACCCAGGGCACCGGAATTGGCACCGGCACCGGACGGCGGCGGCGCTCGGCCTGGATCCAGCGCCGGGACCGCCGCGGGATCTGGTTCGTGGTGCCTTTCCTCGTCGGCTTCGTGCTGTTCATGATCGTGCCGCTGGTGTACGCGGTCTACACCAGCCTGTACACGACCAAGATCATCGGCGGCACCGTCTTCAGCGGAGCCTCGAACTACACCCAGACGCTGCAGTCGTCGCAGTTCTGGTCGGGTGTCGTCCGGGTGATCATCTATGCGGCCATCCAGATCCCGGTGATGCTCGCCATCGCGTTCTTCTTCGCCTGCGTCTTCGACCTGGGGGTGGCGAAGTTCGGCCGGACGTTCCGGACGATCTTCTTCATCCCGTTTGCGGTGCCCGCCGTGGTCGGCGCGGTGATGTGGTCCTTCCTGCTCGAGCCGCAGTTCGGACCGATGGTGCACCTGGCCAACGCGTTCGGCTTCAGCGGCACCAACTTCTTCTCGCCGTCGCTGATCCTGCCCTCGATCATCGTCATCGTGATCTGGGAGTGGACCGGCTACAACATGGTGATCCTGTACACGGCGCTGAAGTCCGTTCCGCGCGATGTGGTGGAGGCGGCGATCCTGGACGACACGCCGCTGTGGCGGATCATCGTCCGGATCAAGCTCCCGCTGGTGCGGCCCGCCATCGTGTTGCTGATCTTCCTCAACACGATCGGCGCGCTGCAGCTGTTCACCGAGCCGCTGATCCTGTCGTACTTCGAGACCGGTTCGGTCTCGGTCAACTTCACGCCGACCCTGTACCTCTACAACACGGCCATCGCCGCCGACCAGACCAACCTGGCGGCGGCCGGCGCGGTGATCCTCGGCCTGGTCATCGTGGTGATCTCGACCGCGTCCCTGCTGTTCCGGAAGCGGAGGGGAGAGTTCTCATGACCGAACTGAAGGGCCGCGGCCCCGACCCCGCCGCGAGCCAAGGGGCCGCGGTGCCGCCGGGACTGACGAGCGACGAAGGAGCGAGGAGGGAAGGCGGCACCTCAAGGGCGGCCCGGCGGCGAGCGGCGAGACTAGAGCGGCGAGCGGCGGAAATAGAGAGCGTTATCCCGGTGGAGCTCTACGGGCTGCGCCGCGGCACGGTCACGCTGCTGACCACGCTCGCCTTCCTGTTCGCGATCTTCACGCTGGTTCCCATCGCCTGGATCGTGATCAACTCGACCAAGACCCAGGCGAACATCTTCGAGACGTTCGGCTTCTGGTTCGCCCGCCCGTTCAGCTTCTTCCACAACTTCTCGCTGCTGTTCCAGGACGTGGACGGCTACGGCACCTACATCCAGTGGTTCGCGAACACGGCGCTGTACGCGGTGATCGGCGGCGGCGGCGCGACGGTGCTGTCCGCCTTCGCCGGGTACGGCTTCTCCCGGTACTCGTTCCGCGGCTCGAAGGTGCTGTTCTACCTGACCCTCGCCGCCCTGCTGGTGCCGATCACCGCGCTGACGCTGCCGCTGTACCTCACCTACGCCAAGGCGCACCTGATCAACTCGATCTGGGGCATGATCCTCCCCAGCATGATCAGCCCGGTCGGCATCTACCTGATGAAGGTGTACACCGACATCTCGGTCCCCCGCGAGCTCATCGACGCGGCCCGGATCGACGGCGCGGGCGAGGCGCGGATCTTCTTCCGGGTCGCCCTGCCGCTGATGGTGCCGGGCTTCATGACCGTGCTGCTGATCAGCGTGGTGGCGGTCTGGAACAACTACTTCCTTCCGCTGCTCATCTTCAACGTCAACACCAAGTACCCGCTGACCGTGGGCCTGGGGCTGTGGTCCGAGCGGGCCCAGAACAGTGGCAACGCGCAGCTGTTCCCGATGGTGGTGATCGGCGGCCTGGTGACCATCATCCCGCTGATCGCGCTGTTCCTGCTCCTGCAGCGGTACTGGCGCGGCGGCATGCTGCTCGGCAGCATCGCGAACTGATTGCGAGGCCCCCACCGTGGCTGCGATTTCCATTCGTGAGCTGACCAAGGTCTACGCGACCGGCGTCACGGCGCTGGACGCGCTGGACCTGGACGTCGCGGACGGCGAGTTCGTCGTGCTGGTCGGGCCCTCCGGCTGCGGCAAGACGACGGCACTGCGGATGGTCGCGGGGCTGGAGCGGATCACGTCGGGCACGATCAGCTTCGGCGACCGCGTGGTCAACGACGTGTCGCCCCGGCACCGCGACGTCGCCATGATCTTCCAGAATTACGCGCTCTACCCGCACCTGTCGGTGTACCAGAACATCGGCTTCGCGCTGGAGAACCAGAAGGTCGCCAAGGCTGAACGGGATCGGCGGATCCGCGCCGCCGCCGGCATTCTCGGTCTCGGCGAGCTGCTCGGCCGCAGGCCGAAACAGCTGTCCGGCGGCCAGCGGCAGCGGGTGGCGATGGGCCGGGCCATCGTCCGCGAGCCATCGGTGTTCCTGATGGACGAGCCGCTGTCCAACCTGGACGCCAAGCTCCGCGTGCAGATGCGCTCGGAGGTGCTGCGGGTGCACCGGTCCATCGGGGCGGCGACGCTGTACGTCACGCACGACCAGACCGAGGCGATGACGATGGGCGACCGGGTGGCGGTGCTGCAGTCCGGGGTGCTGCAGCAGTACGACACGCCGCGGGCGCTCTACGACCACCCGGCCAACGTTTTCGTGGCCACGTTCATCGGCTCCCCGGCGATGAACCTGTACGAGGCGGGCCTGTCCGCGGACGGGGCCTCTGGCACCAGGCCCACGGTGGCGCTCGGCTCGCAGCGGCTGGACCTGCCCGCCCCGGTGGCCGCCCATGTCGCGGCCTACCAGGGGCGCAAGGTGATCGTCGGGGTGCGGCCCGAGGATCTCGTCGTGTCCTCCGGCCCGGGTCTGGTCACCGAGGCGCGCCTCGTCGAGGTGCTGGGCAGCGAGAAGCACGTCTACTTCTGGCTCGACGCGACACAAGCGGCCCAGGCGTCGGCCGCGGCCTCCGCCTCGGCCGACGAGTCGGCCGAGGCGGGCTTCCTGGCGGGCGGCGCCCCGAACGGCATGGCCCGGGTCGACCCGCACACCCCGGTCAAGCCCGGCGGGCGCGTCACCTTCACCGTCGACCCGGCGCGCCTGTACTTCTTCGACCCGGACACGGGCCAGGCGATTACCGGGTGACGCTCTTGCTGATACCGGCCGGGCAGACGAGAAACGGTCGCTGGGTTAGTGCTGGCCTGGCCGGAAAACCAGTTGCCCGGGCCGCAGGCGGTATGGCAAGCTGCAGCAGTCCGGGCCGATGCTGATCGGCTGAGCGAAGGGAGGCGTCAGGTGTCTACCACTGTCGCGGGCGTGTTCACGCCTGCCCCCTTGACCGCTCAGCTGAGGAGCACCACCCGTGCACGACTTTTCTTCACGCAGTGGAGAGTTCAGGACCCGCCGCGGTAAGTGGCGTTACGACGACGACGAACCCACCTCCGTCAAGCGCGTCCGGCGCCGGGCGCTGCCGTCGATCGAGGAATTCGACACGACCGACGGCCTGCCCGAGGGCGACCGCTGGTCGACCTGGGATCAGTCCATACCGACCCAGCGCGGCCCGAAGCCGCATCCCGGCTGGCTGGTCACCGACCTGGCCGCCGTCGACACCGAGCTCGGCATCCTGAAGACCGGCAAGGAGGCCGACGTCTTCCTGATCAGGCGCGGCGTGCCCGGCGCCCGGTCCTGCCTGCTCGCGGCCAAGCGCTACCGCGATCCCGGGCACCGGATGTTCCACCGGGACAGCGGCTACCTGGAAGGGCGCCGGGTCAGGGAGTCCCGGGTCAACCGGGCGGTGGCGAGCCGGAGTGCGTTCGGCCGCGAGGCCATCGCCGGCCAGTGGGCAAACGCCGAGTTCAGCGCGCTGGCCCGGCTGTACGCGGCCGGGCTGCCCGTCCCCTATCCGGCGCAGATCCTGGATACCGAGCTGCTGCTCGAGTTCATCGGCTCGGCGGACGGGACGGCCGCCCCGCGGCTGGCCGAGACCCGGCCGGACCCGGCCGGGCTGACCGTGCTCTGGGACCAGCTGGTGCAGGCGCTCATCACCCTGGCCAGGGACGGCCTGGCCCACGGGGACCTGTCCGCGTACAACCTGCTGGTGCACGAGGGACGGCTGGTGATGATCGACCTGCCCCAGGTGGTGGACGTGATCGCGAACCCGCGCGGCGGCTGGTACCTCACCCGCGACGCGGAGAACATCGGCCGCTGGTTCACCGCGCGCGGCCTGGCCGGCGTGGACCCGGAACCGGCAGACCTGGCCGCCCTGCTCCGGCGTGAGGCCCTGCTCTAACGGTCCCTGCTCCAGCGGGCCGTGCTCTAGCGGGGCTCTAGCGGCTCGGCCGGCCGGGACGGACGGGCTGGCTGCCGGAAGCTCAGGAGGCCCTTCTTCATCACGCCGATGCGCTGGGCGCGGCGGGCCACGGTGCTGTCGTGGGTGACCAGCACCATGGTCAGGCCGCGCTCCCGCCACATGACCTCGAGCAGGCCGATGATCTCGTCCCTGGTGTCCTCGTCCAGGTTGCCGGTCGGCTCGTCGGCCAGCAGGACCTTCGGCTCCTTGACCAGGGCGCGGGCGATGGCCACCCGCTGCTGCTGGCCGCCGGACAACTCGCCGGGCACGTGCCGCAGCCGGTCGCCGAGGCCGACGGCCTCCAGGGCGGCCGCGGCCCGCTGCCGGCGCGCGGCCGCGGGCACGTGCAGCGGAACCAGCGCCGCCTCCACGTTCTCCTGCGCGGACAGCGTGGGCACCAGGTTGAAGGTCTGGAACACGAAGCCGATGGAGGTGGCCCGTACCCTCGTCACTTCGGCCTCGCGCAGCTGCGCGAGGTCACGGCCGTCGAAGTCGACGATGCCGCCGGACGGGCGGTCCAGGCCGCCGAGGATCTGCAGCAGCGTCGACTTGCCGTGCCCGGTCGGGCCCTGGATGGCCAGCCATTCGCCGTCCTCGACCACCAGGTCGACCCCGCGCAGCGCGGCCACGGTCTCCCGGCCTTTCTGGTAGTTCTTGGTCACTCCGGAGAGCTTGTACATGTCGTTTCCCTCCGCTCGCTCAGGCGACCTTAGACAAGGCGTCCGCGGGACGCAGCCGCGCGGCCCGCCAGCCGCCGAAGATCCCGGCGATCAGGCCTCCCGCCACGGCCAGCGCGACCGCGAGCAGGATCACGTTGGCGCTGACCGCGGCGGACAGGTGCACCGCCACCGTGTGGCCGGCCGACCCAGGGCGGCTGAAGGTGCCGGCTCCGGGACCCCCGCCGAAGCCGCCACCTCCGCCCCCGCCGCCACTTCCGCCGAAGCCGCCACCGCCGCCTCCGCCCGCGCCGCCGAAGCCGAACTGCCTGGCGCCGCCCGGCGTGGCCGAGCCGGTGGTCTGGCCGACCACCGCGGACAGCTTGGGTGACACCTTGGACACCAACTCCGCGCCGGCGAGGCCGAGCCCGACGCCGATCACGCCGCCGATGAGGCCGAGGGTGACCGCCTCGCCCATCACCTGGCCGATGACGCGGCGGCTCTTCCAGCCGATCGCCTTCAGCGTGCCGAACTCACGTACCCGGCGCGATACCGCCGCCATCGTCAGCAAGCTGGCCAGCAGGAACGCCGCGACGAGGACGGCGAGCGCGAGCCACTTGCCGAGGTTGTTGGCCAGGCTGGAGGCGCTGGACAGCGAGCCGGTGACTTCGCTGGCCAGGTCGCTCGAGGTGGTCACGGTGGTGCCGGGCAGCGCCTTGGAGATATCGCTCTGGACGGACGAGATGGCCGACGAGTTGCTGGCCGCGACGTAGATGGTGTTCACCTGGTTCTTCAGGCCGGTCAGGTTCTGCGCCACCGCGAGCGGGATGTATACATCCGAGGGGTTGTCGCCGGCCGGCTCGCTGACGATCCCGACGACCTTGAAGTTCGTCGCCTTGCCGCTCTTGTTGCCGACGGCGATGGCGGACCCGGTCGTCAGCTTGTGCTGGGTGGCGTAGGAAGCGTCGACGAGCGCGACGTTGGCGTTGGCGTCCGAGGCGGAGAACGTCCGGCCCGAGCTGAGCTTGCCCGAGCTGAGCGGGCCGAGTTCGCCTTCGCCGATGTCCACCCCGGCGACGCCGAAGCTGCTGGTGGTGAAGTTGGCGCGGAAGCTCTGGCCGCCGCCGGAACCGCCGTTGCCGGATCCGTTCCCTGAGCCGCCGCCGAAGCCGCCGCCGTTGACGTTGACGGCCGGGACGGTTCCGCTGATCGTGCGGTTGTTCAGGGTCAGCCCGCCCGCCGCTGCCGACACGTCGTGCAGGCCGGCCACGGTGGCGACCGAGGACGAGGCGATCGAGGCGAGCGTGGGACTCGCCGCGAGCGTGCTGTCGTTGATCTTGGTGCCGGCCGCGGGCCGCGACCGGGTGCCGGCCCGGAAACCGAAGCCGAACGACCCCGGGCTGAACGATCCGGCTTTCGGCGTCTTGGTCACCGTGACGTCGGTGCCCACGCCGTACAGCGCGTGCAACACGGTGCCCTGGGCGTTCTTGACGCCGGCCGACGCCGCCGTGACGGTGATCACCAGGCCCACGCCCAGGGCGAGGCCCAGCGCGATGAAGATGGCCTGGCGCATGCGGCGGCGAAGTTCACGCCGCAGGTAAGTGAAGAACATCCCGCACTCCTTCAAGGGAGACCGCCGCCGCGCAGATGGCGGCGCGGTGACTCGCCCCGGGAGCGAACGCCGCGCCGGTTCAGAAGCCTGACGGTGCTACCTGAACGGGCGCTGAACGGAACCTGCGGGGTTGCCCCGACTAGGCGAACGTTTGCCCCGGGACGCCGTGACTCATCCGCGGGGGGTGATGGCGAGAGCGGAGGGGCGTGCGAGCCTCGTTGCTGGCTTACCGTGCTGGGCGATGGGAAGGGGACGCCGTGGGCGAGCCGTTCAAGGGGACGATCAACGTCGATATCCGCGACTCGGAGCCGGACTGGGCGCCGTTCGAACCGCCCAGGGCGCCGGACGGGGCGCCCAGCGTGGTCTATATCGTCCTGGATGACGTGGGTTTCTCCGCCATGAGCTGTTACGGCGGGCCGATCGAGACGCCGAACATCGACCGGATCGCGGCGGACGGGGTGCGGTTCACGCAGTGGCACACGACCGCGCTGTGCTCGCCGACCCGGTCGTGCCTGCTCACCGGGCGCAACCATACCCGCAACTCGATGGCGTGCATCACCGAGGCGGCCTCGGGCTTCCCGAACGCCAGCGGCACCATTCCGCCCGAGAACGGCATGCTCCCGGAGATCCTCGGCGAGCAGGGCTGGAACACCTACATGGTGGGCAAGTGGCACCTGTGCCCCACCATGGAGATGAACCTGGCCTCGACGCGGCGGAACTGGCCTACCGGGCGCGGGTTCGAGCGGTTCTACGGGTTCCTGGGTGCGGAGACCAACCAGTGGTACCCCGATCTTGTCTACGACAACCACCCGGTCGACCAGCCGAAATCCCCCGAGGAGGGTTATCACTTCACCGAGGACATCACCGACAAGGCGATCGAGTTCATCAAGGACGCCAAGGCAGTCGCGCCGGACAAGCCGTTCTTCTTGTACTACGCGCCGGGCGCGGCGCACGCGCCGCACCATGCCCCGCGGGAGTGGATCGACCGGTACCGGGGGCGGTTCGACCAGGGGTACGAGGCGATGCGCGAGCAGATCCTGGCCCGGCAGAAGGAGATGGGCATCGTCCCGGCCGATACCGAGTTGCCCCCGCTCAACCCGATCGGCACCCCGCAGACCCGCACTGGCCCGGACGGCCTGCCGTTCCCTCCGCTGGACTACACCAAGCCGTGGGATTCCCTGTCCGCCGACGAGAAGCGCCTGTTCGCCCGGATGGCCGAGGTGTACGCGGGCTTCTTGTCCCACGCCGACCACCACATCGGCCGGCTGCTTGACTACCTGGAGGAGTCGGGGCAGCGCGAGAACACGCTGGTGATCGTGGTCTCGGACAACGGCGCGTCGGGCGAAGGCGGCCCGGACGGATCGGTCAACGAGAACCTGTTCTTCAACGGCGTTCCCGATGACCTGCAGCGGAACCTGGCGATGATCGATGAGCTGGGCGGTCCGAAGACCTACAACCACTACTGCACCGGATGGGCGATGGCGTTCAACACGCCGTTCAAGATGTGGAAGCGGTACGAGTTCAACGGCGGCACCTCGGATCCGTGCATCATCGCCTGGCCGTCGGTGCTCGGCCACGGCGGCGAGCTCCGCCACCAGTACCATCATGCGATCGACATCGTGCCCACGGTCCTGGACCTGCTGGACGTCACGCCGCCGGAGGCGATCAAGGGATACGTCCAGTCCCGGTTCGACGGGGTGAGCATGCGGTACGGCTTCGAGGACCCGTCCGCGCCGTCGGCCCGGACGACGCAGTTCTACTCGATGCTCGGCTCGCGGGCGATCTGGCACGACGGCTGGCAGGCGGTCACCACCCACCCGACGATCAGCGGCTGGAGCCACTTCAACGACGACACCTGGGAGCTGTACCACACCGACACCGACCGGGGCGAAGTACACGATCTGGCCGCCGAGCAGCCGGACAAGCTGCGGGAGATGATCAACTTGTGGTTCGCCGAGGCCGGGGCCAACGGCGCCTTCCCCCTCGACGACCGGTCCGCGCTGGAGATCCTGCTGACGCCCCGCCCGCAGCTGGCCAGCCCGCGCCACCGTTACATCTACTATCCCGATACCGCGGACGTCCCCGAGGTCCAGGCGGTCAACATCCGTAACCGCTCCTACGTCATCGGGGCCCAGGTCGACATCCCCGCGGCCGGCGCGCACGGGGTGATCTTCGCCCACGGGGCCTGGTTCGGGGGGCACGCGCTCTACGTCAAGGACAACCGGCTGCACTACGCCTACAACTTCATCGGCATGTTCGAGCAGAACGTGGCGGCGACGGAAGACCTGCCCACCGGGGAGGACCTCATCCTGTCCGCATCGTTCGACAAGGACGGCGAAGATCCGCCCGGGGTCGCCACCGGCATGCTGTCCCTCTACTACGACGACCGGAAGGTCGGCGAGGCGCGGATCAAGACCCAGCCCGGCAACTTCGAGCTGGCCGGCGAGGGCCTGTGCGTCGGCCGTGACAGCGGCGCGGCCGTAACCGGCGACTACCCCGGCGAGCGGCCCTGGCGGTTTACCGGCGGCACGATCAAGCGGGTCGTGGTCGACGTCAGCGGCGAACCGTATCTCGACCTGGAACGCGAGGCCGCGGCCATGCTCGCCCGGGAATGAATAAGGAAACGAACCGCGGGTCCCTCGCCGCTGGGGGCGAGGGACCCGCGGTTCGCCCGTTAGCTGCCGCCAGGCCAGCTAAGGGAAGGAAAGGGCGGGGCGATTAGCTGCCGCGCGCGGCCCTGATCGTCTCGCGCAGCGAGCTCATCGTGGCCAGCACGGCCGAGGGCTCGTAGCCGCAGTGCGCCATGCAGTTGGCGCAGCGCGGGTCCTTGCCGCGGCCGTAGGAGTCCCAGTCGGTGGTCTCGATGAGCTCGGAGTAGGTCTTCACGTACCCGTCGCTCATCAGGTAGCAGGGCTTCTGCCAGCCGAGCAGCGAGTACGAGGGGATACCCCACGCGGTGCAGCCGAAGTCGGTCTTGCCCTCGAGGAAGTCAAGGAACAGCGGGGTGTGGTTCAGCCGCCATTTCTTCCGACGGCCGTCCGCGAACGTCTTGCGGAACAGTTCCCTGGTCTCCTCGACGCCGAGGAAGTGCTCCTGGTCCGGTGCCTTCTCGTAGGCGTAGGCCGGGGAGATCTGCATCTCGTCGATGCCGAGGTCGTCGTTCAGGTAGGTCAGCACGTCGATGACCGTCTGCGGGGTGTCGGTGTTGAAGACCGTGGTGTTCGTGTTCACCGTGAACCCGCGCGACTTGGCCAGCTTGATCGCGGCCACCGCCTCGTCGAACACGCCGTCCTTGCAGACCGACTCGTCGTGCCGCTCGCGCAGCCCGTCGATGTGCACCACCCAGGCGAAGTACGGCGACGGCTTGAACTTGTCGAGCTTCTTCGGCAGGAGCAGCGCGTTGGTGCACAGGAAGACGAACTTCTTGCGCTTGATCAGCTCGGCGACGATCACGTCGATCTGGGGGTGCATCAGCGGCTCGCCGCCGGCGATGGACACCATCGGGGCGCCGCTCTCCTCGACGGCGCCGATCGCCTGCTCGACCGGCATCCGCTGCTTGAGGATGGTGTGCGGCTGCTGGATCTTGCCGCAGCCCGCGCACTTCAGGTTGCAGGCGAACAGCGGCTCGAGCTCGACGAGCAGCGGGAACTTCT
>Ga0335078_10006045_pt1 | contig 17938 bp, 20 predicted proteins | sample Lox_Sample_32_FD_206711 | JGI IMG/M metagenome (GOLD analysis project Ga0335078, IMG submission 206711) | Soil microbial communities from Loxahatchee National Wildlife Refuge, Florida, United States - Lox_Sample_3.2 | ecosystem: Environmental > Terrestrial > Soil > Wetlands | place: USA... | reverse complement strand
GACCGCTGGTTCACCGACGTCTACCACAACCCGCCGGGCACCGATTTTTCCGGCATCCACGGCACTCCGGAACAAGTGCGCGAGCGCCTCGAGGAGGTGGTCGCAATGGGCGCCAACCATCTGATGCTCAACCCTGTCTCGAACTATGTCGAACAGGTGGACGCGCTGGCCGAGGTGGTCGGGCTGAAATAGGAGGGCGCGATGCCGCCAACCGATATCGTGAAACAACAGGTCGCCGCACACTGGGACAAGCGGGCGGCGCATTTCGACGAGGATTTCGGTCATAGCATTCGCACGCCCGAGGAGCGCGCCGCGTGGGACCGCGTGTTCGCGCTGGCCCTTGATGGCCGACAGAGGCTCGACGTACTCGACATCGGCTGCGGCACCGGCTTCCTTTCGCTGGAAATGGCCGGGCGCGGCCACCGCGTCACCGGCATCGACTTCGCCCCGGCGATGCTGGCGCTGGCCAAGGAGAAAGCGGCTCGCGCCCGCACCGATATCCGCTTCGAGGAAGCCGACGCCGAGGCGTTGCCGCTTCCGCCGCTCTCCTTCGACCTCGTCATCACTCGCCACGTGTTATGGACCCTGCCCCACCCTGAGGCGGCGATCGATGAGTGGATCCGTGTGTTGCGCCCCGGCGGTCGTCTCGCGGTCATCGACGGCCAATCGCTGGTGAGGCCCGGCGAGGAGCAGGCAGCAAGCGCCCGGCGCAGCGCTGAATACGCGCCGATCGGCGACCGACTGCCGTTTCTGATGGGCAAGCCGCAGGAAGAGATCGAGGCGCTGTTCGGCGTGCACGGGCTGGTCGATATCGGTGGCGACCCGCTTGCCGACGTCATCTTTGCGCAAAACCAGCGAGCCGCCGCGGAAGGCGAGGAGTTGCGGCCGCGCAAGCGTTATGTCGTTTGGGGCAACAAGCCGCGCGCCGGCTAGTGGCGACGACCGCCGAACTCGAAGCCCTCGTTGACGAGCGCCGCCACAACCTCGGCGACGCCCACCCCGATACCCTGACCGCGATGCTCGAACTTGCGGAGGCGCTGTGGGCCGAGGGTCAGCTGTCACGCGCCCGCAAGCTCGAGGAAGCGGTGGTCGCCGGCCGCAGCGAGCTCTTCGGCCACGCGCATTACGACACGTTGAAGGCGCTGGGCAAGCTGGCGTCCACCCTCGGCCAGCAGGGCGACCTCACCGCGGCACGGCGGCTTCAGGAAGAGGTCGCCGCTGGGATGCGCGCGCTGTATGGCGGCGAGCACCGCGAAACGCTGCGCGCGATCAATAACCTCGCCGGCACCGTCGCGGCGACGGGCAACGTCGCCGGAGCTGCCGAGCTGCTCGACGCCACGATTGCGAGATTGATAAGGCTGTTCGGTGAAGACGACGGGGACACGCTGGCCGCGATGGGCAATCTCGCTGCCCTGCTATGGCAATCCGGCGAGCGCGACGACGCCTACGCTCTCCAGGAGCAAGTCGCCGTGGCGCTTCGGCGTACCGCCGCGCCGGACGACCCCGTGTTGCTGCGGGCCGAGTCTGTGCTCGCCCTCATGCTCCGCGACGGACTCGCCGCAGACTACTGAATAGGTATGTCCGCGTGATAGACGCTGCACGGGTGCACGACGCTGCCGCAAGGCCAGCCGTAAAAGCCGGTCCGCGCCGCGGCGTACCGGCGCCAGCGATGGTGCGCCAAAGGATGCGCGGCGCGCGCCACCGGGTGCATCGCGGGCGGGGCCGGAGGTGGCGGCGGAGCGGCAATGGCCGGAGCCGGCGGCAGAGCGGCGGCGGCGTGCATGGGCGGCGGTGCCGGTGGCATCGGTAGCGGGGCCGGCGGCGCGGGTGGCGCCGCCGGAGCGGCGACGGGCGCCGGCGCGACCGCGACTTGCGGGGCTGGCACCGGCGCGCACCCAAATAGGCCGGCAAGCCCAAGCATAAGGCCAAACCTGGCGAGGCGTCCGCGTTTCATCGCGCTGCTCCGTACAGTATCCCCACAGGACTTTGCCGCGATATGGTTAACAAAACGTGGAGCACAGCGAAAGCGTCGTGAAATTCCAGCCGCTATGGTGCCTTGCGCCACAGCACAACGAAATCGTCGAGCTGAGCCCGCTCGACATCGGACACCGCCCAGAAATTCATCCCCTCCCCAGTCCAGTGGACGACGTTGTAGCCCTGCAGCGCGGTGTTGCTTGCGAGGTGAATTGGAACGCCACTCTGCGGCCACACAAACACGTCGATGATGTGCTTGTCGTGTTGATAGACCAAGGCGGCAACAGGTCTGCCTTCGAGATAGTCGAGCCGGCCGCCTTTGAGCGGGAATCCATCGGCGGCAAAATCCCGGACCGGCGGTGCGAAATCGAGCCGCCCGTCGAACCACGGTTTGACGGTGTGCTGATCGGTCGAGACCACGTCTTCGAGATGGCCGGGCTGGAGCGCCCGGATATGGCCGGCGACCAGCTGGGCAGCGAGGTCGCCGCGTTGTGGCAGCACGAACAGGAACGCGAGGGCGGCGGCGCAAGCGGCGCCCAACCCGAAACCACCCAGTGAGGGGAACACCCAACCCCAGCGGCGAACGGGCGTCGGCGGCGGCGGCGGCTCCGCCTGGCGCAGCCGCGCCATGACCCGCTCCCGCACATCGTCCGGGGTGGTCTCGTAGGGCTCGCGGCGCAGCAGCTCGCGCGCCCGCAACAGCTCCGCCAGCGCCGCCTGGCAGATAGCGCAACCGGCGCGGTGCGCTTCGAGCGCGGCGGCCTGGGCCGCATCGAGCTCACCGTCGAGTTCGGCCTGGACCAGCAGCACCTTGTCGCAGTCGGGCGTTGGAGCACGGCGGGCCTCGCTCACGGCGATCCCTCCGCTTCCGCCGTGCGGGCCAGCAATTGCCGAGCCCGCCACAGCCGTGACATCACCGTGCCGATCGGCGTTTGCGTCGCCTCGGCGATCTCCTTGTAAGAAAGTTCCTCAAACTCGCGCAGCACAAGAGTTTCGCGCAGTTCGACCGGAAGCGCGGCGATCATCTCGCGCACCTGCCGGCACTCGCGCGACCGCAGCAACGCCGCTTCAGGATCGTCGCCCGCCGCCGGCGTCCTATCGTCGTCTTCAATCGGCACGGTCTCCATTCCGCGATTCAACGACATCGACCCATAGGCGGTGCGGCGCACGATCTGCAGCAGCCAGGCGCGCGGGTTGACGCCCTTGAAGCTGGCGAAATAGGTCAGCGCGCGCACCATCGCCTCCTGCAACACATCCTCCGCCGCCTCTCTGTCGCGCATCAGCCAGCGCGCGAGATTGTAGGCGGCGTCGAGATGCGGCAGCACCACCCGCTCGAACGAATCGTCACGCGATGAAGGGGGCAATTCTCCTCACGAGCTCGAACCGCGAGCCGGCAAATCCTGCCACGCTGCAAGACCCAAGCGTGCCCAGTTTTATTCCGCGCGCGGCAAATCTTTTTTTCGGAATTCTCTCAACCCGCCCGAATAAAGCGCGAAACGCGCCGGTCTTATCGTCGGCACCTGACAAGGGAGTAGGCGAGGATGAGCACAAGACGCGGTTTTCTAAAATGCATGGGCTGGGCCGGGACCGGCATCGCCTGGACGGTAATGGGCGGAATACCCCGGGCGGTCAATCTCGGGGGCGACGCGGAAGCGGCGGCGAGCGGCTTCAGTTTTGTCCAGATCAGCGACAGCCATATCGGCTTCAAGGGTGAGGTCAACCCCGACCCGCGCGGCACCCTTCAGGTCGCGCTCGACAAGATCGCGGCGCTACCCAACAAACCGGCGATGATGATCCATACCGGCGACGTCACCCATCTATCGAAGGCCGAGGAATTCGACACCGCCCAGAGGATCATCCAGGGCGCCAAGCTCGACACCCATTTCATCCCCGGCGAGCACGACGTCATCGGCGACGACGGCAAACAGTTCTTCGACCGCTTCGGCGACAAGGGCCGGACCGGCATGGGCTGGTACAGCTGGGACCAGGAGGGCGTCCATTTCGTCGCGTTGGTCAATGTCTACGGCTTCGCGCCCGCGACGGGGGCGACCCTTGGCAAGGACCAACTCGAATGGCTCGAGGGCGACCTCAAGGGCAAGAGCGCCAGCACGCCGATCGTCATCCTTGCCCATATCCCCCTTTGGTCCATTTACCCCCAGTGGGGCTGGGTCACGAGTGATGCCGATCAGGCTTTCGCCTATCTGAAGCCGTTCGGCTCGGTCACCGTGCTCAACGGCCACATCCACCAGGTGGTGCAGAAGGTCGAGGGCAAGGTGACCTTCCAGACCGCGATGTCGACCGCCTTCCCCCAGCCGAAGGCCGGTGAGGCGCCCAACCCCGGCCCAATGAAGGTGCCGGCCGATCAGCTCAAATCGGTCCTCGGCATCCGCGATATCGAGGTCGTGCCACCGGCGTCCCCGAAACTTTCCGACCAGACCCTGGCGTAATCCGGAGATCCCCCATGAACACGATCCACCGGCGGGCGTTGCCGCTCGCCGCGATGATGCTCGTCTTCGGCTTTGCCGCCTATGCGGCGGAGCCGGACTCGGTGACCATCAGCAATTTCGCCTTTTCGCCGGCGATCCTCTCGGTATCTTCGGGCACGAAGGTGACCTGGACCAACAAGGACGAGGAGCCGCATACCGTCACCAGCGCCGACGCCGGGAAGACGTTCAAATCCGATGCGCTCGACACCGATGACTCGTTCTCGTTCACCTTCGACAAGCCGGGTGTTTACAAATACTTCTGCTCGATCCACCCGCACATGACCGGAACGATCGTCGTCAAGTGACGGCTTGCCGTCACCCCGGCGAAGGCCGCGGTCCATCTCGGCTCATCCGGCCCTGAACAGCCAGCCGCCGCGCATCGGCCGCGGCGCGCCGGTTGTCGACGGCAGGCTCAGCGGCAAGCCGCGAACCGAGCGGATCGCCAGGTAGGCAAAGGCTTGGGCCTCGAGCGCATCGCCGTCCCAGCCGACTGCCTCGACCGGCCGTACCGGCACGCCGAGCAGCCGCGCCAGCGCCGCCATCATCGCCGGGTTGTGCCGGCCCCCGCCCGTCACCAGAAACTCCCGCACCGGCGCGGGAAAATGAACCCGCGCGGCGGCAATCGCCGCGGCAGTGATCTCGGTCAGGGTCGCGGCGCCGTCGGCCGCCGATAGGCCATTCGGCACGAACCCGGCAAACGCGTCGCGGTCGAGCGATTTGGGCGGTCTGCGCGCGAAATACGATGCACTCAGGAAATGCGCGACATGATTCGACGAAACCTGGCCGCTGCCAGCAAGCACGCCGCCGAAATCGGCTGGCTGACCGGTATGCTGCCGCACCCAATCGTCGATCAACGCATTGCCCGGCCCGGTATCGAAAGCGAGGATTGCCCCGTCCGCGCCGATCCACGTCACGTTGCCGACCCCGCCCAGATTCAGCACCGCCAGCGGCTTCGGCAGATCGGCGGCCAGCGCGGCGTGATACAGCGGCGCGAGCGGCGCCCCCTCGCCCCCGGCGGCGACATCGGCGCTGCGGAAGTCGGCGACGACATCGCAGCCGCTCAGCCGCGCCAGCAGTGCGCCATCGCCGATCTGCCAGGTGCGGCGGTTTTCCGGCTGATGCAAAACCGTGTGACCGTGGAACCCGATCAGCTCCACACGGATTTGCGGGTGGCGAGCGCGGAATTCGCCGACCGCCGCGGCATGCTGTCGGGTCAGCGCGTCCGCGACCTCGGCGACCGGCCCGACCCCGCCAAGGACGCCGCGTAGGCGCTCGCGGAAATCGTCCGGGTAGGGCACGGTCAGCGCCGGCCCCGCCGCAACCCATGCCTCCCCGTCGCTGTCGATCGCCGCGACGTCGATGCCGTCGAGCGACGTGCCGCTCATCAGCCCCAGCGCCGAAACCGGTTTTGTGCTAGATGAACCAGCCATGTCAGCCAAATCGCCCTTTCTTGCCGCCGCGCGCGAACGTGGCTTTATCCACCAGTGTACCGACGAGGCGGCGCTCGACGCGTTGCTGCTTGCCAGGCCGGTGACCGCGTATCTCGGCTACGATTGTACCGCCGACAGCCTGCATATCGGACATCTTGTCGGGATCATGCTGCTGCGGCTCTACCAGCAATGCGGTCACAAGCCGATCGCGCTGATGGGCGGAGGCACCACGCGGATCGGCGACCCATCGTTCCGCGACGAGGCGCGGCCGCTGCTCAGCGACGAACAGATCGCCCGCAACATGGCCGGCATCCGCACCACGTTCGCCAAGTATCTCACCTTCGGCGACGGGCCGAGCGACGCGATCATGGTCAACAACGCCGACTGGCTCGACGAGCTGCGCTACATCCCGCTGCTCCGCGACATCGGCCGGCACTTCTCGGTCAACCGCATGCTGACCCAGGACAGCGTCAAGCTGCGGCTCGACCGCGAGCAGCCGCTGACCTTTCTCGAGTTCAACTATCCGATCCTCCAGGCTTACGATTTTGTCGAGCTGGCGCGGCGTTACGACTGCGTGCTGCAGCTCGGCGGCTCCGACCAGTGGGGCAACATCGTCGCCGGCGTCGATCTCGGCCGCCGCGTCGTCAACAAGACCCTGTTCGGCCTGACGACGCCGCTGATGACGACATCGTCGGGTGCCAAGATGGGCAAGAGTCTCGGCGGCGCGGTCTGGCTCAATGCCGAGAAGCTGAACCCCTTTGAATATTGGCAATACTGGCGCAACTGCGAGGACGCCGATATCGGCCGGTTTCTGCGGCTCTTTACGGAACTGCCGCTCGACGAGATCGCCCGCCTGGAAAAGCTGCGTGACGGCGAGATCAACGACGCAAAAAAGGTGCTGGCGACCGAGGCGACGGCGCTTGCCCATGGCCGCGTTGCCGCCGAAGAGGCCGCCGCGACGGCGGAGGCGGTGTTTGGTGACGGCGGTTCGGCCGAGGGGCTGCCGCAGATCACTGTCGGGAAAGATGCGCTCGTCGCCGGCATACAAGTGTTGAAGCTTTTAGTTCATGCCAAACTCGCAGCAACCAACACCCAGGCGAGACAACTCATCAGGGGTGGCGGCGCGCGCCTCAACGATACGGTGATTGGCAACGAAATGCAGATCGTCTCGCTCGCCGATCTCGACGCTGAGGGTCAGATCAAGCTCAGCGCCGGCCGCAAACGGCACGTCCTCGTCCGGCCCAGCTAGGCCGTTCGTTTACTCGAATTCCACCGGCGGCGTGAGCATGTAGCCGCCGCCGCGCACGGTCTTGATGATCGTCGGGTTTTTCGGATCGTCCTCCAGCTTGCGGCGCAGCCGGCCGACCTGCACGTCAATAGTGCGGTCGAACGGTCCCGCCTCGCGGTGGCGCGACAGGTCGAGCAGGCGATCGCGCGACAGCACTTGGTTGGCGTGGTTGACCAGCGCCGCTAACAACTCGAACTCGCCGGTCGTCAACCGCACGTCATCCCCCGACGGCGACAGCAGCCCCCGGCTCGATAGATCGAGGGTCCAGTCGGCAAAGCGTACCCGCGAACGCTCGCCGATTACCCGCTCGGCGGCGCGCGAGGCGGCGCGGCGCATCACACTGCGCACTCGCGCCAGCAGCTCGCGAAGGTGGAACGGCTTCGGCAGATAGTCGTCGGCGCCCATCTCGAGGCCGATGATGCGGTCCACCGTCTCACCGCGCCCGGTCAGCATGATGATGCCGACATCGGAGGCAGTGCGCAGCTCGCGCGCCAACTGCAACCCATCCTCACCAGGTAGCATCAGATCGAGGATGACGAGATCGACCTTGGAGCGCGCCATCTCCTCGCGCAGCCCCGCGCCATCGTTTGCGGTCAATACGCGAAACCCTTCGCTCGCGAGGTATTCGCGCACGAGATCGCATATGTCCCGCTCGTCATCGACGACCAGTATGTATCCCGTTTCGCTCATAAATCCACGATTTGGCAGGGTGCTATAAACACATAATCGAAGACATCTGCGGTTACAATTCCTTACAAAAAGAAGCTCGCTTGTCATCATGGGGTTGCGAGCCCTCGCTAGATTCCTCGCGTTCCGACCGGCCTTGCGCCGGTAGCAACAAAGCGGGGTTCCCCCATGACCGACCTCCGTCGGAAAATCGAAGCCGAAATTCCGCGCCTGCGGCGCTACGCGCACGCGCTGACCCGTGATGCGGTGGCCGCCGACGATCTCGTCCAGGATTGCCTGGTGCGCGGACTGGCGAAGCAACACCTGTGGAAAGAAGGCACGGATCTGCGGGCATGGCTCTTCACCATCTTGCATAACCAATATGTCAATCAGGTTCGCCGAGCCGTACGCGAAGGGGCGGCGGTGACGATCAGCGAGACCGAGCCATCGCTGACCCGCCCGGCGGATCAGGGCCGCTCGCTCGAATTGCGCGACTTGGACCGTGCACTCGCCCGGCTGCCTGATGAGCAGCGCTCGGTGATCCTGCTGGTAGGCCTCGAAGGCCTGCGCTACGAGGCTGTAGCCGAGATCATCGGCGTCCCGGTTGGCACCGTCCGCTCGCGCCTGTCGCGCGGTCGCGAGGCGCTGCGCCGGCTGATGGGCATTGTCCCAGACCGCCGGGCAGAAGCGATCATGGCGCGACCGAGCTTGCCGCGTCGGGTTGCGGGCCAACACATGGTACGCCGAACTCCTCAGCGGAAGGAAGCACTCCACTTGCCGCGCTCGACCTATCGCGCCGCCTAGCATCGGCCGCCCCGGGCGGCTTCACAGCCGAACGAACGGGAACCGGAAATTCGCCGGTTCCCGTTTTCGTTTCTCCCCGTAAAATCTCGCCATGCTGCCGAGGGTCAAGCTCGAAACCGGCGACATCACGCGGCTGGCAGTGGATGCGATCGTCAATGCCGCCAATACGTCGCTGCTGGGCGGTGGCGGTGTCGACGGCGCGATCCACCGCGCCGCCGGCCCCGAGCTGCTTGCCGAGTGCCGATTGCTGGGCGGCTGCTCTCCGGGCGAGGCGAAATTGACCCGTGGCTACCGGCTAACGGCGCCCTACGTCATCCATACGGTCGGTCCCGTGTGGCGGGGCGGAAAAGCCAACGAGGCGGAAATTCTTGCCTCATGTTACCAAAACGCGTTGCGGATCGCCCGCGAGAACCGGTTCGCCGCAATCGCCTTTCCGGCGATCTCCACAGGAGTCTACGGCTATCCGCACGAACCGGCAGCACGGATCGCGGTGAACGCGGTCGCCACCTATTTGGCTGCAAACAGCTACCCCGAGCAGGTGATCTTCGTGTGCTTCGACGCGGCGAATGAGGTTGCCTATCGCACTGCTCTCGCCGCAACCTGACGCTTCAGTCGAGACGCTTACCGTCAAGTTCACGCGCGGCCCGCTGACGCTCGCTCTCTGCGACACGCCGGTCTTTCTTGTTGCGGCCGGACAGGGCGCGGTTTTCGACCGCGCGCTGCTGCGCCTCTACGCGCTTCTTGGCCTTGCGAAACCGGTTAAGATTGACGACCGAGGTCACTGTGGCTCCCTCCGGGCTCGACCCTATCACAAAAGCTCGCCGCGCCGCGCGCAATCGAGCACAAACAGGCGGATCGCGCTCGACAGGTTGCCGCTCCGCCCGGCGTCGATCGCGGTCAGCAAGGCGTTGACCGACAGTCTACGTGCGGCCGCGATGTCGCATAACCCCCGCCAGAACGCCGCTTCGAGCGAAACGCTGGTGGCATGGCCGGCGATGCGCACCGAACGTTTGACGATCACCGCGGCGCTCTGTAGGTCGTCAACCATAAGTTTACTTAAGATCACTTGAATGAGCCGTGGCAATCCGTAAGGATCGCTAGACGAAACGGGGGATTCTGACGGTTTGCGCGCATTTGCTGGCAACAATCGCAATCATTGTTGCCCGATGCGAACAATAATGTCATTGATCGGCAAGACGATTTTGGCGGCGCCCCCGCGCCGGACTGAAATCGGGGCGGGTCGGCAACTTTGGGTTCATGGTCGCGATGATTGGCAAGATGTTCGGCCTGCTGTCGGCGGACATGGCGATAGACCTCGGCACGGCGAACACGCTCGTTTACGTAAAGGGGCGGGGCATCGTCCTCAACGAACCCTCGGTCGTCGCCATCGCCCAGGTCAAGGGCAGGCGGCAAGTCCTCGCGGTTGGCGAGGAAGCCAAGCAGATGCTCGGCCGCACCCCCGGCAACATCCAGGCGATCCGGCCACTGCGCGACGGCGTCATTGCCGATTTCGAAGTCGCCGAAGAGATGATCAAGCACTTCATCCGCAAGGTGCATAACCGGCGCGGCTTCGCCAGTCCGCAAATCATTATTTGCGTGCCTTCGGGTTCAACTGCGGTCGAGCGCCGGGCGATCCAGGAGTCGGCCGAAAGCGCCGGAGCGCGCCGGGTGTTCTTGATCGAGGAGCCGATGGCGGCAGCGATCGGCGCCGGGCTACCGGTGACCGAGCCGACCGGCTCGATGGTCGTCGATATCGGCGGCGGCACCACCGAGGTCGCGGTGCTATCCCTGGGCGGTATCGTCTACTGCCGCTCGGTGCGCGTCGCCGGCGACAAGATGGACGAGGCCATCATTGCCTATATCCGCCGCAATCATAATCTCCTGGTTGGCGAGAGCAGCGCCGAGCGGATCAAGAAGGATATCGGCTCGGCTTGCATGCCGGAGGACGGCGACGGCCGGATCATGGAGATCAAGGGCCGCGATCTGATGAACGGCGTCCCAAAGGAGATCATCATCAGCGAGCGGCAAATATCGGAGAGCCTCGCCGAGCCGGTTGGCTCCATCGTCGAAGCGGTTAAGGTTGCGCTCGAACACACTGCCCCCGAGCTTGCCGCAGACATCGTCGACAAAGGCATCGTTCTTACCGGCGGCGGCGCCTTGTTGGGGAATCTGGACTTCGTCCTGCGCCACGCGACCGGCTTGCCGGTATCGATTGCCGACGACCCGCTGACATGCGTCGCGCTCGGCACGGGGCGGGCACTGGAAGAAATGAAGACGTTAAAAAACCTGTTGATCAACATGTGGTGAGAGTCTTTTATCGGCTCGCCTCCGCGAGCGGTTATGGGCAGGGGGACTCATGCTAGCGAGAGCCTATTGGCGTTTGCATCGGCGCCGTAACGGCTGAGGGGACGGCGTGATTTGGTTTTCGCCGCAAAGACGCGCGACAATCCAGCGCACGACGCTGCCCATCCTCGTGCTGCTATCGGCTGCGATCGTCATGCTTGGCAAGGCCGATCAGCTGATCTTCGATTCGGTGCGCACGGCGGTGACCGATACCGTCGCGCCCGTTCTAGAGGCGTTTTCGCGACCAATTGCCGCCGTGGGTAGCGCGATCGACAGCGTGCAAATGTTTGTCAACACATACCACGCGAACGCGCGCCTCGAAGCCGAGAACGCAAGGTTGCTGCAGTGGCAGCAGACGGCACTCAACCTGTCCGCCGACAATCAAAAACTGCGGACTTTACTGAAGGCGGTGCCGGAGAACTCGGTTTCATACGTCACCGCCCGGGTCATCGCCAATTCGGGCGGCGCCTACATGCGCACGCTCCTCATCAATGCTGGCACCGAGGACCATGTGGCGCGCGGGCAGGCCGCGATCACTGGCGAGGGGCTCGTCGGGCGGCTGACCGAAGTCGGCAACCGCGCCGCCCGGGTGCTGCTTATCACCGACCTCAACTCGCGCATTCCGGTGATGATTGAGAGCTCCCATGTCAATGCGGTGCTGGCGGGCGACAATTCCGAGCGGCCGAAGCTCATGTATTTGACGTCTCCCGACGCGGTGAAAATCGGCGACCGCGTCGTCACCTCGGGCGAGGGTGGGCTTTTCCCGCCTGGGCTGCCGGTCGGCGTGGTGAGCGCAATCGAATCGGGTGTACCGCGAATCGAGCCCTATGTGGAGTTGTCCCAGGTCGGGTACCTCCTCGTCGTCGACTACGGCCTGTCGCGATCGCTGCCCCAGCCGGTGCAAGTCGTCGCCAAGCCAAACAAACGCAAGCCACCCGGCGAGGACGACACAATCCGCTGAAGGCTAGGTCCTATGGCTCTTAAGGTCTTCAGCATTCCAGCGCTACCGCGTGTCAACAACGGCGCCGGACGAATGCTGCCTGCGGCAACAACGCTATTCGCCGCGCTGATTTCCGTGCTGCCGATTCACATCCCGGGATATGCTGCGCTGACCCCCGTGTTCACCTTGATGGCGGCCTATCATTGGACGATCTATCGCCCCGATCTGCTGCCGCCGCTGGCGCTGTTCGCCATCGGTTTGACCGAGGATCTCTTGGCCGGCTCGCCGATCGGGATCAACGCGTTGCTGCTGCTTCTGTCGCGCAGCGCGGTGCTCGGGTACCGGCGCTATTTCGTCAATCGCTCGTTCCCCTTCGTGTGGACGGGCTTCACCTTGCTGACGGTGGTAGCCCTGTCCGGGCTATGGGCGTTGCATTGCATTCTCAACCTCGGCTTCTTCGACTTCCGCTTTACCGTCATCCGTGCCGCGTTGACGATTGCGATCTTCCCGTTGGCCAGCTTCCTGCTCGGCCGCGCTCAACGCGCCGTGATGGGCGCCGGCTGACTAAAGGGTCTTAAGTCATGCCGCGTGAGACATTACGGCAAAAGCTGTTGGGCCGACGCGCGGTGATCATCGCCGGGGGACAGATTGCGCTTGTCGGCGCTCTCGCTGGGCGCCTGTACCAGCTTCAGGTCTTCGACCGCGATCGCTACCGCGTCATGGCCGACGAGAACCGTATCAATTTGCGGCTTCTGGTGCCGCCGCGCGGGCGCATCCTCGATCGGTTTGGCGTCAGCCTCGCCGATAGCCGCCAGAATTATCGGGTCGTCATCGTCCCCGAGCAGACATCCGACATCAATGCGACGATCGACGCGATCGCCACGCTAATCGAGGTTAGCGATGTGGATCGTAAACGTGCGCTGCGCGACGCCAAGCGCAAGCACGCCTTTGTGCCGGTCGTGGTACGCAGCAACCTCACCTGGAGCGAGATGGCGCGCATCGAGGTCGCGGTTCCCGAGTTGCCCGGCGTCTCGATCGATCAAGGCCTGATCCGGTCGTATCCCTACGGGCCGAGCATGGCGCATGTTCTTGGTTATGTCGCGGCGGTGTCCGAAAAGGAGCTGACCGGCGACCCGCTCCTGGAGCTGCCGGACTTTCGCATCGGCAAGGCCGGCATCGAGAAATCCGAGGATTTGGTGCTGCGCGGCAGCGCTGGGACCAGCCAGATCGAGGTCAACGCCTATGGCCGCGTGGTACGCGAGATCTCCCGCAACGAGGGGCAGCCAGGGCAGGATGTCGTCATCGCGCTTGACGCCGCGATGCAGGACTTTGTCACCAAACGTTGTAGCCATGAGCAGAGCGTTTCCTGCGTGCTGCTGGACGCCCTCACCGGTGACGTCATCGCCTTGGTCTCCAGCCCCAGCTACGACCCGACGCTGTTTTCGACGGGGCTTACGCAGGCGGCGTGGCAGGAGCTGTCGACCGACCCGCGCAATCCGCTATCCGACAAGGCGATCGGTGGGCTCTACCCGCCCGGCTCGACCTTCAAACCGGTTGTCGCGCTGGCTGCGCTCGAAAGCGGCGCGATCACCCCGGATACCGCAGTTAACTGTCCCGGCTATCTCGAACTTGGCGATGCGACGTTCCATTGCTGGCAGAAGGGCGGACACGGCACCGTCCGCTTACACGACGCGATCAAGAAATCCTGCGATGTCTTCTTCTACGAGACCGCGCGCCGTGCCGGCATTGACCGTATTGCGGCGATGGCTCGCCGCTTCGGTTTTGGCGAGCCTCTCGGCCTAGACATATCCGGCGAGCGCGCCGGGTTGATCCCCGACCGCGACTGGAAGTTGGCGACCACCGGCGTCCCCTGGCAGCAAGGCGAGACTCTGATCGCCGGTATCGGCCAGGGCTCCGTGCTGGCGACCCCGCTGCAAATCGCGACGATGGCCGCGCGCCTGGTGACCGGCCGAGCGATAGCGCCGCGCCTCGTGCGCAAGCAGGGCTTGCTCCCGGCGGGTGGCGACCGAAATATCACCGCCTTTCCGGCGGTGGGTGTCAGCCAGCGCTCCCTGGCGCTTGTGCTCGATGGCATGACCGCGGTCGTCAACGAAGAGGGTGGCACCGCCTATGCCGCGCGGATCAAGGACGCGGGTTTCGCTATGGGCGGAAAATCCGGCACCTCGCAAGTGCGGCACATCAGCCAGTACGAGCGCGATCACGGTGTGCGCAAAGAAGATGAGATCCCATGGAAAGAGCGGGATCACGCCCTTTTTGTCGCCTTCGCGCCGGTCGGTGCCCCGCGCTATGTCTGCGCGGTCGTGGTCGAGCATGGCGGCGTCGAGGGCGGCGGCGGTTCGGCCGTGGCCGCGCCGATCGTGCGCGACGTTTTGCTTGCGGCGCAAAAGCGCGACCCCGCTCGCCGCGTACCGCAGCCCGATGCGATCGCCCAGGTCGCTCCGCCGGCTCCGCCGCCACTGCCCGAACCAAATCCGGCTCCCCGCCCGCCACGGGGATAGCGCGATGGTCAGCTTTTCTTCCGATATTGGACGGCGCGAACTCAGCCTCACCGACAAGGTACGGGGGTTGCAGTGGGGCTTGATCCTGTTGATCTGCGTCATCTCCAGCATCGGTTTCGCGATGCTGTATTCGGCGGCCAATGGCAGCATGCAGCCCTGGGCCTCGAAACAGGTGGCGCGGTTCGCGATTGCCTTTGTCCCGATGATCGGCGCGGCGCTGATCGATATCCGCCACTGGTTCCGGGTCTCGTATTGGCTCTATGGGCTTGCGCTGGCGCTGATTGTCGCGGTCGATCTACGCGGTGTCATCGGCATGGGCGCGCAACGCTGGATCGACCTCGGGTTCTTCCAACTGCAACCTTCCGAACTGATGAAAATCGCGCTCATCTTGGCGCTCGCGCGGTATTTTCACTCCCTGCCCAGCGAAAACAGTCCGCGGCTTCTTGATTTGATTGTTCCATCGGGCCTTATCGTTGTGCCGGTGCTGCTCGTGTTGAAACAGCCCGATCTCGGCACTGCGATGATGCTGCTTGCCGCCGGTGCGATCGTGTTTTTCCTCGCCGGCGTTCGACTATGGATGTTCGGCGCGGTATTGGCCGCCGTCGCGGGTGCGGCGCCCCTGATTTGGTCGATGCTGCGCGACTATCAGAAGGCGCGGCTTTACACCTTTCTCTCGCCCGACACCGACCCGCTCGGTGCCGGCTATCACATCATGCAGTCGAAGATCGCGCTAGGCTCGGGGGGGCTGTTTGGGAAGGGCTTCCTGCTTGGGACGCAGACCCATCTGAGTTTCCTGCCGGAGAAGCAGACCGACTTCATCTTCACGATCCTCGCCGAGGAATTTGGTCTTGTCGGCGGGCTGTGCCTCTTGACGCTCTACGCCCTCGTCGTCGCCTACGGCTTTGTGATCGCGTTACGCAGCCGTAGCCACTTCGGGCGATTGCTCGGCCTTGGACTCGCTACCACGTTCTTTCTGTATGTTTTCATCAATACGGCCATGGTGATCGGGCTTATTCCGGTGGTCGGGGTCCCACTTCCGCTGATTTCCTATGGCGGAACCGCGATGGTCACGGTGATGTTCGGCTTTGGCCTGTTGATGAATGTCGGTATCCACCGCGACGTGCGCATCAGCCGGCTCGGCGAAAGCCAGATGGCCTGAAACGTCGAGGAGCAAGAATGGCCGACAAGGACGCCGAGAGTAACGCCCCGGAAAGCGGTAAGCACCTGCACGTGACCGTCCTACTGGTCGCCTCGCGCCGCGCGCTCGACATGGCGTTGAACGAGCTCGGCTTTCTTGAGGACGACGACCGCGTTATCGAACATGACGGCAGGCTCGCATTTCTCACCTGTACGCATGAGTCCGATTGCGATGATCTGTTCGCGCTTATCAGCGAATTGTCTGCGCGCGGCGAGAGCTGGGAACTGCAGTCGCGTATCGACACCGAGGCCGGACGCGCAATTTACCAGAGCCTGGCGCGCCATCGGCCGGTCGAGGCGATCGACGCGGCGGTCGAGGAGGAGGCCGAGCCCGAAACCGCCGAGACCACCGTTCATAATGTCGAGACCAGCGAAGGCGTGCAGGAGCTGAAACGGGTGCTGCGCCGGGTCGAGCCGGCCGATGCCTTCGCCACGATCCGCCCCGATCGCGACGGCCGCGCGACCGCTCGCATCCTACGGCGCGGCTCGCGTCGCCTGCTGGCAGCGGCGACCGCCTCGGACGAGGCCACGCTGCGCGGCGTTATCCGCGAGATTCTGCCCAACGTCATGCTCGACGTGGCGATGAAGCCGCCGAGCGGATAAGGGGCTGCCGCATTCTCTGATCGCACTTGCCGCCATCGCGCGGGTGGCGCAAAACTTGCGCCGTAAATCCGCCAAACCTCATTCTGCCGGATTGAACAGGGGAGATCCGCACCATGGTGTCGCGCCGCACTCTGATCGTCCAATTGCCTCTCGCCACGCTCGTAGGTTCCTACGCCGCGCGCGCCTTCGCGGCTGACAAGGAGGTGACGATCGGCATCAACCTGCCACTCACCGGGGCGGATGCGCAAGCCGCGCTGAAGATCAAGCAGGGCGCGCAGATGGCGTTCGACGAGGCAAATGCCGCCGGCGGTATTGCCGGCTACAAGGTCAATCTCCTCGTGCTCGATGACGGGACCGCGACAGCCGGCCAGTACGACCCGGCCCAGGCAGCGACCAATGCCCGCAAGATGGTCTCCGACCCGAGTGTCGTCGCCGCGATTGGGCCGCAGATGAGCGGATCGGGTAAGGCGATGTCGCCGATCTTGAGCCAGGGCGATCTCGCGATCATCACCCCGAGCTCGACCAATCCCGACATCACCAACCCGAAGATGGCCGCGCAATACCGGCCGGGTGGGAAAGCGATTTACTTCCGCACCGTGACGACCGACGCCTATCAGGGCCCCAACATGGCGAATTTTTACGCCGACACTCTGAAGGTAAAGTCGGTCTACGTGCTCGACGACAGCGGCGCCTATGGGGTCGGTATCGCCGATTCGTTCCAGGGGCAGGCCGAGAAGCGCGGACTTAAGGTGCTTGGCCGCGACCAGCTCAATCCGAAAGAGGCCGACTACACGACCATCCTGACCAAGATCAAACCGTTGAACGCGGATTCGATTTATTATGGCGGCGTCGCTCAGGCTGGGGTGAAGCTGGCGAAGCAGTCCTATGACATCCTGCCGAAGCTGATTAAAGGTGGCGGCGACGGGATGCACAGCACCGACTTGTTGAGCGGCGCCGGCTTTCCGGCGGCGGAGGGTTGGTATTGCACGATCGCGGCGCCGCACGTGCTCGACCAACCCGAGGTCGCGGCCTGGGCCAAGCGCTTCCAGGACAAGTTCGGCGGCCCGCCCGAGGACTACTCGATTACCGCTTACGACGCCGGGCTGGTCATCATCGACGCCATCAAGCGTGTCGCGGCGTCCGGCAAGGAGGTCAATCGCGATAACGTGCGCGACGCGATCCAATCCGCCAAGGTCAAGACGCTGCAGGGCGAGGTGAGCTTCGACGAGAACGGCGACATCACCAATCGCATCGTCAGCGTCTTCAAGATCACGAGGGATGACAAGTACCCGCTCAACGACACGATTCATCAATACAAATATGTCGGCGTGGCGCCGGCGGCTTCGTGATCGCACCCTCGGTAGTCATTGCGAGGAGCTGGACAGCGACATGGCAATCTCGGGGAATGGGCCTCCTGCGGCCCCGAGATTGCTCCTGTCGTTCGCGATGACGATTAGGGCATGACCACCGGAGCCCTCTACCTCCAGCAGATCATCAACGGGCTCAGCCTCGGCGCGATGTACGCGCTGCTGGCGCTTGGCTTCACGCTCGTTTACGGCATCCTCGAGCTGATCAATTTCGCGCACTTCAACGTGTTCATGGTCGCCTCGTTTATTGGCATGTGGGCGCTCGAGTGGCTCGGCCTCTCGGGCCAGGACGTGACGTTGACTGGGTTCGCGCTGGTGAGC
>Ga0335078_10006042_pt1 | contig 17940 bp, 17 predicted proteins | sample Lox_Sample_32_FD_206711 | JGI IMG/M metagenome (GOLD analysis project Ga0335078, IMG submission 206711) | Soil microbial communities from Loxahatchee National Wildlife Refuge, Florida, United States - Lox_Sample_3.2 | ecosystem: Environmental > Terrestrial > Soil > Wetlands | place: USA... | reverse complement strand
ACGATGACCCATGACTTCAAGCGCCACGGCACCACCACGCTGTCTGCCGCGCTGAGCATGCTCGACGGGTCGGTGATCGGTCAGTGTCTGCCCCGCCACCGCCACCAGGGCCCCCAAGCCTACCGGAGGTACTGGACAGCCAGCCCCAAGCGCGCGACGGCTCCGGCCTTCGCCCAGGTCGAGCTCATCGAGGTCGGAGGCTGAGCGGTGGCCGTCGAGTTCGACCGTGCATTCGGCGCTCTGAGCGGCTCGACCCATGGATCGCTTTGCTCTCAACCATGTCGGTGGGATCAGGTAGGGGCGAGGGCGGCCTGCAGCACCTGCCTGGCGATCGGAGCGGCGGCGGCGCCGCCAAACCCCGCGCCGACGAGCATGACGGCGACGGCGACTTTTGGGTCCTGGGCGGGCGCGAAGGCCACGAACCACGCGTCGGAGTCCTTGGGATTGGTGGAGTTTGGGCGCAGCTCGGCGGTGCCGGTCTTGCCGGCGACTTGCACGCCGGGAATCGCGGCCGCGGTCCCGGTCCCTGAGCGCACCACCTGGATCATCATCGAACGTACCTGGTGGGCGACGTTGGGTGTCAGAACCTGCGTCGAGATAACGGGATCGATCGTGGCGATTCGGACTTGCACGCGGCGGCCATCGAGCGCGATCGTCGCGCCGACGCTTGCCATCTGGAGCGGTGTCGCGAGGTCGCGGTCCTGGCCGATCGCGGCGGCGCCGACCGCGAGGTCGTCGCGCAGCTGGGACGGCGCGGAGATGGTGCTTGGCTTGGCAGCCGGAATGGTGGGCTGTTGGTCGAACCCGAACGCGCGCGCCGTCGCGACGAGGCGCCGCGCGCCGAGCTTGGCCCCAAGCGGCGCGAACACCGAGTTGCACGACACGGTGAACGCCTCGGTCAAGGTCCCGCCGCAGGCCTCCCCGCCGGCATTTCGAAGCTGCACCCCTGACAGCGTCGCGGAGGTTTGAATCGGGTAGGTGCTCGACGGCGTCGCGATCCCGTTCTGCAGCGCTGCAGAAGCGGTGATGATCTTGAACGTGGACCCCGGCGGCTGCGGTGCGGACACCGCAAGCCCGGCGAGCGCCTCGACCGCGCCGTCCTGGGGACGGATCACGGCTACCCCGCCCAGCTGCTGACCCAGCGCGGATGCCGCGGCCGTCATTAGCCTCGGGCTAATCGTCGTTGGCAGCGACCGCCCCGGAATCATCGGCGCGTGCGCGATTACCCGGGCGCCGAACAGCAACTCTGCCGACGGGCGGCCGCTCAGCCGGCGCTCATAGATGCGCTCCAACCCGCTCGGCCTCGGCGCTGTTTGCCCGGCGATCGAAGCGCCAAGCGCCGTCGTATCAAGCGGCGTTCCGTCCGCGGCGAGGATCGTCCCACGCCGCGGCTGCGGCCCCGACCGCGTATGCACCGCCTCGCCGCGCCGTAGACCAGGCAGCCGCAACGACGGGTCCCACACCACGCCGACCCCGGTCCCCGACACGGGCAGCACGATCGTGCCGCGAAGCGTCCCGAACTCCGCTGTCCCCACCCGTATAGGCACCGAGATCCCTCCATCATGATCACCGCCGAGCTTGCCGGCCTGCACCCAGCGAACGCCCGCTGCCCGATCCGCGCTGCGATACGCCGCCGCGAACCGCGCCTCGGGATGCGCCGCCCGCGCCGCCGGCGTCAGTGCCTGCCACATCGCCGCCCAGTCTCGTCGCGTCCATCCGATCAGGAACCGTTCGGCGGCGGCGCGGCGGGCCCCATCACCGCTCGCGACCGAACGCCATACGAACACGCCACCCACAACCGCCGCCACGACCACCAGCACGCCGAGCACCCACACACCGCGATGCGGCCTCGAGCCGCCGCCGACCGGCCGCCGCGTTCCTCCGTGGCGCCGCCGAGCGCCGGACCGGCCACCAGCCAGCAGCACGGAGCCCGCCCGCGGCCCAGGCACCACATAACGAGAACGACGACGACCGATCACGAGACTGTGTCCCTCAAGTCGCTAATGATCGCGGCGTTCGCGGCGCACCTCAACGACCAACGCCAGCCAACCGCGAGAGCTTCCAACCAACCGTGTCGGTCAACGTCGCCTGACAGGGTCCTCCACCCGGGTACCACCGAGCGCAAAGGCGAGCCTGAAGTAGGACGCCGCGACGCTGTGAGAGGCCGCCAGCAGCGCCGGCCGGCGCCCCGATCCCTGCTCTTGGACAGCCCATCCGCCGCCCATCTTCTCCCCGGCACGAGCTATGGATCTCTCAACGGGCAGCGCGACCGAACGAGCCCGGGCGCAATCGTGCCTCCGCGGCTCAGCCCGGGCGGGTGAAGGAGTCGTCGGTCGACCAGCGAACGCAGCGGCAATGCCTCCCAATGGAGAAGGGGAGACGCGCTCGGCCTACGTGGTCCAGCGTCACTTCCGGCTCGTGCGCAAAGGCTATGACCCGGCCGAGGTTGATCGTCACCTCGAACTGGTCAGCGATTGGTTTCGCACCAGCCGCACGGCCGAGAAGGCCCGCGAGGTTGAGCGTCAACTCCTGTCGCGTGAACGTGCCGTCACCGAGACGCAGGCGCAGGCAGATCGACTACTCGAGAACAGCCGGTTGGAGGCAGAGGCGACGCTGGAGGGTGCACGACTGCGAGCCCAGGCTGATCGACAAGCAGCCGAGCGCCTCCTTCAAGACGCCGAGGTAGCGGCCGAAACCCGCCTGCGAGAGGCGGAGGAAACGCTCACGCGAGCGCGCGCGGAGAGCGATGCAGTACTTGCCCAGGCCCGTGACGAGGCCGGCCAAGTGCTCCCGCTGGCGCGCGAGCAGAGCGAGACGCTGCTCGCGCAGGCGCGGAAGGATGCCGAGCAGATGCGCGAGGAGGCGCGCGCGGAAGCGGCGGCGATCGCCGATCAAGGCCGCCTGCAGGCCGCCGCCGCCGACGTCGTTCGCGACGCAGACGAAAAGGCGCACCGCATCCTGGCAGAGGCCCAGAGTCATGCTGAGCGTCTTGCCGCGCAGAGCGCACAACAGTGCGAGCAAGAACTCCGCACGGCACGAACGGCCGCCGAGCAACTTCTCGCCGCGATGCGAGCAGAGGCCGCCGAAGAGGCCAGGGCAGCGCGAGCACAGGCAGAAAAGGAGCTACAGGCCTACATCGAACGCCGCCACCGCGAGGTCGACCGCCTGGTCGAAGCCGCGCGACGCGAGCGCCGCCGCGCAACCGGCGAAGCCGACAGCACTTGATATCGCAGCGCCCCGAATCCGGCACCGGCGACCACGACGTCGGGACGACTCCGCCGCGCCGGCACAGCACGGTCGATGACAAGCCGGCTGCCCTACTAACGCCCTTCCATGACAGCCGCCCGGGCCAGCCACCCGGGATGACCGAGCCGACGAGCGATTCTCGATCCAGTTCCACCGCGTCCCATCCGCGTGAGTCGTGTGCGAGAGCGCTCACGCTGCCTCAGCCACGATCCCTCCTCCTTCCCGGCACAGGGATTCGCATCCGCATCGGTGCGCCCCGCACCAGCTGGTGCGATGCGACGACGAGATGACTTCTCCTAGGCCGCATGCGACCCGCATAGCTCTGTCAGCGCTTCGCCCGGTAGCGGGAACCAGCGGATCTGTTCGAACCGCTCGCTCACTACGGGGTCATATACCGGTAAATACGGCGGCGCCGACTCAACGGTTCGCACGATTTGTCGTGCTTGCTCGAGGTGACGCGCGCGAGGGCGGCGTCGGGCTTGCTTGTCGTGCGCGGCGGGTGGATGTCGGCGAGCGTGGGTAACGCACGGCGGTGGTCGCGGTGATGCCACAGCCCGCTACACGCGTCGAACCGGTAGAGCGGCAGGAGCTTCCAGGCGTGGTCGGCGAGGAGGTGGACCGCTTCGAGGATGTACTCGAACACCTCGTCGCTGATGAAGTAGCTGAAGCTAAGCCGGACGAAGCCGAGTTTGGCGCCGATGTGGCCGCGCCGGCATTGGCCTCCATCCGCGCCGACCACGCCTTGTCAACGCGGTAGATCCGGTGGAGGTACGGTCCGGCGCAGAAGCAGCCGCTGCGCGCCTGGATCCCGAACAGGTCGGTGAGCAGCGCGACGACGAAGTTGCAGTGCAAAAGCCGCGGCGGGTGACGCAACCGGAATGAGATGATCGGCAGGCGTTCCACGCTGGGGTTGCCGAGAGTCTCGATGTTCGGGTTTGCACCCCACGACGCTAGTGCGCGCCGAGCGAGATCCCGCTCGCGGCGGTGGATCACATCGGCGCCGATCTCGTCCTTGAGCGCGAACACCAGGCCCGCGCGGATCGACTCCACGATCGCCGGCGTGCCGCCCTCCTCGCGGACCGACGGATCCGGGTGGTAGGTGTGGTCATCCGGGGTGACGAACAGGACGGTGCCGCCGCCCGGCACCGTCGGAACGCGGTTGCGGAACAGCGCGCTTGGCGACCAGCACCCCGGGAGTGCCCGGGCCGCCGACGAACCTGTGCGGGGAGAGGAACACGGCGTCCTTGCCGGTCATGTCGATCGGGAGGTACGGCCCGGCGGCCGCGTAGTCCCAACACGACAGCGCGCCATGCCGGCGCAGCAGCCCAGAGACAGCCTCGACGTCGGTGACGATCCCGGTCACGTTCGAGGCCGCGGAGAAACTGCCGATCTTCAGCGTGTCGATGGCGGCGGTCGAGCCTGAGCCGCAGAACAGCACCACGGCCTGGTCGCTGCCGCCGACCGCGGGGTGGATGACCCCGCGTGCGTCCTCCCGCAGGGCCGTGGTGTGCAAGCCCGTCGCCGACGCTTCGGTATGGGTGTTCGCGTACAACGGCAGCACGCGCCCGCGGATGTAGTCCTCGATGAATGACAGCGCGCGGCCCGACGCTGTGTGGTCGGCATACACCAGCCGGCGTGGGCCGAACGGTCCGTCGAGCATCGCGTCGTCGCCGATCACGCTGGGGCGGATGCGCTCAATTGCATTCTCGGAACTACCGAGGAGCCCTGAGTTCGGTCATACGGCGCCCACCCTCGCACGATCCGTCGGCGCACACTTCGTATTCGGGGTCCTTGCTCGCCCAGCCGCGCCGGACGAGCAGGCCGTGGATCTTGCAGCCCAGGCAGAGGCCGAGGACCGACTCCAGCCACATCAGCGTCAGGCAGATCAGACAGATCGAACGCGGCAGCCGCCCGCGGATCCCGCTGTTGGTGATGATCGTCATCGCGAACGTCATCGCGAGACCGAGCGTCCACGCGAACCGTTTGGGCTTCACCGAGACCCACTCCGGCGGCTGCTTCCACGTCAGCAGGTGCGCCAGCACGCCGGCCGGGCTGAAACGAAGGCCGGCCGTCACGCGAGTCAGGAACTCGAGCAAGAACACGCTCGCCACGACTTGGAGTGGGAGTACTGCCTCGTGAAGTACCCGTAGCCGAACGCGACTGCGCCGATCGCCATGGTGACGCCGGCCGCCGCGCGTACCTCTCGCTCGTTGACCACGGGAGCGAGGAGCTCGCGGCCATCCGCCGTCAGGCCGGAGATGCGCTCACCGGAGCGGAGTTCCCTCTGTTCCTCCTCGAGGATCGATACCGGCGTACACGCGGGTGTACGGCTTGGGCGAGATGAGGTTCTGGTGCCGTGTCCCGGGCAGAGGGGGCCGCACCTGTGGGCGTTCATGGGCGGCGACGCCGGCGAGCAGTTCGTGCACGACGCGTGAAGCCACCAGCGCCGTGATGTCGCTGGAGCCAATCCCGGTCGGGCAGACCTCGACGACGTCGGCGCCGACGACGCCGAGGCGTTCGCCGACGGTGCGGCATGCCCACAGCAGCTCACCTGAGCTCATGCCGCCGGGCTCTGGTGTGCCTGTTCCAGGCGCGAATGCCGGGTCGAGCACGTCGACGTCGACCGACACGAATACTGGACCGTCGCCCACGATCGCGATCGCCTGCGCGAGCACGTCGGCGATCCCCCGCTCGCGCACCTCGTGCATGAACAGGGAGGTGATCCCCCGCTCGCGCTGCCAGTCGAACACCGACGGCGCGGGCCAGTAGCCGCGCAGGCCGATCTGCACATACCGCAAGGGGTCGACAGCGCCGGACTCGACAAGCCTGTACATCGGCGTGCCGTGGGAGAGCTCGACTCCGAGACACTCGGGCGCGGTGTCCGTGTGCGCATCGAAGTGGACGAGACCGACCGGCCCGTGCACGGCGGCGCAGGCGCGGATGTCGGGTTCCGCGACGGAGTGATCGCCGCCCAGGATCACCGGGGTCGCCGCCGCCCTCACCACGGCGCGGACCGTCCGCTCGATGGCGGCGTGCGACCGCCGGGGATCGGCCGGAAGCACCGGCGCGTCGCCGAAGTCGACGACCCGCAGTTCCGCGTATGGATTGATGCCGGTCTCGAGGTGCGCCCCCGGAAAGCCGCTGGCCGCGCGGACCGCCCGCGGCCCGGCCCGCGCGCCGGCGCGGTCAGAAGCAAGTTCGTCCATCGGCGCTCCGACGATCGCGACGTCGACCCCCACGAGCTCCGCCTCGTCCTCGGTGTACGGCAGCTCGCAGAAGGTGAGCAGCCCCGCGTATTCGGGTTTCTCACCGCCAGGCAGCCAGCGAGAGCGGGGATCAAGCATCATCCGCGTCGCGAGACGAACGTCGTGCCCGCCGTCGTTGATACCCGGTGCCCGCGGCATAGATGACCGCGGCGACGGTGGGTCCGACCAGTGCGGAGATGTCGGCTCCGTTCAGTGCGTGCGAGAAAGGCCCGACCAGCAAGGCGGTGTTCACGCAGAGCAGCGCTGCGCCTGATCCGATCACGAGCGCGCCGACTCCGGCCCAGTTGACGCCGTGCCGATACCAGCACGGGCCGCCAGGGGTCTCATCGTGCAGCCGCAGATCCGCGTAGCGGTTGCGTCGCATGACGATGTCGGTCCCGTAGATCGCGAGCCCCGGACCTAGGAATGCGACCGAAAGCGCCAGGATGTCGTTGAGCGTGCTCAGGAAGTTCGAGACGAACAGCGCGTAGCACGTCATGCCGATCGCCACGACGGCATCAAAGATGATCGTCGTCGAGCGCTTCCACCTCACTCCGACAGCCTGCAGCGAGAGTCCGGTGCTGTACGCCGTCAGCACGTTGTTGGCGATGGCTCCCAGGATGATCACGATCAGCAGCACCGGGTAGAACCAGCCCGGCAGGATCGTCCGCAGCGAGGTCTGTGGATCGGTCATGTCGACCACGGTGCCGGCGAGCACGCCGAGCGCACCGAGGAGCAGCGCGGGGCACAGGCCACCGACGGTGGTCCACGCCGCGACTGCCCGCGAGGACGTGTTGGCCGGCAGGTAACGGGAATAGTCCGCGCCGGTTCCCCACGACAGCGGCGCGGATGCGATGAGCGTGAACCCAACGGAAATCGCCGCCCAAAGCTCGACGCCGTGCACCGAGGAGCCGGCCGGCACCGTGTAGGAGAAGTCCGCGCGCCGCACGACATAGAAGCCCAGGACCGCACAGCAGACCAGTAGCGCCAGAGTGACCCAGCGGCTGAGCCGGACAATCGTCGCGTGCCCGTACACGCTGATCGTGAACGACGCCAGAGCGGCTGCGAGCACGATCACCACCTTCGTCGCGGTGCCGGCATGGGCGCCGAGGTCGGCGACCAGCGCGAACGCCGCCAGTGCGGCAATCGACAGGTTGATCGCCTCGTAGGCGACACCGATTCCCCACTCCAGCACGGCGTTGTAGACCCGGTTGGCGCGGGCGCCGTACATCGCGCGGGTCACGACCTCGCTCGGCGCCCCGGACGCCGGGCCGCTGATCGCCAGCAAGCCGACCAGCGCCCAGAACACGTTGCCGGCGAACAACACCGCGAGCGCCTGCCAGACGTCCAGCCCCAGCAGAGTCAAGGCTCCGCCGAGCACGATGTACAGATACGTGACGTTGGATGCCGCCCACACCGAGAAGAGCTCGCGCGGATGACCATGACGCTCGCCGTCGGTGATGAAGTCGATCCCGTGTGTCTCGATCCGCCCCACCCGGTCGCTCGCCGGGAATGCGCCACCCGTGAGCGCTTCGGCGTCTGCCACCACCTGTGTGACCCCCATACGTTCCCCTAGATATCCCGTTTATTGGTCCAAACACCAATAGCTTGTTGGTGCGGAAGTCAATAACATGGGGCGCGCAATGTCAAGTTCGACATCCGCAGTCCGCAGAAAGCCTCCGGAGGAACGCCGAGCCGAGATCATCCAGACGGCCGCGACGATCGCCCTTGACGAAGGGCTCGAGAAGGTGACGGCCCGCCGCGTCGCTGACGCGCTCGGCGTCTTTCCGGGTCTCGTCAACCACTATTTCCGTTCAGCCGACGAACTCGTCGCGGCCGCCTTCGCCCACGCGGCCGCCAACGAGAGCGATGACGTGTTCGGGCACGCCGAGGAGGCCGCGACTCCCCTCGAGCAGATCCAGCGAATGCTCCGCGAGTGGCTCGACGATCAACAGGACTCCGTCAGCCTCCTATGGCTCGACGCCTGGCAAGCCAGCCGGCGCCGACCCGCGCTCCTCACCGCCGTCACCGAGCAGATGAACGCCGACCTCGCCAGACTCGAAACGCTCATCCGCGCCGGCATCGACCACGGCCAGTTCCACGTCGCGGATCCGACAGCCGCCGCCGTACGCGTCATGGCGCTCGTCGACGCCACCAGCATCCAGGCCGCAGTGCGAACCGCAATCGACTACGCACCCGTCAGCGAAATGGCCCTCACAATCACCGAGGACACGCTCGGACTCCCGCCAGGCGCTCTCCGCACGTAGGCCATGGCGTCGCTGACGGAACGGCTGGCACAACACGAACAAGCGCGTTGTGCCAGCTTTGCCTCGGCGAGCGGGAGCCGGCCAGCTGATCTGGTGCCGCAAACGACGAGCTTCGGGAGCCTTGCGGCGGTTTCGACTCGACCCGCTCGAGACTGACGGAAGTCGACCATTGCATCAGCGCCCCGATCTCGGCGGCTCCACCTTCGCCTGCAAGAGCGACCGTGCCCGCCCGCACGAACGCCGCGCTGCCGGAGCCCGTCCGCGGCACTGAGGTTCGTCGCCGGTGTGGGCTGTTCGCTCACGCAGGGGAAGCGGACCACCCTTGGCGCCGTCGATGGCCTGCTCTGGGCTGCGCGCGGTGTCTCAGGTCGCGCTGCGTCCGCTGGGAACGAGTCGCGCTGTTGCGGTCAAGCGGTCCGACACCTGCGGAAGCGGGCCTGCGGGTACCAGTGGCTCCTCTGGTGGCTGGGCTGGGCTTGCGAGTTTCACGCTGACACGCAGTCCGCCCTCCGGGAGGGCCTCGAGCTTGAGCGCGCCGTCGTGGGCGTTGACGATCGCGGCCACGATCGATAGGCCGAGTCCGTGACCATCGCCGTGGCCCGTGCGGTCGGTGGTCAGTCGCTGGAATGGCTGCTGGATGCGTTCCAGGTCGGTCGGCGAGATCCGCCCTCCGCCGTTTGCAACTGTGAGGATCGCGGATCCCGAGAGTGTGGTCGTGGTGATCTCAAGCCAGCCCCCGGGGGTGTTGTGAGCGATCGCGTTGTCGAGCAGGTTGGCGACGAGCCGCTCGATCAGCTGGGGGTTCGCGCGTGTCCAGGCGTGATCGAGCGCGAGGTCGGCTCGCAGCCGGCGGTGCTCGATCTCGCGAGCACGGGTCTGGAGCACGCGCTCGGTCACCGCCGCGAAGTCAAGCGGCTCGCGGTGCTCGGCGGCTTGCTCGCCGCGTGCGAGTGCGAGCCGCGCGTCGATTAGCTGTTCGAGCGTGTCAGAAGCCGGCCGCCGGCGGCCCGCGCGCGTCCCGGTCCCCAGCCCACATCATGAGCCAGTTCCTCGGGTTCTCCAGGTGCATGCGCGCCCACGGCATCAGCGACTTCCCCGACCCCACGACTTCGCCGCCGCCCCCCGCCCCGGGTCGCACCGTGAGCAACGACGGCGTCTACCTGTTCATTCCGATCACGATGAACGTCAACTCGCCGACCTACGAGTCGGCCGCGGCCGCCTGCAGGCCCCGGCTCGGGCTGACAGCCGCCCCGGTCGCGCCGGATCCCCCATCCGTCGCTCATGACCGCGCGCTCGGGGCGCAAGCTCGCACTCGATTTCGGTCGACCGGGGGGGAAGACCCCAGATCCATCTCGGACCCGGTAAGAGCTCTTCATTGGCGGCGTCGGCTCGCTGGGCTCGCCGTTGTCCGGAAGCATCGAACGGCATGAACGCGCTCAGATCACCGTCAGCATCGCTTGGATCATCCTCGGCGTCACTGGCTCGCTGCCGCCGTCGGCGTCAAGCACGGAGGCGGTCGCTGGCAGACGAACGCCGCGAGTTCGGGGCGCGCGCGATCGTGACGACGCTGGCGGGCTTGGCGTGCTCCATGCGCAGTCGTTGCCACTGATGGTCCGAGCGTCCTTGGCCGCGCGAGCCGATCTCCCGATCACGAACTGAGCTTGAGCGTCGACGGGCGGAGCGTGCGACAGTGGTCCATTGCCGCGATGAACGCGGGTGCCCGGGGATTGATTGCCGGCCCGAGCTTGAACGCGCCGCCGGTGGCGGGGTCGGGGAAGTTCGGGACGCCGTGCGCGCGCATGCAGTCCGCGAACCGGACTGCTTGTTGCTGGGAATTGCCAGCGCCGGTGATCCCGGCTGTCTGCGGCTGCTGCGGCAGGTACTTGGCGCAGGTTCCGGAGGCGGATTGGTAGGCGGGGGAGGCGACTTCGGTCGGGGTCATCTGGGGGTTCTGCATGAACAACTCGGTGCCGGACACGGTGATCTTGGGGTCGGCGAAGTTCGGCACGCCGTGGGTGCGCATGCAGTTGGAATACTGGAGCGCGAGCTCGACCTGGTGCCGGAACTTCGCCGGGACCGACCCGCTGGTTGTGCCGGAGCCCGAACTCGCCGATCCTCCACAACCTGCGGCAAGAACGGCCAGGCTGTTCACGGCCAGAATGAGCGACGCGGAGAACCGGGGGCGCACCGGAAACCTTTGCTATCGGTCGCGGTCGATCATGCTCTCAGAGTGTCTTCGTGAGCGAGGGTGCTGCGACTCGATCGTCGATCCAGCTGTCGCTTGAATGATCGCGCACATGGGCGCATGCGCCGGCGCCACCGGCCTCCCCGCGGCGACGTGCAGGGACAGACGAGCGCGCGAAGCGACACGCGTCCAGAAGCACCTGGTTGGCTGGGTCGGACTGACGCTCGGTCCTGATGGTTGGGTCGCGCGGGTGGACGGGCGGTTGCTTCCGCTGCTGTTCTGCGCCGCGGAGCGTGCTGAGAACGCACAGCCCGACGGCCGTGGTAAGCCGGGTTCGTGGATCTTCGACCTCGCCGGGGTGTATGCGACCAAGGCTCAGTCCTGGTTGGCCGTGTCATCGGTCATCGGCCTTGCTGAACCGCGTAGCCCGCCGTACGCGATCGCGCGAAGGTAGCCGCCGTGTTCCGCGAACCGGCCGAGCAGCCGATCGGGCTCGGTCGTCGGGACGCGTGTGGTCACTGACCGCGAGGAGGTCATGCGTCTCGCCGGTCGGGTGTCTCTCGCGTGAGGTCGACAGATACGATCCAGTCGCGACCCATTGTTGGGCCCGTCCAGCCGCTTGGGGATGCGATCTCGTATGCACTGTCTGACGCGCGCGCTGGGTTATGGAGCGGCCGTCCTCCTCTCGGACCCATCTTCTGAGCGTTCGATGCTTGGGAGTGCCGGGGAAGGTTGTGGGCGGTCCGGGGGTACGCACACCATTCCATCGCTGAAGCCGGCTGCGCGGATCCCGAAGGCCGCGTTGAACCGGTCCAGATTGACGAGCGTGAGCAAGGCCGTGATCTCCACGAGCTGACGATCGTCGAAGTGCGAGCGTACTCGGTCAAACAGCTCATCGCTGACCTCGACGGGCGTGCGCATCACTGCGACCGCGTAGTCCAGCGCCGCCTTCTCGGGATCACTGAACAGGTCACTCGTCTGATACCACGGCAGCGCGAGCAGCTCCTCGTCCGAGACCCCGGAGTTGCGGCAGATCTGCGAGCCGAGATCGACGCAGAACTCGCATCCGATCATTTGTGCGCCCTTCAACTCGACCAGGTTCTTGATCCGCTCATCCACGTCCTTTCCCTTGCGGACCGCCTGGTTGAACCGGCCCATGCCCATCATCATCCTGGGCTGGTGCGCCCAGATCTCCATCGGCTCGATCCCGTTGCCGGTCTGTGGATCACGGCCGGTCAGCCTTTTCATCATCCTCGGGCCGAACCGATACGTCAGCCTGACGAGCAGGCCCGCGCCGGACTTGCGGACGCCTTCAATGCGTGCCATCCAACACCTCCTTAACGTCGATGGAAAGATCCTCATCAGTAAGACCCGGCCTGCTCGTGCGGTGTGACATCCACAGGCGGTCCGGCAGCTGACCGATCTCTTCTGTAAGCAGCCAGGCGATCCATTCGCTCTCTTGCAGGGAAGGGGTAGGCGAATTGGTGGCGGCCGGTGGCGAACCTCTCGTTGCCATCAAAGCCGGGAGGGTCACGTTTGACTGCGAGCGGTTCCGGCTTGCCGTATTTCCGCCCTCGCCGCGGTCCCCGATTTCGCGCCCTGATGCCACCCCATCGGGTTCACTGGCCCCATGAAGGCTGTCCTCGGCGAGGCCTTGGCGGCCACACCGGGCTTCATGGTGGAGTGCGCCTTACTCGGCTGCGACTCCAATGCCCACGCCTATGAGCGCAGCACCCGTTGCCGCGTCGAGAGCTCGCCGGCCGCGTGTGTGCTGCAGTGCCTTACCGACACGGGCGACGACGGCCGCGTATCCGCTGAGCCAACCGAACGTCATCGTTGCGACGACGAGACCGAGGGCGAGCATCGCGGCGAATGAGCCGCTCCCGTGGCCTGCGAACTGGGGGAGGAGGCTGATGAAGAACACCGCCATCTTCGGGTTGCCGAGGTCGCACAGCAGTCCCTGTCGGTACGCGGAGGGGCCAGCCGCGGCGGGCCGGGTGCCCTGCCTACGGCGCGGCTCGGCGCGGCTGGCGGCCCGACGCAGCGAATGGAGGCCGAGGGAGACGAGGTAGACAGCGCCGGCGATACGGAGGGCGACGAACGTGGGTTGGGAGGCGGAGAGCACGGCGGCGAGTCCCGCACTCGCTGCCAGCGCCCAAATCGCTTGGCCGGTTGCGACCCCAGCGCTTGTGAGGACGCCGTCGCGACGGCCCCCGCGCAACGCGTTCCTGATCGTCACGGCCGTGTCCGGGCCGGGTGTGGCGATCACGACGAAGGCAACGAGCACGAACGCGCCGAGTTGGCTCACGACAGCCCCGATCATACTAAGTTCCCAAAGGGAATGCATCATCGTGGCAACGCTCGAAGGAGCCTCGGTCGAGCCGCGAGTTGCTCGGCCGCGCTGTGAATAGTGCCGGTGAGTGAGTCGGTTCTGTTGCGGTCGGCGCGTCGGTTGACGACGGCTGTGGCGCCAGCCTCGAGCAGGGCGAGCACGGGCTCACCTGTCCGTACCCCCGTGCTGGTGTGGAGTGCGGCTGGTTGCATGACGCGTCCCCCTCCGCCCACGGCGGACGCCGGAACCGGGTGCCGGATGAGAGCGTCGGCGTGGTCAGCTTGGTGGGAGCTGGTTGGCGAAGCGGCGCTGATCCCTCGGCTCCCTCCGCGTGGAGGACCGAGCGCGAGCCGAGGTCCACCGACTGCTGCAGCGCGTTTCCACATGATCGTCAGCCGACGAGTCAAAGGGCGGCGCCCACCGCACCGTCAGGGTGAGGGAGCTGGTTCATGGTGGGCAGGTGCCAGCTCGCTTCCGCTATCGCGCGGGCGATAGTGCCGAGTCCGGCCGGGGATGGCTGGCCTTCGGTGTGCGATCGCGATCGGCCATAGCCCTCGAGCTTTGGGTGGGGTCAGGGTCGCACCGGCGACGGCGTGTCGAGCTGGGCGAGCGTCGGGAGCACCATGTCGGGCTGCACGTCGGCGCGTTCGAGCTCGTCGGCGCCGGTGGCGCCGCTGAGGACGAGGATCGCGTCGATGCCGGCATGCTGGGCGCCGGCGATGTCGGTGGCGAGGTTGTCCCCGACGACAGCGACGCGGGCGCAGCCGGCGAGCAGGTCACGGGCGACCGCGAACATGTGCGGTTCCGGCTTGCCGGTGATCGTCGCCGTCGCGCCGGTGGCGGTCTCGATCGCGGCGAGAATCGCCCCGGTGGCGGGCTCGCGTCCGTCCGCCGTTGGCACGAACGGGTCTCGGCCGGTCGCGAACAGCTCTGCTCCAGCGCCGACCGCTCGCGTCGCCGCACGCAGCTCACCGTAGTCGAACTGGTCGTGCCCGCCGATGACGACGAGGCGCGCGGTGTCGGCGTCCGCGGGCGCAACGAGCTCGAAGCCTGCGGCGGCGAACTCGGCGCGAAGCGCCCCAGAGCCCACGACCAGCACGCGCGCGCCGGCGAGGCGCTGCTGCCCCGCGAGGAAGGCGGCTGCGGCCGCGGATGCCGTCAGTACGTCGTCGGCCGTGGCCGGGATGCCGCTCGCCGAGAGCCGCGCCGCCTGAGCCGACCGGCTGTGCTGCGGGTCGTTGGTAAGGAAGACGATCTTGACACCGCGGGCGCGCAGCTGACGCAACACGCGTGTAACCCCGTCGATCGGCCGGGCGCCCAGCCAGACAACGCCGTCGAGGTCGATGATCAGTCCGTCGTAGCCGACGTCGTTCGCCCCTCCGCTCCGCGGCGGTCGATCGTCCTCACCGCTCTGGAGGATTGTCGCCAGCATGGCCGTGTAGTCGTCGCCGCCGCGTCCCTGTTCCTCCGCGGCGAGGAGCCACTCCCGCACCGCCTCCAGGGCATGCAGCCGCACCGTGGATCTCGCCGCCGAGCTGAGGATGAGATCGGCGTCCTTGCGCGCGAGCGACAGCCCGAAGCGTCGAGGATATGTGCCGGCCTGGATCAGTGGCAGCCGCCGGCGCGCCTGCTCGGCGAGCGGGGTCGCCGCGAGCACGTCCGCCGATGCGTCGCGCGCGAGCCCGAGCGTGCCGGCGAGGGCGAGTGTCTCGCCAAGTACGGCGATTGTCCCGAGCAGCGCTGCGTTCGCGACGAGCTTGGCCGCGGCGCCCGTGCCGCGCGGTCCGACATGGACGATCGTCCCGAGGCACGCGAGGACTGGCCGGGCCTGATCGACGACCTCGGTGGAGCCGCCGGCGAGAATCGTCAAGGTGCCGGCCTCCGCCTCTCCTGTGCTGCCCAGGACGGGGGCGTCCACGACCCGGGCCTTCGGCCCCAGTAGCGAGGCGAGCGCTTCCACGGTGGCCGGGCCGACCGTCGACATCTCGATCACGACCAGGTCCGGATGCTTCCCCGCGGCGATCCCGTCCGGTCCCTCGCTGACCGAGCGCAGTGCCTCGGGGTCGGCGAGCATCGTGATCAGCCCCCCGCTGCGCCGCGCGGCCTCGCGCGGGGTGGACGCGACCATCGCCCCGCCCGCGAGCAGCGGCTCGAGCCTGTTCGGGGAGCGGTTCCAGACGACGACACTGTGTCCGGCGTTCAGGAGTCGCCGTGCGATCCGGCTGCCCATCGACCCCAGCCCGATGACTCCGACCGGCTTCATCTACATTCGCGCCGCTCTCCGCGTTCGCTGCGCGCGGGCGCGGGCGCGGTCGAGGAGGGAGAGAGCTTGATCGACCGAGGCGACCGGGTCGGGGATCGGGTAGAGCACGTGACGGATCCCGCGCTCGCGATCGACGAGCAGCGTGAGGCGCTTCAGATTGTCCCGGCCGCCCGCGCGAAAGGTCGGAAGCCGCAGCGCCGCGGCGAGGTGGAGCTCCTGATCGGAGAGCAGCCGGTAGGGCAGGCGCACCTTCTCCGCGAAAGCGGCCTGATCCTCCGGTCGCTGGGTACTGACTCCGACGACTTCCGCGTCGAGCGCTTCGAACTCCCCGATGCGGTTGCGGAACGTCGTCGCCTCCAGCGCGCAGCCCGTCGCGCCGGGAATCTCACCCCAACCCGTGGGGTAGGCGCTACTGGCGGCGTACGCACCCGGGTAGCAGAACACGACCGTCCACTCCACGCCGCCGATCGGATCGCGCCTTCCGTCGCCGCCGGCGAGCTCGAGCGACGGTACGCGACCCCCGACAAGGCCGCGGACTCGCTGCGTCTCCTTCGAGCGTGGCCCGCTCGTCGCGGTCACGGTTCCATCCCCGAGCACATAACGAGACCCCCAATCCTGCAGAGCGATCAGCACCGGAATCAGCGCCTCGCCAGCCGGCGTCAGGTGATACTCGTGGCGCGGCGGGCGCTGATGGTAGAGGCGCTTCACGAGCACCCCGTCCGACACCAGCGCCACCAGGCGCTGGGAGAGCACCTTACGGCTGATCGCCAGCTCGGCCTGGAGCTCATCAAAGCGGGTGATGCCGGCAGCCACATCCCGCAGGATGAGAAGTGTCCACCACTCGCCGACCACCGCCGCCGCCTGCGCGATCGCGCAGACCCCCTGCTGGCTCTCGAGACGCCCCATTACCGACGAGTATAGTCAGTTCCCAACGGGAACGCATTGCCCGCAAGCACATCGTCGGCGAGATGGCTGAACGTCTGGCGGTCAGGCGCTGCGACCCCTGCCTAGGCTGGAAGGCCGAGTCGCGCTCGCCGAACTCGCGTTAGAGATCGCCGGGGGTACCGGTCCGAATGTCATGTCAGAGCTTGAGCCGGAATACGACTCTGTCGGCGCCTGGCCCGGCATGATCGGGGTGCAGGTCGGCGGAGAAGCCGAGCGCGGTGTGGAGGGCGATCGAAGCGCGGTCGATGGGTGCAGTGTCACAGGTCCCGGGCATAACACCTCCGGCCGAAATCTCCTCCGGATCAGAGGCTCAGGCACTCCGTCGACATCACGTCCAGGGAAACCGTCTCCGAGGCGACGGCAGACAGCGCCACGGCCTCACACCAACCATCATGACCCGCCGGCTATGTGAATCGCTACGCCGGTTAGCCACAGGCTGCGAGCGGCATACCACCGAGTTCAAAACAACAGCGTCTCGGAGCGCAACCTCCCCGCGGCAGACCGCCACGCTTCGCCGACACGCCCGATCCCCGATGCATTGCACAAGCGACCCGCGGCGCCAACGGGTCGCTCATCACCCCGAACGGCAAAGTAGCCGAGTCCTCGGGGAAGTCCTTGCTCGATTCCGTAGTAACTCCCTTCAAGTGTGGCAACGGGGTGGGGTCTATTAAGGGTTCGTCTCGACCGTTGGGAGTGGGTCCATGGCCTCGCGCAGGAATCAACGAGAGGAGCTGCGGTCTCGACGCATTGCCGCGGAGAACGCGCGGATCGGACGGGCACGGCGTCGGCGCCTAACGTTAGTCGGCGCGACGGTCGCGATCGCGCGCGCAGTGTTCGCGGCAGGCATTCGTGATCTCGAGCGACGGCGGCGGCACCGCGCTGCAGAAGGGCAAGCAGGCCCAGCAGACCGTCAGCCTGGTGCAAAGGATTGCTCGCCGGCATCCCGCAGTCGGGCGCACGCCTCGGCAATCCCAACCGCGCCCGTCACGCTGGTCTACTACGGCGACCTCCAGTGCCCGGCCTGCCGTGAGCTCGCGCTCGCCGACGGCTTCTCCGGGCTGATCGCAAACGACGTCCGCGGCGGCAACGTGAAGCGCGTCTATCGCAGCTTTGAGACCGCGACCAGGGATCCCCGTACCTTGGGATTTCGCCGAGCTCTTCTACCACCAGCAGGGTGAGGAGGGAGCGGGCTACGTCACCGATGGCTACCTCGCGGGTCTCGCGAGCCAGATTGCGGGTCTCGACATGAACCGCCGGCACGCGGCCCAGAACGGCCGCTCGCTGGTCGCCCAGGTCGTCTCCGAGGCGCAGGCCGCGGGCGCGACGGGCGTCAAGGGCACCCCAACGCTGGTGTTCCAGGGGCCCGGCGGGTCGGCGGCGGTGCCGGAGGCGATCCCGACCTACGCGCAGCTCGAGCAGGTCCTGCAGTCGGTCGCATGACCGCGGTCGCCAGGTCG
>Ga0335078_10006041_pt1 | contig 17942 bp, 18 predicted proteins | sample Lox_Sample_32_FD_206711 | JGI IMG/M metagenome (GOLD analysis project Ga0335078, IMG submission 206711) | Soil microbial communities from Loxahatchee National Wildlife Refuge, Florida, United States - Lox_Sample_3.2 | ecosystem: Environmental > Terrestrial > Soil > Wetlands | place: USA... | reverse complement strand
GTTTCGCCGCCCCCTCCGCCGCCCACCCTTGCCACTTCTCCACCCGCGGCCAACGTGCCCGCGATTGTGGCCGCGAAGCCCGCACCTCCGCCGCCCTACGTCAGCCAGGACAAACAAGCTGTTGCTCTGGAGACCGCCTCGCAGGCCTTCCATCCCGCGCAAGTTCAGGCACAGCAATCCGCCCCGGCCGGTGCATCCGTCGGAGCCAGCGGCAGCTACGGCATGTACCGTTCCGGCGTGGCTGGCGCCCGTGCGGTTCACGCGAGAAAGGCCGCCCCGGCCAATGTAGTCTCCGACGCCACTCAGCTCCTCTGGACCATCGCCACCGACTCGGCTGCCGCCGGCCCTCCCCGCGGCATCGTGCAGCGCTCGAGTGATTACGGCGCAACCTGGCAGACAATCGGCATTGACGATCACGTCAGCTTTCGTGCGATCGCGTCCAGGGGACCCGATATCTGGGCTGGAGGTGACGCCGGAATGCTCTTCCACTCCACCGATAGCGGCGCGCACTGGCAGCGTGTGCCGTTCCCCACGACAATCCCAATTACGTCCATCCGAATCGGCGACGACGGAAAACTCTACGTCACAGCGGGACAGATTTGGATCACAGCTGACGGTGGAAATGGCTGGATAGCCGGCTAATCCGCCGCTGGCCGGCGTCGCGTCCGTCCCCGGCTCAGCGCCTGGATCCGCGTGCTTCCCGGGCCGATGTGGATATGCGCGCCCGTTGACCGCCCTGGCAGCGCCGTCAGAAATGCATAGTAAGGAATCCGCAGCCGCTCCAGCCAGGCGCGAATCCACCGGCCCTCCGGGCCGTCCGGATAAACCGCGACGTCGATTCTCCCGCGATGATCGAACCCCATCATCTCGTGAACCGAGCTTTCCCCCCACGCGCTCACCGGCAGCGGGCGCGAGAATCTCTTCTGAAAAGCCGCCGATAGGGTGGCCATCTCGGCAGGCCGGATCAGACGCCCGGCACCGTCATACCGGATGGCTCCCGAGCCCAGCCTCCGCTCGCCGCCGCCGGGGCCAAGTTCGTCCATGCGAGCCATTTCGATGACTTCGGTTAGCATCGCCGCCCGTTCCGTCACCAGATCCAGCGTCTCGTGACGGCGCGTCGCTTCTTCCTGAACCGTGATGAGGGCATCGCCGGAGACGGCTCCCTGCGTCGCAAGGTCTTTCACCCGTGCTTCCCGCCGGTCGATGCGGTCCGCCATTCGCTCCGCCGCACCAAGCATGTCCTTTACGTCCTGTTCGGCCGCATCACGCTGTGCGGCGGAAAGCACGAGATCGTCCACGTTCACCGTGCGCATGGTGCGCAAAAGGATGGCGTCATCGTCGGCGTCGGCTTCCAGCTCTTCCGGCGTGACAATCTGCACGGTTTGCGCCGGCTGCGCCGCTGGGGCCGACGGCTGCGGATCAGATACCCGCAGCTCCCCGCGAATGCGATCCACGTTCGCCTGAATGTCTGGCGGCACCAGCGAGTTGTCCTGCGCGGCTGCAATTGCCGCCGCGAGCGACAAACTCACAACCAGACGCAGAATCGAGCGCGTCACCTGAACAGGATATCATCGGACCTTTTGTGACACACTGGCTCTGTCAGACTGGTACTTCCGGGTGGAACAGATAGCCATTTCGTTTGAAGTCCCGCGGAAAACGTTTACCGTTTCCGAGTTGAGCGGACGCATCCGCGAACTCCTCGGCGGGGAGTTTACCGATATCCGGGTGGCCGGCGAAATCTCCGGCTGCCGGACAGCCGCCAGCGGCCACTGTTATTTCACTCTGAAGGACGAGGGCTCCCAGATCCAGTGCGTCTGCTTCCGCGGCGCCCTCCGCTATCTCCGCTTCAAGCCGCAAGATGGCGTTGCGGCGCTGGTCCGCGGCAGCATCGACGTTTACGAGGCCCGCGGCCAGTATCAGCTCATCGCCGATTCCATCGAGCCCCAGGGCCACGGGGCGCTGCAACTCGCCTTCGAACAACTGAAAAAGAAACTCGCGCTCGAAGGGCTGTTCGACGCCGCCCGGAAACGTCCGCTCCCCAGGCACCCGGCGCGCATCGGAATCGCTACATCGCCCAGCGGCGCCGTCATTCAGGACCTCCTGAACGTTCTCCAGCGCCGCTTCCCTGGCCTGCATATCCGGCTCTATCCGGTGTTGGTCCAGGGTGAAGGATCCGCCGAGCAGGTCTGCCAGGCGCTTGCATACTTTAGCCGCTCGGAATGGGCGGAACTGGTCATCGTCGCGCGCGGCGGGGGATCGCTCGAAGACCTGTGGACTTTCAACGAGGAGTCCGTCGCCCGCGCCATCGTTGCGAGCACTGTTCCGGTGATCTCCGCCGTGGGGCATGAGACCGATTTCAGCATCGCCGATTTCGTCGCCGACCTCCGCGCCCCCACGCCGTCCGCCGCCGCCGAACTCGCCGTGCGCACCAGCCAGGACGTTCTCGAACAGGTCGGAGGCTGCGAACATAAGCTCATTCAACACGTCCGTTATCGCCTGGCCATGGCCGCGCGCAATCTCCATCAGCGGGGCGTCGAGCGCGCCAGCGCGGTTCTGCACCGGCGCATCGGCCGCGCCCAGCAGCGCGTCGATGAGCTGGATTACCGCCTGCGCGACGCCGTCTCTCGCAGCCTTGATCTTCGCCGGCGCCGGCTCGAAGAGCGAGTCGCCCGCCTTCGTGCTCTCGACCTGCGCGTCCGTTTCGGCGATGTCCGTCGTCGTCTCGAAACGGTCGAATCGACCGTCATCCACTTATGGCATGCCCATTCTTCGCTTGCCCGCCGCCGTCTTGAAACCCTCAGCGCCCATTTGACCCAGTTGAGCCCCCTGCGTGTGCTGGAACGCGGTTACGCTCTCGTCCTTAACGACCGCGGCGGCATCGTGAAGCAAACCACCGACGCCCCCGCGGGCAGCATCGTTCAAATCCGCGTCGCTCACGCCCGTCTGCGTGCCGGTGTCACCGAAAGCGACCCTCAATGATCAGAATTCTGGCTCTGTCATCGCTTGCGTTCGTCCTTGCCGCCTGCGACCGCGCGAAGATCGCCCCCGAACTCACCACCAGCCTCGCTGCCACCCGAACCAGCGCGACCTCCGTTCTTATCAAAGTCCATGTCCGGAACGACCGCGATACCGCCAGTGTCCCGCTCGACGTCGAGGTCACGGCCGAGCCGCGCACCCCCGCAGCGTGGGGCCAACCCGTCCGCGTCATCCACCCCGTTCCGTTTGTCCTGAACAAACACGAATCGCGCGATCTTGAAACCACCATGATTACGTCCACCGGCGCCCGCGCCACTCTCAGCATTCATGAGGCGGAACGTGGCCGAAGCGTCGTAACGAAGACCGCTGTCGTTGAGTAGTCGGCCGGTATCTGGTCCCCGGTTTACAATGCGTCGGCGAAGGCCGCCCGCGCCGCCTGCCATAATAGGTCTTCGAGGCGCCTATGATTCGAAAGGTTCTCAGCGTTCTGATTACCCTTGCTGCCCTGACACTGCTCGCGGCCCCGCCCATGACCACCATCACCGTCAAGGTGACGACGCTCTCGGGCAAGCCTGTCGATCAGGCCGCGGTGATCGTCAAATTCGTCTCCGGCCACGCAAAGCTCAAGCTGGGAAAGAAGATCCTGACTCAATACGAGATGCGCACCACGCAGGAGGGCCTGGCGAAGATTCCGCCTATTCCTCAGGGCAACATCCAGATCCAGATCATCGCCAGTAACTACCAGACCTTCGGCCAGATCTTCGATATCACCGAGCAGGAGAAGACGGTGGAGATCAAACTGAACCCACCGCAGGCGCAGTATTCGGCTCACGAATAGGACCGCAAATGTCCGATCAGGCACAACAGGAGAGTGTTCCCCAGCCGCCACCCAGCAACCCATCGTGGGATCGAGTTCAGCTCGCCCGTCACCCCAAGCGGCCGCATTCGCTCGATTATATTCAGCGCATCTTCACTGGCTTTGAGGAATTGCACGGCGACCGCGGCTATGCGGACGATCCGGCCATTGTCGCCGGCATGGCCTGGTTCGACGCGCGGCCGGTCATGGTGGTGGCCCAGCAGAAAGGCCGGGACACCAAACAAAAGCTGCACCGCAATTTCGGCATGCCTAAGCCGGAGGGCTATCGAAAGGCTATGCGGCTGATGAAGCTCGCGGCGAAATTCGGCCGGCCTGTGATCACCCTTGTGGACACGCCGGGCGCTTATCCCGGAATCGATGCCGAGGAGCGTGGCGAGGCTGAAGCCATCGCCGTCAACCTCCGTGAAATGTCTCGTCTGGGTGTGCCCGTGATCGTCGTCGTAATCGGTGAAGGCGGCAGTGGAGGAGCCCTTGCAATTGCCGTGGGCAATCGCGTCTATATGCTGGAGAACGCGATCTACAGCGTGATATCGCCCGAGAGCTGCGCCGCCATCATATACCGCGATGCCGGCAAGGCGCCGCGCGCTGCCGAGGCCCTGAAACTCACCGCGCCCGACCTGCTCAGCCTCAAACTCATAGATGGCATCGTCGCCGAACCCGTTGGCGGCGCGCAGAACAATTACGATGCCGCGGCCGAAGCCGTCCGGCACCAGCTCCGCGAGGCTCTTCTCGAACTTTCCGGTCTCACCCCGGAGCAATGCATTGAAGAGCGCTACGCGAAGTTCCGCCGTATGGGCGAGTTCTTTACCGGAGGAACACCCGCCTGAGAAAGTTGCTCTGGTTTCTGCTCTCGCTCGCGGTGGTCGGTGGGGTGATACTTGCGCTGGTTTGGACCACCATCGGCCTGGCCAAATACAAAGTCGAAGTGTGCATCGACTTTCAGGGGCGCTCCTCCTGCCGAACGGCTTCCGGCAGCAGCGAAGAGTTCGCCCTCCGCGCCGCAACCACCAACGCCTGCGCGCTGATTGCGTCCGGCGTCACCGACAGCATGGCCTGCGAGCGAATTCCGCCCAAAAGCATCACCTGGCTCAGACGGCCGTAGCCCTTCTTAACAATACTTAGAGAGTTAGTGTCGGCCCATCTCAGCGCTGCAACGAGGCCCGTTCCACCAGCGGCGGGGCCGCCACCTGGCGCGCCCGCACGATGAACCGTTCCGGCGCCGGCCCGACATAGTAAAACGGGTAACACGTCACCAGCGTCAGCGTGTTCTCCTCCGATGCCCGCAACACGCTGACGTCGGCGGGCCGCACAATCTTCAGCGACTCCACTTCGTATTCGAAGGCGCCACGGAGTGTCGAAAAGCGAATCAGGTCGTGTACGCGCAGATTCCGCAGAGGCCGGAAGAAGGTGTCGCGATGCGCGGCGACTGCCACGTTCCCTGGGAATCCTGGCACCGGCGACGATGGCAGATGACCAGCGGCTCCCTCCAGGGTGTCCGCATCCGACCCTTCTTTCACCATCACCACCAGATTGAGGCGTGGAATCTCCAGACGTCCAACCAAGTCGCCTTTCCGGAGCCTCGGCGGCGCCAGCGCGGGTTGGCGGTGCAACTTGACCCTCGTCTCATGCACCTCTCTGCGAAACAGCCAGCTCTCCCACGCCTGACGCACAACTCCGCCGGCTCGAACCCAGATGTACCAATCGAGCAGTGCCAGGCCGGCAATCAGCAGGAAAGCCTCGGCCACCCGCCACCCCCGGCTATTCATCGCTTCGCTGTCTCCTCGGGAGTGTAGAGATAGCTGGCCCGCGTACGCGCCAGTAGTTTGCCATGCCCAGGCGCAGAGACCTCGACTCGTACGTGCCGGATGCCGGGCTTTTCATTGCCCGCCGGTGGAATGTACGCCAGCGTGTAGCGGTTCCGGATGTCTTTGGCGATCTTCCGGCAGACCGGCACCACATCGTTCAGTTGCTGGGGGAAATATGCGATCCCCCCGCTGATCTCCGCCAGCTTCTTGAGGAGGGCGGGGTTTCGGTCAGGATCGTCCTGATCGAACACGCCGATGGTGTAGATCGTCGCCGACGTCTCTTCGGTGAGGCGTACCACATCCGCGAGCTTGTGCTTGCTGATGTTGTCGCCGCCGTCGCTGATCAGCACCAGGGTCTTCTTCGCCTGACGTCCCATGTCGAGTTGGCGCAGCGCAACCACAATGGCGTCGTAGAGCGCGGTACGGCCCTCCGCGACGCCGGAGAGCAGCGCAGTCCGCAGCATCTGCCGGTTATCGGTGAACAGAACCTCGTCGGGCAGACCGTGCCGTACCGTCTCGTTGAAGTGGATAACGAACATCTCGTCCAGCGGATTGCTCTCGGTCACGAAAGTAAGCGCCGCGGTGAGCACCTCGCTCCGCTTGGGAACCATGCTGCCGCTCTCGTCTACCACGATGCCCACGGTCACCGGAATGTCTCCCGCCTCGAATTCAGCTATCTGCTGCGCTTTGCCATCTTCGAAAACGCGAAAATTGTCCTTCGTCAGACCGCTGACGAAACCACCACTCGCATCGCGTACGCTCACGTCCAGCAGGACTCGGTTCACCGTACTGTGAATGGTGAACTCCGGGGTTTGGTCACCTGCCGGCGGCGGGGGCATCTCCTGGGCCGCCGGCGAGCAGACTACTGAAAGGAAAAGTCCGGCGAAAGCGGAGAGGAAGCATTTCGAGCGTATTGGACATGTTGAGCCCATCTCCGCGTCCGCCGGTTAGGAAAACAGATAGTTAGCGTACACGCGCCAGGCGCAGCGTCGCAAACAGGCCCAGCAGGAGTAGGCCGGCCAGCGCGATCAGAGGGTACTCGCTGGCGGTCTTCGGCAGCGAAGTCGGCTGTGCCGCCGGGGCCGGAGGAGGCGTGTTCTGCGCTACCTCAGTCGGCTGTTGTTGCTCAGGCTGCTGCTGCGGCGCCGTGTACTCGCTGCTCAGCGGCTGCTCTTCACCTTGTTGGTTTGTTCCCGTTACCGGCGCCGACTGATATTGGGATTCATTCTCCGCAGTCGTGGTGGGAACGGTTTTCTTCGTGTAGGCAGCAATTGTCGCCGCAGCCTGCTTGGGATAGGCGAATTCCTGGCCGAAGTTATCGCCAGGATAGAACCACGCGCGCAGCGCCTTGGGCTGTCCCGGAGGCGTTTCCCAGAAATCGAACTGCGTCTTCCCCGTCGGTTCCAGGCGGTAATTCGGGATCGCGAGAATCGTCGTAATCAGATGATTCTCGTCTCCGTTAAAGATCTGGACGATGTGCCGGTTCGTCTGCGAATCCATCAGCTTCATCACATACTTGCCCGGCTGCAGGGTGGCGCCGGGAACCTGGATGGGTTCTCCCACCGTCAGGATGGTCTTCTTGTTCCACTCGTCGGCCAGCGCGTGAGGAGCGACTGCCGCCGCAAACGCTCCAAATAAAGTTGCCAGTGCCAGTGCTCTTAAACGGGTCATGCGCAAACTCCTTCCTCCATTTCAGTCGCGTTGTCATTTCCGCCGGCCGTCCTATGACAGCGCGGACAGACAGGCCTGAAGTAGCAGGCGGCTTACCAAAAATTAACTATATGAATTGAAGCGGGTTGGCTCAACGGGAGAGGATATCTGAAACTGCAGGATTTACCAGAGCAGTCTGTGCGCGGGTAATCTTCAGGCCTAACGTTACCGGAATGTTATCTCCTCCGGCCATGGGAGACACACTTCCAACGACCCGGCAGGATGCAATCCCGGCTCCGCCAGGCCTATATAGCGTTCAGTTAGAAAAAGAAAGCGCTTACACGGTGGCGAGTGATCGCAACTCAGTTTCAGCGCGGAACCAATCGTCATCCGGGGAGCCGCCCTGATAACCTCGGGCTTCCCAGTAAGAAAATGCGAGCGTGGCGATTTCTTCGGTAGAGATATTCCTAACGGGGGATGCGGCGGCAACGGGGGTCGCTTTCTTATGCCGGCGGGGTGCGGGAGCCGCTGTTTCCGGGGTCCGGACGGCCTTTACACTCCGCTTGGTTGTTACAGATTCGTTAGTTTTTCTGGGCATAATCGGTTGACCTCGAACCACTTAATAATAACACAGCGATCGTCGCCGCCGCATGAATTCTAACTCAGGGCGAATACTAAGTGGGAGCTTCGATAGTCAGGCCAGCCCGTCCGGCGTTTTATTCGCCGCTAAGTCGAATGCCTAACTCGCGCAATTGCCGTGCGGGAACGGGCGAAGGGGCGCCGCACATTAGATCGGTTCCCCGGGCGGTTTTCGGGAACGGAATGACCTCCCGGATGGACGACTCCCCCGCCAGGATCATCACCAGGCGATCCAGTCCCAGCGCGATGCCTCCGTGGGGAGGCGCGCCATACTGGAGGCCCTCCAGCAGATACCCGAAACGGCGCTGAGCCTCTTCTTCGCTGAATCCGAGGGCGGCGAACACCTTCGATTGCACGTCCCGCCGGTGAATACGAATCGAGCCTGACCCCAGCTCCACACCGTTCAACACAAGGTCGTACGACTTGGCCCGGCAGTGCGCGGGATCCGTCACCAGCTTGTCGATATCCGCGTCATGAACCGACGTGAAGGGATGGTGCGCGGCCGTCCACCGGCTTTCCTCTTCGTTCCACTCGAACATCGGAAAATCGACCACCCAGAGGAAGCGAAACATTTGCGGGTCGAGCAGCTTGTGCCGGTCGTTGTACTTCTGCCCAGCGAACAGCCGCAGCTGTCCGCAGGCCTGAAAGAAGGTGTAGTCGGGCCGCTGTCCCTTCGGCGCGCCGGCCCACCCCGCCAGCATCACATAGTCGCCTTCTTCGGCGCCCGTGGTGCGCATCGCGTTCTCGGCAATGGCCGGTTCCAGCTTCTTCAGATCGTCGTAAACCCGCAGGCCTCGCTCGGTGCCGAATGCTTTCAGTTCATCGCGTTCTCGGCGAGAAAGCACTCCGGTCTTCGGAACGCGAATCGCCACGGGCGGGAAGGCCAGCTCCAGGGAAGCGAAATCGCCTTCCAGCACATGGAACGGAGGCAGCCGCAGATCGGGCTTGTCGATTCCGTAGGAGCGCATCGCCTCTTCATAGGTCATGCGTGGGAACGGGATTGCCACGTCGAATCCCGCCACCTCACAGGAATACCGCACCAGCGGCTCGATCACTTCGAAAATGCGCTCGGCTTGCGGAAACGACATCTCAAGATCGATCTGGGTAAACTCGGGCTGCCGGTCCGCTCGCAGATCTTCATCGCGGAAGCACCGCACAATCTGGAAGTATTTGTCGTACCCGCTCACCATTAGTAATTGTTTAAAGAGCTGCGGGGATTGCGGCAACGCATAAAAGCTCCCCGGCTGAACGCGGCTCGGAACCAGGTAGTCGCGCGCCCCCTCCGGCGTCGAGCTCGTCATGAACGGCGTTTCGATTTCAAGGAAGCCCTGCTCATACAGCGTCTGCCGCACAGCGAACGCCACCCGCGACCGGAGAATGATGTTCCGTTGCATATGTGGCCGCCGAAGATCGACGTAGCGGTACTTCAAACGCACGTCTTCCTTCACGTCCACGCTCTCTTCCATCGGGAACGGCGGTGTTCGCGATTCATTCAGAATCAGCAGACTGCTGGCAAGCACTTCAACTCTGCCCGTCGGTATCGCCGAATTCACCGTATCGGCGGATCGCTCTTCGACGACGCCTTCGACCGCCACCACGTATTCGGCGCCCAGCAACTCCGCTTTCTTCAGTAGCTCCGCGTCTTTGTCGGCGCGGAACACCACCTGGGTCACGCCATCGCGGTCGCGCAGATGAATGAAGATAACCCCGCCCAGATCCCGCCGCCGGTGCACCCAGCCCATAAGCACGGCGGTCTTGCCCGAGTCGCTTTCGCGTAACTCGCCACATGTGTGGGTGCGTCTCAGTTCGCCCAGAAAATCGAGAGGTACTGATTCCATTTAGTCGCTCTTCCCAACCAGCTTGCCCAACAGCCCTTCGCGGCTGAGCTTCAACTGCTCCCCGGTTCCCATATCCTTCAGTGTGTACTCTCCGGCCGCGATCTCGTTGTCGCCTACGATCAACGCGTAGCGTGCCGCCAACTTGTTCGCCAGCTCCAGAGCGCGCTTCAGCTTCGCCTCGAGACCAACCTCCACCGCCACGCCCGCCCGCCGCAGCTCGGAAGCGAGCCCCGCGCAGTGCTTCGCCGCCACCGTCCCCATGGGCGCAAGATAAACGTCGAGTCTGTCCGCAAACTCGCCGGGATGCTCTTCCTCCACGGTCATCACGAGACGGTCCTCGCCAATGGAGAATCCAATCCCCGGCGCCGCCACACGCGAGCCCAGCGCTTCCGAGAGCCCATCGTATCGACCGCCGCCCAGAACCGAATTCTGAGCCCCCAGCGCCCCGTGAACAATCTCGAACGTTGTCCGCGTGTAGTAGTCCAGCCCTCGCACCAACCGCGGCCGAACCTCATACGCGATCCCACGCGCGTCCAGTTGGTCCTTTACGGTTTCGAAGTGCGCGCGGCACTCGTCGCACAGATGATCGAGGATCGACGGCAGCGTATCGATAATCGGCTGGTCTTCCGGCACCTTGCAATCAAGCACGCGCAGCGGATTCGTCTCCGCGCGACGCTGGCAATCGCCGCACATCCGCGGAGCCACCTCGCGAAGCCGGGCGCGCAGTTCCTCGGCAAACCTCGCCCGGCACGGCGGATGCCCCACTGAATTAATCAGCAACTGAAACCCGCTCAGCCCGGCGCACCGCAGTACCTCCACCACCATCTCGATCACTTCGGCGTCCACCATCGGCGATTCCGACCCGATCGCCTCCGCCCCAATCTGAAAGAACTGCCGGTATCGCCCTTTCTGCGGCCGCTCGCGCCGGAACATCGGCCCCATATAGTACAGCTTCTGCAGCCCCGGTATCTGATCCAGCCGGTGCTCGATGTACGCGCGCATCACCGAGGCGGTCGCTTCCGGCCGCAGCGTCAGCGAGCTGCCGTCGCGATCCTCGAACGTGTACATCTCCTTGCCGACGATATCGGTCTCTTCGCCCACGCCGCGCGCGAACAACGCCGTCTCTTCGAGAATGGGCGTGCGAATTTCCTGGTAGTGGAACGTGCGAAACACCTCCCGCGCCACTGCTTCCACGCGGTTCCAGACCGCGCTCGATGGAGGAAGAATATCCCTCGTTCCCTTGACTGCCTTGATCATGTTTCTTTCAGTAAGCCCGTGGTCAGGGCTGTTCCCGGTAAACCCGGCACAATTCCACGTAATGCTGGCAATTCAGCCGGAACCGCTGCTGCTCTTCCTCGGTCACCTGGCGGCGGACCTTGGCGGGTACGCCCATCACCATCGCGCCAGGCGGCACTTCCATGGCCTCGGGCACAAGCGCTCCCGCCGCCACCACCGCGCCTCTACCGATTCTCGCGCCATTCAGCACGATTGCGCCAATCCCGATCAGCGCTTCGTCCTCTATCGTGCAGCCGTGCAGCACCACCATGTGGCCCACGGTGACTCGATTGCCGATCGTCAGCGGAAAATCCGGCGCGTCGCAGTGCAACACCGAATTGTCCTGAATGTTCGTTTCTTCGCCGACGCGTATGAAATGCACATCGCCACGCGCCGCCACGTTAGGCCACACGCTCGATCGCTCGCCGACGGTGACATCGCCGATCACGCGCGCGCTGGGGTCAATGTATGCCGTCGGAGCAATCGCGGGCGACTTCCCGCGGTAAGCGCGAATCATCGATTAGTTCTTAGGCTAGCATGCGGTGAAAAGACCCACGATAGACGCTGTCGAGCAGCGTCATCTCGTTCCTGGCGTTGATCAGGAGGGTGATTGGCCATTTGGATTACTAGCTCGTGATTCTCGGTGGCCGCGCCTCAGGAAGACTCGATCGGGTGCCGGTTGGATCAAGGCCCGTGTCTCCGCCTGATAGAATGCCCTCTTTATTGTGAGCGCAAAACGCCTGCGTCATCGCCTGGAGCGGTACTTCGAGTTCGAAAAGCTCGGCACGAGCTGGCGCATTGAGATCCTCGCCGGCGTCACTACCTTCATCACGATGGCGTACATCGTCTTCGTGAATCCGTCCATCCTCCATGAAACCGGAATGCCCATCGCCGCCGTCACCGCCGCCACCTGCCTCTGCGCGGCTTTCGGCAGCATCCTCATGGGCGCTCTGGCGCGTTATCCCATCGCTCTTGCGCCCGGTATGGGCCTGAACGCGTACTTCACCTACACCGTTGTGAAATCGCTCGGTGTCCCCTGGACCGCGGCGCTCGGCGCCGTCTTCATCTCCGGCATCGCCTTCCTGTTTCTGACCGCCATTGGGGTGCGGCAACTCATCGTCGCCGCGATCCCGGCCGAACTGTTTGCCTCGGTTGCGGTCGGCATCGGTCTCTTCATTGCTTTCGTCGGCCTTCGCAATTCCGGCATCGTCGTGGCCAACCCGGCCACGCTGGTCGCCTTGGGAAACCTGCGGCAGCCGGAAACGGCTCTGTCGCTCTTCGGTCTCCTTCTGATCGGCGCACTGCTGGCCTGGCGGGTGCGCGCGGCCATCCTGATTGGCATCCTCGCCACCACCGCGCTCGGCATCGTGCTCGGCCTCGTAAAATGGCAGCCCCAAAGCTTCAATCCATCCGCGCTCTCGGCCACCGCCCTCCATCTCGATATCCGCGCCGCCCTCCGCATCGGCGTGCTGGAAATCGTCTTCGTGTTCCTCTTCGTTGACCTGTTCGACAACGTCGGCACCCTCGTCGCCGTCGGCAAGAAAGCAGGCTTGTTCGACAGCGTTGGCCGAATCCCCCGCGTGAATCGAATTCTCTTTGCCGACGCCTCAGCCACCGTGGTCGGGTCGCTCGCCGGGACATCCACAGTCGTCAGCTATATCGAAAGCGCCGCGGGCGTCGTGGCAGGCGGCCGAACCGGCGTCACCTCCATCACCACAGGGTTGCTTTTCATTGCCGCGCTCTTCGTAGCCCCGGTCGTCGGCGCAATTCCCGCCGCGGCCACCGCCCCGGCGCTCGTAATCGTCGGGTCCATGATGGCCATGCACGCAGTGGAAATTCCATGGGAAGAGCCGCTGGTGGCCATTCCCTCGTTTCTGACCATCCTCGCCATTCCCCTGACCTTCAGCATCGCCAATGGCCTGGCCCTCGGCTTCACCGCGTGGACCATCCTCAGAATCGCGCGCGGCGAGTGGCGCTCCGTGAGCTGGATAGTCTACGTGCTCACTGCGCTATTCATCGCACGATTCCTCTACTTGGCGGGCTGACCCCTTCGCTATTTCTCCGCCGCCTGCCGCCGTTTATACTCGGCGTCGATCCAATCCGGTTCGTTCGGCTCGCCTTTGGGCGCCAGGCCTTCGGTCTTCGACCACCGATGGATCCACGAAAAACCGCCTCGTCCGACGTAGTCGTCCCTCAGCTTGTAAGCCGGGTCGCGCAGCGCATCGCTGAGCGAAATAAACCGGTACCCACGCCGCCGCATCATCGCCAGCAGGTCGGGCATCGCGTCGGCGTTGAGCTGGCTCGCATGTATGAGAAGAATCTGCGGGAACTCGCGCCCGACAACCTCCTTCGAACGCTCTTCGAAAAACGCGAAGATCGACTCCATGTACGGAACGTATTCGGCCCGTGCGCGCGCCGCCACCGCCGGGCCGTCCTTCAACGCCTGCGCGTATACATACGCGAACATCCAGTCGGAGTCGTCCAGGGTCACCGGCGCCACGCGATATCCGTGCGCGGCGAGAAACTCGTCCAACCCGTGCCGCTTCTCCGGAGTCGGCCCGGTATGCAGAAACGGATGCCGGAAATATAGCGGCCGATGCCCCAGCGCCTGTGTAATCGGTGGTTCGCCGCGCAGGAGGTCCGATTCATAATCGGCCAGCGAAATGTCGTTGAGATCCGGATGCGACCACGTGTGATTTCCCAGGTCCGCGCCGTTCTCTATCCACAGCCGCAGGATCTTCTGCAGACCGTCCGGGCCCAGGTCGCCGGCGCGCCCTGCATTCACGAACCCAATTACGGGTATCCCCCGCAGTGGAGCGAGCAGCTTCGCGGTGACTCGCTGGACCGATGCGAAGTCTCGCCTCGCTACATCGTCCCCGCCGCGCGGAAGATCATCGATGGTGATCGACACCTCGCGCGATTGGCCCCACAGCGCCGCTGTGCAGATGAGCAGAAGAGGAATTCGCATTCGATATCCTATGCTTGCATGTCCGAGGCACAGAACCTGCCCGTCGTGGTCATCGTCGGCCGCCCCAACGTCGGCAAATCCACGTTGTTCAACGCCATTCTGGGGCAGCGCCGCTCCATCGTCGGCGATGAGCCGGGCATCACTCGCGATCGCATCCACGGCGAGGCCACATACCTCGGCCGGCGCTTCGAGCTGATCGATACCGGCGGCATTATTGCCAATGACGCCGAAATGATCCCCTCCGAGATCCTGAAACAGGCCCGTTTCGCCCTCGACCGCGCGGCTCACATCATTTTCCTGATCGACGGCCGCACCGAGATCACCGCCGCCGACCGCGACCTCGCGGCCATCCTGCGCCAGCTGGGCAAACCGGTTACTCTGGCGGTCAATAAGATCGACTCCCAGAAGCGCGAGGATCTCCTCGGCGATTTCTATGCCCTCGGCTTCGACAACGTTACTCCTGTTTCCGCCGAACACCGCCTCGGTCTCGATGACCTCCTGGAGCGCGCCACCGCAAACTTCCCCACGGCAGACGCCGCGCCCGCCGCCGAAATAACCCACATCAAGGTGGCCATTATCGGCCGCCCCAACGTCGGCAAATCCACTTTGCTGAACGCGCTCGCCGGTTCCGAGCGCGCCATCGTCTCGCCGATCGCCGGAACCACGCGCGATTCAGTGGACGAAACCGTTCAGCGCGACGACGTCGAATACGTTTTCGTGGACACCGCCGGTATCCGCCGTAAAGGCAAGACAAAGCTGATGGCTGAAAAGCTCAGCGTAGTCATGGCCCGCCGCAGCATCCGGATGGCCCACGTCGTGGTTCTCGTCGTTGACGCCAGCGAAGGCCTCGTCGCGCTCGACGCCACCATCGCCGGTTATGCCCATGAGGAAGGCCGCGCCCTGATCGTCTGCGTGAACAAATGGGACATCACCGCCCTGCGCGACCAGCGCGAGTACACCACTCGCATTCGCGAAGAGTTCAAGTTCCTCGAATACGCTCCCGTGATTTTCGTCTCCGCCAGGGAAGGAAAGGGCGTCAGCCGGCTCTTCAAAATGATTCGCGAATGCTACGAGGCCGCCTCCAGGCGCATCGGCACCGGCGAGCTCAATCGCTTCGTCGCCGCCCTCGAGCTCGATCCCGACTACAAGATCCGTTACATGACCCAGGCGAGCATCCGGCCGCCGACCTTTGTGGTCTTCACCGCGCGCCCCGGCGCGATTCACTTTTCCACCGAGCGCTATCTTGTAAATCAGCTCCGTAAACGCTTCGGCTTCGCCGGCACGCCTATCGTGATCCGCACGCGCAAGAACCCCGGCAAGGAAGCCCGGCGATAACCGGGACCCCGCGGCCTCAGCCGCGCCTTTGTCCGGCTGCCGGAACCTCAGCCCGCCACACGATTCACAGCTCGCTCTAATTCCTCGTAGCTCATCGCGCCCGGATGATACATCCGCACAATCCCCGCGCGATCGATAAGCACCAGCGTCGGCGTCGTGCTGGCTCCATAAAGACGGAAGTTCGCGCTGCTGACCGGTACCGGCATTCCCTCAAGCGCGCCGTAGTATCGCTCGCGCACCTCCTCAATCCATGCGCGCTCCTGCGCGGGCGATGCATCCTCTCCGCCGGCCGCGTAACCGTAAAGCTGGGTTGGCCCCATCACCACCAGACCGCGCTTCCCGAATTCCTCCCGGATGCGCGCCACAATCGGAGCGTCGCCTTTGCAGTCACCGCACCAGTGCGCCCAGAAGAACAGTAGTACGGGATGCCCGCGAAGCGCGGCAACCGCCGGCGGCTTTGATCCCAGATAGTTCGCAACGCTTAGGGGAGGCGCTGCCTTGCCCACCAGGTCGAGCAGGTTGATGTTCTTCTGAATTCGCTCGCGCAGCTCCGGCTGATTCCATGCCGCCAGCTCATCCCGCAGGAATCCCGTCGCCTCCCGCTTATCGCCGCGTGCATTCATCACCTGCGCCCGCACCTCAATGGCCGCTCCCAGCGCGGTCTGAAAATGCCGGTCGTTCTCGATTCCGTGCCGCGCCTTCGCGGTCATGCACAGCTTGTAAGTTTCCGATGCGTAGCGCTCCGCCTCGTCAAGCTTGTCGGCCTGATAGTAGGCGCGCGCAATCCACGACATCGCCTCCATGGCTTCCGTAGTTGCGCCGCGCTCCGCCATATCGGCTCGCAGCAAGGTATTCGCGCCTGCGAAGTCCCCCTGGGACAGGGCGCCCACCGTGTCGCGAACGACGTCGGCGCGAAGAAGCGCAAGTGCCATGATCCCCACAGCCGCAACCGCGCGCATGCTTCTCGCCGTGCCCCGTGCAAAGCGGTGGCGAATCAGCGTCCACAGCGCCTCGAAGCCGTCCCACGCCCGGATCTTCTTTCCCTCCGCGATACCGCGCGCGTTGTAACCGATCGGCACTTCGTGAATCCTGTAACCGCGCCGCCGCAGCTTCGCCGTCACCTCCGGACAAAACTCGAAACCCCTGCATTCCAGTGGAATCGACCGCAGCACCGGCGTACGAAAAGCTTTGTAGGCGGTTTCCAGATCCGTCAGCCCAGCGCCGTAGAGCAAATTCGCCACCATCGTCAGTACGCGGTTGGCAATCCGGTTCTTCAGCGCCATGCCCACCGGATTCCCCAGAAATCGCGAACCGTACACAACATCGGCCTGCCCCTCCACAATCGGCGCGAGAATGCGCGCATAGTCTTGCGGATCGTACTCCAGATCGCCGTCCTGAATCAGAACCACGTCGCCGGTGGCCTGCGCGATGCCGATGCGAATCGCCGCTCCCTTACCGGCATTGATCTCTGCGTGGTGCGCGATGGCCACTCCGGCTCGCGCATGGTCCCGGAGCGCCTGCGTCGTGCCGTCCGTGGAGCCGTCGTCAATCACCAGGATCTCTTTGCTGCATCCCGCCGGGAGGGGCGCCGCGCTCACTCTCTCCAGCACCTGGCGGAATGTGCCGAATTCGTTGTAGACCGGAATGATGATGGAGACCTTCACGCGGGCTTCTCCAACACAACGAACAACGATTGCCCGAACGGCGCCGGAAGTGCGCTCTCAATCCGCGACATCACGGGAACAACCACACGATCGAAGGTCGCGATCTGCGCCGCCGATTGTGTATCCCGCCGCAGCACTCGCGCATTCATCCACCAGCCGAAGAACCCCGCGATGTTCAGGTAGCGCGCCCGCCGCACCCGCAGGCCGCCTGCTCCCGCGAGCCGCTCGATGTCGCCCCGCCGATAACGCCGCCAGTGCCCGAGATTGCGATCGATGGGCCCGAACAAAGCCGGGAACGCCGGGAGCAGCAACACCACGACCCCGCCCCCTGGCGTCACGGACGCCATGTTCCGCACGGCTCCTTCGTCATCCTCGATATGTTCGAGCACGTTCAGGCACACAACGGAATCCGGGCGGAATCGCGCCACTTCCAGAAACGCCTCGTCGCACGCGTCCGCCGCCGCCGTGTGCAGATTCGCGCGATCCCCATAGCGGGCGCGCACGCGCCCGATGCACTCGGCATCGGGGTCAACCGCAATGACGGCCTCCCGGTCCAGGAGCAGCCCCGTGAAATTCCCCACGCCGCAGCCAACCTCCACCACGCGCCGCCCGATTTCCCGCGAGACCAGCACGCTCTGCCACGCGAAGTAGTTCCGCGCTCGCGACATGCATTCCAGGTCCTCGATCTTCCACTGCTCTGAGGCTTCAGAAGACCATCCTGCGGCTTTGGGAGAATGAATGCGTTCCATGCCCGCGTTCGCAATCGAGCTTGCACTGGCCGCGCTGCTCCTCCTGTTCGCGGCCTCCTGGCCCCGGCTCCGGCCCATTGCCGCCTGGTTCGCGCCAAAAACCCTCGGCTGCATGCTCCTGTTAGCTATTCTCCCTTGTGCGCTTCGCCTCGCGCTGGTTCCGTGG
>Ga0335078_10006039_pt1 | contig 17943 bp, 16 predicted proteins | sample Lox_Sample_32_FD_206711 | JGI IMG/M metagenome (GOLD analysis project Ga0335078, IMG submission 206711) | Soil microbial communities from Loxahatchee National Wildlife Refuge, Florida, United States - Lox_Sample_3.2 | ecosystem: Environmental > Terrestrial > Soil > Wetlands | place: USA... | reverse complement strand
CCGAGCCGGGCGCGCATCTCCCGCACGACGACCAGCGCCACGGTGATCAGAACCATGAGGAACAGCATCCGGTAGCCGAAACTGCGACCCCGCGCTGGCGTAGGTGATGATCCCGCCCGCGTCGTTGCCGGCATTCGCGGAGATCAGCCCGGACCAAGGACGGCGAGGATGTGTGCCTGACGCCGGGGAGCCTGCCCGGATGAGCGGGGCCGCGGACTCCGCTGCGGCCAGCCGCGCCCTTTCCGGCGGCCCGGCCGCCGGCTCGGCGGGTTCAGCGTCGCCGCCTGCCGCCGGGAAGAGGTCGCGGGCGTACCGGGCCGGCGCGGTGCTGCTGGGCGTGGTAGTCATCGTTGCCGTCTTCGCGGGTGTCATCCCGCGGTTCGCGACCTACCACGGCGCGTGGGCTGCTCTGGTGAAGATGAGCCCGGCCTGGGCGGTGGCCATCACCGTCGCTGCCGCCATCAACCTGATCGTCCCCGTCTGGCCCTTCCAGGCGGTCCTGCCGCATCTGCGCTTCCGGCGCGGGTTCATGCAGATCCAGACGTCGACGGCGGTCGCGACCACGGTACCGGCGGGCGGGGCGCTGGCCCTCGGGCTCACCTACCGGATGTTCGGCAGCTTCGGGTTCCCGGCCGTGGCCGTCAGCACCGCGGTGGTGACGACTGGCGTGTGGAACCTGGGGTTCAAGTTCGGGCTGCCGATCGTGGCCGTGGTCCTGCTGGCGGTCACCGGGCAGTCCAGCGGTGCCCTGGCCGCCGACCTGGTGTGGCGGGCTACCACCTACTTCCCGCCGATCGTCATCGGCATCGTGACCTACCTGCTCTGGAAACGCGGCCTGGCCAAGGGCACCTACAAGGATCCCGGCGTCAGGCCGCCGGCGGCCCCCGCTGACGGATGAACCGGCTAGCGTGCGTTGTCCGCCGGCCGCCGACTTCCCCGATGATCAACCCCGGCCGGGAGCGTTCGCCAGCCACGGATAGCCGCCATCGATCGCGGGGTAGGGCACGGTTCTCTGGCCCAGAATGACGATAGGCGGGAGGATCGGCGTACAGCGAAAGGACCAAGAAATGGGAATCTTCGGCAGCCGCGGCCAGTCCGCCGGCGGACGCGCCGCAGTGGTGAAAGGGCACAGGCCGCCGCAGGCCCACGCAGCTGCGCGGATACCGTTGGACGATCACCAGCTTGGCCCCGGTTTTGATCCTTTCCTACGTTCAGGGTTCATCCTCCGGGCTCGCCTTCGGAGCCGGCCCGGCATCCGGCTCGGGCGCGGATGACGGGTCCAGGCCCGTGTTCTGGCACCGAGGCAGATGATATCTCCCCGGTTTTTGCGGCACTTGAACACGCCGCGGGGAGATTTCACCACTCTGGGAAAGGATCCCCTCCATGGGAGTTCAAGTCCTCGGACACATAATTTCCCCGTATCCGCCTGATTTCGGGCATGGCGGATCGTCACCCCGCCGCGCAGCCTGCCGCCAGAGCGCCGGGTCTGTCAACTTGACATTACAGTCCCGGGGCCCATCGTGGCCTCCGACGGGCTTGCCTCCGTCCGGAATAGACTCCGGTCAGCGGTGGGTATTGGTTCGAGTCGTCACGAAAGGCGTGGAAGGGGATCGCCGTGACACGTACCGGGCAGATCCTGTTCATCCAGGGCGGCGGCGCGGGCGCGCACGACGAGTGGGACGACAAGCTGGTCGAGAGCCTGAGGCGAGAGCTCGGGGGTGAGTACGAGGTCCGCTACCCGCGTATGCCTGATGAGGGCGACCCGTGTTATGCCCGGTGGAGCACGGCGATTCGGCGGGAGATGGCGGCCCTGGACGACGGCGCGGTCGTGGTCGGCCATTCGGTAGGTGCGGCAATCCTCCTCAATGCGCTCGCCGGGCGGCCGCCGGAGAAAGAGCTCGGGGCGATCGTGCTGATCGCCGCTCCGTTCGTCGGCGAGGGCGGCTGGCTTGGCGACGAGTTCGAGCTGACGAGCGACCTCGGCGCGAAGCTGCCGCCAGGTGCGCAGGTGGATGTGTTCCACGGACTCCGGGACGAGACGGCCCCGCCTTCGCATGCCGGCCTGTATGCCGCGGCCATCCCGCAGGCGCAGGTGCACCAGCTGCCCGGGCGGGATCATCAGCTGAACAACGACCTGAGCGAAGTGGCTGAGGCAATTCGTATCAGCAGGCCAAGGCCCGTCACCCCTGCGTAGGGCCGACACCACTTTCACGCCGCACAGTCGTGCGTGCGCGCACGGCGCGGCATGTGCGGACGACCGCGACCCGTGGTGCAGTGGCGGCTAACTTCGAGGACGGGTGGCGCGCTAGCTGAACAGTTCGCTCGGTAGTTCGCGGTGGCGCGTAGTGCCCTCGTATCTGGACATGTCCTCGTCCGTGCCGACGAGCCGGAAGGCTTGCCCGCCGGGGGCTTGGAAATAGAGGTGCGGATCGTCGATCTCGATCACCTTGACGCCGAAGTCGACGATCTGCTGTTGCACCTCCTCGAGATTGTCGGTGCGCAGTTCCAGGTATGTTGCCTTGAGGAAATCCTCCTTCCCGAGTGTGACGGCCTCGTCTGCGTAGACAACTGCGAGATAGAAGTCCCCGCCGAGGACGAAGTCATCCTTGTCGTGAGCTGATCGCGTCAACGCGCAGCCGAGCACGTCGCGATAGAACCGGCGAACCGCGTCCTGCTCTGTCGCCGATACGACGACCGCCGCGTGGTTGCCCAACGTCACCTGTGTCACGGCCACTCCTTCACAACATCCCAAGCGCCGGGCCTGGCGCCCGGCCTTCCCAGTCTGCACATCAGCGTCTCGGCGGAGAGCCGGCCGCGGTCACGGCGTCAGTGATCCCGCCGCCGTGACCGTACGGCTGTGCTGCTCGTCTTGTCAGCCCGCGTCGAGCCGCGCGTCGGGCTGCAGGTCGGCCAGTTCGCCGACCTCGACGCCACCGTCGCGGTCGAGGTGCGGGCAGCCCTTGGCGATCGCCAGCGCCGCCTGCAGGTCGGGCGCGCTGACCATCGAGTAGCCGCCGAGCTCGGTGGTATCGCTGTCACAGTTGCCGAGGCTGCTCCGGTTGCTGACCGGCTGGCCGATGTTGAGGAGAGCATCACCCATGCCTTCGAACCAGTCAAACCACTGCGCGCGGGTCTCCGGGCTGGGAGCGTAGCCCTTGGGATTGCGGTAGGAGAACACATACGTCGCCATTGCGGCTCCTTCTACACTTGGGCTCGCCGAATCTCGACGAACCGCCGACGCCCAGATAGACACCCGAACCGCGGGAAACCGGGCGGTCATACAGCGCCCAGTTCAGACCCGTCGCGGTGTCAGTACCGGTGAACCCTTCGCGGCGGGACGACATCGGAGAAACGTGCGATGGTGAGGACGTGAGCGCGGAGCTGCTGCGGCTGGCGCGGTCGGGCCAGGATGAGGCCTTTGCCGACCTCGTGGCGCCGCACCGCCGCGAGCTACATGTGCACTGCTACCGCATCCTCGGGTCGGTGGCCGACGCCGACGATGCCTTGCAGGAGACGTTGCTGTCGGCCTGGCAGTCGCTGCAGGGGTTTGAAGAGCGGTCCTCGCTCCGGACCTGGCTTTACCGCATCGCCACCAGCCGCTGCCTGAACATGCTGCGCGCCGGACGCCGACGCGGTGAAGGGGCGCCTGCTGTACTGCCACCGGATGCGCAGCCGCCGAGGCCGACGCGTCTTAACGAGGTGACATGGCTCGACCCTTATCCCGACTTGCTGCTCGACGAGCTCATCGACCCGGCGCCAGGGCCGGAGGCCCAGCTCGTGGCCAAGGAGTCGATCTCGCTCGCGTTCGTAACCGCGCTGCAGCTGCTGCCACCTCGGCAACGAGCCGTGCTCATTCTGCGCGACGTCCTGGACTTCCCCGCCCGCGAGGTCGCAGCGATGTTCGACGCGACCCAGGAGTCGGTGACCAGCGCGCTCAAGCGCGCACGGGCGACGATGTCGCGCGCGATGGCCACAGCGTCCACGACGCCACCGGCCGTCGACTCGGCCGCGGAGCAAGAGTTGCTCAACCAACTCGTTGCCGCGTTCGAAACCGCCGACGTACAACGGCTTGTCTCCCTCATGACCGATGACGCGTGGCTGCGCATGCCGCCAGTGCCGCTGGAATACCAAGGACCTGAGCTAATCGGTGAGTTCTTCGCCACCGTCGCGTTCCGCGATGGTCGTCGCTACCGGCTCGTGCCGTCGAGAGCGAACGGCCAGCCGGCGTTCGGGATCTACCTGCGCGACCTACACGGCGAGTTCTGGCGCGCCTTCGGATTGCTCGTCATCACTACCCGTGGTGATCGGGTATCCGCGATCACGCGTTTTGATAACGCGGTGATAGGCCCGTTCGGGTTCCCGCGGACGCTGGCCGACTAGCAAGGCGCATCGAACGTTTCGTTTGTGAAGTGCTCGCCCCACGCTGGGAAAAGTCACAGTCATCGCCTGCGTAGTAGTGCCCATTTCGGGGCAGGCATCCGCTCATCAGATGAGCATATCCAAACCAGTGGGCCCGAACATCGCGACCGTCACTCCCCTCGGCCCGCCGAGGGCCCAGACAGCGCAGGAGCAGCACGCCGGGTTGCTCGAGTTGGACGCGCAGCCATCCGCAGCCAGCATCCGTCTTCCCGAGGGCGCGGCACCGAAGGTCTCTGCCCGGTGCAGGTGCGGCGAGCTCACATCCGGACACCGGCCCGCACCAAGCTCGCCCGGGTACCCCGGGAACCGGGCATAACACCTAAAACGCCGGGAGATCAGCCCGCTTAACGCGGGAAACAGGCCAACGCAGAGCACCGTAACCGCAGGTCACAGAGTTCTGTCGTTAGCCCCCGGCGGGGCAGGACCTGGGCCTGCCCGCTCTTCCTGGTCTCAGGGGCCGCAGTGGTCTCGGGTTTGACGAGGCCGGGTTCAGGTCGTCCTTGACGGTTTCTAGGGTTTGGCTGAGACAGCCTCGTCCAGTCCTGGTAGATGCTCGGACTGCAGCCCCAACTTGACTGACTCTGTCAACTTTGTCAATTTGGAGTACAACGAACCGAGGGGGTCGATCAGGGTGTCGACAGTACCGCCTCTGGGGAGCCTGGAGCCCGCCGCGGAAGTTCCGGATGAGCGTCTCGTTGGTAACGCGCTGCTTTCGAACACAACTGCTTGCGAGGCGAGCCGTCTACATCAACCTATGAGCGAGCGTGCTCGTCAGATCTTCAACGACCATGCACTTCGTGTATGTGATCTAATGTCATTGATCGACGCTGTCGTTTTGCATGAGAAGATCTTTTATCTGCCTGCGACGCTTCCGCGTGACATTGCCGAACTAGAGCTACGCAACCGCCTTGTAGACAGCGGCGCCTTGGCAGCACTTCCAGGAGAGGATGGCCATAACGCCATCGGTAAAACGCTTCTGGCTTCTCTCAGCACCGTCGAGGGCTACCACCGGACCGTGGGCAATGCTACTCCTCTATCCTTCGAGAATTTCACGTCGACACTCATGGATGAGTTGCAGCTCACCACAGAGAAGGATCAAGCCGACAGTCGACCGTCTCAGCTCGACTACGGGTACGACTTTGGGGGCTTCATGGCAAGAGCAGCGCCACAGTCATTTGACGAGGCTGCTCACAATCTGATCGGCTGGATGGATTACCGCTTTAGTGGTGCGTATGACGCCAGTATGGCCTCATTGCGGACCATGTATTATGTCTTCGCTTCTGAGCACTACCGCTTGCCCTATCTCGCCTCGGCGAGCGTCCAAGGGGTGCAACGGAGATTCCCGAATTACTTCCAGCCTTCTGTAAAAGAGAAGCTTTACGAGCAACTGGCGTCGGCGTTGCGAGCCGCAGTAGAGACCGTGGCGCACGAATTCGACGGCTTCATCGTCTTCGTCCCTCCATTTTCGGCAATTGTCTTCCACCGAGCGTCAACGCCTACGTCGATCCCGTCAGAAACGCTTGCGCTGCGCGAGGAGTATAAAGAACTTCGTAGTAAACTGCGCGGACTCGAATTTGATCGCCTCGAAGCTAGGTCGCTCAACGACCGGTTGAAGGTTTTGCGCCAGATCGAACGCCTCGGCAAGGAGGTAGTCCGTCCCTTCGACCAGCCGTCGCAGATGAAGCTTGAGCCTGCCCTGCGATACATACCCGACGCTGTGGGGATTGCTGCTAATCCTACGAACCCCAGTGGATGGGCACAATTGCTACTCCACATGCCGATCGATGCGCTCGTCAACTGGTACCGGCGACGTCCGGTCACAAAGCTCGTGAGTACGGCAAGGGAGGTCAGCGCGTTGCCAGATTATGACCGCCTACTGACCAAGCACTTTGGGGCGGGAACAGCAGCACGTGTCCAAGAGATTCAGAACAAGAATCAAGAACATGAATAAGTGCGGCCGGATCCGACCGACGGCCCTGCACGGTCAGTCCGAGTCCGCGCGATGCTTGGCATGCGTTGCCGTACCGCTTTCAGAAGGAGGTCGGACACCCGCCTACCACTACCTGCCTAATGCTATGTTCCGCGCAACGGGGCCGGGCTGTCGTCAGCTGTAGTGGCGTAGCAGCGGCCATAGCTGGGCCCAGGGGGATTTGGGCCTGGTGCACAGGTAGATGTGGCCGCCCCATTCCTGGTTGCGGATCCCGGCCGGGTTGGACAGCGTGGCCACCGGCTGCACGCTGGCGAAGAACCGCGACAGGTAGTCCCTGTAGCGGGGGGCGTTTCCGGCCGCGACCGCGACCACCGTGGTGGCGTTCGGGTTTCCCGGGCCCCACCACCAGTCGGTATTGTGCCCGCTGACGGCCGTGGGCAGGCCGTCCGCCCGGCCCAGTTCGTTGATCGCGCCGGCCTCGCCATAGTTGAAGGTGTAGATCACGGCGTGTGCCCGCTGGGCGGGGGGCAGGGACAGCCAGGCCTTCTGCACGGTCTGGACCAGCTGGGGCCAGCCGATGGACTCGCCGCTGTCCGGGTTCGCCCCCCAGCTGGCGTCCGCGGCCGGCAGGACGGGCAGCACGTGCGGCAGCAGCGCCACGGTGGTCAGCGCGGTGGCCAGCATCAGGTTGCGGACCCGGCCGCGCCGGGCCGCCAGCCACCCGTCGACGGCCACGAAACCGGCCGCGAGCAGGTAGGGGTAGGCGCCGGCCAGGTAGTAGACCTTCGCGCCGGTGGTAAGGGCGAACAGGACGAACAGCAGCCCGTAGGCCCACGTCAGCGCCCGCCACAGCGGCCGCCCCGACCGCCACAGGAACCGCAGCCCGGCCGGCCAGACCCACACCAGCACGGGCGTGACCTGGCCGAGCTGGCCGATCACCCAGGTCACGATGTTGCCCAGGCCGCCGTTGGCCCGGTTGAGCTCCTGGGTCATCGCGATCGTCGCCCACTGGTGCTGCGCCTGCCACACAAGGTCGGGCACGGTGAAGGCCGCGGCGATGGCCGCGCCGGCGGCGAACCACCGGTTGGCCATCATCTTCCAGCCGCCGCTGAGCAGGACGCCGGCCACCAGGGCCACGGCGAACAGGCCCGCGCTGTGCTTGTTGGCCAGCCCCAGGCCGAGAATCGCCCCGGCGGCCAGCCACCAGCGGGCCTCGCCGGTCCGGCCGATCCGGACCACCACCAGGGCCAGCGCGGCCCAGGCCAGTATGTCGTACGGGGTCGTGTCGGCCAGGTGGGCGGAGCCCAGCAGGGTCGGCATGGTGGCGGTCCCGACCGCGGCCAGCAGCTGCGCGCGGCGGCCCCCGCCCAGCTCGCGCGCGGTCAGGCCGCTGATCACCACCGTGGCCCCGGCGGCCAGCGCGGGCCACAGCCGCAGCCCGGCCAGCGACACGCCGAACAGCTTCAGCGACACCACGCCAGCAGCGGCGTCAGCACCGGCTGATCGACGTAACTGGCCTGCAGGTGCCGGGCGGCATCCAGGAAGTACAACTCGTCGCGGTGGAACCCGTACCACGGCGACAGCGCCATGAGCACAGCGAACACCACGCCGCCGGCCAGGATCACCCGCCGGTCGAACGGCTGCGGGCCGGCCGCGGGCGCGGCGCCCGTGCCTGGCCCGCTGACCGGAGCAGGCGGCTGGGGCAACCGCGGGATAGACGATCGTGCCATCACCGTCCCCCTCCAGGCCAGGGGAGTCCTGTTTCCCTCCCTACGGCCATCGCGCGCTCCGCGCCAAGGGCGAAGGTCCTGCCGCACCAGGCTGGAAGCCACTGCCCGGGCCCGGTCCGGGCTGCGCATCCTGCCGGTAATAAGGAGCCTGGATGATGAGACAGCCGGTGGCCTTGACCCGAGCACAGTACGAGCGATTCCGGTCGCTCATTCACGAGTTCGCCAAGTTCGCGGTGATCGGCGTGGCCGGCGTGTTCATCACCAACGCCGTCTACGACCTGCTGTATCTCCACCTCGGCCTGGGGCCGGTCACCTCCACCACGATCGCCACCATCGTCGCGACGATCGCCAGTTACCTGGGCAACCGCTACTGGTCCTTCCGGGACAGGCAGCGCACCGGCGTCCCGCGGGAGATCGTCATCTTCGCCGTGCTGAACGGGATCGGCCTGCTGATCCAGGACGCTGCGGTGGCGTTCAACTACTACCTGCTGGGCCTCGGGCACAACAAGGCGGCGGGCTTCATCGCGCTGAATGCCGGCATCGTGCTCGCCACCTTGTTCCGGTTCTGGTCCTACCGGCAGTTCGTCTGGGTCGCACCGCCGGGCGGCGGAGCCGGTCACGCGGAGGGCCGCCCATGCCCAGCGGACCGCCCGCCGCAGCCAGCACTCACCCCAGATCGCGAACGCTCACGCTGACACTCTGGACGCCGGGCCGGCCTACGTGCCCGATGTGCCCAGCGGGCCGCAAAGCGCCACGCCGATGCGGTGGTGGTTCCACGTCAACGCCGTCACCTCCCTCTCCAGATCTCACAGAGGCAAGGATGATCCGGCCGTTCCCGACGGCCCATGATGATCCGAAGGCAGGCCAGCCCGGACCGCACTGCGGAGGTGGTGCGGGCCCTGGAGCAGGTCACACAGCCAGTTACACAACCTAGTGAGGCAGGAGCAAGTGCCGTCATCGGCAGGACCGCATACCCCCGAGCCGAATCTCCGCCTGCCCAGCGGCGCGCAGATCAGCCATATCTGCGCGCCTGAGCGGATGAGCGCTGGGGCGGCGGTGGCCGATCAGATCGGCAGTGTGTGCGGCGCTCTGGACGAAGCCGATTACCCGGCGTGGGTGACTGAATGACCGCGAAGCTGTAGTTAGCCGAGGCAGGGGGCCACCTTGCGGTCGGTGCTGGCTGAGGGCGTGGCGGGACGTTTGCCTCTATGAGGCGAACGTCGAACGGCTCAGGCTGGTGGTGAGCAGGACCCGCTCGGTGGGGCGAGAGCGCGGCTCAGCGCCTTACGTCGGCGACGCGTGCACCTGGCCGGTGGCGGCATGGAAAGAACTGGAGGTGCGATGCATTACATCGGATCCCTGGTGCTCGTTTTGTGGCTCATCATCGGTGCTGTCGCCGCAGGCCAGCGCCACGACTACAGTCGCCCGCCCGCGAACTGCAACCAGGCAGCCACGATCGCCGTGACGATCCTCGCTGGCCCGCTGAACTACCTGGGCGTCAACCCGAAGATCTCCTGCCGCCACCTGCCGCAGCCCAGCAGGTAAGCCATCGTCGCGGTGGCGCGCAGCCCGCTGATCGGGCGGGGTGGAAGAGGTGACCAACGCCCGCCGGTTTTGGACCGTACGACCGTGGTGGCTGCCGGGCGTGTGGTGATCATCAAAGTTGATATCCGGTGTCATGTCCGCGGCGTATGGCCGAGCCTGGAACCTCCGCCGGGCTCGCCGTCCCCTGGGCGACGACGGCCAGCAGCTAACCGGGAGGAATCATGGGCGCGTTCTTCAGGCTCCTTGCCGCCGGGCCGCTGTTCTTCGTGAGCGCGTGGATCTTGATGATCTTCGCGGGCATCGTCGACACCGACGTCGGCATCCGGCCATTCGGGTACGTGACCTCGATGGTGGTGACCATCGCGCTGTGGCTGACCCTGGCCCCCGCCATCGGCGCGGTCGCGCGGGCTCCGGGGAGGCCCCAGCCGCACAAGGGCCAGCAGCCGGCGAGTGACCGGTGGGAGGCCAGATGACCGGCCGCGGCACGACAACCATCCGGCTGGCGGCGGTGCAGGCACGGTCGGCGGCTGGCCAGATCGAGGCCAACTTGAAGCATGCCGAAGGGCTGGTGGAGCAGGCGGCCGGTCAGGGGGCCACGATGGTGGTCCTGCCGGAGCTGTTCAGCTGCGGATACGTGCCGAACCGGGGGGTCTGGGACGCGGCGGAGGCTCGCGGCGGCCGTGCTGACAGGTGGCTGGCCGCGACGGCCCGGCGGGTGGGCATCTACCTGGGCGCGGGTGCCGCCGAGACCGACGGGACTGACTTCTTCAACGTGTTCACCCTGGCCGCCCCGGACGGGCAGATCGCCGGACGCGCTTACAAGGCCAACGCCGAGGCCAGCGTCTTCAGGCGCGGGCGCGCCGCGCACCTGATCGATACCCCGGCCGGGCGGATCGGGATCGGGATCTGCGCCGACAACCAGTTCGCCGTCACGTTGCGGGCCATGCACGAGCAGCAGGCCGACCTGATCCTCATGCCACACGCATGGCCGACCCCCGCCCGGGCCGCCGGGCTGGTCAGCCCGGCCGACGTGGCCGCACAACAGGAGCGGATGACCGAGCTGCCTATCCTGTACGCTCGCGCGCTGGGCGTACCGGTGGTGTTCGTGAACCAGGTCGGCCCGCTGCTGCCCATCGGCGGCATCCTCGGCCACCTGATGGACCCCAGGATCTGGCGGCTGCGAGGCCAGTCACGGATCGTGGACTGCGACGGATCGGTCCTGGGCCAGCTGGCCGAAGACGAAGGCGTGCTCACCGCCGATGTCGTCATGGACCCGGCCCGCAAGCACTACGAGCCCCAACCCAGCTTCGGCGGCCGGCTGCAGTCCGGCTCCTGGACCGGGCGGCACATCATCATCCCGCTCGACATCGCAGCCGGACGCCTGTCCTACACGATCAGCCGCCAGCGGCGGCGCAAGGCACAAGCCGCCACAGAACGGACCAACGACCCAGCAGCCATGACCGTCTGATCCCAGGCATGTTGCCGGGGTAGAGGGTCAGCTCCGTTACGCGATCGATGACGCCCGGCATCCCCGGCCCCGGACCCGGGACACCCGCGACGATCGGTGCAGGTAGATGGCCCGTCAGGGGACCTTGTGACACTCGTTCTGGTGGCGCGGGACGAAGGTCCCCGCCCGGACCGGGCGCGCGGTGATGGCATGGCAGGGGATACCGGCCAGGCAAGTGGGTTTCTCCCAGTTCGGACGAGGTACCCGGCTCGAGGAGGAGGAGAGCAATGGCCACTGAGCTGGTGGAGGACCTGGTGGCCGCACCAGTCGACAGCCTGGAAGTGCGCTGGATGACCCCAGGGCCTCTAGGGACGGCGATGCGTGAATGGTTCGGGCGTTTCCCGGCCGGGACCGAGACACGGGAGGACGCCTATCTGCTCCAGCCGCGTCTTCAGGGGCTATCGGTCAAGCTACGGGACGGCAGCACCCTGGACGTGAAGGCCTACCTGGGCAGCCCCGGCATTCTCAGCCTTCCCGGCCACGGCCGCCTGGAATCCTGGCGCAAATGGTCCTTCCCTTACCACCCCTCCTGGGATGACGACGCTACGCTCCCGGGCTGGATCACCGTCCGCAAGAGGCGCCAGGCGTACTGGTTCCCGCTGGCCACCAGCCACGGTCTTGCACCGGTTCCGTGGCCAGCCCCCCGGGCGGGCTGCATGGTCGAGCTCACCGAGGTCCATGTCCACGATCAGCCCTGGTGGTCGGTTGGATTCGAAGCAACCGGCTCCGCCGGCCCGCTCCGGCTCGCACTCCAGCACGCCGCCGATCTGGTGTTCGCCCAGCCGCTGCCGGCCGGGATCGCACTCAGCCTGGATAACTCCCGCTCCTACGCGCGATGGCTGAATGCGCGGCCCAGCCCAGACACCGCAGACACAGCGCACCCGGAATAAGACCCACCGGACGTGCCCAACGCGATCACCAGCAGCGCCTGCACCTGGAAGAAGGGTGGCTGAACTTCTGACGTGGAAAGGCACCTACCAGATGCCGCTGGACAGCAGCCGCGGGGAGCTGCGCTGACCCAGGCATGCGTAGGCGTGCTCAGCTGGCTCGGCCGGGCACCGGAGGAGTTCCTCACCGGTCCGGTCGCCGACGTGGGCGACGTCCAGTTGCCGGAGCCAGGACCTGGCAGCCGGCTCCGGTGGGACCTGAACCAGCTCCACACGGCGCTCAACGAGCAGCGCCAGGAGCGCGGTCTTACCTGGCCGGAGCTGGCGCAGGAACTCGGCTGCACGCCGAGCCGGCTGACCAATCTGCGGACCGCTCGCCTGGCGGACATGGGCCTGACGATGCGGGTCACCCCAGTGGCTCGCAAAGCCTGCCGCCGAATTCATCCACGCCGCTCACCGGTGACCGTAGCTCACCGACTAGGCCCGTTGCGACGGAACCGGGCCCCCACATCCGTTCAGTGTTCACACCCGAACCGCCGCCTGCCAGCGCGGCGTGCCGCGCTGGCTTGGCTAGGTCGCCGGACAAGAAGGCCGCGTTGGCCAGCAAGATCTGGGCCCGCGCTGCCAGCGCCGGATCGGCCTGGCCGGACAGGGCCTGGCTGGCTTCGATTTCAGCGACGACCCGGCGGCGAACTGGCGGACGGTCTCCAGCAGCGCATAACGGATCGTCTCGCCGGGCCGGACCTGCACCAGCGACTTGCCGGCCAGGCCGGCCAGCAGCCCGGCGACCGCCTCCGCCGCCAGCGGCTCGCCACCTGCCACCCATTCGGCCACCTCCAGGCCGACCCCCCCGCGCAGCACCGACAGCCGGGCCAGCAGATGCCGCTCGTCCTCACCCAGCAGGTCATAACTCCAGGCAACCAGCGCCTCCAGCGACCGGTGCCGTCCCGGCCGGGCCGCGCCGCCGGACAGCAGCCCCGGGTGGCCCTCCAGCCGCGCCGCGAGCTGCGCGGGCCCGAGTGCCCGGGCGCGGGCCGCGGCCAGCTCGATGGCCAGCGGCATGCCATCGAGGCGCACACCTCGGCGATCGCCGCCGCGTTGCCGCCGGTCAGCTCGAACGCCGGGCTCGACGCGCGGGCCCGGATGACGAACAGCCGGCCGGCCTCGGACGCGGCGACCGCACCGGCCGAACCGTCTTCCGGCAGTTCCAGCGGCGGCACCGGGAAAACCAGCTCGCCCGGCACGTCCAGGCGTTCCCGGCTGGTGGCCAAGATGCGGACCTGGCGGCACTGCCCGGCCAGCATGCCACGGCCCGTGCTGCCGATTCCAGGACGTGCTCGCAGTTGTCCAGCACGATCAGCAGCTCGCGATCCGCCAGCGCCCGCACGATGCCCGCCATCGGATCGGTCGCCTCTCGCTCGGAAACCTCCAGCGTCTCGGCGATGGTCGCGGGAACGAGCGCGGGATCGGTGAGGGCGGCCAGCTCGACCAGCCGCGCGCCGTCCTGGAAGCTGCTGGCGGCCAGCGTCGCCGTCCTCAGGGCCAGCCGAGTCTTGCCGCACCCACCCGGGCCGGTCAATGTCACCACCCGGGAGGCGCGCAGGCCCTCCAGGACCGCGGCGATCTGCGACCCGCGTCCCACCAGGGAACTCACCTCGGCGGGCAACCCCGGCTGCCGCTGCGAGAGCCGTGCCATCCGCGCCCCCTTTCAAAGCCCGCTGGCAGGCATCACAGGTCCTATGACCCGGCCAGCCGTCTCGTATGACCCGGCCAGGAGAGATATACGTCCCTCGGCAGATGCTGCCCGGCCGGCCATTACTTCTGCGGGACCATCGAATCCCTTACCTGGGACCGCAGCGGCAAGCACGACCCGGTCAGCGGCGCAGTGACCTCCCGGGCCGGGCGCGACAGCGTCCAGGGCAGCCATGATGGCCGTCACGGTGACGGCGGGTCCGCCCTCCGGGATTAGGCATGCCCAGGAACTCCGCGGTCAAGACGAACCGGAAATCCGCCGCGACCCTGCAAGCTGATGCTTCAGCGCATAACATCCACTCCGGCTTCATCCGGGCCACAGACGATAGCGAACGGTCACTCGCGCATAACGGCACCAAGCGGCAGCCCGGGTCCCCGACGGGTAGCCTCGACGGACCAAGGTCCCGGACCAGGGCGCCGAACGCCCCTGACCAGCGGGCAGACGCGGCGTCAGGCTGAGCCTTAGAGTTCGAGAACCGCATCGGGCTGGACCTGGGAGACCTTGTGGTGAAGACGATCGATGACCTGACGGTCGCGGGCCAGCGCGTCCTGGTGCGCGCCGACCTCAACGTGCCGCTCGACGGTGCCCGCGTCGCCGACGACGGCCGGATAAAGGCTGCGCTGCCGACCCTGACCACGCTGATGAATCGCGACGCCGAGGTGATCGTCTGCTCACATCTGGGCCGCCCGAAGGGGAAGCCGGACCCCAAGTACTCGCTGGCGCCGGTCGCAGCCCGCCTTGGCCAGCTGCTCCGCCGCCCGGTCAGCTTCGCCACCGACACCGTCGGCCGTTCGGCTCATGCCGTGGTCTCGGACCTGCGCCCCGGTCGCCTGGTCATGCTGGAGAACGTGCGCTTCAACGAGGGGGAGACCAGCAAGGACGACGCGCGGCGTGGCGCGTTCGCCGAAGAGCTGGCCGCCCTGGCCGACCTGTATGTCTCGGACGGGTTCGGCGCGGTGCACAGGAAGCACGCCAGCGTCTACGACGTCGCCTTGCGCCTGCCGCACGCCGCAGGCTACCTGGTTGACGCGGAGGTGGCCGCGCTCACCCACCTGACCGCCAGCATCCGGCGGCCGTACGTGGTGGTCCTCGGCGGCGCGAAGGTCGAGGACAAGTTCGAGGCGATCGGCGGCCTGATCAGCGCAGCGGACCGGATCGTCGTCGGCGGGGCGATGGCCTTCCCCTTCCTGGCCGCCCAGGGCCGCAAGGTCGGGACGTCCCTGCTGGAACCTAGCCAGGTCGAGCTCGCTGCGGGCTACCTGGACCAAGCCGCCCGGGCCGGCAAGCAGATCGTGCTGCCGTCTGACGTGATCGTGGCTACCGAACGCTCGGCCAGCGCGCCGCACGAGGTCGTGGCCGCCGATGCTATACCGGAGGACCGGATGGGCCTGGACATCGGCCCCGAGTCGGCCCGCTCGTTCGCCGCCAGCATTCACGGGGCCAGCACGGTCTTCTGGGCCGGCCCGATGGGCGTGTTCGAGCTGCCCGCGTACGCCGAAGGCACTCGCGCCGTCGCCTCGGCCCTGACCGGGAGCGAGGCGTACACCGTGATCGGCGGCGGCGACACCGGCGCGGCCATCCGGGCGCTCGGCTTCCCCGACCGCGTGTTCGGCTATGTCTCGACCGGCGGCGGCGCCAGCTTGGAGTTCATCCAGGGCAAGACCCTGCCCGGCCTGGCCGTGCTGGAAGATGAATGAACGGACCGTAACCCCATGGAATCCGTGCTGGCTGACTCGTGCGTTCGCCCGGCTGGGCGCGCCACTGTTTTCGCTATCCAGGGAACGGGATCACGTCGCAGAGGGCAAGATCCAGGCGCTGGCAGCACGACAGGCACCACGGCCGACGCACCACTTCGCCGTTGCGGCGGCTGACCCAGAACCCAGCCGGGTTCTCCTTGCAGTGGATACAGAGGTGCGTGGCGCGAACTTCACTGCGAGTCTCAGGCGCGGCTAGCTGGGCTTGCGCCTGCGCCGATAGCCCGTCCACCGGCATTCGGAAGTGGTGACCAGCAGCGCATATCAGCGCAACATGACGGATAGGACCGTCCGTGCTCGAGAGCGAAAACGCTCCGTAGCCTCGGCGGGGGCACTGCAATCAGGGCATGGGACGAGTGTGAGCAAGGATCTGCCCTCCAAGGCGGGCAGCGGGGGCGTGGCAGTTGTCAGCGGACCGCCCGGGATCGGCAAGACCGAACTCCTCGCGGCCGTGCACCAGCTCGCGGGGGACCGGGGGTTCCGGTCACTGCGAGCCCGGGGCCGCGACCTTGAGGCAGACATGGCGTTCTCGGTCGTCCGCCAGCTGCTGGAGCAGCCGGTCCTGCTGGCATCCGCTGGCGAGCGGCGCCGGCTCCTGGCCGGACCGGCTCGGGCCGGAGCGAGCGCGCTCGGCCTGGAGCCTGGCAATTCGCCCGTCTCTGACTTCGCCGCAGTACACGGTTTGTACTGGCTCTGCGTGAACCTGGCCGAGCGCACGCCGCTGCTGCTGACGGTAGACGATCTGCAATGGGTGGACCGACCGTCGCTGTCCTGGCTGGCCTATCTCGGGCCGCGCTGTGAAGAGTCCCCGATGCTGGTCGTCCTGAGCGTGCGCGAGGGTGATCCGCGGGGGCGGGCCAACCTTGTCGCGTCGGCGGCGGACGACTCCTCGGTCCACCGCGTGGGATTGTCAGCACTGAGCGCCGCGAGCGTTGCCGCGCTGGTCCGCGCCGAACTTGGCTCGGCGGCGAGCGCGGAATTCTGCTCGGGATGCTGGGAACTGGCAGGTGGCAATCTGCTGTTCGTCAGGGAACTGCTGGCTGCAGCGCACAACGAGGGATTGTCCGGGGCAGAGGACAGCGTCACGGAGTTGCGGGCCCTCGCCTCGTCCGCGGTCGGAGCCTCCGTTCTCGGCCGCCTGGTCAGGCTGGGTCCTGACGCGGTTGCGCTGGCCCAGGCGCTGGCGGTGCTCGGATCGCAGACCGAGGTCGGGATTGCCGCTGACCTGGCAGGCATGGAGTCAGCTGCGGCAGAGTTGACCGCCGACCGGCTCGCGGCGGCCCAGATCCTCGCGGCGGCCCGGCCACTCGACTTCTTCCACCCGCTGATCGCCGAATCCGTCTACGCGGACCTTGCGCTGGGCGCACGCCGCCTGGCGCACCGGCGGGCCGCGGCGATTCTTGACCATGCCGGTGCGGCCGACCGGGTCGCCGCGCACCTGCTGGCCACGGGACCGGCGGGCGACGCATGGGTGGTGGAGCGGCTGAGCGCGGCGGCAGATACCGCCTGGGAGCGCGGCGCGGCTGAAGTCGCGGCCAGTTACCTCCGGCGCGCCCTCGCCGAGCCCGCCAGCCCGGCGCAGCGTCCTGCGCTCCTCCGGCGTCTGGGTGTCGCGGAGTGGGCAGCAGGCGAACCGGCGGCAATCCGCCACATCGAGGAAGCGCTGAACGAGGCGCGTGACGGTCCGGAGATAGCCGCAGCCGCTGGCCCCCTGGCCAACGCGCTCATCATCTCCGACCAGGCGGGCACCGCGGTCACGCTGCTGGAGCGAACCGCTGCCCGGATCCGGTTCACGGACCCGCGGCTGGCCCTGCGTCTGGATGGCGCGGCAGCGCTGGCCGGCCTGATGGACGACCGTACTGCGCCCGCCGCGCTGCGAGCAGTTGACCAGCTGGAGGTCAGCCTCGGCGAGTCCGCCGATCCGCCGGCCCGTGTGCTTGTCGCCATAGCGCACGCGGCCATGAGGCGGGGCACGTCACCGGATGAAGCCCTGCAGCTCATCGAACGGGTGCTGGCCCGCGAGCCGTCACCGCGGCCCAACGCGTCTGCCTCGATCATCGTGACGTTGCTGGGGCTCGAGGCCTTCGGAACGTTGCAGCAACTGTGCAATGACATGCTGAAGACCGCTCGGCGGCGCTCCGGCGTACAGGAACTGATGGGGATCGCAACCTTCCTGGCGTGGGCATCGTATCGCCGCGGTGAGCTCGCCGATGCCGAGGCTCAGGCGCGGCGGGCGATTGAGCACGCCACCGGGATCTGGGCGATCGACGCGCTCGCGCACCTGGTAGAGCCCTTGGTCGAGCGGGATGAACTGGACGAGGCGGCCGCCGAGCTTGGCCGGATGGCACCGCCGCTGACGTCGCATACGGTCGTTGTCTCGGCTTACCTGATGGCGCGCGGTCAGCTGCGCATGGCTCA
>Ga0335078_10006038_pt1 | contig 17943 bp, 14 predicted proteins | sample Lox_Sample_32_FD_206711 | JGI IMG/M metagenome (GOLD analysis project Ga0335078, IMG submission 206711) | Soil microbial communities from Loxahatchee National Wildlife Refuge, Florida, United States - Lox_Sample_3.2 | ecosystem: Environmental > Terrestrial > Soil > Wetlands | place: USA... | reverse complement strand
AAGCCGCGAGAACGGATGATGAATCAATGCCTCTTCGAGGGGCAGCGCGCACGATGACTCCGTGGCAAAGCACCTCGGCCGAATCCTCGCCGGGCCTGACACGCGGCAAGGTCAACGCCATGTCGATGTTGGTCTTCGGCCGCAGAGCTTGCTCAGCTCGAAACAGCACGCCCGATGAGCTGATATTCTCGGTACGGCCTCCATGCCAGAGAACTGTGCCCGTCTCGCGGTACCGGAGTTGTAGTTCGGTCACAAAACGTTGCGCCCGCGGCCTAGGTCGTCGATTCTTCGCTGACATAGACAGCCCCGTCAGGTCTACCGCAGGCGGCACTTGTTCCGTACTCCTTCGCTTGATTGGCTTGCTCGCGGTGGTCGATTTTTCTACGGCCAAAACAAGTCCTCCGGCCCGCCTGACACTCATCTGCAAGTCAGCCGGGAGCGCAGAATTCTCACCGCAAGCGCCGGCAACTCGCTGTCGCTGGCCAGCACCGACCGTACAACCACGCCTCGACCAACCACTTCGGTAACGCCTTCTGTTGTCAGCACGGGCATGCTCATCCGCAATTCCAGAACAGTACCCCGCTGAGCATCTGACTGGGTTCTGAGCAGTACCCCCGAGGTGCTGATGTTCGCCGTCCGGCCGTGCCGCCATATCGGGTCGTCCTCGACTCGATATCGCACCGGTACCTGCAGAGCAAAGCGCCGGGCCCGGCGAGCGTCGGTGGCCCTTTCAACTGAATTGGCGTCTTGAGCGAGCCGACTCCCCACAGCTCGAATCTCCCTTCAGTTTGGAACGTGTTATGACTATCCCTGACAAGCTTACTTGGTCGGAGGAGAGCGTCTATGACCCTAGGGTGCTATTCAACCGGCACCAGGCCGGGCTGTTTGGCGAAGGACGACGAATCAGCGGCGTCAAAATTCTGAGCTTTCAGGAATAGACAGGTGAAGCTAAGACTGCGGGATTGGCTCCAGATATCCGCTGTAGAATATATAAATTAGCCAATTGTCATTAGATCATCGCGTCGATTTCAGTTAACGAATACGATAACGCTGCCAGTTACTAGTCGATTCATGGAACCGTATGGTGCCATTATACTTATAATTAACAGCAGCGTGTGGTACCTACGCCCAGTCAGTCGGCCAGTCTTGATACGACATAATAGCGGTCTTCGACCTCAAATCGACGAGGTACCCTCGGATTTCAGTTGGGCCATTCCGGGTTTCGACCCGTAAGATTTGCCACACTTGCCCAGACCTTGCCCATCAGACGGCAAGTGAAGGTCGGGTCAAATCTCGTCGATCAGGTGATGGCTCACCGCGAAGAGGACGACCTCCATGCGATTGGAAAGGCCAAGCTTATCGAAGATGTTAGTGAGGTGGTGTTTCACGGTCTGCTCGCTAAGACCAAGCTTTTGGGCGATCTCACCGTTCGTGTACCCTGCGCTGAGGGCAGCGATGACTTCCATTTCCCGGGGAGTGAGGCCAAAGTTCGCTCGCTTGGCCATTGAGGGCACGCGCGGCAAAAAGCGACGAACCAATTCCACCAAGTCGGAAACGCTTTCGCGGCCCACCCAGTATTGCCCTTTCATAACCGTGCGGATGCTCTCGAAGATCAATTCAGGGGCAGTCTCCTTCAGAACGATGCCGCGGGTTCCAAGCTGCAGCGCTTCAGCGATTACGTTCTTTTCCATGACAGCGCTCACAATGATGGTGCGCGTCGGGAGACCGGAGTTGGCCACTTCACGAAGGACCTCCAACCCTGAACGTCGAGGGATTGCAAGGTCAAGCAGCATAATTTGGGGAGATAACTCACGAGCCAGGCTAAGCGCCTCCAGACCATCCGAAGCTTCACCCACAACGATGAATCCGCGCTCAGACTCCAGCAATCTCCGCAGGCCATACCGGACGATTGGATGATCATCGACAATCAGGATCCGGACGGATTCGGCAAGCGCATTCTCACTTTCGAGTATCAAACCGCACCTCGAGCCGAGCTCCCCGATTGGGATAGGACTCAATCGCTAGTTCGCCCCCAATCGAATTAACCCTTTCCTGGATAACCCGTGGGCCCTTGCCTGTGTTCTTAAGCTGCTGCTGGGACACGCGCCCGGAGAAATCAAAGCCTCTGCCGTCATCCCACACCACCACTTGGTACTGGTCTTGGGCTGCGGCCAGATGCACCTCAACGTGCTGCGCGCCACTGTGCTTTCGGATATTTGCTAGCCCTTCCCGAACAATTCCGGCAACCTCCTGAGCCACGCGCGGAGGCAGCAGCGCGCTCTGTGCGTCGCAGCATAGACTGACGGCAATGCCCGTTTCGCGCCGGAATTTCTCCACAGTTTCGGCCAAGTGGGACGGAAGCGGGCAGGGCAGTGAGTCCGAGCACAGCTCTTCGGTTAGCTCGCGCAGTTTGCCAACTTCCTGCCGAATTGCTCCTTGGACGCTCGCCAACATCTCCATTGCCTCGAAGGAGATGTTGGGACGCTGGCGGCGCAACAGTTCAAGCTCTATTTCCAGACTGATAAGCGATTGAATTACTCCATCGTGCAAGTCATGGGCGATGCGCCGGCGCTCGATTGCCGTCCGCTTGTCCCAGACGCGAACCTCTGAAGACGGGTGATCCAGTAAGGGTTTGCGGGCAGCACCACTCAGACGCAGCTTACCCCTTGCGAGGAAGGACATTAATCCCGCCAAAACCATCAGCGTCGCGGCCCGATTCAGCGAGGTGCCCCAGCGGAGAGCGTCACCAGCGACATGGAAAACCGGGATTGCCGGTGAGTTCACCAACAGAGCCTCAAATATGAGGATGAGCATAATGGCGCCCGTGGTTGCAAGCGTCCCTCGGGCCTCCCACCGATAGGCAGCAGCCATGAGAACAAACACGAAGAGGAAAAAGAACGGGCTGTTGAAGCCACCCGTAAATAGGCAGATGAGGGTGGCCCAGAGTAAATCCCAGATGTGGATGAGCATCAGTGAAGAGACGGCGAGGCGGCGGTTCCAAAAACCCCGTGTCAGCAGGAGCAAAGCCGCTGGCACTCCCCGCATACGGATCGGATACCGCAGGTTCGGCCCAACGACGGCCACCACGATCAGCAGAGAGTACACAACGTACAGCAGCAAAACCGGGCCTGCCGCCCCGTAACTACGCCTCCAAAAGGTGTTCAGGCAGAGGGCTGTAAGGGATACAAGCGCGACAAAAAGCCTGCTCAAAGCGAGCGTCTGTTCGCGTTGGGACCAATCACCGAGAAAGACCCGAACTAGGCCCACGTCTTTCCCTCCGTTTTTGTGTGGCTGCGGTTTCCTACCCGCCTAATTTCTATCAAAGGGCTGCCATACTGTCAAGTACTGGATAGGTACACAAAATGGTGATCCGCTCGTGCTAGTGAGGTGCTGGCTGTGGCAACGCCAAGTTTAAACATCGCTTTCGGAATTGGAGTGCACGCCGGAGCCCCATTGGAGCACACGCAATTTGCTTGGGGAGTCTCTAACATGGCTCGACCGGCTCATCGGCTAATTGGCTGTCCAAAAAGGAGTTGTCGCCGTATGTAAGCGGGCATGGTGCGCTGGCAAGGAGGACAGCTCGTCTTAACGGCGTGAGCCCCGGGGGAGAGCCGGACCCCCAATGGACGGCTGAGCTTGCTCTGAAGCCTAGTAATATACCAGTTGATAATAAAAATCGGAGTTCACTGGGACTAGGAAACCGTAAACGATCTTGAACCCCAAACCTGGCATTCGGTCTTGTCCGAGACGCGATTGGATTTGGAATCGCAACGTGCGGGTTCATGGCCAGCGATTTAGTGCCAGCTCGGAAAGTAGCGGTGTCCTGTGGAAAGAAATTCTCACTTGAGCGCTTGACACGCTGTTCGCCGCGTTGTTAGTATTAGAACGCTTCCCCAATCACGGAAGTGTGATCAGTGGGATCGGCCGCGAACCGTGGCGGCCGGAGGCTAGTCTGTCCGAGGACGGACGAAGCGGGGACAGCCCCGAGGTTATTGGGTTTGCCGACGTTTAGCCAATTGGTTCGCCGGGGTAGGCAGGCGCCGCGCTACAAGACTTCGAGTCCGGCGCTCGAATCTTGTCCGCAGAAGCGCGGGGTATGCATCCGTGTTTATACGCAGACCCCTAAGAAGCCGAACTCGGCGCTTCGTAAAGTGGCGCGAGTGCGGCTGACCAACAGCATGGAAGTAACAACTTACATTCCCGGCGTTGGCCACAACCTGCAGGAACACTCAATTGTCTTGATCCGCGGAGGCCGGGTGAAAGACCTGCCGGGCGTCCGTTATCACGTGGTTCGCGGCACCCTGGATTCGGCAGGTGTCGGTGACCGCCGGCAAGGCCGGTCGAAATACGGCGCCAAGAGGCCGAAAGCTTCGTAACGATTCCGGTTCCCCATTCCCGCACAGTCGGGCACATTCGGTTTGCGCCGGGCGGCGCTGAGGGTTACGGTCGCGCCCCGGCAAATGAATAAACGGTTGGGTTATGCCTAGAAAAGGAACAGTCGAGCGGCGCGAGGTGAGCGCGGACCCGGTCCACGGGAACCAGATGGTCCAAAAACTGATCAATTGCCTGACCTACGAAGGCAAGCGTTCCGTGGCGCAAGGCATTGTTTACGACTCGTTTGAACTGGTTCGGCAGCGGGCGAATGACGACCCGCTGAAGATTTTCAAGAAAGCGGTGGAGAACATCCGGCCGGCGTTGGAAGTGAAGAGCCGGCGCGTGGGCGGCGCCAATTACCAGGTGCCCGTGGAAGTAAATCGGAATCGACAGGCTTCCCTCAGCCTTCGTTGGCTGATCAGCTACTCGCGGCAGCGCAGCGAAAAATCGATGGTGGAGAAGTTGGCTGCAGAGATGATGGATGCCGCCAACAACAAGGGCGGCGCAATCAAGAAGCGCGACGATACTCACCGGATGGCGGAGGCTAATAAGGCCTTCGCTCACTATCGCTGGTAGGCTCGACACGGGCCGCCTGAACGCCGGGCAGGATGAGGCTTAACCCGAAGCCCCGATCTGCCGGGCACACCCTCGATCCCGAGGGTTCACTGGTCAACTGAACGCGGTTCCAGCCCCCTTCGGGAGGCGGGCGGAGCTTCGAACGTACGTCATCATTATGGCACGCACGATCGCGTTAGACAAAACGCGCAATATCGGCATTATGGCGCACATCGATGCCGGTAAGACCACGACCACGGAGCGCATCCTCTACTACACGGGGATCACTCACAAGATGGGTGAAGTGCACGAGGGCACTGCCGTGATGGATTGGATGGAACAAGAGCAAGAGCGCGGCATCACTATTACCTCGGCCGCGACCACGTGCTTCTGGAACGACATTCGCATCAATATTATCGATACGCCGGGACATGTGGATTTTACGGCTGAGGTTGAACGATCGCTCCGGGTGTTGGACGGAGCGATTGCCATTTTAGGGTCCGTCGAGGGCGTGGAACCCCAAACCGAGACGGTATGGCGCCAGGCGGACAAATACCGCGTGCCCCGCATCGTGTTCGTCAACAAGATGGACCGGATCGGCGCCGACTTCGATCAGTGCGTGACGCAGTTGCGCGACAAGCTGCATGCTACTCCCGCAGTGATTCACTTACCCCTCGGGAGCGAGGAGCGGTTCCAGGGCGTGATTGATGTGCTGAAGCAGAGGGCGGTCATTTATCGAGATGAGACCCTCGGGGCGGATTATGACGTGGTGGACGTTCCGGAGGCTGAAGCGGAACGGGCCAAGCACGCGCGTGAGCAGTTGATCGAGACGCTCGGCGAAGTGGACGACCATATCATGGAGAAGTACGTCCATGGCGAGCCCGTGACCATCGAGGATCTCCAGGCTAGCCTGAGGCGGAATACCATCGCCATGAAGGTGTTCCCGGTTATCTGCGGAGCGGCCTTCAAGAACAAAGGTGTGCAATTGCTGCTCGACGCCGTGGTCGATTACCTGCCTTCGCCGGTAGATATCCCGCCTATCGAGGGCACGGCCCCGGACGACGAAGAGAAGAAGATTGTCCGTCCACCCGACGACGACGCTCCGTTTTCGGCGCTGGTCTTCAAGATCATGACGGACCCGTTCGTGGGTCAGTTGGCGTTTCTGCGGGTGTACTCCGGAACCCTCAAGAACGGCGATTCGGTGTATAACCCGCGACGCGCGCGGCGTGAGCGCGTCGGCCGCCTCGTGAAGATGCATGCCAACAAGCGCGAAGAGATCAGCGAGGTTTTGGCGGGAGATATTGCAGCGGCCGTGGGATTGAAGAGCGTATCCACCGGCGACACGATCTGCGCGGAAGACGATCCGGTGGTGCTCGAAGCCATGGATTTCCCGGCTCCGGTCATCTCCGTCGCGATTGAGCCCAAGACCAAGGCTGATCAGGAAAAGATGAGCCAAGCGCTCGGCAAACTCACTCAGGAAGACCCCACCTTCAAGGTTCACACCGATCCCGACACCGGACAGACGCTGATTTCAGGCATGGGCGAGCTCCACCTCGAGATCCTGGTGGACCGCATGATGCGCGAATTCAGCGTCGGCGCGAACGTGGGCCGGCCGCAGGTTGCTTATCGCGAGACGATTTTGAAGGCCGCCGAGGGCGAGGGCAAATACATCCGCCAGACGGGTGGCCGAGGCCAGTACGGCCACGTCAACTTGCGTGTCGATCCTCTCCCACATCCCAACCTTGAAGAAATCGCCGAACTCGCTCGCAAGAAAGCCACGAACAAGTTCGATCCCGACCTGAACCTGCTCTTCATCGACGAGATTGTGGGTGGAAGCGTGCCGAAGGAATACATCGGGCCCGCGTATCAAGGCATCCGCGAGGCGATGGAGACCGGCGTTCTCGCAGGCTATGAGATGACGGGTGTGAAGGCGACGCTCGAGGACGGCTCCTATCACGAGGTGGACTCTTCGGAACTGGCCTTTAAGATCGCGGGTTCGATAGGCTTCAAGAACGCCGTGACGAAAGCCAAGCCGGTGCTGCTCGAACCTGTGATGAAGGTCGAAGTGGTGGTCCCGGAAGAATTCATGGGCGACGTGCTGGGCGACCTGAGCGGCCGGCGCGGGCACGTTGAGGGAATGGAGAAGCGCGGTTCCACGCAGATCATTCGCGCTGTGGTACCGCTCGCTGAGATGTTCGGCTATGCCACGGACCTACGCTCTCGGACCCAAGGACGCGCGTCCTACACGATGCACTTTCTGCGTTACGAGCAGGCGCCGAACGTGGTCGCGGAGGAGGTCATCGCGAAGGTGCAGGGCCGGGCGGTGGCGAGGTAGGATATACGAAGGACCGCAAGTTTAGTTTCGAATTCTGAGCGAAGAGGCTAAGAGGCTATGGCGAAGGAAAAATTTGATCGATCCAAGCCGCATATGAACATCGGCACGATCGGTCACATCGATCACGGCAAAACAACGTTGACGGCGGCGATCACCAAGGTGCTGTCGAAGAACAATCCCAAGATCAGGTTTCGGCCGTTCGATTCGATTGACAATGCCCCCGAGGAGAAGGCTCGCGGGATTACGATCGCCATCGCGCACGTGGAGTACGAGACCAAGAACCGGCACTACGCGCACGTGGACTGCCCGGGTCACGCCGACTACATCAAGAACATGATCACGGGGGCGGCGCAGATGGACGGGGCCATCCTGGTGGTGGCGGCTACCGACGGGCCCATGCCGCAGACGCGGGAGCACGTGCTGCTGGCGCGGCAGGTGAACGTGCCCTACATCGTGGTGTTTCTGAACAAGTGCGACGCGGTGGATGATCCGGAGCTGCTGGAGTTGGTGGAGGTCGAGGTCCGGGAGCTGCTGTCGAAGTACAACTTTCCGGGAGACAAGATTCCGGTGATCCGGGGCTCGGCGCTGAAGGCATTGGAGGGCGATGCGAAGTGGGAGAAGTCGATCGACGAGCTGATGGAAGCGGTCGACACCTACATTCCGATGCCGCAGCGCGAGATTGAGAAGCCGTTCCTGATGCCGGTGGAAGACATCTTCTCGATTTCGGGTCGGGGGACGGTGGTGACGGGCCGGGTGGAGCGCGGCAAGGTGAAGGTGCAGGAAGAGATCGAGATCGTGGGGTTGCGTCCGGAGAGCTTCAAGCGGGTGGTGACGGGCGTAGAGATGTTCAAGAAGCTGCTGGACGAGGGACAGGCGGGAGACAACATTGGGGTGCTGCTGCGCGGGACGGAAAAGGACGACGTGGAGCGGGGGATGGTGCTGGCGAAGCCAGGATCGATCACGCCGCACACGAAGTTCAAGGCAGAGACGTATATTCTCACCAAGGAAGAAGGTGGGCGGCATACGCCGTTCTTCAAGGGGTACCGGCCGCAGTTTTACTTCCGGACGACGGACGTGACGGGGGTTGCGCAGTTGCCGGAAGGGACGGAGATGGTGATGCCGGGGGACAACGTGAACCTGGAGATCGAGCTGATCACGCCGATCGCGATGGAGAAGGGATTGAGGTTCGCGATCCGGGAAGGCGGCCACACGGTGGGCGCCGGCTCAGTGACGGAAGTGATCAAGTAGCGGAAGGCGGCTGAAGCTCGTCAAATATAAGACGAACCGGTGCGCCGGTTCGGGGACAGTTGGGATAAGGCAATGAGAGAAATCATTACTTTACAGTGCTCGGACTGCAAGAACCGCAACTACTCAACCACGAAGAACAAGAAGAAGAACCAGGACCGGCTGGAGCTGAAGAAGTTCTGTCCGGCTTGCCGGCACCACACGGCACATAAGGAAGTCAAGTAGGCCCTAAGCAGTCGGCAGCACAAGAACGCTGCCGAGTGCATACCGCCTACTTCCGACAGGGGCGTCAGATCAACGGCTAATCTGCCGGTCTCCAAAACCGGTCATGGGGGTTCGAGTCCCTCCGCCCCTGCCAGATTACGATGGCGCCCTCGGGCGGGCAACTGGGCTCGGAGTTGGAGACGCCGAGAGAAGGCGGCTGCAAAGGGAAGGAACGCGGAAGTCGTATGGCGGAAGAGATCCTGATTCAAAAAAACTTGTGGAAGCGCACGGTTGACTATTTCACCGAGGTGCGCGCCGAGATGAAACGGGTAACCTGGCCGGGAAAACAGGAGATCTACGGCACCACAGTGATGGTGATTGCTACCACTTTTGCCTTCGCTTTCTATTTTTGGGCTTGTGACGCGATTTTCCAACAACTGGTGGGGCGGCTTTTGGCCTGGCTGGGACGCACGGCATGAGGCAGGAGGTAGGGTTGGCGGCTGCAGCTTCACAGACTGAGAAGCAGGGAATGACCAAGAACTGGTACATCATCCACACCTATTCGGGATTCGAGAAGAAGGTTGCCGAGACACTGCGGAGCCGTGCAGAAGCGGCGGGTCTTCAGGATCAATTCGGCGAGGTGATGGTGCCCACCGAAGATGTACTCGAGGTGCGGCAGGGCAAGAAAGTGGTGACACCCAAGCTCTTCTATCCCGGGTACGTGTTGGTGGAAATGGCCATGAACGACGACACCTGGCATCTGGTACGCTCGACGCCGCGGGTTACAGGCTTTGTCGGCTCAGGCCAAATGCCGAGTCCCCTCACGCCCGAGGAGGTGGACCGCATCGTCCACCGCGTCGAAACCGCAGCCGAGCACCCCAAGCCGCGCCTGAAATTTGAACGCGGCGAGACCGTGAAGATCAATGAAGGCCCGTTCAAGGACTTCACGGGTGTCGTTGACGAGGTCAACGAGGACCGTTCCACGCTTCGAGTGATGGTGACGATCTTCGGGCGCGGAACACCGGTGGAGCTGGATTTCTATCAGGTGGATAAAGGATAGAGAAGGAGTCAGAAGTCAGAATGCCTGTGAGGCACCCGTGGACCTCCGACTTCGGATGGGAGAGCGCAGATGGCGAAGAAAGTACAGGCGATGGTGAAGTTGCAGATCGGGGCAGGCAAGGCGACCCCTGCGCCACCCGTGGGACCGGCCCTCGGCCAGCACGGGGTCAACATCATGGATTTCTGCAAGACGTTTAACGCCAAGACGTCAGCCAAGGACCAGGAAGGCTTGATCATTCCGGTGGTGATCACCATTTACGCCGATCGCACCTTTACCTTTGTGACCAAGACGCCTCCGGCGGCCGTGCTGCTGAAGCGGGCCGCAGGTATCGCCAAGGGTTCAGGCGAGCCGAACAAGAATAAGGTTGGCAAGGTCACTGAGAAGCAAGTGGAGGAGATTGCCAAGAGCAAGCTTCCGGACCTGAATGCTCGCGACCTTGCTGGGGCCATCGCGACGGTGAAAGGTACGGCGCGCAGCATGGGACTGGAAGTGGTGGCTTAAGTGTCGAATCCACAGATTACGCAGATTTCACAGATTCAAGATTACAGTAATCCGCCAGGTTCGTGGAGTTAAAGGCGTAGCACCGGACGAGGACTTCTCAACCTGCGACAATCCCATGATGTCTTAATCTGGGAAATCGGCGGATTGGCAATCTGTAGATCCCATCCAGGGAGTCGAATATGGGCAAGAAATACGAAGCGGCTGCCAAGTTGGTCGAGAAGCCGGCCTACAACCTTACGGATGCCATGCCGCTGGTCAAGAAAGCTTCCTTTGTGAAGTTCGACGAATCGGTCGAAGTGGCCATGCGCCTCGGCGTCGACCCGAAGCACGCGGATCAGATGGTGCGCGGCACGGTGGTGCTGCCGCACGGACTCGGTAAGACGAAGCGCGTGATTGTGATCGCCTCGGGCGAGAAGGTGCGTGAGGCCCGCGAAGCGGGCGCCGACGAAGTGGGCGGCGACGATCTGGTCCAGAAAATCCAGGGAGGCTGGCTCGACTTTGATGCCGTGGTGGCAACACCCGACATGATGAAATCAGTCGGCCGGCTCGGTAAGGTGCTGGGTCCGCGCGGCTTGATGCCGAATCCGAAGACCGGAACTGTGACCATGGACGTAGAGAAGGCCGTGCAAGAGGTTAAGGCGGGCAAAGTCGAGTTTCGCGTCGACAAGACCGGCATCATCCATTGCGCCATCGGCAAGGTCTCATTCGATGCGGGCAAGCTGGCTGACAACGCGCAGGCCCTGATCACGACTGTCATCAAGGCCAAACCGGCTACCGCGAAAGGGCGCTACGTCAAAAGCATTGTGGTTTCTTCGACGATGGGACCCGGCGTTCCCATCGATTTGGCTTCGGTGGAAGCAGCCTAGGTACGGGCGGGGCTGACCGGAGTTGCTACATTTATAGTTTTGAAAGGCCTCGCCAGAACAAGGCGCTGGCTTGGGCTTAGCGCCAAAATGCCCTTCAGGGTCGAATTGCGGTATGACGCCGATCAGGAATGCCCTAGGGTGGGGTAGCTCCCCGCGGCTTCGGAACGCTGTGAGGGGCGCACAGCGCGGTTTCCGCCCGGCTCGCTGAGAACCCGATGGGATATCATCCGGAAGCCGTGGAATACGGGAGGCATCAAGAGGTCTGGCGTGTGGCTTGGTTGTCCGGTCATGGACCCGGGAAGACACCTCGACCTTTGTCGCAGGCCAGTTTTGGATCCGAGGGGTGGAGCCCCGCCAGCGCAGGGGATGACATCGATGGAGTCGGAAGCTCCTTCCAACGCCGTCATTCCCGCGAGGGCGGAAATCCACGAGTTTTCACGCAGGCTCTGAAAGCCCGCTCATCGGGGCGCGTTTCGAAGAGGACATCGCTATGAGCAAGAAGGACGAAAAGGCCAAAAAGGTGGAGTCGGTTCGGGGGGAGTTCCAGCGCGCCAAGAGCGTGATCCTTTCGAAATTCGAAGGCATCACGGTAGCGCAGGACTCCGAACTCCGGCGGAAGGTTGCGGAAGCGGGCGCCAAATACCACGTGGTGAAGAACAGCCTGATCGAGCGGGCGGCTCAAGGTACTCCCGTCGAGCCGGTAGTAACCCAGAAGCTGAAGGGGACCACGTCGATCGCCGCCACGGAAACGGACCCTGTGGCCTTAGCCAAGGTTCTGACGACCTACGCCAAGGAGAATCCTGTCCTGGTGTTCAAAGTCGGCGTCGTGGAAGGACGTGTCGTGTCCCTGGCAGACCTGATGGCGCTCGCCAGCTTGCCTTCGCGGGAGACGTTGCTGGCGAAGGCGCTCTTTCTGGTCAAGGCTCCGGCCACCCAGGTGGCTTCCGCCGTTGCCGCTGTGGCGCGTAACCTGGCGTATGTGATCAAGCAAGGAGTCGACGAGAAAAAGTTCGCGGAAGAATAAGACCGGCTTCCAACAACGAGTTTCGTAAATCTTAGGAGGGTAGACGACAATGTCTGAGCGCGTTGAGAAGATTGTAGAGGAAATTAAGGGCCTCACTCTGCTGGAGGCTGCCGATCTGGTGAAGCGGCTGGAAGAGGCGCTGGGCGTATCGGCTGCGGCAGCCGCTCCGGTCGTGATGGCAGGCGCGGCGGCGGGTGCTGCCCCGGCTGCCGCGCCGGTTGAGGAGAAGACCGAATTCTCAGTCGTCCTCACTGCTGTGGGGGCTAATAAAATCAACGTCATCAAGGCCGTCCGCGAGGTCACGAGCCTGGGTCTGAAAGAAGCCAAAGACTTGGTCGAGGCTGCCCCCAAGGCGATCAAAGAGGGCATCAACAAGGAAGAGGCCGAAGCCATCAAGAAAAAATTCACTGAGGCCGGTGCGACAGTTGAAGTAAAATAAGGTTGCGCCAGGGCGGGCCTCGGTGGAGTCCGCCCCAAAACTTCGGCGCTTCCCCCCTACATTCTCGAGGCGGGAGGTGACGAATCCTTCTGGAGCTTGAGCAAGAGGATCCCCGGTCTTCCGGGTTGCATCCTCCACATCAGGTTCCGCATCTACTTACTCAGGGACCCATGTAACCACAGTAGTGTCGTCTTCTGAGAACTTCAGGCAAGGAGCCACCAGGATGTCGAACGGCGGGAACGGTGTTTCGCGTCAGCGCATCAACTTCTCCAAAATCCCCACGGCGATCCAGATTCCGAATCTTATCGAGGTGCAGCGGCGCTCCTACGAGCGTTTTCTGCAGATGAATCTGCTGCCCTCCGAGCGCGAGGACGGCGGGCTGCAGGCGGTGTTCAACTCGGTCTTCCCCATCACGGATTTCCGGGGCGTCTCGCAGCTCGACTTCGTCGACTATTCCATTGGCAACTGGGAGTGCAAGTGCGGTGCCTTGCGGGGTCTTCACCACCTGCGGTCCACCTGCAAAAACTGCGGCCACACGGTGATTACGGACCCGTTCAAGCCCGGCGATGTTTTGTGCACCAAGTGCGGAACCTTCAACCAGAACGTGGTCACTTTCTGCAACAAGTGCGGCGACCCGGTGGCCCTTCAGCTCAAGTACGACGTCAACGAGTGCCAGGAACGCGGCATGACCTTTGCCGCGCCTTTGAAGGTCACGATTCGCCTTACGCTGTACGACAAGGACGCGGACACCGGCCAAAAGACCATTCGGGACATCAAAGAGCAAGAGGTTTACTTCGGCGAAATTCCGCTGATGACCGAACACGGCACCTTCATCATCAACGGCACCGAGCGCGTCATCGTCAGCCAACTCCACCGTTCGCCTGGCGTGTTCTTCGAGACGAACGCGCAGAAGACGTATTTTCTCGGTAAAATCATCCCCTATCGTGGCTCCTGGGTGGAGTTCGAATACGACACTAAGAACCTGCTCTACGTGCGCATCGACCGCAAGCGCAAGTTCTTGGCCACGATCTTCCTGCGGGGCCTGGGGCTCAAGCACGACTCGGAAATCATCAAGGCGTTTTATCAGGTCGGGAGGATTTCGCTCGAGGAGCGGAAGCTCTTCTGCGACGTTTCCGAAGGTCTGGTGGGCACCAAGGTCTCGAAGAACATCGAGCATCCGCGCACCCAGGAGGTGATCGTCACCGCCGGCCGGAGAGTCACGCCCGCTTTGCTGCGCGAAATCGAAAAGGCCCGCGTGACTCGCATTGAGATTTCGGCGCACGACCTCGAGGGCGCTTACGCGGCCGCCGACGTCGTCGATACCACGACGGGCGAGGTCCTGCTTGAGACCAACAATGAGCTGACCGCGGAAGGCTTGAGCTCGATCCAGGAAGCCAAGGTCCCGGAGATTTTCGTGTTCTACCCGGAGCGCGACGAAACGGGCAGCGTCATCAGCCAGACCCTGCGCAAGGACACTCTGCGCACGCCGCAGGAAGCGCTGATCGAGCTTTACAAGAAGATGCGGCCTGGCGATCCGCCGACGCTCGACACGGCCACCGCCCTCTTCAATGGGATGTTTTTCGACCCGCGCAAGTACGATTTTTCGCGGGTCGGCCGCCTCAAATTCAACATCAAGCTGGGTTACTACACTCGTCTCAAGACGCGCATGGCCGATAAGGCGACCGGCTTTGAAGTGGAGAACGCGGGCAACCTGCCCAGGGAGAGCTTCTACGTCGTCGTCGACCAGGAAAAGATCTTCGTGGGCAAGCGCGACGGCAACGTGTGCAGCGAAGTGGTGCGGGGATGTGAAGGAACGCTGGACACGGATCACTCCGAGGCGGCGGTGGTCCAGCTTCCGCTCGATAAGCGGACGCTCGATCCCGAGGACTTCCTCTCCAGTATCCGCTACGTGCTGAAGCTGCACAAGAATCCCGGCGGCAATTACATCGCCGACGACATCGATCACCTCGGCAACCGGCGCGTGCGCGCGGTCGGTGAGCTGCTCGAGAATCAGTTTCGCATTGGCCTGGTGCGCATGGAGCGCGCTATCAAGGAAAAGATGTCCGTCTACCAGGAAATGTCGACGGCCATGCCGCACGATCTCATCAATGCCAAGCCGGTGATGGCGGCGATCCGGGAGTTCTTCGGTTCCTCGCAGCTGTCGCAGTTCATGGATCAGACCAACCCGCTGTCGGAAATCACCCACAAGCGGCGCCTTTCGGCCCTCGGTCCCGGCGGACTGTCGCGCGAGCGGGCGGGGTTCGAAGTGCGTGACGTTCACCCCACGCATTACGGTCGCATCTGCCCCATCGAGACGCCCGAAGGTCCCAACATCGGCTTGATTTCTTCGCTTTCCTGTTACGCGCGCATCAACGAGTACGGCTTTATCGAGAGCCCTTACCGTAAGGTGCGCAGCGGGGTGGCGCTGGACTACGTGACCATCACCCACGGGGGCGACGGCGCGTGGCGGTTGGGCGAGCACGTTGAGCTGGGCGAGGTGCGCAAGGCGAACGAAGAATTGCGCGAGCGCAAGCGCAAAGGGGTGGAGTACGAACCGCACTCCTTCTATCTCTCGGCCTGGGAGGAGGACCAGCACATCATTGCGCAGGCCAACGTGGCTTTGGACGAAAAGGGCCGGCTGGTGAACGAACTGGTAAACGCCCGCCAGGCCGGGAACTTTGTCCTGGTGCGGCGCGAGGAGGTCGACTACATCGACGTGAGCCCGAAACAACTGGTGAGCGTGGCGGCGTCGCTGATTCCCTTCCTCGAAAACGACGACGCCAACCGCGCCCTCATGGGTTCGAACATGCAACGGCAATCGGTGCCTCTGCTGCGGGCCCAGTCGCCGCTGGTCGGGACCGGCATGGAGGAGGTCACCGCCCGGGACTCGGGAGCGGTGGTGGTGGCGCGGCGTTCCGGCGTGGTGGATAGCGTTGACAGCGAGCGCATCATCGTCCGGATTGAAAGCGATGGGCACGCGGGCCACCTTTCCCGCGAAGTGGGCGCCGATATCTATCAGCTCATCAAGTTCCGGCGCTCCAACCAGAACACCTGCATCAATCAGAAACCTGTGGTTCACAAGGGCCAACGGGTGCGCGTCGGTGACGTGCTGGCCGACGGCCCCTGCACGGACCGGGGCGAACTGGCGCTGGGGCGCAACGTGCTGGTGGCGTTCATGCCCTGGCGCGGCTACAACTTTGAAGACGCCATCCTGGTGAGCGAGAAGCTGGTTCGCGAGGACTCGTATACTTCGATTCACATCGAGGAGTTCGAAATCGAAGCTCGCGATACCAAGCTCGGTCCCGAAGAGATCACCCGCGACATCCCCAACTTGGGCGAGAACCTGCTGAAGGATCTTGACGAGAGCGGCGTGATTCGTATCGGCGCGTACGTCCGGCCGGGCGACGTGCTGGTGGGGAAGGTCACGCCTAAAGGCGAGACCCAGTTGACGCCCGAGGAAAAGCTCCTGCGAGCCATCTTCGGCGAGAAGGCTGGCGACGTTCGCGACGCCTCCCTGACATGCCCGCCGGGCATTGAAGGCATCGTGGTCGATGTAAAAATCTTCTCCCGCAAGGGTGCGGAGAAGGACGAGCGCGCCCGGGCGATCGAGGCCGGCGAGGTGGAGCGGCTGCAGAAGAACCTCGCCGACGAGATTCGTATCCTCAATGACGAGCGCCTGAAGCGCCTTCTGGCGCTGCTCGAGGGCGAGGCCCTGCTGGCGGACTTGCACGACGACAAGACCAACAAGCGGCTCTACGTGAAGGGCACGGAGCTCAACCGCGAAGTCCTGTCGGACCCGCGCATGACCCTGCGCAATTTGAAGCGCATCCGCATCGCGAAGAAAGACCCCACCCTCTTTGAGCGCATCGATGAAATCGAAGAGATGACTTCGCGCCAGATCGACATCTTGCGCAAGATCACCGAGGACAAGGTTCAGAAGCTCAAAAAGGGCGACGAACTGCCTCCGGGCGTCATCAAGCTGGTGAAGTGCTATATCGCGATGAAACGCAAACTGTCGGTGGGTGACAAGATGGCCGGCCGGCACGGCAATAAGGGTGTGATCGCGCGCATCGTGCCCGAGGAGGACATGCCCTATCTCCCCGATGGTACTCCGGTGGAGGTGGTGCTGAATCCCCTGGGCGTTCCTTCCCGCATGAACGTGGGCCAGATTCTCGAAACCCACCTGGGCTGGGCGGCTCACGAGCTGGGCGAGAAACTCAATCAATTGATGTCCGAGGAGAACCGGGCAGAGCTGATGCGCAAGGAGCTCAAGGGCGCCTTGCGGAACGGCATCGGTGAAAAGCTGGAATCGATGAGCGACGAAGAGGTTCTGGACCTCGCCCGCGCTTATCGCGAAGGCATTCCCTTCGCCACGCCCGTTTTCGACGGCGCTAGCGAGAGGGAGATCAAACAATACCTTACCTCCGCCGGCCTGCCGACCTCCGGGAAGATCAAGCTCCACGATGGTATGACCGGAGATGCTTTCGAGCAGGAAGTGACGGTAGGCTACATTTACATCCTGAAGTTGTCGCACCTGGTGGACGACAAGATCCACGCGCGCTCCATCGGTCCCTACTCCCTGATCACCCAGCAACCGTTGGGCGGCAAGGCCCAGTTCGGCGGTCAGCGCTTCGGTGAAATGGAAGTCTGGGCCCTGGAGGCCTACGGAGCGGCCTACATCCTGCAGGAGTTGCTGACCGCCAAGTCGGACGACGTCTACGGCCGGGCCAAAATCTACGAGGCTATCGTCAAGGGCGAAGCGGCTATCGAGCCGGGCGTCCCTGAATCGTTCAACGTGCTGGTGCGTGAGCTCCAGAGCCTTTGCCTTGACGTTGAACTACTGAGGAAGCCTAAAGAGGCGCTTGTGCCGGTAAGCGAGGGCGCGGTCTAGGGGATGTGGCGGTGAAAAAAAGATACTATGCCAAAGCCAAGAGGCCATTTAGAATCAATAAGTAAGCAAAACACTGTCAAAACGAAGCCAAAAGCAGAAAGTCCTTTAGAAACCGCATGACCGGCTGTGCTGGCCGTCCCCGGGGATGAAAGTACGTGTGATGGCAGCATTGTAGAATCAATGATTTACACGAATTTCCGGAAGAATCAATTGGTTGTCTGTTTTTGATAAGGGTCAAACCAAGCCGAAGATGTCTTTTAGAATGATAGGTTTTGTCGAGTCTATGGAAGCTTCGGTATGTAAAATTTGCACAAAGCCAACATCGAATGGACGGCCAGTCAGAAAAGCAGTCATTCCCGCGCAGGCGGAAATCCAGGAAGTGTCATTCCCGCGAAAGCGGGAATCCACCGTCGTAAGTGACCGGGAGACACGACGACAGTGAGGAAATA
>Ga0335078_10006037_pt1 | contig 17944 bp, 19 predicted proteins | sample Lox_Sample_32_FD_206711 | JGI IMG/M metagenome (GOLD analysis project Ga0335078, IMG submission 206711) | Soil microbial communities from Loxahatchee National Wildlife Refuge, Florida, United States - Lox_Sample_3.2 | ecosystem: Environmental > Terrestrial > Soil > Wetlands | place: USA... | reverse complement strand
GCGGAGCCGGGGTCAGCGGCGCCGGCCCGGCCCGCCTGCCCGGCGGTCACGACCAGGCGGCCGCGCAGCCACAGCGCGCCCACGGTCGCGAGCAGGACGATCATGATGATGCCGCCGGCGAACTCACTGACCGCGAACTGCCAGCCCATGAGCACGACCAGCACGATGCCGAGCTCGATGACCAGGTTGGTAGAGGCGAACATGAAGACCATCGCCGCGACGAAGTCCGCGCCCCTGGTTACCAGCGACCTCGCCATCGCGGTCGCGGCGTATGAGCACGACGAGGACACCATCCCGTATCCGGCCGCGCGGGAGACCGCGGCTGGTCCGTGATCACCGAGTTTGCGCTGCATAGCCTCGCGGCTGACGAAGGCCTGGACGGCTCCGGCGAGACCGAAGCCCAGGATCAGCGGCCACAGGGTCTCCCAGAACATGAAGAATCCCTCGCGCAGCGCCCTCGCCAGGTCGAGCAGCACAGCGGGCTCCTCCTCGGGGTGTCGGCCGCGTCCGTAAATACTCCCAGGGGGTATAGTACCGCGGCCGGGCAAGGCCCGATTCATCCCCCCTCGTCCGCGCGCGGCGCCGCGGTTGATGCCAGGATTGCGGGGATGGCAACCGTAGTTGCGTTCCACGCGCACCCCGACGACGAGGTGCTCCTGACCGGCGGCACCCTCGCGGGCCTCGCCGCCGGCGGGCACCGGGTGGTGATCGTCCTTGCCTGCTCGGTACCCATGGACGGGCCCGGCACGCGCGGCAGCGAGCGCCTCGGGCAGCTCAGGCGCAGCGCCGAGATCCTGGGTGCCAGCCGGATCGTGCACCTCGGCTACGCCGACAGCGGGCGAGGTCCGGTGCTGTACCCGGATCCGCCAGGGGCTACCAGGTTTGCCAGGGCCGACCTCGCCGAGGCCGCAGAGAAGCTCGCCGGCGTCCTCCGGGAGGAGCGGGCCGACCTGCTGCTGAGCTATGACCCGCGCGGTGGGTACGGTCACCCGGACCACGTCAAGGTGTATGAGGTCGGTGCCCGCGCCGCGAACCTCACCGGTATCCGCGTCCTCGAGGCAACCGCGCCGCGCGAGCTCATGGCGAGGGCGTTCGCGGTCGTCCGGCTGGCCCGCCTGGTGGTGCGGCATGACCCGGCCGAGGTCCGGACCGGCTTCACCCCGGGCAGTGCCATCACGCACCGCGTCAGCGTGCGGCGTTACGCCCGGCAGAAGCGCGCCGCGCTGATGGCGCACGAGACCTACACCAGTTCCGGCGGGCGGTCCGCGCGGCTTGCCCGGATCCTGATCGCCGCACCAGTGGGGGTGTTCGCGCTGGCGCTGGGGCGGGAGTGGTTCGCCGAGCCGGGAGTGAAGCCGGCCTCGGTGCAGACCGACGTGCTGCGGCCCGCGGCCGGGTCCAACTGCCTGGCCGGGTGACGGGCCGGCCGGCTCGCGTGGATCATGGTTGAGTGACAGATTCCGGGCGCGACGGCCTGTTTGCCGGCCTGTTCGACCGCGGCGCCGCGAGCACCGCGGACGCGGCCTGGCTGCAGGCATTGCTGGACGCCGAGGCGGCGCTGGCCAGGGCACTGGAGCGGGCGGGCCTGGCGGCGCCCGGCGCGGGCGCGACAGTCACCGCGGCGGCGAACGCCGACGACTTCGATGCGGGCGCCCTTGGCCGCCAGGCGGTGCTGACCGGCAATCCGGTGCCCGCGCTGGTGCGGGCGCTGAGCGCGCGGGTGCCCGCGGATGCGCGGGAGGCCGTCCATCGCGGCGCGACCAGCCAGGACATCATGGACACCGCGGTGATGCTGCTCGCGGCCCGCGCGCTCGACGCGATCAGCCTGGACCTGTCCGCCGCCGCCGGCGATGCGGCCGCCCTGGCTGCAGCCCACGCCGCCACCGTGATGGCGGGCAGGACGCTGCTGCAGCAGGCGGTCCCGGTGACGTTCGGCCTGGTCGCGGCCGGCTGGCTGACCGCCATCGACGAGGCGCGCGCCGACCTGGACCGGGTCCGCGCGACCGGGCTCGCGGTGCAGTTCGGCGGCGCGGCGGGCACGCTCGCGTCGCTCGACGCCGCCGGCGCGGCCGTCGCGGCGTTCTTCGCGCAGGAGACCGGCCTGGCCGAGCCGGTGCTGCCCTGGCACACCGACAGGCAGCGGATCGTCCGGCTGGCCGGCGCCCTGGCCGGGGCGTGCGCGGCGCTCGGCAAGGTGGCCAGGGACGTGACGCTGCTGGCGCAGACCGAGATCGGCGAGGTCGGCGAGGGCGCGGGCGAGCCCGGACGGGGCGGCTCGTCGGCCATGCCGCACAAGCGCAACCCGGTCGCTTCGGTGCTCATCCTCGGCTGCACCCGCCGCGCGCCCGGCCTGCTCGCGACCCTCGCGGCGGCCGCCGAGCACGAGCTGCAGCGCGCCGCCGGCGCCTGGCACGCGGAGTGGGAGACCCTGTCCGACCTGCTGCGGCTGACCGGCTCCGCCGCGTCCTGGTCGGCCGGGCTCCTGCGCGGGCTTACGGTCGACGCGGCCCGGATGCGGGTCAACCTGGACGCGGCCGGCGGGCTGCCGCTCGCGGAGCACCTGGCTGCGGTGCTCGCCCCCGCGCTTGGCCGGCTGGCCGCACACGACCTGGTCGCCGCCGCGTCGGCTCGCGCCGTACGAAACGGGCTGCGCCTGCCGGACGCGATGCTGGCCGATGCCGGCGCTCGTGCCGCGCTAGACCAGGCGGGGGTCTCCCGCGCCGACCTGGACGCCGCCGTCGATCCGGCCGCCTATCTGGGAACGTCGGCTGACTTCATCCGCCGGGCACTGACCGCACACCGCGACCGCGACGCGGAAAGGAACGCTGCCACATGACTGACGAGGAACGCTCGGCGGCCGGGATGCGCACCCGCCGGGAGGTGCTAGGTGACGAGCACGTGGACCGTGCCGTCGCGGGGACCACCGGGTTCACCGCGCCCTTCCAGGACTTCATCACGCGCTACGCCTGGGGCGAGATCTGGAACCGGCCGGGTCTCAGCCGGCCGGAGCGCAGCATGATCACGCTCGCCATGCTTGCCGCGCTCGGCCGGGAGGAGGAGCTCGCGATGCACGTCCGGGCGGCGCTGCGGAACGGCCTGTCGGCCGCCCAGATCCAGGAAGTGCTGCTCCAGGTGGCCGTCTACGCCGGCGTGCCGGCCGCAAACCGCGCGTTCGCGATCGCGAAGGGGACGATCGAGAGCTTTTCGTAGTCCGCACAGCTGTTCACTGGGCGGCAGAAACGGATATCGTTTCGGTAAAGCGCTCAAGGAGGACTGGCCTGAGGTGGCAGAGATCGTGACGCTCGCCGAAGCGATCGCGGCCGCTGTGCATGACGGTGACACCGTCGCGATGGAAGGCTTCACCCACCTGATCCCGCATGCCGCCGGGCACGAGGTGATCCGGCAGCGGCGGCGCGACCTGACGCTGATCCGGATGACGCCCGACATAATCTACGACCAGCTCATCGGCGCGGGCTGCGCGCGCAAGCTCGTGTTCTCCTGGGCAGGCAACCCGGGCGTCGGGTCCCTGCACCGGTTCAGGGACGCGGTCGAGCACGGCTGGCCCGGCCCGCTGGAACTCGAGGAGCACAGCCACGCCGGCATGGCCAACCGGTACCAGGCGGGCGCCTCGGGGCTGCCGTTCGCGATCCTGCGCGGCTACCGCGGCACCAGCCTCGGCGCGCAGACATCGGGCGTCGCGGACATCACCTGCCCTTTCACCGGCGAGGAGCTGACCGCGGTCAGCGCGCTGCGGCCGGACGTGGCGGTGATCCACGCACAGCAGGCCGACCGGCACGGCAACGTGCAGTACTGGGGCATCACCGGCGTGCAGAAGGAGGTGGTGCTCGCGGCCGCGAGGTCGGTCGTCACGGTCGAGGAGATCGTGGACGCGCTGGCGCCGCGCCCCGGCGCGGTGGTCCTGCCGGCCTGGGTCGTCAGCTACGTGGCCGAGGCCCCCGGCGGCGCGCACCCCTCCTACGCGCTCGGATACTCGGCCAGGGACAACGGGTTCTACCTGGTCTGGGACGAGATCAGCCGGGACCGGGAGAAGTTCACCGCCTGGCTCAGCGAGCACGTCTTCGGCCAGGCAGGGGACGAGCTCGCGTGACCTACACCCCCGACGAGATGATGGCGGTGACGGCGGCGAGGTCGCTGCGAGACCGCATGACCTGCTTCGTCGGGATCGGCCTGCCCAGCGAGGCCGCCAACCTCGCCCGCGCGGTGCACGCGCCGGGCCTGGTGCTGATCTACGAATCCGGCACGATCGGCGCCAAGCCGGCTCAGCTGCCGCTGTCCATCGGAGACGGCATCCTCGCCGAGACCGCCGATGCGGTCGTGAGCGTGCCCGAGGTATTCAACTACTGGCTGCAGCCCGGCCGGATCGACGTGGGCTTCCTGGGCGCGGCTCAGCTCGACCGGCACGGCAACATCAACACCACGGTGATCGGGGAGCGCTACGACGATCCCGTGGTCCGGCTGCCGGGCGCCGGGGGCGCGCCCGAGATCGCTGCCGCCTGCAAGGAAGTCATCGTGGTGCTGCGCCAGTCGCGGCGCACGTTCGCCGAGCGAGTCGACTTCGTGACGTCGGTCGGGTACGGCGACGGGGCGGGCAGCAGGCAGCGCCTCGGCCTGACCGGCGGCGGGCCGCGCCGGGTGATCACCGACCTGGGCGTGCTCTGCCCGGACCCCGAGACGCTGGAGCTCGTCCTGGCCGAGATCTACCCCGGCGTGTCCGTGCCGCAGGTGCGGGAGCACACGGGCTGGGACCTGCACGTGTCAGCCGGGCTCGCGGAGGTCCGCCCGCCCTCCGAGGTGGAGCTGGCCACCCTGCGCGCCCTGCGTGCCAGCGTGCCGGCAAGTTCGCCGGAAGGAGCATCCAGATGACAGCCCATGACGCGGCCGCGACCGGTCTCGTGCTGCCGCGCTACCACTCCGCGGCCGGCACGCACCCGCCGCTGAACTCGCCGGACTACCGCTCGACCAGGCTGCGCGCGCCAGGGCGCCCGCTCGTCCCGCTGCCGCAGGGGCTGACCGAGGTCACCGGGCCGCTGCTCGGCGCCGGGCGGGTGACCGCGCAGGACGCCGACCTCACCCTGGGGCCCGACGGCGAGGCGCTCGGCCAGCGGATCATCCTGACCGGCAGAGTGCTGGACTCCGACGGGCGGCCGGTTCCGGACACGCTCGTCGAGATCTGGCAGGCGAACGCCGCGGGCCGGTACGCGCACCGCGTCGATGATCACCCGGCGCCGCTCGACCCGAACTTCACCGGCGGCGGCCGCTGCGTCACCGACTCACTCGGCCGGTACCGGTTCGTCACGATCAAGCCAGGCGCCTATCCGTGGGGCAACCATCACAATGCCTGGCGGCCCGCGCACATTCACTTCTCGCTGTTCGGCCGCGCGTTCACCCAGCGGCTGGTCACGCAGATGTACTTTCCCGGCGACCCGCTGTTCCGGTTCGATCCGATCTTCAACTCGATCCCGGACCCGAAGGCCAGGGAGCGGCTGATCTCTGCCTTCGACATGGACCTGACTCAGCCCGAATGGGCACTGGGCTTCACCTGGGACATCGTGCTGCGCGGGCGGACCGCGACAGTATTCGAGACGGGGGAGCAGCGGTGACCGCGGGCATCACCCCCTCGCAGACCGTCGGGCCGTTCCTCGCCATCGGGCTGCCCTGGCCGGACGGGGAGCTCGTCGTGCCCGAGGCCACGCCCGGCGCGATCGTCATCACCGGCCGCGTGCTCGACGGGGCGGACGCGCCCCTGCCGGATGCGCTGGTGGAGACGTGGCAGGCCGATCCCGACTCGCGGTTCGACCACCCGGACGACCCGCGCGGCCCCGCTGCGCCTGCGGTGGCGGGCTTTCGCGGTTTCGGCCGGAGCGCGACCGACGCCGACGGCAGGTACCGGATAGTCACGCTGCGGCCGGGACCGCTGCCCGCGCCCGGCGGCGGCACCGAGGCGCCGCACCTCGACGTCTCCGTCTTCGCGCGCGGGCTGCTCGACCGGGTGGTCACCAGGATCTACTTTGCCGACGAGGCAGCGGCGAACGCGGCGGACCCGGTGCTCGCGGCGCTCGAGTCGGCTCGCCGCGGCACGCTGGTCGCCCGGCTGGCAGCCGACAGTCCCGGCGAGTTCCGGCTGGACATCCACCTGCAAGGCGAGCACGAGACCGTCTTCTTCGATGTCTGACGGGCGGGCCTGGCCGGTTCCCGTGGCCTGTGAGTTCGACGGCCCGCAGGACGCCCCCGTGCTCGTGCTCGGCAGCTCGCTCGGCACCAGCATGGCGATGTGGGACCGGCAGGCGGCCGAGCTCAGGGACACGTTCCGGCTGCTGCGCTTCGAGCTGCCGGGGCACGGCGGCGCCGCGGCCTGGCCGGGTCCGTACACGATCGGCGAGCTCGGCGCCGGCGTCCTCGCGCTGCTGGACGCGCACGGCGTCGGGCGTGCGGGTTACGCGGGCGTGTCGCTCGGCGGCATGATCGGCATGTGGCTGGCCGCGCACGCGCCGGACCGGATCGCGGCGCTCGGCCTGGTCTGCACGTCCGCCTGCCTGCCGCCGGCGCAGGGCTGGCGCGACCGGGCGAGCGTCGTGCGCGGCGCGGGCATGGGCGCGGTCGCCGCGCTGGTGATCGCGCGCTGGTTCACCCACGACTACATCGAGCGCGAGCCCGCGGTCGTCGCCTCGGTGCGCGAGATGCTGGAGGGTGCCGATCCGGAAGGCTATGCGGGCTGCTGCGAGGCGATCGCGTCGATGGACCTGCGGGCCGACCTGGCCGGCGTGACGACCCCGACCCTGGTGATCGCCGGCGACGCGGATCCGGCGACGCCGCCGGAGCACGGGCGGGAGATCACGGCTCGCATCCGGTTCGCCCGGCTGCGGGTGCTGCCCGGTGCCTCGCATCTTGCCGTGATCTCGTCGGCGCCCCAGGTGACCGCCGCGCTGCACGAGCACTTCCGGCAGGCGGCAGCGGCAGACCAGAGCTGGCGCGCCGAGCGCTAGCATGCGTCCGATGGCAACTTCTGCGCGCAGAGCGAACACACCGGGTGCGGCCGGCCGGGGCAGCGAGGCCGACGGCGCCGCCCCGCGCAACAGCGACTTCGTCCAGTCGCTGGATCGCGGCCTCGCGGTCATCCGCGCGTTCGGTCCGGACCGGGACAAGCTGAGCCTCAGTGAGGTCGCGCGCGCCACGGGCCTGACCAGGGCGGCGACACGCAGGTTCCTGCTCACGCTCGTGAAGCTGGGCTACGTGCGCAACGACGGCAGGGAGTTCTCGCTGCGTCCCAGGGTGCTCGAGCTCGGCTACGCCTACCTCTCGGGCCTGGCGATGCCCGAGATCGCCGCCCCGCATCTGGAGGAGCTCGTCGCCAGGGTGCGCGAGTCGTCGTCGATCTCGGTGCTCGACGGGCACCACATCGTGTACGTGGCGCGGGTGCCGACCAAGCGCATCATGACGGTGGCGATCTCGGTCGGCACCCGGTTCCCCGCGTACGCGACATCGATGGGCCGCGTGCTGCTGGCGGGCTTGAGCGAGGAGGACCTGGCCCGCTACCTCGCCGAGGCGGAGTTCGAGCAGTTCACCGCCCGCACGGTGACGGACCCGGACCGGATCGGGGAAATCGTGCGCGAGGTGGCCAGGCTCGGCTACGCGATCGTCGACCAGGAGCTGGAAGAGGGCCTGCGCGCGATAGCGGCCCCGATCCGGGGCGCGGGCGACGCGGTGACGGCAGCGATCAACGTGTCCGCGCACGCGAGCCGCGTCAGCATGTCGGCGATGCGCACCGACCTGCTGCCGGCGCTGCTGGAGACGGCCCGCCGCATCGAGGCCGACCTGAGGTCGCAGGGCCCGTCCTGACGGGCACAGGGGCTAGCTGTCGCCCCAGACGTCGCGGGCTACATCGACGATGAGGCGCAGCTTGGCCTCCTGCTCCGCCTGCGTGAGCACGTTGCCCTCGACCGTGGAGGAGAACCCGCACTGCGGTGACAGGCACAGCTGGTCCAGCGGCACGTATCTCGCCGCCTCGTCGATCCGCCGCTTGAGCAGGTCCGGATCCTCGAGCCTGCCGGACTTCGTCGTGACGAGCCCGAGCACCACCATCTTGCCCTTCGGCACGAACCGCAGCGGCGCGAAGCCGCCCGAGCGCTCGTCGTCGTACTCGAGGAAGAAGCCGTCCACGCCGAGCTCGCTGAACAGCGCCTCGGCCACGAAGTCGTAGCCGCCCTCGGCGGCCCAGGACGACCGGAAGTTGCCGCGGCACATGTGCGTGGTGACCCGCATGCTCTCGGGCCGCGCGCCGATCGCGGCGTTGACCTGGCGGATGTAGCGAAGGTGCAGGTGGTCTGCGTCCTCGCCGCGGCCGGCGATCTCGGCCCGCTGGGCGGGGTCGTTGAGGTAGGCCAGGCTCGTGTCGTCCAGCTGCAGGTACGTGCAGCCGAGCTCGGCCAGCCGCTGCACCTCGGCCGCGTACGCGGCCGCCAGGTCGGCCCAGAACTGCTCCATGTCCGGGTAGACGTCGTGGTCGATGGCGGCGGGCCCGCCGCGGTAGTGGACCATGTTCGGCGACGGGATCGTCAGCTTCGGCGTCGAGTCCGCGGCCACCGACTGCAGGAACTGGAAGTCCGCGGCGAAGATCGTGTGGTCGAGGCCGATCTTGCTGCCGATGTGCAGGGCCGCGGGGGTGAACTCGATGTCCCCCGACGGGCTGTGGAACTTCACCGCCAGGTTGCCCGGCGCCTTGCTGATGCCGCCGAGCTGATAGATGAAGTCCATGTGCCACGAGGCGCGCCGGAACTCCCCGTCGGTGGCCGTCTGCAGCCCGACGTCGCGCTGCATGGCGACGGCTGCCTCGACCGCGGTGTCCTCGACCGCGCGCAGGTCCGCGGCGGCGATCCGGCCGGCTGCGAAGTCCGCGCGGGCGTCGAGCAGGCCCTGAGGACGCAGCAGGCTGCCGACGTGGTCGGCACGGAATGGTGGCAGGGTGCGCATGTTTCTTCCTCGGTGTCAGCTAGGCAGCGGCAGTCCGGTGTAGTTCTCGGCCAGCGAGGTGGCAGCTGCCCGCGATGTGGTGACGTAATGCAGCTGGGACAGCTGAAGCCGCGCCTCCATCTCGTCCGCGCCTGGCGTGCGGTGCAGCATCGTCGTCATCCACCAGGAGAAGTGGGTAGACCGCCACACGCGGTCCAGGCAGGCGTCCGAGTACGCCTCGGCCTGCTCCGGCTGCCCGCGGACGAGGCCGTCCAGCGCGGGCGCCAGCCGCGCGACGTCGGCGAGCGCCAGGTTGAGGCCCTTCGCGCCGGCCGGCGGCACGATGTGCGCGGCGTCGCCGGCCAGGAACAGCCTGCCGTACCGCATCGGGCCGCTGACGAAGCTGCGCATCGGCGTGATGCCCTTGTCCAGTACCGGGCCAGGCTTCAGCTCCCAGCCCGGCAGCGCGAACCGCTCGCCCAGCTCGGCCCAGATCCGGTCGTCCGGCCAGTCCGCGATGTCCTCGTCGGGGTCCACCTGGAGGTAGAGCCTGCTGACCGTCGGCCCGCGGAGGCTGTGCAGCGCGAACCCGCGGCGATGGTGGGCGTAGATGAGCTCGTCCGTCGAGGGCGGAACGTCGGCGAGGATACCGAGCCAGGCGTACGGGTACTCGCGCTCCACCGTCGTCAGCAGCTGCGCCGGGATCGCAGGCCGGCAGATGCCGTGAAATCCGTCGCACCCGGCGATCGCGTCGCAGGTGACCTCGTGCCGGACGCCGTCCTCGCTGGTGTAGCGCAGCACCGGGCGGTCGCTGTCCAGGCCGGACACCGCTGTCTCGGTGACGCTGAACTGGATAGCGCCAGGACCTGCGTCGGCGACGCGCCGGGCGATGATGTCCTTGACGACCTCGGTCTGCGCGTACACGGTGACCGTGCGGCCGGTGAGCGCGCGGAAGTCCACGTGCCGTCGTTCCCCCGCGAACTGCAGGTATATCCCGCCGTGCTCGATGCCCTGCCGGTCCAGCCGGTCGGCGAGGCCGGCCTCCCGGAGCAGCCTGACGCTGCCGTCCTCGAGCACGCCGGCCCGCTGGCGTGCCTCGCAGTACTCGCGGCTGCGGATCTCGATCAGCACGGACTCGATGCCGCGCAGCGCCAGCAGATGCGAGAGCAGCAGTCCCGCCGGGCCGGCCCCGACGATGCCCACCTGAGTGCGAGTTCGCATGTGTCCTTGTGCTGTGTGCGCTTCCCGAACAGCAGTTACGTGGTCGAACGGTGAAAATCTAGGCGCGCAGCCGGCCGGGTGTCAACGGCAGCCGGCGGTCCTGCGGACCGTAGTCACGCGCATGCCGCCGCCGCTGGTGCCGTCACCGGTTCCAGCGCCAGTTCAGCTCGCCGTCGCGCGGTGCCGGCCCGGGCAGATCGCCGGCCGGTGAGCGCTGCAGCCCGTCCAGCAGCAGCGCCAGGTAGCGGGTCCGCAGCTGCCTGGACCGGTCGGGGTCCGGCACGCGGATCGCGGCGCAGCCCTCGAGGATCAGCGTGACGTCGCCGCTCACGATGCCCGGCCGCACTCTGCCGCTGGCGACGGCCCTGGCGAGCAGGCCGTCGGCCAGCTCCGCCGCGGTCCGCGCATCCATGCCCATCTGCTCGGTCGGCATGAACGTGCCCGCAAGGTGCACCGTCAGCGAGTGCACGTCGGCGTCGACCACGCCGGTCAGGAACGCCGCGAACGCCTCCCAGCCGTCAGCGTGCCCGGCGGCCGCCTGCTCCGCGATCGCGATGAACTGCCGCAGGCCGTCGTGGCACAGCTGCCGGAGCAGGTCCTCCTTGCCCTGGTAGCGGCGGTACAGCGCGCTGATGCCGACGCCGGCGCGGTGCGCGACGGCGGAGACCGGGGCGTCCGGATCGGCGATGAAGACGTCCCGCGCCGCTGCCAGGATCACCGCGTCGTTTCTGGCTGCCTGCTCGCGACGACCCGGCAGGCGGGCCGGACTCGGCTGCGTCATGCGCCTGATCCTAGCACTGGAACAGATCATTCCGTTCTGCTAGAGTTAAGGGAACAAAGTATTCCGTTCCAATCTGAGGAGACGACATGACCGCGATCTTCCAGCAGCCGAACGCGGAGATCCTGCCGTTCCTGGTCGACGTGCCGCAGGCCGCGCTCGACGATCTGCGGGGGCGGCTGCAGCGGACGATCTTTCCCGGCGAGCTGGCGGGCGCCGGGGACGGCTACGGGCAGGCGGCGAGCCGGATCGGGCCGCTGGTGCGGTACTGGCTGGACGACTTCGACTGGCGGGCGACCGAGGCGCGGCTGAACTCCCACCCGCAGTTCACGACCGAGATCGACGGCGAGCGGATCCACTTCCTGCACGTCCGGTCGCCGCGCCCGGACGCGACGCCGCTGATCCTGACGCACGGCTGGCCGGGCTCGGTCCTGGAGTACCTGGACGTCATCGGGCCGCTGACCGAGCCGGAGCCGGCGGACGCGCCGGCCTTCCACCTGGTGATCCCGTCGCTGCCGGGCTTCGGGTTCTCGGGCCCGACCCGGTCGGCGGGCTGGAACCGCTACCGCACGGCGCGGGCCTGGGCGACGCTGATGCGGCGGCTCGGCTACGAGCGCTACGGCGCCGTCGGCAACGACGCGGGCTCGATGATCGCGCCGGAGCTCGGGCGCGCCGACGGCGCGCACGTGCTGGGCGTGCACGTGACGCAGCTGTTCTCGTTCCCGTCCGGGGACTCGGCGGAATTCGAGAACATGTCCGAGGCGGACATGGCGGCCATGGGCCACCTGCAGTGGTTCTACGAGAACAAGTTCTCCTTCAGCACGGTGCACAGCCAGCAGCCGCAGACGCTCGCGTACGCGCTCGCGGACTCCCCGGCCGGGCTGCTGGCGTGGAACGCCCAGCTGTTCGGCGAGAGCCTGGACCCGGACTTCATCGTGGCCAACGTCGCGATCTACTGGCTGACCGGCACCGCCGGGTCGTCGATCCGGTTCTACTACGAGGACGCGCACGCGGGCGAGCCGCCGGCGGGCCCGACGACGGTGCCGACCGGGCTGGCGATGTTCGACGGCGACTTCCAGTCGATCCGGCGGTTCGCCGAGCGCGACCACGCGGAGATCGTGAGCTGGCACTCGTACGGCAGCACCGGGCCCGCGGGCCAGCAGACCGACGCCGCCGGGCACTACGCGGCCCACGAGGCTACCGACGTGCTCGTCGCGGACATCAGGGAGTTCTTCGGGCCGCTTCGATGAGCCTTCGGCCTGCAAAGTGTCGGTGCTTCGTGCAAGTGTGTGAGCCTGGGACAGACTCGGCCGATAGCAAGGGAGCTGGTGGTGAGCGGCGTAAGAGTGCTGGTAGGCACGCGCAAGGGCGCGTTCGTGCTGAGCTCGGACGAGGCGCGGCAGGACTGGGAGGTCAGCGGGCCGCACTTCTCCGGCTGGGAGATCTATCACCTGAAGGGGTCGCCCGCGGATCCGGACCGGCTGTACGCGTCGCAGTGCAGCGGCTGGTCCGGCCAGGTGATCCAGCGCTCCGACGACGGCGGGCGGACCTGGGAGCCGGTCGGCAACAACTTCAGCTACGACGGCGTGCCCGGCACGCACCAGTGGTACGACGGCACGCCGCATCCGTGGGAGTTCGAGCGCGTCTGGCACCTGGAGCCGTCGCTGGACGACCCGGACACGGTGTACGCGGGCGTGGAGGACGCGGGCCTGTTCAAGTCGGCGGACGGCGGCAAGAGCTGGCGCGAGCTGCCGGGGCTGCGCGGTCACGGCTCGGGTTCCTCCTGGCAGCCAGGCGCCGGCGGCATGTGCCTGCACACGATCATCCTCGACCCGGTGGAACGGCAGCGGATCTTCACCGCGATCTCGGCGGCGGGCGCGTTCCGCTCCGACGACGGCGGCGAGACCTGGCGGCCGATCAACCGAGGCCTGAAGTCCGAGGGCATCCCCGACGACGACGCGGAGGTCGGGCACTGCGTGCACCGGCTGGCGATGCACCCGTCCCGGCCATCCGTGCTTTTCATGCAGAAGCACTGGGACGTGATGCGCAGCGACGACGCGGGCGAGTCGTGGCGGGAGATCAGCGGGGACCTGCCGACCGACTTCGGCTTCCCGATCGACGTGCACGCGCACGAGCCGGAGACGGTGTACGTGGTGCCGATCACGAGCGACTCGGAGCACTTCCCGCCGGACGGGCAGCTGCGCGTCTACCGCAGCCGCAGCGGCGGGGACGAGTGGGAGCCGCTGACCAGGGGCCTGCCGCAGCAGCACTGCTACGTGAACGTGCTGCGCGACGCGATGGCGGTGGACCAGCTGGACTCGTGCGGCGTGTACTTCGGCACGACCGGCGGCCAGGTCTACGCGTCCGCCGACGCCGGCGACAGCTGGGCACCCATCGTGCGCGATCTGCCCGCGGTCCTGTCGGTCGAGGTGCAGACGCTCTCGTGACCGGCGGCGGGGTCGCGATCCGGGTAGTCCTGCCTGCGCACCTGCGGCGGCTCGCGCGGATCCAGGGCGAGGTCAGCCTGCAGGTTGCCGGCGCGGTGACGCAGGCCACCGTGCTCGACGCGCTGGAAACCGCCTATCCGATGCTGCGCGGCACCATCAGGGATCAGCAGTCCGGCCGGCGGCGCGCGTTCATGCGGTTCTTCGCATGCGAGGAGGACCTGTCACACGAGCCGCCGGACGCACCGCTGCCCGCCGCCGTGGCCGACGGCGCGGAGCCGTACCTGATCGTGGGCGCGATGGCCGGCGGCTGAGCGGGGTCCCGGTGAGCTTCAGGGTCGGCGCGGACGCGTACGCGGCGTTCATGGGCAGGTACTCCGAGCCGCTGGCGGTGCAGTTCGCGGGCCTGGTCGGCGACGGCCGCCGGGTGCTGGACGTCGGCTGCGGGCCGGGTGCGCTGACCGCCGAGCTGGCCCGCCGCCCCGCGGGCGGGGCGGGTGTGGTCTGCGCGGTGGAGCCATCCGAGTCGTTCGCGCGCGCCGTCGCGAAGCGGCTGCCGGGCGTTCGGGTGAGCCGCGCAGCGGCGGAGCACCTGCCGTTCCTGGACGATGCCTTCGACGTGACGGCGGCTCAGCTCGTCGTGCACTTCATGGCGGACCCGGTGGCCGGCCTGCGCGAGATGCGGCGAGTCACGCGGCCGGGCGGGACGGTGGCGGCGTGCGTCTGGGACCACGCTGGCGGCCGGGCGCCGCTGACCACGTTCTGGCACGCGGCGCTCGAGCTTGATCCCGCGGCTCGGGACGAGTCGGCACTGGCGGGCGCGCGGGAGGGGCATCTTGCCGGGCTGTTCCGGCAGGCGGGCCTCGGCACCGCCCGCGATGCGGTGCTCTCGGTCACGGTGGGGTACGCGTCGTTCGATGACTGGTGGGAGCCGTACACGCTGGGTGTCGGCCCGGCCGGCGACTACCTGGCCTCGCTCGGCGGCGCGCGGGCCGCGGCGCTCCGCGGCCGCTGCCTCGGCCTGCTGGGGCATGGCCCGATCGAGGTGACGGCCGCCGCCTGGGCAGCGGTCGCCGAAGCCTGAGCCGGACCGCTTTCCCGACATTTCATCGACTCGTCGCGCACAAAACGGTGCAAGCCGGGCGTGACTGTGCCCCAAGCCGATGAAATGTGGAGCGGGCTGTTCCGGGATGTCGATTCGCGCTGGACTCGCCCGTCGGACTGAGTATCAAGCCCGAGTTGCCCGGCCGCACCTGCTGGCCGGCTGGCAGGAGGAGAGTTCGATGGCGAAGTTCGTATACATCTACACCGGCGGCGAGATGGCCGCGACGCCTGAGGAGCAGGAGAAGCAGATGCAGGCGTGGGGCGCCTGGTTCGGCACCCTGGGCGAGTCGGTCGCCGACATGGGCAACCCGTTCGGCACGTCGGCCACGGTCAGCTCCACCGGAAGCAGCAACGGCGGCGCGTCCAAGGCGGGCGGCTACTCGATCGTGACCGCAGACTCGCTGACGGACGCCAGCGCGAAGGCCAGGGGCTGCCCGGTGCTGGCCGGAGGCGGCAGCGTCGAGGTGTACGAGGCCCTGGAGATGTAACGCGGGGGCCCGGGCCGCGCACAGGCGCGGCCCGGCCCCGCCAGATGGCCGGTCCCGTCGGCCGCGCTAGACCGCGCCGGGCCCGGCCGCCGGGCCTGCCGGATTCTCCGCGTTCCGGAGGCCCGCCTGGCACAGGAATGCAAGCTGCGCGCCGAAGTGCTCCGTCCCGCCGCCCTCGTGTCCGCTGTAGCGGTAGACCGCGATGTCCTTCGGCCCGGCGTAGTGGTTGTACGCGGCGAACACGGTCGACGGCGGCGTGATCGTGTCGGCGAGCGCGACCGAGAACAGCGCGGACGCGGTCGCGCGCTTCGCGTGGTTCACGACGTCGAGATAGGACAGCGTCGCGAAGGCCTGGTCCGCCTTGCGGGGGTTGACCCGGCAGTACTCCGCCAGCTCGTAGTACGGACGGCTGTCGGTGACCTCCAGTGCCCGCTCCGGGTGCGCGAGAAAGGGAACGTCGGCCAGCACCGCTGCCACTTTCCCGCTGAGGTGCGCGGCCGCGATCGCGAGCCCGCCGCCCTGGCTGGCGCCGGTGGTGACGATCGGCCGCCCGGCCGCGCCGGCCCAGCTGCGGGCCGCGTCCACCGCCCGCGCCGCGTCCAGGAACAGCCGGGTGTAGTAGTGCCCCGCCGGATCGGCGATGCCGCGGGTAAGGAAGCCGGGCGTGCTCGGCATGCCGTCGTCGCCGGCGTCGGGCGTGTCCGCGCTGCGCCACCCGCCCCCCTGGCCGCGGGTGTCCATCACGAGGTGCGGGTGGCCGGCGCAGCTCCACCTGAGCCAGTCGAAGGGATCGCCGCGGCCGCCGCCGTAGCCGACGAACTCGACGATGACGGCGGCACCGGCTACGTCATGGCGGGGAGCGAGCAGCCAGCCCCTGATCGCGTCGCCGCCATATCCGGGGAACGTGACGTCGTACACCGCGGCGTGCCGTATCTGCGAGTCGGCCGCGGTGAACGCCGGCTCGCCGCGCGCCGCCCTCGCGGCGGCGAGCTGACCGGACCAGAACTGGTCGAAGTCGGCAGGCTCGCGGACGTCCGGGCGGTACCCGCGCAGGTCAGCGAGCGGCAAGTCGGCGAGCATACGCCCGATTATCCCTTGACCGACCCGGCCAGGCCGGACAGCCCGCCGACGATCCTGCGCTGGGCGAGGACGAAGAAGGCGATCGCCGGCAGCATCGACAGCGCCGTGAACGCGAACACGCTGGCCGTGTCCTGCGAGTAGGTGGACTGGAAGGTGGCGACGCCGAGCGGCAGCGTGTAGTGGGACGGAGTCGTGAAGATCAGCAGCGGCAGGAGGTAGGCGTTCCAGCTGGTGACGAAGGCCAGCACCGCAACGGTCAGCATCGCCGGCCGGGACAGCGGGATGAGGATCTTCAGGAAGAACGTGAGCCTGCTCGCGCCGTCTACGACGGCAGCGTCCTCGAGCTCGCCCGGCACCGCGCGCATGAACGGCCGCAGGATGATGATCGTGATGGGCAGCGAGAACGCCGCCTCCGGCAGCGCCACGCCGAGCCAGTTGTCGAGCAGGTGGATCTGCTTGTCGAGGAAGTACACCGGGAGCGACGCGACGTTCGCCGGGAACAGCAGGCCGACCGCGAACAGCAGGTACCAGGCTTCCCGGCCGGGGAAGTGGTACCTGGCCAGCGCGAACGAGGCCATCGAGCCGAGGCCGACCGCGAGCGCGGTGACCACGATCGCGATCAGCGCGCTGTTGCCGAGGTTCTGCCAGAAGGTCGCTGAGGTGAGGATCGCCTTGTAGTTCTGCCACACCCAGGGGTGCGGGAGGCCGGTGGGCGCGACGTTGAGCTGCGCGGTGGTCCGGAACCCGCCGACGATCACGTACAGCATCGGCACGAGCGTGATCGCGACGATCACCAGGGCCACGAGGTAGCTGACCGGGGTGGTGGGCCGGAACCGGCGCGACCGCCGGCCGGCCGGCGCGGCCGGCGCGGCCGGCCGGCCCGTTGTCTCGACTGCCGCTGCCACGCCGGTCACCCCACTGCCCTGGTCAGCGCGCCGTCGGTATCGCGGCGCAGCACGAAGCGCTGGTAGAGGAACGCGAGCACGAAGCTGATCACGAACAGGATCACGGCGGCGGCACTGCCGTAGCCGAACTCGAGGCTGTGGAACCCGAAGAAGATCATGTAGGTGACCATCGTGCTGGAGGCGTTCGCCGGGCCGCCGAGAGTCATGATCCACACCAGGTCGAAGACCTGGAGCGAGCCGATCATCGACAGGAAGATCCAGATCCTGATCGTCGGGCCGAGCAGCGGCAGCGTGATCCGGCGCGTCGTCTGCCAGCTAGAGGCGCCGTCGATCGCGGCAGCCTCCCGCAGCTCCGCGGGTATGCCCTGCAGGCCCGCCAGCAGCAGTATGACGCCGAAGCCGATGAACTGCCAGGTGAGCACCACGAACATCGTGTACAGCACGCTCGTCGGGTTGGCCAGCCACTGCTGCACCAGGCCGCCGAGCCCGACCGCCTTCAGCAGCTGGTCGACGAACCCGTCCGGCTGCAGCAGCAGCAGCCACAGCACCGCCGTGGTCGCCTGGGACACGACGTACGGCGCGAACACCGCCATCCGCAGGAACGAGCCGCCGCGCATCTTCCGGTTCAGCAGGAGCGCGATCGCGATGCTGATCGGGAGCTGAATCAGCAGCGAGAGCACCGCGATGATCAGGTTGTGCAGCAGCGAGGACCGGAATACCGGGTCCTGGAGCACCAGCTTGTAGTTGTGCACGCCGGTGAAGTCGGACAGCGGGCCGTAGCCGGTCCAGTTGAACATCCCGTAGTACGCGGCGATGCAGATCGGCAGCAGCACGAACACCGCGAACAGCACGAGCGCGGGACCGAGGAGCACGATCAGCTCGGTGGCCTGCCGGCCAGGCCGGCGGAGCCGGCCCGGCCGGACCGATCGCGATGAGGACGGGGCGACGGCTGCCCCC
>Ga0335078_10006036_pt1 | contig 17945 bp, 17 predicted proteins | sample Lox_Sample_32_FD_206711 | JGI IMG/M metagenome (GOLD analysis project Ga0335078, IMG submission 206711) | Soil microbial communities from Loxahatchee National Wildlife Refuge, Florida, United States - Lox_Sample_3.2 | ecosystem: Environmental > Terrestrial > Soil > Wetlands | place: USA... | reverse complement strand
GGAGCGGCGCACGGAAAAACAGATTGCGACGGAGCAACCGCAGGCCGATCTGCTCAAAGTGGCGCACCATGGCAGCGCGACGTCCACGATTCCTGAGTTGCTGAACGCTGCGCGGCCGCACTTCGCGGTGATTTCCGTCGGCGCGCACAACGTGTATGGACATCCCAAGCGCGAGGTGCTGGGCCGGTTGGAGGCCGCGCACGTCGCCACTTATCGCACCGACCTGGATGGCGCGGTGACGTTCTACCTGGATGGGCGAACGGTCAGACCTGGGGCGGCTCCTCCGTAGTTTCGAACTCGCCGGTTTCCTCGTCGCTTCCCGGCATGCGCCGGTATTCCTCGATGACCGAGCGCGATTTTGCGGCATCCTCCTCGCGCACCAGAATGACCGTGCCTCCAACGCCGGGCAGAATGTCCTGGGGCGCGTCGAGCGCGGTGATGTCGGAGTCAATGCCGTTGGCCTCCAGCAGACCGCGAACCACCATTGCTTCGGATTCCTGTTCCGTGTCGAACACTCGCACCAGCCTTTCATTGGGATCGGGCCGGGGCGTTTGCTGCGGGCCGCTGGAAGATTGCGCCATGGGACCTCCGTGAAATTGTGAGCGCTGCTTCCGATTCTACCCTGTGAAGAGGCACGCTGGTGACCGAAGTCGCGCACCCTGCGGCAGGTTGTATGCGCAAGAGATTGCACTGAGAATGGATTCTTCCCCGCAACGAGCGCGTGTGCCGCTACATCTAAAGGAACAGCCACGTCGGGCGGGACATTCGCCGAACCTGGGCAAGGGAGAGCGAAGTGGAAATTCCTCAGTCGGACCATCGGAAAACACAGAGCTGCGAACCGAGCGAGCAACAGGAGGAAGCGCGAAAAATTCGCCGCCTGCAGATCATGATCGGGATGGTGATGTCGGTGATCAGCCAGGACCCGAACCTTACTCTCGAAGAGGCTTCTGAGCTGGCGGCGGGGGCGCGGCGGGCGGCGCTGGCCATGTTTCCCGGCAAAGAGCTGGCGTATGACATTCTCTACAGGCCGCGCCTGCAGCGGCTGATGAACGAACGCTTCCGGCTGCAATAGATCGCAGCTCCGCCGCGTTGACCTGCTTCTCACCACCAGAATAGACTCGCTGATCAGCGAGGTTTGCCTTGAAACGTCTTGCGGTGTTTTTCCTGCTCGTGATTTCCTTTTGCCCCGCGTTTGCCGACGAGGGCCAGCACCACGAAGAGATGACCGCGGAGCAGCTGGGCACGGTGCATTTTCCCGTCCCATGCGCGGCGGCGGTGCAGCAGAATTTCACCAGCGGGGTCGCGCTGTTGCACTCGTTCTGGTACGAAGAAGCGGAGAAAACATTCGAGCATGTGGCCGAGGATGATCCGCGCTGCGCGATGGCGCATTGGGGCGTGGCCATGAGCTTGTGGCACGAGCTGTGGAACCACCCGAATGACGCGGTGATTGCGCGCGGCATGGCGGAGGCCCGGAAGGCGCGATCCCTGCACCCGAAAACAAATCGGGAGAAAGGATATGTGCTGGCGATCGAGGCGTTTTATGGCGGGCCAGCCAGCCGCGACTATCAAGACCGCGCATCTGCTTACTCACAGGCGATGGGAAAGATTTACCACCGGCACCCGGAAGATCATGAAGGGGCGGCGTTTTATGCATTGTCGTTGCTGGCTTCTGAGCCGGAGAATGATGGAACCTCCAACCGCAAACAGGCTGCCGCGATTCTGGAAAAGCTGTTCGCCGAGGAGCCGGAACATCCGGGCGTGGCGCATTATTTGATCCACACCTACGACACGCCGCAAATGGCTGCGCTGGGCCTGCCGGCGGCGCGGCGATATGCGAAAATTGCACCGGCAGCGCCACACGCGTTGCACATGCCCTCGCACATTTTTGCGCGGCTGGGACTCTGGCAGGATGACATTGATTCGAATCTCGCTTCGATCGCAGCGAGCCGGCGCAGCGGCGCCATGCACATGGGCGGCGAGAGCCACGAATTTCACGCCATGGATTATCTGGTCTATGCATATCTGCAGAGCGGGCGGGAGGCGGAAGCGGAACGGATCATTGAAGAAATCAAAGCGATGCCGCCGATGCAGGACATGTACGGGGAGGGGTTTGATCCGCGGTTCCGGGCGCTGACGATTTTTTCAGCGAGATGCGCGCTCGAACTGCATCACTGGAGCGAGGCAGCGGTGCTGGAGCCGGTGCCGGGCGCCAGCCTCGGCGATAGCTCGACCACATATTGGGCGCGCGCGATCGGCTTCGCCCGCAGTGGACGTCCTGCGGAGGCGCGGAAAGAGCTGGCGGAAATCGAAGCCATTCACAAAAAGCTGGTAGAGCAGCACAAAACGTGGCAGGCGGATGCGGCGGAACAAGACAGCCAGGAGGCGGGAGCCTGGATCGCGCACGCTGAGAGCGACAACGATGCGGCGATTAAAGCGCTGCGGTCCGTGGCGGAGAAGCAAGAGTCGGCCGGCTCGGAGCCGGACGGCGCCATACCGGCGCGGGAGATGCTGGCCGATCTTTTACTTGAAATGCGGCGGCCCGAGCAGGCGCTGGCGGAGTACGAAGCCGACTTGAAGTTTCATCCTAACCGGTTCAACGGATTGTACGGCGCGGCCACGGCGGCGGAACTGGCGGGGAAGAACCAACAGGCGACCAGTTACTATGCGCAACTGGTCAAGATCTGCGCCGGCTCAGCGTCTGACCGTCCGGAGCTCAGCCGCGCGAAAGCGTTGCTGGCAGAAAAATAGAAGCGGCTTACCCATTCAGCTTGAGCTTGAGCAGCAGGGCGGCGATCATCGCCACGGAACCGAGAAGCGCGTTGTATTCGCGATGCTTCCAATAAAGGCCCCAGGAAAATGAGGTTTTGTCCGCGGTGGACACGAGCGGTCGAATGCGAGGAATGAATCCGGGCACGCTGCGTGCGTAGTCGTCGAAGCGGGCAAAGCGCTCGCGCAAGAGCGCTTCTTCGGCGCGAATCACCGGCACATAAATCGCAAGAAAAAATGCAGGGATGGCGGCGGCGATCCACCAACTGCGGGCCGCCAACGCAAAGCCAGCGGCCAGAATCAGCGAGCCGAGGTAAAGCGGATTGCGAGTGTAGGCATACGGCCCGCTGGTGGCCAATTGCTTGTTCTTTTGAAGATGTCCGGAGGCGAAGGCGCGAATTGCCAGCCCGCCAACCACGGCGAGGCTGCCGATCAGGATGGATGTAAGCGTGGGATTCGCCAGCCACAAATAGAGGACAGCAAAGGCGAATCCGAGGGGAACGCGAATGCGGCGCGCGATGGCTGGCCAGCTACCCACGGCAGTTTCCCAACATCCGGCGAGCGCCCGCTACTACTTCTTCCACGCTGATTGAAAGCAAGCCCGGCTCGATCGCCGCGCCGTGGGAATGCGAAGTTGTGCTGGAAGGGCTGCGCAACACAATGCTTTTCGTCGCGTATGGCCCGTTGCGCGCGGGGTCCGTGGGACCGAAAATCGCAACGACCGGAATTTTGAGCGCAGCCGCCAGGTGAATCGGGCCGGTATCACCGCCGATGACCAAGCGGGAGCGGCGGGTGAAGGCAATCAGTTGCGTGAGTGTCAGCGGAATTTTTTCAGCCGCGCCGTTGCTTGCAGTGACCACAGCCGCGGCCAACGGTTCTTCACCGGGGCCGGAATTCACTAGTATCTTCAGATCCTGTGCGGCCAGGCAGCGTGCAACTTCTGCGTAGCGCTCGGACGGCCACTGCTTGGCGCCCCATCCCGCGCCGGGCGCGAGCAGCACGAAATCTGTAATGCCGCGCTGCTGGAGCCAGCAGCTGCGCTCCTGATCGGCGCGTTCATCTTTCGGAAAGATGGTGTGCGCATCCCGAGAAGAAATTCCGGTAACAGCTTCCGCTATGGAAAGGTTCTGCTCGACTACGTGGCTTCCTTGCACCACCACCGGATGCCCATAGAACATGCTGGCGACGATTTCGCGGGGCTGGGCTGGGCCATAGATCTTGCGCGCCTGCGACCACCTGGCGATCAGTGCTGAGCGCAGTGCACCCTGAAAGTCTACGGCCACATCATATTCGGGGGCGCGCAATTCGCTGATCGCGGCGGCAATTTCCAGCCAGGTCTGCATGGCGACCGGCGCTCTGCGCCATTTGCCGGTGTTGACGGTGTGCAGGCGCTCGACCAGCGGTCTTTGGGCCGAACGCGCACCGGAGCGCGGAGTGGGCAGCGTGCACAAAAGTTCAGCCCATTTTTCTTCGATTACCCATCCAATTTCGGACTCGGGAAACGCCTGACGCAGCGCGTTTGCGGCGGGCAGCGTGTGGATGATATCGCCCATGGCGCCCAGCCGCACGATCAGCAGACGCTTAATGTTGGCACGCGCGGCACCTTCGACGGACCCTGACAACGCTTCTTGTGCCTCTTGCCCGCTCACGACTGCCGCTGATCCAGGCGCGAACGAATGATTTCACTCACCGAATGTTCTTTGGCGTCGCCCACGATTTCAACCCGCCCTCCGCATTCGGCCAAAACGTCGCGCTCAGGCACGCTGTCGGGGCGGTAGTCCGTGCCTTTGGCCTGCACGTCTGGGCGAATCTCTCGAATCAGAGCGCGAACATCGGGTTCGTCAAAAATCACCACCGCATCCACGTCGGCAAGGGCGGCGAGGATTTCCGCGCGCTCCGCAGCCGGCATCAACGGCCGGCCTTCGCCTTTCAGCACGCGGACTGAGGCATCAGAATTCACGGCAACAAGCAGTCTGCCGCCAAGATTTTTTGCCGCGTGGAGATAGCGCACATGGCCCACGTGCAACAGGTCGAAGCAGCCATTGGCCAGCGTGATGGAATCGCCGGCACGGCGCCATTGCGCGACTCGCTCGCGCAATTCTTCGCGGCCGAGAATCTTGTTGGCGCCGGATGGATTCAATGCGGCCTCGTCTCCGGCGGCGACTGCTGCAGCGCCGCCAACAATTCCGGCCGGGAAACGGTGGCGGTGCCCCGCTTCATGACAACGATTCCGCCCGCGTAGTTAGCGAGGTGCGCGGCTTCTTCGGCGTTCGCCCCGGCGGCGGTCGCGGCGGCAAAGGTCGCAATGACAGTGTCTCCCGCGCCAGTGACATCGGCAACTTGATCCGAACCAAAGATCGGAATGTCCACCGGCTTGCGCCGCCCGCTGAAAGCGACCATGCCATCGCGCCCCCGCGTGATGACGAGGGATTGCAGCTTCATGCGATTCACAAGCTGCTCTCCCGCTTTGCAGAGGCGCGGCCAATCCTGGCCGATGCGGATTCGCAGAGCCTCTTCTACTTCCGGTTCGTTCGGCGTGGCTGCCGCGACGCCGGAATATTGCAGCATGCGGTGGCGTGAGTCGAGCAGCACCGGCACATCATTAAACCGTCCTTTTTCGCGAATGCGAGTGAGAATTTCGGGAGTGGCGGCGCCGTAACCGTAGTCGGAGATCAGCAAGGCATCTGACGCCGGAGCATACTCGCGCGCGGCCAGCACTAATTCGCGCTGGAGATGTTCGCTGGGCCCGGTCTGTGGCTCGCGGTCCAGGCGCACGACCTGCTGTTGCCACGCGTGGGTCATTCCGGCAAGAATGCGAGTTTTTGTGACGGTGGTGTAGCTCTTGTCTTTGAGCACGCCGCTGAGTGGAATTCGCTTATGGCGGAAACCGCGAATCAGCAGGCGGCCAAGTTCGTCGTCTCCAACGATGCCGACGGGCAGGACGTTGACCCCGAGATCGGCCAGATTGTTGATGGCGTTGGCGCCGCCGCCTGGAACGACCCTGCGTTCGCGGTAACGCAGAATCAAAACCGGTGCTTCGCGCGACACGCGGGAAATCTCTCCGAAGACAAATTCGTCCGCCACCAGATCACCCACCACGGTGACGGTCACATTCGGGAATGACTCGACGATGTGGCGGAGACGATCGGTTTCCTTGGGGTGCGTGGTCATCGGCGCGGCGCGTGCCCGGGCTGGGCGCTGGCCCGCTCGATTTTCTCACGCCGGACGCTTCCTCTCTTCGGCGGCACGCAGAATGGTATCCACAACGTTAGCCGGTTCCTGGACCCGCATTTTGACCTGAACCACGGCAAGCGGCTCCAGCGCGGCACGATGCGCGCCCAGATTGATGGCATCTTTTTCGGTGGTGACGAACCCTTCAGCTTCGCTTTGCTGGCGCAGACGAAGCAGATCGCGAATGTCGTTTCCGGTGTAGGCGTGATGATCGGGAAACACCGCTTCCGCCACCGGGTGAATTCCGGCGGTGCGCAATTGCCGCAGGAAATTCTGTGGCCGGGCGATGCCGCAAAAAGCGACCGGCTGATCCGGCACTTTCCGAAAGACGATGCCACGCCGCGCCCGCCACACATTTTTCCCATCCAGCGGAAAAGCCTCGTCAGACGCACCACTGGTGAGCACAACCGCATCGGCCCGGGCAAGAGAACTTTGCAACTCGCGCAGGCGCCCGTACGGGATGAAGCGGTCGCGCGCATCCTCCGGAGTCACCAGCACCACGTCAAAGTCGCGCCCCAGCGAGCGGTGCTGAAAGCCATCATCCAGAATGTGGAGCTGCGGCCCAAACTTCCGCTCGGCAAAACGTCCTGCTTCGTAGCGGTCCTCGCCCACCACGACCGGGGCGCCCAGCCGGCGGGCAATGAGCAAAGGCTCGTCGCCGAACTGGGCGGGTTCGCCATTGGAATCCACCAGGAGCACGCCGCGCGATTGGCGGCCATAACCGCGGGAGAGGACATCAAACTTCACACCGCGCGAATTGAGCAGCTCACCCAGCCAGAGAACGAAGGGAGTTTTCCCGGAGCCACCGAGTGAGAGATTGCCCACACTGACGACGGGACCCTGCAGGCGGCGCACGGGCAGGACGCCGCGATCATAAAGCGCGTTCCGTCCGCGCACGCCCACACCAAAGACGGAACTGAGCAAGAAGAGACCCAGCGACTTCATGCCGGCGGTCTGGGACAACCGCCCTCCCTCCCGGAAGCGGGGAGCATCAGTGACTCCGCCGCTCCAGCAGATTTTTCAGCGCTAGAAATGTGGTTTGCGTGGCGCCCTGATGCTCACGCACGGTTTCTGCAGCGCAGCGCCCGAGCCGAGCCCGCTCCGCCGCATCGCAAAGCAACGTTAACAATGTTTGGGGAAGCCCCTCAGTCCCTACAACCCGGACTGCTTCACGACGTTTAAGCGATTTTACAACATCCCGAAAGTTTTCCGTGTGAGGCCCGGTGACAACCGGGATGCCATGCAACGCCGGCTCCAGTGGATTGTGGCCGCCGCGCGGCACCAGGCTCCCGCCGACGAAGGCGAGATCCGCCAACGCATAGAGCGAGGCCAACTCGCCGATTGTGTCCACGAGGACAATGCTGCCCGGCAAATTATTGGAGTTACCGAACTGGTTGGGGTTACCGAGCTGGTTGGGGTTACCGAACAGAGACCGGCGCGAAAAAGCCATCTTCGACTGGTGCAGCAACTGCTCGACTTCCGCGAACCTTTCCGGATGTCGCGGGGCCAGCAACATTACGGCGTGAGGATGAGAAGCCAGAACCTGGCGGAAGGCTTCGAGCAGAATCAGCTCTTCGCCTTCCACGGTGCTGCCGCAAACGAGCACCGGCCCGGCGTTTTCGGCATTCAGTTTCTCGCGCAATTCGCGGACGATGGGCAACGGCGGCGGCAGACTGGCGTCGAATTTGAGGTTGCCACTGACTGCGATGCAATTTTCGAGAGCGCCGATCTGGATCAGCCGCCGCCGGTCTTCCTCGCTTTGCGCAAGGAACAAATCTACTGGCCGAAGGAGTTTCGCCAGAATGCGCCGCCAGCGCCGGTAGCCGGGCCACGAGCGGTCAGAGATGCGCGCATTTACCACTGCGATGCGCGAGCGATATTTGTGTGCAAGGCGAAGAAAATTCGGCCAGAACTCGGTTTCGGTGAGAACAATCAGCTCAGGGCGAAGCGCTTCGAGGTAAGGCTCAATCGCAAAAGCGAAGTCCAATGGAAAATAAAAAACATTTGCTTCGCCAAAGCGGGCCCGGGCAAGCTTCTGGCCCGTATCCGTGGTAGTCGAAACCATGATTCGATGAAACGGAAACCCGCGCTGCAATTCTGCAATCAGGCCGCCGACCGCAATCACCTCCCCCACCGAAACCGCGTGGATCCAGATGGTGGGCTGGGCGGCACCAAGTTTCAGCCTTGCCGGCAGGCGGCCAAGCCGCTCCCGCAACCCGGCGCGATACTTGCCTTGCCGCAAGGCCTGCAGCAGCCAATAGGGCAGGCTCACAAGCAAAGCAAGCGCCAGCAGCGCGCTGTAGAGCAGGTACATGGAAGGGGATCATTCTAATTGCGCGGCGGTGCGGCAGGCACCTGGAGCAGAATCCGGCGCATCCTATAATCAACTCACCATGTGGCGTGATGTCTCGTCGTGGAGGGCAACTTCTACGCCCGCAAAGGCGCGAGTGCGAGGCTTTTCGGGCCGCGGGTTGTGGGCAATTTTTCTTGCGGCCATTCTGCTGCCTGCCTTTTGTCTCGCGGCCAAGACTTTTGTCATGCCCGCGGCCGAACCGGCAAAAACCTATCCCGCGCACGATGAGCACCCCAACGAATCGGTGACCGTGGCTCTCGATCCCTATGACGACGCTGAAAAAGCGCGGATTTTTTCCATTCACTATGGCGAGATCGGCATGCTGCCAGTTTTTCTGATTGTGACGAATGACGGCAACCAGCCCATCTCGCTGGTGGGGATGAGAGCGGAGTTCATCACCGCGAACCGCTCCAAATTGTATCCTGCGTCGAACGACGATCTTATCCGCCGGCTTTCGCATCCCGAGGCGCGCACGTCTTACCCTTTGCCGTTTCCGCGCAGCAAGGTGAAGGGCGGCGTGAAACAGGAGCAGCGCGACGAAATTCAAAATTCGCAGTTCGCCGCCAGGGCCGTGGAGCCGCACAGCACGCAAGCTGGATTTCTGTTCTTCGACGTTGCCGATGTTCCCACGCCTTTGCCCGGCGCACACTTTTACCTGACCGGCGTGCATGACGCGAAGGGCAACGAGTTGATGTATTTCGAAGTGCCGCTGGAAAAATACCTAAGCGCGCCCGCGAAGCCGTAGCGCACAGGCAGTTCAAACGCAGCCCAACTATGCAGTCCAGCAAGCCTGCTGAAGCTTGCTACACTGGTTTACCGGGATTGCCATGACCTTGACTGCAAAGCGCGAAATGCTCGCCATTGAGGGCGGACCGCCCGTGCGCAAGACACTGCTGCCTTACGGCCGACAATCGGTTGATGAACCGGACATCCAGGCGGTGGTGGAGACGCTGCGCTCCGACTGGCTGACCACAGGTCCTAAGGTCTCGCAGTTCGAAGAGGCTTTGGCTGATCGTGTGGGAGCGAAATACGCGGTGAGCTTCAGTTCCGGCACGGCGGCCCTGCATGGGGCGGCATTTGCCGCCGGGCTGAAGGAGGGCGATGAGGCGATCACTTCGCCCATGACCTTTGCCGCGACCGCGAATTGCGTGTTGTATGTGGGGGCGACGCCGGTTTTCGCAGATGTTTGCCCGGACACGCTGAACCTCGATCCGGCGCAGGCCGCGGAGCGGATCAACCACAAGACGAAAGCCATTCTGCCGGTGGATTACGCCGGGCATCCTGCTGATCTTGACGAATATTTGCGATCGGCCGAGCGGCATGGATTGATGGTGATTGAAGACGCGTGCCACGCTCTGGGCGCGGAATATCACAGCCGGCGCACGGGCAGCATGGCGCACATGAGCGTCTTCAGCTTTCATCCGGTCAAGCACATCACGACCGGCGAAGGCGGCATGGTGACCACCGACCGCGGCGACCTGGCGCAAAGTCTGCGGCGCTTTCGCAATCATGGCATCAGCAGCGAGGCGCGCCAGCGGCAGAGCGCCGGACAGTGGCATTACGAGATGGTGCTGCTAGGCTTCAACTACCGCTTGCCGGATGTGGCCTGTGCGCTGGGGTTGCGGCAATTGGCCAAGCTCGAGACGAACCTGGCGCGGCGGCGGGCGATTGCGGCGCGCTACGCGGCGGCATTTCGCGGCATGGCAGGAGTGATTGCGCCTACGGTGCGCGAAGATGTGCTGCCCGCGTGGCATCTGTATCCCATCCGGCTCGATCTGGCGGGGCTGGCGGCGGGGCGGGGCGAGGTTTTCCGGGCGCTGCGGGCGGAAAATATCGGCGTCAACGTGCATTACATTCCCGTGCACTTGCACCCTTACTATTGCGAGCGTTTCGGTTATAAGGGCGGGGAATTTCCCGTGGCGGAAGATGCCTACGAACGGCTCATCAGCCTGCCCATGTTTCACGGCATGAGCGAACAGGATGTGGAGGATGTGATTCGGGCCGTGGAAAAAGTGATGACGCATTTCGCGAAATGAATTCCGAATCAGTGCGGCATAGCAGGTTTAGCTCCGTGGTGCCGCGAGGGCCCATGAAGAGTGTGGTGGTTTTGCAGGCGCGCACGAACAGCGCGCGGCTGCCTGGCAAGGCGTTGCGGCCGGTGGCCGGGTATCCCAGCGCGGTGCTGGCCGCCCTGCGGGTTGGGAACACGGGACTGCCGGTGATTGCGGCGACTTCGGACGATCCTTCCGACGACGCGCTGGCCGCGGCTTTTCGCGAGCACGGGGTGCGAGTGTTTCGCGGGCCGACGGATGACGTGCTGAGCCGGTTTTATCTGGCGACGGCCGACCTTCCCGAGGATTGCGCGGTGGTGCGGGTCACCGGCGACAACCTGGTCCATGACGGCAGCTTTATGCAGGAGATGCTGGCGGTTTTCGAGAAGGAGAAGCCGGAGTATCTGGGCGGCGATCCACTGCGGGGGCGCTTGCCGTATGGCGTGGGCGGAGAAGTTTTTACGGTGGCGGTGTTGCGCCGGGCGCACGCGAACGCCACCAGCGCCCATGACCGCGAGCATGTTTGCCCGTGGATGCGCCGCCATTGCCGGTCGAGCGAATTTGCCCCGGCGTCGCTCGAGGAAAAAGACTACACCCATCTGCGCTGCACGATGGATGACGACGAGGACTACCAGAGAATTCTCCGGCTATTTGAGGGCATCCGCGATCCGGTGCATGCCGGCTGGCAGGAATTGGTGGAGAAGCTGGCGACGCTTCCCGGCGAGCCGGCTTTTCATGTTCCACGGAAGTATGCGCAGGAACGGTTTCACAGCGAGCTGACGCTGGGCACGGCGCAACTGGGAATGGCTTATGGCATCGTGAACCGGTCGGGAAAACCGGCGCGGGAGGATGCCATCGCGCTGGTGCGCCGCGCCATCGCGCATGGCGTGAACGCTCTGGACACAGCGCGTTCCTATGGCGAAGCGGAGCAGGCGCTGGGCGAGGCGCTGGCGGGAGCGTGGGCTTCGCGGGCCGCGGTCGTCACGAAACTGGATGCGTTGCCCGGGCTTGCGCCAGATGCGGATGCGGCGGCGGTGCGAGCCGCGGTTGATGAAAGCGTGAATGCATCATGCCGGGCGCTGGGAGTGAGCCGGCTCGAAGTGCTGCTCTTGCATCGCTGGCAGCATCACGATGCCTGGGCGGGAGCGGCGTGGGAGCATCTTCTGGAGTTGCGCGAGCGGGGCCGCATCGGAGCGCTGGGAGCCTCGGTTTATGAGCCGCGCGAAGCGCTGGCGGCGCTCGCGGACAAGGCGGTGCGACATCTACAGATTCCAATGAATGTTCTCGACCGGCGCTGGAAAGCGGCGGGAGTGGACCGAGCCATTGCCGAGCGCGCCGACGTGGTGGTGCACGCGCGCAGCATTTTTCTGCAGGGAATTCTGGTTCATCCGGCGGAGCGCTGGCCGGAGATTTCGAACTACGACGCGTTTTCGGCCGCGCGCAAGCTGACGGCGCTGGCGCGGCGCTTTGGGCGGGAAAGCGTGGCCGACCTGTGCGTTGCGTATGTGCGCTCCCAGAGCTGGATTACAAGCCTGGTGCTGGGATGTGAGACGATGGCACAACTGGACGAGAATCTGCGGCTGTTTCTCCTGCCCAGACTTTCGCACGAGCAGTGCGGGGAACTGGAACAGACGCTGAGGGACAGCCCGGAGGCGCTGCTCAATCCGGCAAGATGGAATTCGATCAATGAGCCCAAGCTTCAGCCACGCTGATGCGTTGTCCATGTTTCGGCTCGATGGGCGGATTGCGTTTTTGTCGGGCGCGGCCGGCCACCTGGGGCGGTCTATGGCGGAGGCGCTGGCCGGCGCCGGGGCGCACGTGATTCTGAATGGCCGGCGCAGCGAGCCTTTGGAAGTGCTGGCCGCCAGGCTGCAAAGCGCAGGCGGAAGGGCTTCGACCGCCTGCTTCGATGTGACCGAGGAAGCCTCCTTGCGCAAGGAGATCGCCCGCCTGGGCGAGCAGTTCGGGCGACTGGATGTATTAGTGAACAACGCCAGCGCCGGGCGCACTGGAACGATCGAGAGCGCGACGCGCCAGGATTTTGAGCAGGGATACGCGGTGAATGTGGTGGCGGCGTTTCAGCTTTTGCAGGCCGCGCTGCCGTTTTTGAAGGAAGCCGCAAGGCACGCGGCCGGCGGCGCTTCGGTGGTCAACATCGCTTCGATGTATGGCAGCGTGAGTCCGGATGCTTCGATTTACGGAACCAGCGGGGCGGACAATCCTCCCTACTACGGAGCGGCAAAAGGAGCGCTGATTCAAATCACCCGTTACGCCGCCTGCCATCTGGCCGCCGATCGCATCCGAGTCAACTCGATCAGCCCGGGGCCGTTTCCGATTGGGAAATATCTGGAGCAGGACCGCGGCTTTCAGGAGCGGCTGAACGCGAAGACGCCGATGCGCCGCACGGGAGATCCCCGCGAAATGCAGGGCCCGCTGCTGTTTCTGGCCTCGGACGCTTCCTCGTATGTAACCGGCATCAATCTGCCCGTGGATGGAGGCTGGACGGCATGGTGACCAAGCCGGCGGGCGTGAAGTTTGTGGCCGAAGTTTCGAGCAATCATCATCGCGACTTAAAGCGCTGCCAGGAATTTATCCGCAGCGCGGCGGCGATCGGCTGCGACGCGGTGAAATTTCAGTTGTTCCGGGTGCGGGAGCTGTTCGCCCCGCAGGCGCTGCGGCAGAATCCGCAGCTGCTGGCGCGGGAGGCGTGGGAGCTTCCGGTAAGTTTTCTGCCCGATCTGGCGGCGGGTTGCCGCGAAGCCGGGGTCGAGTTTTCCTGCACGCCGTTTTATCTGGAGGCGGTCGAAGAGCTGCTGCCGTTCGTGGATTTCTACAAGGTGGCGTCGTATGAAATGCTGTGGTCCGACCTGCTGGCAAAGTGCGCGCGCACCGGAAAACCGGTGGTGCTCTCAACCGGCATGGCGACGCTCGCGGAAGTGGAGCAGGCTTGCGGCGTGCTGCGGGCGAATGGCTGCCGCGATATGACTCTGCTGCATTGCGTTTCCTCGTATCCGGCGCAGCCGGAGGAGTGCAACCTGGCGGCGATTGCCACCTTGCGCGAAGCCTGCCGCTGCCCGGTGGGGTGGTCCGACCACAGCGTAGAGCCGGGAGTGATCTATCGCGCCGTACATCACTGGGGCGCGAGCCTGGTGGAATTTCATCTTGACCTGGAGGGCCGGGGCGCCGAGTTCGCTTCCGGGCACTGCTGGCTGCCGGAGCAGATGCGGCCGGTGATTGCGGCAGTGCGCAAGGGATTTCTGGCGGAGGGAGACGGAACAGTAGGGCCGGCGCCGAGCGAAGCGCACGAGCGGCAATGGCGCGCCGATCCCTCGGATGGATTGCGTCCGTTGCAGGCGACGAGGCAGGAACTGCGCGCGACCGAAGTGGGGAAATGAGCACGGAGACGAAATCTTCCAGAGGCGCGAAGAACGCTCCGGGCATGCTGTTTCGTTGCGATGCTTCGCCGGAGATCGGGCTGGGGCACATTGTGCGTTGCCTGGCGCTGGCGGACGAGCTGCGCGACTCACACGGGGCGCGGGTGGCCTTTGCCATGCGCAACAGTGCGTTGGGCTGCGAGATGGCCCGGCGGCATGGTTACCCGGTATTGCAGGCGCCTCACGGGGAATTCGACTACGCCGACTGGCTGGAAGACGCCCTGCGCCAAAGCGAGGCGCAGACGCTGGTTGTGGATGTGCGCGACGAACTGTTGCGCTCCACGCTGGAGGGTTTGTCGGCCAAGCGATATCGGATTGCGGTGCTCGATGATGCCGGCGAGCGCGCGCGGGGGGCGGACTTTGTATTCTGTCCGCCGGTACCGCAGGTCAGGCGGGCGAACTGGAACGGGTTCAAAGGGAAATTGTTCGTGGGGTGGGAGTGGATCATCCTGCGCAAGCAATTTGCGCGGGACGTGCGGGCGCGGGAACGGAATGGCAGAAATCTGCTGATTACGATGGGCGGCAGCGATCCGGCAAACCTGACCTGCCAGGCGGTGCAGGCCACGGACGAGCTTGGGCAGGAGTTTTGCGGCACGGTAGTAGTGGGCCGGGCCTTTCGCCATCACCAAGAGTTGCAGGCGGTGTTGCGCAGCGCCCGCCATCGTTTCAAGCTGTTGCAGCAGGTGGAGGAGATGAGCGCCGTGATGACCGAAGCGGACGTGGCGATCTGTTCGTTCGGCATGACGGCGTACGAACTGGCGGCGATGGGTGTGCCGGCAATTTACCTTTGCCTGACGCCAGACCATGCCGAATCAGCTTCGGCGCTGGCGGAAAGCGGCATGGGTTGGTCGCTGGGCGTGGCCGGCGAGGTTGCGGAGCGGAAGTTGGCGGAGGCGACCGAGAAATTGCTGGCCGACCCGGCGCTACGGCGGAAGATGTCCACCGAGGCGCGCCGGCAGATTGACGGAAAGGGAGCAGAGCGGATCGCGGAGGTTCTGTTGGGGCGGAGTGGAGAGAGTAGCCATGCGGCGGGAATTCTCAACCGATGACGGCGAGGCGCAAGGTCGGGATCATCACCGGCGGCGGGCGCGGCATAGGCCGCGCCATCGCGCTGGCTCTGGCGCGGGAAAATACAAATCTGGTCCTGACCTACGTCAGCCGCCGGGAGCCGTGTGAAGAGACGGCGGCGGAGATCCGCAAGCTGGGCGGAGACGCGGTCGCGACCCAGACGGACGTCACCAAACGAGATAGCGTGCGGCGATTGATTGCGCTGAGCGGGGAGAAGTTCGGAAGAATTGATATTCTGGTGAACAACGCCGGCATTCTCCAGCAGAAGCCCTTTGCCACGATCACCGACGAAGACTGGGACGCGATGCTGGCGACGAACCTGAAAAGCGTGTTTCTCTGTTGCCAGGAAGTGATGCCGGCAATGGCGCGGCAGGGCGGCGGATGCATTGTGAATCTGTCATCCTCCGGCGGGCAACTGGGAGGCATGCTGGCGGTGCACTACGCGGCCAGCAAGGCGGGGGTGATTTCGCTGACGCGCTCGCTCGCCCGCGTGGCCGCCGCCGACCGGATTCGCGTGAATTGCGTTGCTCCCGGATTGATCGAAACGGAAATGACGGCAGAAGAGCTCAGCTCGGAAGCGGGCCGAGAAAAGATTGCAGGGCAGATCCCTCTCAAGCGGGCGGGACAGGCCTCGGAAGTCGCGGCGGCTGTATCGTTCCTAGCGTCGTCGGAGGCGGCCTACATCACCGGCCAGACGGTGAATGTGAATGGTGGCCTCTATCTGGGTTAACCTAGGATGGGTCAGGGGGGACGGGAACCGAACCGATGACCGGCGCAGATGTGATTGTTGACAACTTCGAACGGCAGCTGTTGAGGCGGCTCTTCGTGTTTCCGGGAGGGACGATTGCTCCGATTCTGGATATCGCGCAAAGCCGCGGGTTCCAGATCATCTGCATGCGGCACGAACAGGGCGCGGGTTACGCGGCGCTCGCAGCTTCACGGCTGACGGGCCGTCCTCACGTGGTCATGGTGACCTCGGGGCCCGGCGTCACAAACGTGGTTACACCGGTCGCGGACGCCTATTTCGATTCCGTGCCCATCGTGGTGCTGACCGGGCAGGTGGGAACGGGAGACATGCGCGGGCAGCGTCCGGTGCGGCAACGGGGTTTCCAGGAAGTGGACACCATTGCCCTCATGAAGCCAATCAGCAAAGCGCAGCTGTTTGCGACTTCGCCATCTGATTTGCTGGAGATCATGCCGGAGGCGTTTCGTCTGGCGATGGAAGGTCGGCGAGGCCCGGTCGTGGTGGATTTGCCGATGAACTCACAGCGGGGCGAGGTCGCCCCGCCGGCGGCCGGATCATCCAATGGCGCCGGCAGGCGCGACGCTCAGGCAGCCAACCTGCCGCCTGTTGACCCGGAAGCGATTGACAAGATTGCGCAGTGGATTTCCGGCTCCCGTCGCCCCGTCATTCTCGCCGGCCAGGGCATACTTGCGTCAGGCGCGCAGGGGGAACTGCGGCGAATCGCCGAAGAAAATCGGATTCCGGTCTCGCAGAGCCTGCTGGGCCTGGGAGGGTTTCCCACCGCTTCAGAGCTGGCGCTGGGCTTTCATGGCCATACAGGCAATCAATATGCGGGCAAGGCGATCTACGGGGCGGACCTTCTGCTGGTGCTGGCTTCGCGGCTGGACGTGCGCCAAACCGGTTCTCGGGTGGATGACTTTGTGCCGAACGGGCGCATCGTGCGCATTGATCTCGATCCACACGAAATTGAGCATTCGCGCGTGCGATCGGACCTGACGGTTCGCGCGGATGTGCGCGAGGTCTTGTGCAAGTTGAACCATCGCATGAAAGAACTTTCCCGGCCAGACACAGCCCAGTGGCTGGAGCAGATCAACGAGTGGCGAATGCAGTTTCCTTTGACCTATCAGGAGAACGGGAAGCTCAAACCCCAGTATGTGATTCAGACGGTTGACTGCCTCACGCGTGGGGAGCATGCCATCTGCGTTTCCGGCGTCGGCTCCCACCAGCAATGGGTGGCGCGGCACTTCAGTTTTGATTTTCCGACGCGACCGTGGCTGACGTCGGGAGGGCATGGGGCGATGGGCTTCGATCTGCCGGTGGCGATCGGGGCGCAGATCACGTTTCCGCAGCGTCGGGTGATCTGCTTTGTCGGGGACGGGTCGTTGCAGATCAATATTCAGGAACTGGCGGCAATCGTCGAGTTCAATCTCCCGATCAAAATCTTTGTCCTCAATAACCACCGTTTGGGCATCGTCTCGCAGTTTCAGATCCTGAACTGGAAGAGTGATCCGACGTGCGGCCACAAATGGAACCCGGACTTTGCGGCGGTGGCCCGTGCGTATGGAATCGCCAGCGCCACCGTTGTCCGCAGCGACGAAGTGAAGACGGCCGCGCAACAAGCCCTGGCCCACCCCGGACCTTTTCTGTTGGACTGCGTGGTGGATGAGGACGAAGACGTCGTGCCAATGCTTCTCCCCGGACAGACTATGGATGCGATGTGGTGCGGCTAGCGGCACGCCAGGAGAGGCTCAAGCGGTGTATTCTGCCCAAATGATTCTTCGAACCTGCGCCGAAGCGGCTTGCCATGTCTAAAGCCCTGCTCGTAGTGGGCGCGGGAATCGAGACTGTGCCTGGCCTGGAGCGGGCGCGGGAGATGGGCCTGCATCTTGTGGTGAGCGATGCGAACCCGCGTGCCCCGGGATTCAGCCTAGCTGACGACCGCCTGCTCGCCAGCACTTATGATGTGGCCGCCACGGTAGCGGAGGCCCGCCGATACCACGAAAAAATCCGGCGCATTGAGGGCGTGATTTGCATCGCCTCCGATATTCCGCTCACGGTGGCGAGCGTGGCCGCAGCGCTGGGACTTCCGGGCATTTCGCTCGAGGCGGCGCACCTTGCCAGCGACAAGCTGGCGATGAAGCAGAAATTTGTGGCGGATGGCGTGCCTGTGCCGTGGTTTGCCCCGGTCCGGTCGGCGACGGAGCTGCGCGAGATTGCGGCGGAGAAGGGATTTCCGCTGGTGCTCAAGCCGGTGGACAGCCGCGGCGCGCGCGGAGTTCTGCGGCTGACGAACAGCG
>Ga0335078_10006035_pt1 | contig 17949 bp, 15 predicted proteins | sample Lox_Sample_32_FD_206711 | JGI IMG/M metagenome (GOLD analysis project Ga0335078, IMG submission 206711) | Soil microbial communities from Loxahatchee National Wildlife Refuge, Florida, United States - Lox_Sample_3.2 | ecosystem: Environmental > Terrestrial > Soil > Wetlands | place: USA... | reverse complement strand
TTCACCTTGCTCAGCGACACGCCGAGCCGCCGGGCGATCGCGTCATAGGGGACGTCTTCAAAGTGATAGAGCACGAGCGGCACGCGCTGGTGCTCCGGCAGCTGCTCGAGCGCCCGCTCCACCCACGCGCGCCGGTCGGACTGGTTGAGCGTGTCGAGGAAGTTGTCCGGCGAGGCGAACTCGACCGGCTGCTCGTCGGCCTCGCCCTCGTCGCCGTGTCGCGTGATCTCCGAAAAGAACCGCCAGCGTTTCCGGTAGCGCTGGAGGTGGTTGATGCTGAGATTGGTCGTCACGGTCTTCAACCAGCCGCCGGCGGTGACGCTGTCGCGCAGGTTATCCCAGTGCTCGTACGCCTTGAGGAACACCTCCTGGGAGATGTCTTCGGCTTGCGTCTCATTGCCGAGGAGGCGCACCGCCGTGGTGTAGACCATGTCCTGATAGTTGCGCATGAACGTGGTGAAATCGACCGGGGCCGTCATCCCACTCTGAGAGGCTGGCTCTGTTGAATCATCGTTCATGCGCAAGACACCTGCCGGCTCGGCAAAGTCGCAAGAAGCTGGGCGCCCCGCCGTCCGGGGGTTGGTGGAGGCTGCGCTCTACTGCTGTCAGAGATGCGCCTCGGTGCCAAGGGGATAACCCGGCAATCATCAACGATCTGCCGGCCTTGCCCCCACCGACCCAAGGGTCATAATGGCGGCAAAACAACGGTTCCGCGTCCCCTCCACGGGGACCACCCCACATGGCAACTTCAAATGTCTCGCCTCCCTCCACCCTCCCTGAAACTGGATTCCTGCCCGTAGACCCGGCACTGGAAGCCGCGCTGCGCGCCAAGGGCGAAAAGCTCTTCGCGCGGATGGCGGCGCACCCTACGCCTGGTATCTTCTCCAAGAAGGGCGCCTACGCGCGCCTCATGGACTGGGCGATGCAGGACCCGGCGTTCAAGACGCAGCTCTTCCGCTTCGTGGACGTGCTGCCGGCACTCGACTCCTCCGCGGAGATCGTCCGCCACCTGCAGGAGTACCTGGGGGACAAGGCCGTCGCGCTCAACCCGGCCCTCAAGACCGGGCTGGCCGCCGCCTCGCTGGCCCCGGCGCTCGTCGCCGGCCCGGTCAAGGCGCAGGTACTGGACATGGCCAAGCAGTTTGTCGCCGGCGCCGGGCCCGACGACCTGATCAAGCAGCTCCGCCTCAACACCAGGGCCGGCCGGGCCACCACCATCGACCTGCTCGGCGAGACCGTCGTGAGCGAGGCCGAGGCCGACGAGTTCCTGCGGCGCAATCTCGAGGTGCTCGACACGGTCGCCGCCGCGCTGCGCGCCGCGCCCGAACCGGGCTTCAGCGACGTCGGCCCCGCCGGCCCGCTGCCCCGGCTCAACCTCTCGGTCAAAATTTCCGCGCTCACGCCCGACGTGCACCCGGCCGATCCGGAGAACAGCATCGTCGCGCTCAAGGAGCGCCTGCGGCCCATCCTGCGCCGCGCCATCGAGGTCGGGGCGTTCATCAACTTCGACATGGAGAGCTACAAGCTGAAGGACCTCACGCTGGCGCTCTTCCGCTCGATCCTCGAGGAAGCCGAGTTCCGCGCCGGTCCCGCCGTCGGCATTGCCCTCCAGGCCTACCTGCGGGACTGCGAGCGCGACCTGCGGGCGCTCATTGCCTGGGCCCGCGAGCGCGGCCGGCCCCTCACCGTGCGCCTGGTCAAGGGCGCCTACTGGGATTCCGAGACCATTCTCGCGCGGCAGCGCGACTGGCCCGTGCCGGTGTGGTCGCACAAGCCGGAAAGCGACGCCAACTTCGAGAAGCTGTGCGTCCTGCTGCTCGACAACACCGACGTCGTCACCCCGGCCTTCGCCTCGCACAACGTCCGCTCCTGCGCCCACGCCATCGTCCAGGCGGAACGCCGCGGGATCGACCCGCGGGCGTACGAGTTCCAGGCGCTCTACGGCATGGCCGACGAGCTCAAGGCGGCGCTGCAGCAGAGCGGCCACCGTGTCCGGGAATATTGCGCCGTCGGCCAACTGCTCCCGGGCATGGCCTATTTCGTCCGCCGCCTGCTGGAAAACACCTCCAACGAGGGCTTTTTGCGCCAGAGGAACACCGGCGAGGCGACCCAGGAACAGTTGCTCCGGAACCCCGTGGAACTGCTCCAGACCGGAACTCGGAAACCGGATACCGGAAAGGGTGAGATCGGCAAAGCCTCTCCGGTCTCCGGTGCCCGCGATCCGGTATTTCGCAACGCGCCCAACACGGACTACACCCTCGCCGCCGCCCGTACGCGCCAGCGCGCCGCCCTCGAGGCGCTCGCCCTCCGCCTCGGCCGGAAATGCCCGCTGATCATCGGCGGAAGGAAGATCACCGACCGCGACTACGTGCCGTCGGTCAATCCAGCCCGGCCCAACCAGGTCGTCGGCCATTGGGCCAAAGGCACGCTGGCTGATGCCGACGCCGCCGTGGCCGCGGCGCGGGCGGCGTTTCCGGCGTGGCGGGCGACCTCCGCCGACGCCCGCGCCGCCATCCTCGAACGTGCGGCCGATTTGCTCGAAACGCGCCGCATGGAGATCAACGCCCTGATCATCCTCGAGGCCGGCAAGCCGTGGGTGGAGGCCGACGGCGACACTTCCGAAGCCATCGACTTCTGCCGGTTCTATGCCGCCGAGATGCGCCGCCTCGGCCGGCCCGAGATCACCCAGCGCACCCCGGGGGAGCATTGCACGCAGCTGTGGACGCCCCGCGGCGTGGCCGTGGCCATCGCCCCGTGGAACTTTCCGCTGTCGATCCTCACCGGGCTCACCGTCGCACCGCTGGTCGCGGGCAACGCGGTCATCATGAAGCCGGCCAGGCAGACCTCGATCATCGGCGCGTTGCTGATGGACACGCTCGTTGAGGCCGGCGTGCCGCCGGGCGCGCTCAACTACCTGCCGTGTGTCGGCGGCGAGATCGGCAACCACTTGGTCGCCCACCCGCAGGTCGACGCCATTGCCTTCACCGGCTCGCGCGCCGTCGGCTGCAAAATCTGGGAACTCGCGGGGCGCACGCCGCCCGGCCAGGCCAACCTCAAGAAGGTCGTCTGCGAGATGGGCGGCAAGAACGCGCTCATCGTCGACAACGACGCCGACCTCGACGAGGCCATCCCCGCCGCCCTTTCCAGCGCCTTCGGCTACAGCGGCCAGAAATGCTCCGCGTTGTCCCGTCTCGTCGTGCTGGCGGGCGTGTACGATCGGTTCCTGGAGCGCTTCCTCGCCGCCTGCCCGACCCTCCCCGTCGGCGATCCCGCACTGCCCGGCACCGTCGTGGGACCGGTGATCGACGGCGACGCGCAGAAGAAGATCCTCGGGTACATCGAGCAGGGCAAAAAAGAGGCGCGCCTCGCCTGGCAGGCCCGGCTCGCGCCGGAACTGACGGCCGCCGGCGGCTATTATGTGCCGCCGACGGTGTTCGCCGACGTGCAGCCCGAACACGTCATCGCCCGCGAGGAGATCTTCGGCCCGGTGCTCGCGGTGATGAAGGCCCGTGACCTCGACGAGGCCTTCGCGCTTGCCAACGGCGCGGATTACGCCCTCACCGGCGGCCTGTTCTCCCGCAGCCCGAGCGCGCTCGAGCGCGCGCAGCGGGAGTTCCTCGTCGGCAATCTCTACCTCAACCGCGGCATCACCGGCGCGGTCGTCGAACGGCATCCGTTCGGCGGCTTCAAGATGTCCGGCGGCGGCACCAAGGCCGGCGGACGGGAATACCTGCAGAACTTCATGTTCCCCCGCGCGATCGCGGAAAACACCCTCCGGCGAGGCTTCGCGCCGGAGGAGTAGCCCCCACCCAAGCCCGCCGCGCCATCGCTCCGCGTCAGCGGAACGAAGGCGGGTTCCCCCGCACGAACGCCGGGAACTGCTGCGCCGGGGATTCACGCCTCCCTATGAGTAACGACCGCGGATTCCAACTCCGGCGCAACCTCGGCCGCCGTAACGGGTCTCGGGTTTGATGCCGATCCTCGTTTGGAGCCTCACGATCCTGCTCCTGGCCGGCGGGCTGGTGGGCGCGTTCCTGCCGTTGCTGCCGGGCACAACGCTGATTCTCGCCGGCGTCGTGCTGCACAAGCTGCTGGACCCGGCCTCGCTCTCCTGGACCTCCGTGGGCTGGATCGCCTTCCTCTGGCTGCTCTCCCTCGTGCTGGAGGTCACGGGGGTCATGATCGGCACGCGTCTCGGCGGCGGCTCCAAATGGGCCATGGTCGGCGCCGGCGGTGGCGCCCTCGCCGGAGCGCTTGTCTCGGTGCCCGCGCTCCTGCTCGGGACCGTCCTGGGTGCCGTCTTCGCGGAGCGGCTGGCGCGCGAGCGCAACCTGCGCGAGCTCCTTTTGGCCGGCATGGGCGCCGGGCTGGGCTTCTGCTTCAGCTATCTCGGCCGCCTCGCCTGCGCCTGCGCGATGATCGGGATTTTCCTCTTCGCCGCGCTCCGCGCCTGAGGCGCCCGAACCCACGACCGGGTCACCTCGCGCCATTGTCAACTAATAGTTGACACCTGCCCCGCACCCCGGGGTGGAGCCCCGCGGCCTCCCCGCCGAAGCGCCGCTCCCTTCGCCCCGGTCGGATGCACCCGCTTTCGCCCCGGCGGCGCGGGAGCGGGCCGGTTCCACGGCGGCCCCCCTTCGCGGGGAGTCACAGCCGGCAGATCAGCAGCTCGCGCTCGTAGATCAGCTCCTTCGGCAGGTGGTCGTGCAGGTCGAGGAACAGCTCCTGGTGCTCGATGATCTCCCGGCGCCAGGCGGCGCGGTCGACGGTCATGATCTCATCCCACCGGTCGCGCGAGAAATCGAGGCCGGCCCACTCGATGTCCTCGTAGCGCGGCACCCAGCCGATCGGCGTCTCCTTGCCCAGCGCCCGGCCGCGCGCGCGGTCGACGATCCATTTCAGGATGCGCATGTTCTCCCCGAAGCCGGGCCACAGGAATTTGCCGTCCTTGTCCTTGCGGAACCAGTTCACATGGAAAAGGCGCGGCGTCTCCGTCAGCTGGCGCTGCATCATGATCCAGTGCCGGAAGTAATCGCCCATGTGGTAGCCGCAGAAGGGCAGCATGGCCATGGGGTCGCGGCGCACCTGGCCGACGGCCCCGGCCGCGGCCGCCGTGGTCTCGGAGCCCATCGTCGCGCCAACGTAGACGCCGCTCGACCAGTTGAAGGCCTGGTAAACGAGCGGGATGGTGTTCTGGCGCCGGCCGCCGAAGATGATCGCGCTGATCGGCACGCCTTCGGGTCTTTCCCAGTCGCGGTCGATGCTCGGGCACTGCCGGGTCGGCGCGGTGAAGCGCGCATTGGGATGCGCGGCCTTGCGCCCGCAGTCGGGCGTCCATTCCCCGCCCTGCCAGTCGATCGCCCGCGCCGGCGGCGTGTCCGTCATGCCCTCCCACCAGGGGCCGCCGTCGGGCGTGAGCGCCACGTTGGTGAAGATGGTGTTCCTCGCCAGCGTCGCCATCGCGTTCGGATTGGTCCGCGCCCCGGTTCCCGGCGCGACCCCGAAGAAGCCCGACTCGGGATTGATGGCGTGCAGGCGCCCGTCGGCGCCGGGCCGGATCCAGGCGATGTCGTCGCCGACCGTCCACACCTTCCACCCCTTGAAGGCCGGCGGAGGGATGAGCATGGCGAAATTGGTCTTCCCGCACGCGCTCGGGAACGCGGCGGCCACGTACGTCTTCTCGCCCTGCGGGTTCTCCACCCCGAGGATGAGCATGTGCTCCGCCATCCAGCCCTCGTCGCGCGCGATATTGGAGGCGATGCGGAGCGCGAAGCACTTCTTGCCGAGCAGCGCGTTGCCGCCGTAGCCCGAGCCGTACGACCAGATCTCGCGCGTCTCGGGGAAATGGACGATGTACTTTTGGTCCTTGTTGCACGGCCACGGCACGTCGGCCTGGCCCTTCTTCAGCGGGGCGCCGACGGAATGCATGCACGGCACCACCCGGCGGTCGCCGCGGTCGATGAGTTCAAACACCGGCCGGCCGATGCGCGTCATGATGCGCATGTTCGCCACCACGTAGCCGGAGTCGGTGAGTTCGACGCCAATGCGCGACAGCGGGGAGTCCAGCGGTCCCATGCAATAGGCCAGCACATACATGGTGCGGCCTTTCATGCAGCCATGGAAGAGCCCGCGCAGGGTCTTCTTCATCGCGTAAGGGTCGACCCAGTTGTTGGTCGGGCCCGCGCCGTCCCGCGACAGGCTGCAGATAAACGTCCGGTCCTCGACGCGCGCTACGTCGCCGGGATTGGAGCGCACCAGGTAGCATCCGGGCCAGCGCTTCCCGTTCAGGCGGATGAAAGTGCCGCCCGCCACGAGCCGCGCACACAGTGCCTCGTGCTCCGCCGGCGAGCCGTCCACCCAGTGCACGGCGTCCGGCTGGCAGAGCGCCACCATCTTCCGCACCCATTTGAGGAGGTGGGGGTTTGCGCTCAGCGGTGCCGCCGGGTTCCGCTTCTTCATGGCCGCCGCGACGGTAAAAAGCGAAATGCAGGTGGCAAACCGGAAAACCTGCGGGCAATATGGAGTAGCATGATTATCGGGCCCATTAGCTGAATTAAGCCCCGGACGCCAGCCCCCGGTCACCGCCCGGGCGATCTTTCTTCCCCCTCCCTCCCCTCCATGACCAAAATCTGCACCTTCGGCGGCGCGACCATCGGCAGCTACGCGGGTTGGTTTCTCGGCCTGCGCTTCGGATACTTCGCCGCCTTCCTGGTAAGCGGCGTGGCGTCGCTGGTCGGCGTCTACGCCGGCTGGAAGCTCGCGCAGCGTTTCCGCTGACCCGCCCCGCGCTCAGCCCCGCGGCGGCGCCGCCGGCTCCACGTGCACCGCCACGTGGATCACCGCGAGCGGCGAGTCCCGCAGGGTATGCTTGACCGTGCGGGCAATTTCGTGCCCCTCGCGCACCGAGAGATCACCGTCGACGTGGATGTGGATGTCGACCAGGTAGCTCAAACCGCTCTTCAGCACGCGGCATTTTTCGACGCAGCGCACGCCGGCGACGCCCTCGGCCACGGCGCGAACCGCGTTCTCAATCTCGGCCGAGGCCGCGGTGTCCATCACCTCGAGCAGCGCGCCCCGCGCGATGCCAAAGCCGTTGTAGGCGATCACCGCGCAGGCGGCCAGCGCCGCCCAGGCGTCGGCGGTTTCGTACCCTTTGCCGCCAACCAGCGCGATGCTGATGCCCACGAAGGCGGCGGCGGACGTCAGGGCGTCCGAACGGTGATGCCAGGCTTCCGCCTGGAGCGCCGCGCTGGCCACCGCCTGTCCCGTCGCCCGCATCCGCCGCGAAAAGAGCTCCTTGATCGCGACCACCACGACCAGCACCACCAGCGTCGCCCAGTGCGGGGCGGCGTGCGGGTGTCGGATCCCCTGCACGCTGTGCACGCCAATCCACCACGCCGCGTAGAAAATGAACAGCGCCACGATCAGCGCCGCGAGCGGCTCGGCCTTGCCGTGCCCGTAAGGATGATCGGCGTCGGGCGGTCGCGCCGCGATCCGAAAGCCGCCCCACACCATGAGTGACGAGAAGATGTCGAGCAGCGATTCGACGCCGTCCGCGATCAACGCCTGGGAGCGGCCCAGCACGCCCGCGGCCAGCTTCAAGCCGGCGAGCCCGACATTCAGCAACGCCCCGCGCAGCACGAGGCGGGCGCCGTGGCCGGCCCGGGTGGCCGGGTCCGCCGGCACCGCGGATGGGCTGCTCTCTGGCATCACCGGCACGCCTAGCAGGTGCCGGGAGCGGCGACAAGTCCCGGGCGCCGGGCGCTGGTCGCGCCGCCCGGCGGGCCCGGACGCCCTGCCCGCGGGGGTTGACCCCTTCCGGCACTTGCCGCACGCTGGCCTGCTCTCCAGCTCCGTCCATGGCTGACACCACGATTTCCGCCGATCCTGTGAAGCAGTTCTCCGTGTTCACGGAAAACCGCGTCGGGCGGTTCTACGATCTCATCGCCCTGCTGGCCGCGCACAACGTGCACTTGGTGGCCGCGGTCGTGCTCGACCTCACGGACAGCGCCATCGTCCGCCTGATCGTCGATGACCCGGACCGGACGCGGGAGCTGTTGGCCGGCCACGATTTTTCCTTCAGCGAAACCGACATCCTGGCAGTGGAAATGTCGGGGGAAGCCGGCCTCAAGCCGGTCCTGGCGGCGTTGCTCGAAGCCGAGATCAACATCCATTACGTCTACTCGTTCATGAAGCGCCCCGAAGGGCGGTCGGCCTTCGCACTCCACGTCGAAGATGCCGAGATCGGCGCGCAGGCGCTGGGGCACCGTGGCTTCAAGGTGCTCACCCAGCGGGATATATCCCGCTGACGGCGCGCCGGTGCCTCCTCGTTCCGGGGCGCACACTCCCAATCGGCGGACGCGGCCGGTTTTCGCGGCGGGTGGGTTGCACTTATGCCAACTCCGCTTTTGTTCCGGCATGCTTAAACGAGACTTAGCCAACCGTTTCCACGCCTTTGCCAGCTCGCGTGGTGGCCGACCCCGGGGTCGGCGCCGCTTTCTGCGTTTCACCCCAGCTTCCTAGTCCATCCCGTTTCCCCATGCTGAAACCACCCTCCCGGCAGCTGGCCGTGCTGGCCGCTGCATTCCCCTTGTTTGCCTCCGGCGCCTCCGCGGGCGAGGCCCAGATCCAGCTCCCGGACCTGCATGCGGTGTCCTTCCGGGTGCCCGGCGGCACGCTCGCCGGCATGACCGTGCTCTATGTCGGCCTCGCCGTGTGCCTCCTCGGCATGGCGTTCGGACTGTGGCAATACCGGCAGACCCGCCGCCGCCCGGCGCACGCCGCCATGACCGACGTTTCCCAGACGATCTGGGAAACGTGCAAGACCTACCTGCAGCAGCAGGGCCGGTTCCTGATCGGCCTGTGGGGCCTGATCGCGGTCTGCATCGCGTATTACTTCGCCGGCCTGGAGCTCGAGCCGCTGGCCCACGTCGGCATCATCCTGCTCTGCTCCATCTTCGGCATTCTCGGCAGCTACGGCGTGGCGTGGTTCGGCATCCGCATCAACACCGTGGCCAACTCGCGCACCGCCTTCTCGGCCCTGCGGGGCAATCTGCTCGCCACCCTGAACATCCCGCTGCGCTCGGGCATGAGCGTCGGGCTGCTGCTGGTGTCGATCGAGTTGTTCTTCATGATCGTCATCCTCGCGTTCGTCCCGCCGGCGCTGGCGGGTGCCTGCTTTGTCGGGTTCGCCATCGGCGAGTCGCTCGGCGCGGCCGCGCTGCGCATTTGCGGCGGTATCTTCACCAAGATCGCCGACATCGGCGCCGACCTCATGAAGATCGTCTTCCAGCTCCCCGAGGACGATCCGCGCAACCCCGGCGTCATCGCCGACTGCACCGGCGACAATGCAGGCGACTCCGTCGGGCCCACCGCCGACGGCTTCGAAACCTACGGCGTCACCGGGGTGGCGCTCATCGCCTTCCTCGCGCTCGCGCTGGTGCACGATCCGGCCATCTGCGGCATGCTCATCGTCTGGCTCTTCGCCATGCGCATCCTGATGATCCTGAGCTCGCTCGGCTCCTACCTGCTCAACGAGGGCCTGAGCCGCACGATCTATGGCCGGAACAACGATTTCGACCTCGAGGGGCCGCTCACGAATCTCGTCTGGATCACCTCGGTCGTGTCGATCCTCGTCACCTTCCTCGCCAGCTACCTGCTGCTCGGCGACCTCCCCGGGCACGACGGCCTTTGGTGGAACCTCGCCGTGATCATCAGCCTCGGCACGCTGGCGGGCGCGATCATCCCCGAATTCACGCGCGTCTTCACCAGCACCAAGTCGCGCCACGTCCACGAAATCGTCACCTCCTCGCGCCAGGGCGGCGCCTCGCTCAACATCCTCTCGGGCCTGGTGACGGGCAACTTCTCCGGGTTCTGGATGGGGCTGGTCATCCTCGCGCTCATGGTCGTGGCCAGCCATTTCGCCGGACACGCCGTGGTGGCCGGGCTGATGCCGCCCGCGCTCGCCTTCGCCGCGCCGATCTTCGCCTTCGGCCTGGTGGCCTTCGGCTTCCTCGGCATGGGGCCGGTGACCATCGCCGTCGACAGTTTCGGCCCGGTGACGGACAACGCGCAATCCGTCTTCGAGCTCTCGCAGATCGAAAAGCGCCCGGGCATCGCCGCCGAGATCGAGGAGCACTTCGGCTTCAAGCCCGATTTTGAGCGGGCCAAGCTCTCGCTCGAAAAAGGCGACGGGGCGGGCAACACCTTCAAGGCCACGGCCAAGCCCGTGCTCATCGGCACGGCGGTGGTCGGCGCCACCACCATGGTCTTCGGCATCATCCTGCTCCTCGACCGCACCTTCGGCGGCGTGGTGGAGAAGCTCAGCCTCGTGCATTCCTCCACCGTGCTCGGCCTCGTCATGGGCGGCGCGGTCATCTACTGGTTCAGCGGAGCCTCGACCCAGGCCGTCGTCACCGGCGCCTACCGCGTGGTCGTCTACATCAAGCGCCACATGCGCCTCGACGCCGCCACGGCCTCGACCAAGGACTCGAAGGAGATCGTCAGGATCTGCACCCAGTACGCCCAGAGCGGCATGATCAACATCTTCATCGTGGTCTTCTGCTTCGCCCTCGCGCTGCCGTTCTTCGATCCGTACTTCTTCATCGGCTACCTCATCGGCCTGGCGTTCTTCGGCCTGTTCCAGGCCATCTTCATGGCCAACGCCGGCGGGGCGTGGGACAACGCCAAGAAGATCGTCGAGACGGACCTGCGCGAGAAGAACACCGCGCTGCACGCCGCCACCGTCGTCGGCGACACCGTGGGCGATCCGTTCAAGGACACCTCGGCGGTGTCGCTCAATCCGGTGATCAAGTTCACCACGCTCTTCGGCCTGCTGTCCGTGGAGATCGCCGTGAAGATGACCGACACCGACCTCAAGCACCTCATCGGCACCGCCATCCTGATCGTCGGCCTGGTGTTCGTGTACCGCAGCTTCTACGGCATGCGCATCCCCGAGAACCCGGCGGACGACGCCGCGGTGAAGGCCGAGATGAAGGGGTTCTAGCCCGTCCGCGCCGCCGGCAGCGTCTCGTCGCACCGCCACTCCGGCCACAACTCGCCGAGGTGGTGCTGCCCCTCCTCCAGCACCGCCCGGATCAGCGGCGTCGGCTGGCCGTGCCAGAGCGCGGCCACCACCACCGGCTCGAACTCCGCCAACGGCAGCACCCGCACCCGCGCCCCCTGCACGACGCCGGGCAGGTTGACCGTCAGGCCGATGCCCTCGCCGTTGACCACATACTGGGTGATCAGCTCGAGCGAACTCGCCTCGATCGCCGGCGGCCACTCGACCTTCAGCCGCCGCAGCCCCTGCTGGAAGCGCCGGGTGATCGGTTCCGTCGCCGGCATGGTGATCAGCGGCTCCTGGATCCGGCCCCGGGCCCACACCTCCGCGGCGGAGCGGAGGCGCGAGTTGCGCGGCACCAGCAGCGCCAGCGGGACGCGCAGCATCCGCAGGCAGCTCAGGCGCGCCGGCGGCCGGCTCTCCAGCGGCATGATCGCAAGGTCGACCTGCCGGTCCTGCAGCCACGCCAGCAGCTGCGGCGTGAACCCGGACTGCAGGCTGAGGCGGAGCTGCGGATGTTTCCGGCGCAGCCGCTGGATCACCGGGGGCAGATACTCGCGCAGGATGACCTCCGAGGCTCCGACGCGGATCTGCGGCGCCGACGGCGCGCGGAGGCGCGCCTCGACCGCGTCGAGATTCTCAAAAAACGGGCGGATGAAGGCGAACAGCTGCTCGCCGGCCGGACTGAGCCGGAACGGACTGCGGTCGAACAGCCGTGTGCCCAGAGCGTCCTCCAGCGCCAGCATCTGGCCGCTGACCGCCGGCTGCTGGATGCCGTAGGGAATGTGGCGCACGGCCCGGCTGATGCCCCCGTGCCGCGCGACGTGGTAGAACAGCTCGAGATGGTGGACGTTCAGCACGCGCAATTAGGCTAACCGGAACGCCGGCCGGAGGCAATGACGACTCCCCTGCCGGGTCCGAAATTCGGCGATGCGATGGTCTGCATCAGGTTTATCGATTAACGGCCCGACCGCCGGGACGGCTATGCTCGGCGGCGATCCATGACCCCGCCCATGACCATCCCCAAGTTCACTTCGCTCGTCCTGCTGTTCGCCGCCGCCGCCCTCGGTCTCGCCCTAACCCGGGCGACCCCTTCCTTCCGCGCCTCCCGCCGGCATCCGCGCCTCGCCGCCCCGCCGGCCGCCGCCGACTCCGCCCTTTTGTCGCAGGTTTCCCGCGCCCAAGCCGCCACCGTTTTGGCGCAGCATCCCAACGCGCCGGTCGCAGCGCTGTTTGGGCTCTGACCGGCGCACCTACAGGCGCGTGCCGGGCATGACTTCGAGACAGAGTGAATATTCCTGGTATCCCATCGCCTTCCAGAAGGCGATCCCGGGGGTGTTCTTGCACAGCACCTCCACCGTGAACCTCTTTCCGCGCGGCCAGACTTGTTCCCTCAATATCTGCATCACGCGGCGCCCGATTCCCTGTCGCCGCCGGTCGCGCACCACGAACAAATGCCGCAGATAGATCTCATCCGGCGCCTCGCGATAGAGCGCGTATGCCACGACCGCGCCGCCAGTCTCAAACAGGAGCGCGGTGTAGCCGCCGCGGCCGATCCAGAGGCGCATGCGCTTCGCCAGCTCGAGCGGCGTCATGGGGTTGCGGTGGCCCTCGTCCTGGATGAGCTGGTGGTTCAGCGCACCCAGCAGTGTGCAATCGGCGCGGGTTCCCCGGCGGACGGTCAGCGGCTTCATGGCGTTCGGGGGGCGGTCGCGCCGCCTTTTCGCGGCGCCGGTCCCCGGCATCGGCGGAAAATCATGGAAAAAACCGACTCTAGCTTTTGCGGCCGGGGCGTCGAGTCGCGATGGCGCCACCGATGCGCCGGCGGCGACCGCCAATTGGCGGTTGCCAGACCGGCGGGCTCTGTTCTGGTACGGAATCAGTCCCTCTCACCCGCGCCGGCCCGCCGCCCTCCATGATCCCCGCCGCCCCGCCCGCCCCCGCCAACCGCGCCGGGGCCTTGCCCGGCGCCAGGCGCGCCCTCGCGCTCCTGCTGCTGGTCAACCTGTTCAACTACATCGACCGCTATGTGCTCGCCGCGGTCGTGCCGTGGCTCCGGCAGACGTTCTTCACCGGTCCGGACTCCGCCCTGACCGGCAACCGCTCCGGCGACCTGCTCGCCACGATCATGCAGTGGTCGCAGCAGCACCTCGGCTTCAAACCCGAGAACACCCTGATCGGCATCCTCGGCACGGCGTTCATGGTCGTGTACACGATCGGCGCCCCGATCTTCGGGCGTCTGGCCGAGCGCTGCTCGCGCTGGTTGCTCGTCGGCGTCGCCGTCATGCTCTGGAGCCTGGCCAGCGGTGCGTCCGGACTGGCGGCGACGTTCGGCGCGCTGCTGCTGACCCGCTGCTTTGTCGGCATCGGGGAGGCGGCCTACGGGCCGGTGGCGCCGGCGCTGCTCTCGGATTTCTATCCCGTGCGCGTCCGCGGCCAGGTGCTGGCGTGGTTCTACATGGCGATTCCGGTCGGCAGCGCGCTGGGCTACGTGCTGGGCGAGCGGGTGGCGAAATCCGCGCTCGGCCCGTGGGGCGCCCGGCTGTTCGGCGGCGCGCCCGATAGCTGGCGCTGGGCCTTCTACCTCGTGGTCGGCCCCGGCCTGCTGCTGGGCCTGGCCAGCCTGTTCCTCCGCGAGCCGCCGCGCGGCCAGGCGGACCTCGCCGTCGCCGCGGCACCGGCCGGGGTGCGCTGGCGCGACTACCTCGTGCTGCTGCACACGCCGTCCTACGTGTATTGCACGCTCGGCATGACGGCCATGACCTTTGCCATGGGCGGGATTTCCTTCTGGATGCCCTACTACCTGACGGGCCGCGCGGGCACCGGCGGCGCGCCCATCACCACCTTCGGCGCGATCGTCGTGGTCTCCGGTCTGGTCGCCACCTACCTGGGCGGCCTCGCGGGCGACCGGCTGCGCCCGCGTTCTCCCGGCTCGTACTTCCTCGTCTCGGGTGCCGCCATGCTCGCGGGCTTTCCGCTCTTTCTCGCCGTGTTGCGCGCGCCCTTTCCGCTCGGCTGGGTGCTGGTCTTCCTCGCCTGCTTCTGCCTGTTCTTCAACACCGGGCCGACCAACACCATCCTCGCCAATGTGTCCCATCCGTCCATGCGGGCGGCGGCCTTCGCCCTCAATATCTTTTTCATCCACGCGCTCGGCGACGTGATTTCGCCGGTGGTCATCGGCGTGCTGAGCGACCGCTACAGCCTCAATGTCGGCTTCCTGGCGGTCGGCGTGATGTTCCTCGCCGCGGGCGTGTTCTGGCTGCTGGGCGCGCGCCATCTCGCCCGCGACACCGCGCGGGCGCCGGAATTGTTCGGCGGAACCCCTGCGGCCTGAGCGCCGGCCCGGCGCGAAATTTTTGACTCCGCCGCGTCGCGCGGGCATCGTCCCACGCTGTCATGCATTACCGCGACTTGGGGCGGCACGGCTTCACCTGCTCGGAGATCGGCTTCGGCGCATGGGCCATCGGCGGCTCGTGGGGCCCGCAGGGCGACGCCGATTCGCTCGCCGCGCTCCACCGCGCGCTCGACCTCGGCGTCAACCTCCTCGACACCGCCGCCGGCTACGGCAACGGACGGAGCGAGCGCCTCATCGGCCGGGTGCTGCGCGAGCGCGCCGACGCCGGCCACCGGGAGAAGATCTTCGTCGCGACCAAAACCCCGCCCACCCCCGGCATCTGGCCGCCGTCGCCGTACTGCCGCGCCGACGAGCGTTATCCGGAAGCCTATGTTCGCGCCAACATCGACGAACGCCGGCGCAACCTTGGCGTGGGCCGCATCGACCTGCTCCAGCTTCACACCTGGACCCGGGCTTGGAACCGCGACCCCGCCCCCTTCAAGCTCCTGCGCCGGCTGCAGCAGGAGGGCGCGATCGGCCTGGTCGGCCTCTCGACCCCCGAACACGACCAGAACTGCGTCATCGAGCTGATGCGCGGCGGATGGGTCGACGCCGTCCAGGTGATCTACAATCTCTTCGAACAGGAGCCCGCCGCGGAACTCCTCGACGTCGCCCGGGAGTGCGGCGTCGGCGTCATCGTGCGCGTCGCGTTCGACGAGGGCTCGCTCACCGGCAAGTTTTCCGCCGCCACCCGGTTTGCCGATGACGATTTCCGCGCCAGCTACTTCGCCGGCGACCGGCTGACGCGGACGGTCCGGCGCGTGGACGAGGTGCGCAAGGATCTCGCCGGCACCGGCTACACCCTGCCGCAGGCCGCGCTCCGCTTCGTGCTCGCGCATCCCGCCGTATCCACCGTGATCCCCGGCATCCGCCGCGTCGCGCAGGCCGAGGCGAACTGTGCCGTCTCCGACCTGCCGCCGCTGCCGCCCGACCTGCTGCTCAGGCTGCGGCGCCACAACTGGCGCCGCGGGATCTGGTACGGCGGCAAGTGAGCCCCGCCGCTCGCCTCGGCGCGCCGTCCGCCTACCTTCAAGTTCCGCCCATGAAACTCACCGACTACCGCCCCTTCGGGCGCACCGGCCTCAAGGTGAGCCCGCTCACCCTCGGCTGCATGATGTTCGGCGGCAAGACCAGCCTCGAGGAGTCGTGCCGCATCATCGACCACGCCCTCGACGCCGGCATCAACATCCTCGACACCGCCAACGTCTACAACGAAGGGCGCAGCGAGGAGGTCACCGGCGAGGCCCTGAAGCGCAACGGCCGGCGCGACCGCGTCATCCTGTGCACCAAGGTGCACGGCGTGATGGACAAGGCCGACCCGAACGGCATGGGCAACACCCGCCGGCATCTCATCGCCCAGTGCGAGGCCAGCCTGCGCCGCCTGCAGACCGACTGGATCGACCTCTACCAGCTTCACCGCCCCCAGCCCGAGGTGGCGATCGACGAGACGCTGCGCGCGCTCGACGACCTCGTCCGGTCCGGCAAGGTGCGCCACCTCGGTACCAGCACCTTCGGCGCCTGGCAGGTGGTCGAGGCCTTGTGGTGCGCGCGGGAGCTGGGCCTCAACCGTTTCGTGTCGGAACAGCCGCCGTACAACCTGCTCGACCGGCGGATCGAGCGCGAGCTGCTGCCGATGTCGCTGACGTTCGGGATCGCCACGATTCCCTGGAGCCCGATCGCCGGCGGGCTGCTGACCGGCAAATACCGCCCGGACCAGCCGCCACCCGAAGGCACGCGCTTCTTCGAATACGCCAAGAACCCCTTCCTCGCCCGCCGCTGGACCGCGGCCGCCCTCGACACGGTGGAAAAGTTCAAGCCGCTGGCCGCCGCCAAGGGCTGCCCGCTCTCCCAGTTCGCCCTCGCCTGGGTGTTGCAGCGCCCCGGCGTCACCAGTCCGATCATCGGCCCGCGGACCTTCGCGCAGTACGAGGACAGCCTCGGCGCGCTGGCGGTCACGTTCACGCCGGCCGAGCTGGCCCGGATCGATGAGCTCGCCCCGCCCGGCACCAGCGTGGCACCGTTCTACGAGGCGAACTTCGGCCCGCATCCCCACCGCTGGTAGCCCTGCCGCCGGGGCGCGCTCCAGCCTTGGCAGCGGGCGGATGCTGACCGAGACTGCGGGGCGTGGTCCTGCTTTACGCGCTCGCCCCGCTGTTCCTCGCCTTCGAGCTCTGGCAGCTCGTCATCGCGGAGCGCTATGTCGGCATCAAGCAGATCGAGCGCGGCACGGATCCGCGCGAGCTCGGCCTCGGCCAGGTCACGGCTGCGGTCTGGACGCTGCTCCTGTTCGCCTACTGGGCGTGGCTGGTGCTGATGCTCTTCCAGCCGTGGGGCCAGCTGCCGGTGCTGCTGATGATGGCCGTCTTCGCCGGCGGCATCCTCCTCCGGCGGGGTTGCGGCCTGAAATGGCTGCTGGTGATCCTCACCTTCGAGGGCTCCATCCGCATCGGGATGCTGCTCTACCTCTGCGGGCTCGCCTGGCGCCGGCTGCTCTGACGGCGCCCGTGCGCCCGCCCCCGCAGCGTCAGATTCCCGACCGACGGGTCAGGCCCTTGGGCGCCGCCGCGCCGAACGAGGCGGCGAAGAAGTTGTGGGCCGCGGTCATCAGGCGGAAATACTTCTGGTAGTCCCCCGCCCACGCGTTCGGCACGCAGATGCGCTTCATCAGGCCCCGGCCGACGTGGTCCGGCGCCGCCGGGTCCGGCTCCAGCTCCATCGCGAAATTCGGCCGGCGCGTGTGGACCACAAAGTGGCGGGCGGGACCCGGGGTATCGCGTTCAATTCGCAGGAAGTGGGGAAAATGCATGACCGCGAACTTCGCCCGCACCGTAGCCATCCCGCCCCCTGCCACAAGCCCCAATTTCGCCGGGGCACCCGGCCGCCGGATTTTGCCTTGAGCCACGCCGCTTCCAACCGCAAAACGGGTGCGTCCCGCTGCTTCGCTCCTCATCTTCCCCATGAAATTCGCCGACGCCCCGCGGCTCCCCAAACTGCCCTTCCTCCTCGGCGACCTCGCGCTCCTTTTGCTCGCCGCGTTCATCGCCGACCGCCACCCGCACCCCCTCTCGCCCCTGCCCCTGCTGATCATCACCGCCTGCGTCGTCGCCGGCGTCGTCGCGTCGATGATCCCGTTCCTGGTGAACTACGCCCGCGACCAGGAAGAGGCCGCGACCTCCCTGCGCCAGGAACTGGGCGAGCAATTCAAGCGGCTGATGGTGGCCTCGGAGCATCTCCAGCATTCCACCGTCCAGCTCAAGTCCATCGAGGAAATTGCAACCAAGAATCTCCAGGCCGCCGAGAAGCTGCCCTACCGCCTCCAGGAGAAGATCGCCGAATTCAACCAGCAGCTCGCCGAGACGGAAAACGAGGAACAGGAGGCGCTGACCCAGGAACTGGCGGCGCTCCGCGCGGCCGAAAGCGAACGTCTCGCCGCCGTCGCGGACAAGATCGCCCGCGCGACCGTGGAATGGACCAGGCTCGAGGCGGACTTGCG
>Ga0335078_10006032_pt1 | contig 17951 bp, 15 predicted proteins | sample Lox_Sample_32_FD_206711 | JGI IMG/M metagenome (GOLD analysis project Ga0335078, IMG submission 206711) | Soil microbial communities from Loxahatchee National Wildlife Refuge, Florida, United States - Lox_Sample_3.2 | ecosystem: Environmental > Terrestrial > Soil > Wetlands | place: USA... | reverse complement strand
CCGAGAATCAATCACCTTATCATCCTGACAGCCGCACTTGGGACATCGCATATCGGCACAACCACTGCTAATTGTGGCTGTTCGTTGTGTACCACACAAAATATGGGGTGGTCAAGCCCCGGAAGCGATAATTCGGAGCAACCTCAAGTTGCCTCTACTTCAGGAAGAACCGCTCCGAGGATGACGAGCCGGGCTTCGAGTCTCAGCTTTAGAAGACCTGCGGCACGCCTTCTTCGAGCATGCGGACCTTGTGAGTAAGCCCCTCTTGTGCCGCAAGCTGCCGCAGCCAACGCGGCGGTTCATCCAGGTCTTCGAAGGACAACCGGAATGTGCCGTAGTGCATCGGCACCAGCCATCGGGCATGGAGTTCCTTGAAGACCTTGATAGCTTCGTCCGGCCCCATGTGCATGTGGCGAAACGACTCCGGGTGGTAGGCGCCAATGGGCAACAGCGCAATTTCCGGCCGGCAGCTCTTCCTGATTTCCTTGAACCCATCGAAATAGGCGCTGTCACCGGCGTGATAAATGCGCCGCCCCTGGTGTTCCAGCACAAACCCGCCGTAACCGCGTTGATGGTCGCGCAAGACACGGGCGCCCCAATGTTTAGACGGGGTGAAGGTCACCTTCCAGTCGCGCTGGGTGAAGCTTTCCCACCAGTCCAACTCAACCACACGGCCAAAGCCGAGATTGTAGGCAAGATCACCCACACCCCAAGGCATGATGCCGATTTTTGGATGGGGCAACCGGCGCAGCGTGGGTTTATGGAAGTGGTCGAAGTGCGCGTGGGTCAGCAGCACCACATCAATGGGAGGCAAGTCTTTGATTCTCAAACCCGAGCGCTTGATTCGTTTCAGCAGGAAGAGCCAGTTCGCGAAATTCGGGTCTATCAGCACGTTCAGATCGGTAAACTGCAAGAGGAACGAGGCGTGGCCAATCCAGGTGATCGCGACCTGGCCGAAGGTCAACCGGGGAAAAGCAGGGCGCTGGGGTTGGCCGGTGCGCCGCGTCAGTAGCGCCTTCCAGACCATCTCCCGGAAAAAGGTGCGCGGGTTGAAGTGCTTTGCCGGCGTGAAGTCCTTGAAAGAACGCGGCAGGGGCAGACGGTTCTGCACCGGATGATACGGGGCGCGTTTCGTCATAATTCGCTGTCAATCCTACAGATGATGCGCATTGAATAAAACTCAGTTCCGCCCGTCGTACATGTATCGGTCATACTATACGCTGAAAGGCAATTATGAAAAAGATGATCTTGGCTCTAGCGACTCTGGCGATTGCCGGAGCGAGTATTCAAACCGCCTCAGCCGGCGGCGGCTGGTGCACTGCGGGCAAGGTTCTGGCCGGCGTCACAGCCGGGGTCGTCATTGGCGAAGCCTTGGCTCCGCACCCGGTCTATTATGCCGCGCCGGCTCCGGCTTATTATCCCGCACCAGCTTACGGTTACGCCTATTCCTACGCGGCGCCAGTTCAGCCGGCAGTCGTTTACACAGCGCCGGCTCCGGTCGTGTATGCCGCACCCGCTTCGGCGGTTGTCTATCGTCCAGCCGTGTGCGTCTCGACGCCGGTCATTAGTGTCGGCTTCGGCTATTATGGCGGCTATCGTCCCCATTACTTTCGTCATGGTCGCTGGTAAGTGTGAATGAACCGAAAACCCGCCGAGCTCAAGCCGGCGGGTTCTTCTCGCCCCCCTGCTCTACTGGACCCGCACCTCACTTGCGGACGTAAGCTGTGCGGTCGGCGAGTCCGGGATTCGGGCGGGTGCGGGTGGCGGCACGCTGGGGAGCGGCCGGGGTTCAGGCCTCCGGCTGTTCAAACTGGAGTTGGTAAAGCTTGGCATAGACCCGCCCCGCTTTGAGCAACTCGGCGTGCTTGCCCGTTTCGACGATGCGCCCGTTGTCCAACACCACGATGAGATCGGCTCGTTGGATGGTCGAGAGCCGGTGGGCGATGCAGATGGTCGTGCGGCCCTTCATGAGTTCTTCGAGCGCTGCCTGAACGATCCGTTCGGATTCGGTATCCAGCGAACTAGTAGCCTCGTCCAGGATGAGGATCGGCGCGTCCCTCAGGATGGCTCGGGCGATGGCGAGGCGTTGCCGCTGGCCGCCGGAAACATTGACGCCTCTCTCGCCAACGGCGGTATCGTAACCCAGCGCCTTGTCCCTAGTAATGAAATCATGGGCGTAGGCGTGCCTGGCCGCTTGCTCAATCTCGGTATCGGTCGCGCCGGGCCGACCCAGGGCGATGTTGTTGCGGATGGTGTCATTGAACAGAAGGGTCTCCTGGCTCACAACGGCGATGTTGGCCCGCAGGTCGCGAGAGGAGACCTCCCGGATATCCGTCCCGTCAATCAGCACCGCGCCCTGGTCGGGGTCGTAGAAGCGCAGGAGGAGGTTGGCAAGGCTAGTCTTGCCGGAGCCGGTGCGGCCGATCAGGGCCAGCAGTTGGCCGGGCTGGATGGTCAGGTTGATGTCGTGAAGCACGGCTTTTTCGCCGTAGGAGAAGCTGACATGGTCGAAGCGGATCGGCGCGCCGTGGGCCTTGAGCGGTTTCGGGTGGGCGGGTTCGGGCCAGCGTGGTTTGCTCCGCCAGCAACTCATACACCGGCTCCACCGTGCCGCGCGCCAGGCTCAGTTGGCTCTGCAACCGGCTCAGGTTCTTCACCGGGGCGTATAAGCCGAAGACGGCGGCAAAGAACGCCAGCAGGTTTCCCGCCGGGGCGCGGCCGGGGGCAACGAAAGCGAAATAGGCGAAGACGAGAGCCACCCCCAGGGAACCGATGAATTCGATCATCGGCCCCGGCAGCTCACTGGCGCGGACTGAGCGCATGAAGAAGCTGGTGATCAGCTTGACCGCGGCGCGGAATTGCTCCACGACCCGCTGCTCGAGGTTGTAAGCTTTGATGACGCGGATGCCGGTGAACGATTCGTGGAGCACGTTGGCGGCGCCGGCGAACTTTTGATGGATGCCGGAGTGGGTCTTCCGAAGCTTTCGTCCGTAAATGATCACCGGAATAAGACAGATAGGGAAGACGACCAAGGTGGCGATGCTCAAGAAAGGTTGCATGACGATCACCGAAACGACCAGGACGACGATGGTAATCGGGTCGCGGATGATCGTCGCAAACGAGCCGTTGATGGTGTTGACCACGCCCATGGCCCCGTCAATCCGCGTCGTCAAATCGCCGGTGCTGGTGCGGTTGAAGAACCCCATCGGCAGACGGATGGCGTGCTCGAACAGCTTGACCCGCAGATCATTGGCGACCCGGATTGCGACCCACGACAGCATATAGGCGTTCAGGTACGTTAGCAGCCCGCGCAGCAACATCGCGCCCGGAATAAACGCGATAACGAACGCCAGGCGCATGGGTGAGGGGTGTTCGGGGGTGCGAAACCAATCCATGACCTTCTCCAGCAATCGCCTGGCTGAAGGCGGCAAGGAGGCGAGTTTCTGCGCGCCGGCGCCGAGCGAACGGGATGCCAGTTCCTTCGGATAGGCGTCTTGCAGCAGCAGCCGGTTCAACCGGGTTGCGTCCGCGCCGGGCGGGTTTTGGGCGAGCAGTTCCCTGGTCTCGGGCCGCAAGTTGATGCCCTGGAACCGTTGCGGGTCGTAAATAGGCGGGCCGGACAGGGTCAGGTTAAGCGTCCCCAACAAGGCGGCCTGGATTTGGTCCGGGAAGGCGTTGGAGTGCTGGTATTGCGCCAGGGCGCGCTGGGTCTCGGCGTCCAATTTTGCGCTCAGCAGGGCGGACACGCCATCGGATTTCAGGGCGAGCTTTCGCGCGAGCCCAGGCAGGTCCTTGATGTCGGTGGGCAGGAAAGCGCCAGCCGACTTTTCGGTGGGGAAGACGGTGTCCAGAGCGAGCTTTAGGGAAAGGGGCAAGGTGAAGGCCAGCATGCCGGACAAAAAGCCGCACAACACGCCGAGCCCGAACCGGAACCGGTAAGGCTTTACCAGTGTCAGCACCTTCTTCAGGTAGTCTCGCATTCGCCGGGCCGTATTATGGAACGGGCGCCGCTCGCAAGCGAGCAGTTAATGGAGAGAGGGTAGGATGGAGTGGTGGAGGGGTGGATTCATGAATTGATGGAGGGATGGGGAGATGGGGAGGTGGAGGGACGGGGAGGACGCGGGGGCTCGTTCAAGTGGTGGAGGCCAATAAAGCGATGGCCTGTTCCGGGGTGATGCGGGACAGACACAAGGCTTTGGCCTCTTTGGCACAGGGCGGGTGTTTTGAGTTCGCGCAGGGACACGGTGCGAGCAGGTGCTGGTGCGGTTGACCTCGAGGCAACCATTCGGCGGTTCCCGCGTAGTCGCGGAACAGCGCGAGCGTGGGCACGCCGAGGGCCACCGCGAGGTGCAGCACACCGGAATCGGCGCCGACGTGGAGCCGACAGCGGTGCAGTGCGGCGGCCAGGTCGGCAATTCCCCTGCCCGGGGGCAGCACGGACAGGCGGCGGTCGCTCACGGCCGCGGCGAGCGACCGCAAACGCTCCTGTTCGCTTGCACGGGCGCTGCCGGTGGCGATTATCCGTTCCGAGGGGTCCCGGGCCAGCAGGCGCCTTGCCAGGTCAATCCAGTGCTCCAATGGCCATTCTTTGAGCGGGGTGCTGGCGTTGATCGAGAAATGAATCGCTTTCGCGGGCACCTGTGCCTCGGCCCAGCGCGCCGCGGTCTCAGGCAGCCGCAAGTCCCACCGAGGCGCTGCCAGTTCGAGCCCGCAGGCCGCCAGGGTCTGCCGCCGTTGCTCATACACGGGCAGTTCGGCGCTGGGGCGGGGAGCATGGGCATGGACAAGCCAGGGGCTCCAGAAGTGTCTCCTTCCTCCGGCAACGGCGACGCTCAACCGTGCGCCAGCCAGTGCCGTTACAAAGAGGGATCGATCAGCGCCGCTGAAATTGAAGGCCGCGTCGAAGCACTCGCGGCGCAAGGCCAGCATTACATCCCAATGCCGCCACCAGGGGGGGCTGGGAGAGCCCAGCGGAAAGGCGCGCGGGCGATCCACGCAAGGGGCCAGTTGCAGCAGCTCGGCGCCGACCGGGGCGGAGAGTGTGTGCAGTTCCGCCGCCGGGTAATGGCGCTTGATCTCCCAGAGTGCCGGGACGAGGTGGATCGAGTCGCCCAGGAAACCCAGGTCCACGACTAGTATCTTCCGGGCCGCCCGGGTTCGGGGGTAAAAGTCCGTTAGATTAGAGGGATGCATGGGCGGCGGCCTGGACCCTTAGCGAGTCAGGTATTTCTCATACCACAGTTGGAACATGAAGAGCGTCCACAGTTGCTTGCGGTTGTCTTTGACGCCGCGCAGGTGCTCGGTGACCAGCCGGGCCAGGGCCGGGTAGTCGAAAAGGCCCTGCTGGTTGATTCGCCGCTCCGAGAGCGTGTCGAGCAGCAGGCCGCGCAGTTCGTGCCTGAACCACTTTCCGACAGGAATACCGAATCCTTTCTTCCCGCGCTTCAAGATGTCTGGCGGCAGCTTGCCCGCCATGGCCCGCTTGAGAATGTATTTGGTCTTGAACCCCTTGAGCTTGAGGTCGAAGGGAAGCGAGTTCACGAACTCGACAAACGTATAGTCCAGGAACGGCGCGCGGGCTTCCAGGGCGCAGGCCATGCTGGCCCGGTCCACCTTAACGAGGATGTCATCTTGCAGGTAGAACTTGCAGTAGAGGTAGGTCAGCCGCTCCATCGTGCTGGCGGTGGCGGGGCAATGCTGCTTCGCCGTCAGAATGTCGTCGTAATCATCAACCTCGCTGGCGCTGGCGAGCAGGCCGCGCTGTTCCTCCGGGGTGAAGGAGCCGATCCAAACCTGGTCGCGCAACTCCGGCCGCCAGCCTGCGCCGCGCAGGAAGCGTTTGAGCTTGAAGTCCAGGCTGAAGTTCTCATGAGAGACGGGCAGCAACTCGGTCAACCGCCGGAACGCTCGGTGCAGCGCCTGCGGCATTCGGTAGAAGCGCGCAGCCTGTTGCGCCGGGAAAGTCGGATACCCGGCGAATAGTTCATCCCCTCCGTCGCCGCCCAGCGCTACCGTGACGTGCCGCCGCGTGAACCGCGAGAGGAGGTACGTCGGAATGACCGAGGCGTCGGCGAACGGCTCGTCCAGGAACGCCGCCACCTCGGGCAGCATGTCGAGCAGCGCGCCGCCCTTGAGGATATCCTCGTGATGGTCCGTGCCGTAGAACTCGGCGACGCGCCGCGCATAGCGGGACTCGTCGAACGAGCCTTCCTCGAAGCCAATCGCGAAGGTCTTGATCTGGTTCGCCGGTCTGAGCTCGGCCATCAGCGCCACCACCGTGCTCGAATCAATGCCGCCGCTCAGGAAGACTCCCAGCGGCACATCGCTGATGAGCCGGAGGCGCACGGCCTCTTTGAGTCGCGCGCGCAACTCTTCGGCCATCTCGCTCTCGGTGCGCCGGTCGTGGACGCCCGGGAATTGGAGGTCCCAGTACTGGCGCAGGTGGCATTCCCCGTTCTGCCAGGTGAGGGTATGACCCGCCGGCAGCTTGCGCAGGCCTTTGAATATGCAGTGCGGCGAAGGCACATACTCGTAGGCGAGGTATTTGCTCAGGCTCCGCCGGTCCAACTCTCGCGGGCAGGCGGGATGCTGCAGCAAGGCCTTGACCTCGGAACCGAACAGGAACTGCGTTGGCGTGGCCCGGTAATACAACGGTTTCTTGCCCAGACGATCGCGCGCGAGGAAGAGCGTCTGGCGGCGCGTATCCCAAATGGCCGCGGCGAACATGCCATTAGCCTGCTTGACGCAATCCGGGCCGGTCTCCTCGTAGAGGTGCAGAAGAGACTCGACGTCGCAGTTCGTGCGGAAACGGTGGCCTCGCTGCTCGAGGCCCTGGCGCAGCTCCTGGTAATTGTAGATCTCCCCGTTGCAGACGAGCCAGAGGGTGCCGTCCTCGTTCGACATCGGCTGCCGCCCGCCGCTGAGATCAATAATGGCCAGCCGCCTGAACCCAAACCCGGCAGAGATGTGCCCGTCGTGGTTCTCGCTGAAGTAGTAACTTTCGTCGTCCGGGCCCCGGTGGCGCAAGGTGTTGGTCATGCGCCGGAGCGCCTCGCGATCCACGGGGCCGCCTGTCTCCAGAATGCCGGTGATGCCGCACATGGGGTCTCACTCGAAGTTGCGCGTCTCGCGGATATGATAGATGGGCTTGCCTTGGGACTCGTGGTAGGTGCGGACAATCAGCTCCGCCAGCAAACCCATGACAATGAAGTTGACGCCCAGGATGGCGAGAAAGACCGCGATGAGGATGACGGGGTTGTTATGGACATAAGTCCCGTAGGTGACTCTTTCCCACAGCGTCTCGGCTCCGGCCAACACGGCGAGGGCGAAGAGCACGACCCCGAGACCGCCGAACATGTAGAGGGGCTTGGTGGAGAAGTCGGCGAGGAACTTCACGGTGATCAGGTCGAGCAACACCTTGAGCGTGCGCCGCAGTCCGTACTTGCTCTGACCGAACTTGCGCGCGTGGTGGGTGACGGGCACCTCGCAGATTCGGGCGCCCATCAGATTGGCCAGCGCCGGGATGAAGCGGTGCATCTCGCCATAAAGCCGTGTGCCCTTGAGAATCTCGGCGCGATAGGCCTTCATCGAGCAGCCCGAGTCGTGGAGCTTCACGCCGGTAATGATGCCGATCAGCCAGTTGGCCACGCGGGAGATGACCTTGCGGATCACCTCTTTGTCCTGCCGGTCTTTGCGCCAGCCGCTGGCAATGTCGTAGCCCTCTTCGAGCTTGGCGAGCAGCAGCGGGATATCCACGGGATCATTCTGCAGGTCGCCGTCCATCGGGATGATGATGCGGCCTTGGGCGTGATCAAAGCCGGCGGCCATCGCGGCGGTCTGGCCGAAGTTGCGCCGCAGGTTGATGAGCTTCACGGCGTGGTCGCGCTCAGCCAGGCGGCAGAGCACGGCGTAGGAATCGTCCACGCTGCCGTCATTGATGAAGATGATTTCGTAGGTGCGATTCAACCCGGGCAGGACTTTCAACAGCCCTTCGTACAGCGGAAGGATGCTCTCCTGCTCGTTAAAGAGGGGGACGACGATGGATAAGTCTATTTGCCCTGAGACCATACATCCCTAGCGCGACTGCAAAGGGGCCCCTTCGGGCGGGGGGTGAAACCATTTGGATGTCTCGTTCCCCCTCACCCCAGCCCTCTCCCCCTGGGAGAGGGAGCCACTACGACCGACTCTCGAACACGCCCGCGGCCCCTGTTTCGCCGACGCGCTGACGGCGGTTCTCCCTCTCCCTGGGGGAGAGGGCAGAGGTGAGGGGGAACAGCATGCTGTATTCGGGAGAAATCTCATAGCTGACTGTATGCCTGCTCCTTGACTGGCCACCTCCACACGAACCAGCCCAGCAACGCCAGGAAGACGAGGGTCATGGACGGGTGCCAGATCAACGCGAAGTGGTTGCCGAACAAAGGCCGCACAATGTTCGGCAGCAGACCCATGCTCAACGCCATGATCACAATGGCCCAGCCCAGGCCGCGAGCGTTCCGCGCCTCCGGCCGGAACAGGAAGAAGGCCGCCCAGGCCCCGAGGGCGGGGGCGAGGATGCTATAGCTGTTTTCTTCATTCATGGGGTTGAACAACATCAAGTAACCGGTGGCCAGCGCGTAGAACCACAAAACGGTCAGCGGCTCGCGCAGGCGCCGGGCGCCCCACCACCAGGCTACCGCGGTCAGACCACCCGCCAGGACGCGCACCAGCTTGGAGGCGGTGGGTCCGAGAGCGGTGCCAAACGTGCGCAAGATGCCGTTGATGTCGGCGAAACGATGCTCGGTCACCACCGCACAAGCCTGGAGATTGCTCCAGGCCGCACGGTATTGGGAACACACGTAGGCCGGGCTCGCAAACAAAAACGGGAACGCCGCCAGACCCAAGAGCACGACCGGCAGACGCCAGCGGAGCGGGGCATAGACGATGGGGGCGAGCAGAAGCAAGACCACGCCCAGCGGCTTGAGGGCGGTCACCAGCGCCATCAGCCCGAGTGTCAGCCACCACCGCCGATTCAGGAGCGCCGCCATCGCCAGGAGCGCGACTCCGCCGAAATGGGCGTTGGCATTGCCGTTGCGCAGCGAAGTCATGCACAGAGGCATGGCCACGAGCGTCGCCCAGAAGAAGGGGCGCTGCGGCGCGGACCGGAACAGCCCGCGCATCAACCACCAGAGCCCCCCCGCCAACGTGGCCGCCGCGCAGAACCGCCACAGCACTTCGCCCAGCCATAATGGCACGAAATGGAAGGGGCTGAACAACACCGCGAAATGGGGCAGGTAATTCATGCCCCCGGGGCCGGCATACAGGGACTTGCCCACCCACCAGTTGCCCGCGGCGACATGATAGCTATCCAGCGTGACTGTGCGGTGGGTTGGGCGCAAGGCCACGAGCACGCCGATGACCAGCATGGGCACGACCCACAGGAGCACTCCCGCAATCAGGGCGCAGCGCGGACTTCGCGGCCAGACGCCCGGCTGAGTGTCGGTTGGCTCAGGGATCGGGGGCGTTTGCATCGGGCCAAGTATTCGGGATGGGAAACGCATGTCGAGCCGAAAGCACTGGAACGGCGGCCCGCGAGCGCATCCGGGCACTCCCCCCCAAATCCAGGGCTGCCGTGGGCCGGAACGCCGCATTTATGCGGCAGGCGTCGGGTCTTCCGCCCAACTGCCGCATAAATGCGGCGTTCCGGAGGCAGTGCCCGGAAGCGCCCCCGGCACGCCGAAAGCTATTGGCCTAAACCAAGATGCGCCCCGATATCACTGAGCCGGCAATCCGAGGCCGGTTTGCCGCCGCCTCACGCACAAAGTGCTAGGGCAATTGAATGACGCGATAGAAGCGCTGCGGGTCTGGCACTATAGAATCTGAGGCGCTCATGATGTCATGGGTCGCGAGGCTGGGGCTGCCCAGGCTGCTCCAGTTGGTTTGGAGCAAGTTAGTCGTGTATTGCACCTGGTAGGTTTGCCCCGTAACCGCCGTCCAGGCCAAGGTGAGTGTTCCAGCGCTTTGCATCACCGTTTGGAACACCGGCGCCACAGCAAAGTTGGCCAGAATGAGTTCGTTTGAGTCGAGCGCCAGGACCAGCGGATTCAAGCTTCCCGCGGCGTCTCCGCTCCAACCGGTGAAGAGGGAATCGCTTCCGGGCACGGCGGTGAGCGTCACCGTGTCGCCATTAGTATAGACGTTCCTGGCCGGATTGATGAGCACCGTGCCGGTGCCCTGTGGCAGTACCGTCAGCGAAACCTGGCTTGGCTTCAGGGCCGCGAACAAGGCGGTGATTCCGGGCGCATCGTTGGTGACCGCGAACAGCAAAGGGTCGGCGAAACCGCTGGCGGCATTGGCCCAGCCGAAGAAATAGTAACCCGGTGACGGCAACGCCGTCAGTTGCACGGTCGAGCCAAAGAGATAAGGCCCGGCTGGCGGATTCAGCAGCACCTGGCCGCTCCCATTCGTCAAGAGGGTCAAGGGGGTGTCGAACAGGGCCTGCACCGCGCGGGGCTGATCCATCACGACCGTCGTGACGTTGGTAGTGTCGGTGCTGTCGCCGGTCCAGGAGACAAACGACCAGCCATTGGAAGGCGTGGCCGTGAGGGTGACCACGGTATTACTCACGTAGAGATTGCCGCCGTCGTAAGCCAGCGGGGAAGTGATTATGCTGCCGCCGCCGGGGCTGCCGGCCGAGAGCGGAAACAACGGGATGATCTGGAGGAAGATGGGCGCGGCTTCGGCCCAATCCGAGTAGGCGAAGTTGTAGGCAATGGCGCGAAGGGTCGCGCTGTTGGTCAGCGTAAACGCGCCGGAGTAAGGTATGGCGGTAAAGTCCGGTTCACTGCCGTCGAGCGTGTAGTAGATCTCCGCGTCGGGCCCGAACGCGCTGATCAACGTAATCTGGGAGGCGTTCGTACGGCTGACGGCTCCACCACCGACGTCAACCCCGTCCAACAAGACGATGGGGCTATTGGTGAGGCGAACCACAGTGGACACGGTCGCAGAGCGAAATTGATTTGTGATAGCAACCGAGTAAAGCCCGGCCGCTGTGAGATCGAAGTTGGTGATGAGGAGACTGGTTCCAGTTGCCCCGAGTATGGGAATGCCATTGAGCGACCACTGGCAGCTAAAGGGGCTCCCAAACCAGACGGTGACGCTCAGGTTGGTGCCCGCCCCCAAAGCGAGCGAGACTGCCGGTGGCGGTACCAATAGCAAAGGCGCAATGGCCAGGCTATGATCGAGGCCGGCAGCGACGGCCACCACGTTGCTCAAGCCCGGTGGCACATTGGTCTGGCCGTACTGGTTGAAACCCCAGGCGACCACGGTGTCGTTGCTCAGGAGCGCCAGGCTGTGATAACCGCCCGCGGCGATGGCGGTCACGTTGCTCAGTCCTGTCGGAACCGAGGTCTGGCCGAAGCCGTTGTAACCCCAGGCGACCACAGTGCCGTTGTTTTGGAGCGCCAAGCTGTGATAATCGCCTGCGGCGATGGCGGTCACGTTGCTCAGTCCTGCCGGAACCGAGGTCTGGCCGTAATCGTTGAAACCCCAGGCGACGACGGCACCGTTGCTCTGGAGCGCCAGGCTGTGAAAACCACCCCCGGCGATGGCGGCCACGTTGGTCAATCCCGCAGGAACCGTCGTCTGGCCGTAACTGTTCTGACCCCAGGCGACGACGGTGCCGTTGCTCTGGAGCACCAGGTTGTGATAGTAGCCTCCAGCGATGGCAGCCACGTCGGCCAATGCCGGTGGGACATTGGTTTCGCCATCAGCGTTATTGCCCCACGCCACCACGGCGTTGGGCTGCGAGGCGGCGTCCGCCAGGGGCGCTCCTAACACGCATAACGAGACCACTATTTGCTGTACCCGGGGTCGCAGCTCTTTCATGGCCATGCAGATAGAGTCAAGCCGCCCGAAAGGCAAGCACAAGCTCTCGATTGACACCTTCAGCCTCGTCATCCCCCCGTTCAAAGACTGATTTGCGCCCGCCCCTTGACTGCAGGGGAGAATTGGCTTTTGTCACGATTTCCGATGGACTAACCTGTGGCGGTAAGTCGGTGATGGCTCTATCTGAATCCGAATGAAGCAGGCGATGCAAGAGCGACTGCCCCTCTCGGTTTGCATGGTCTCCGGCGCGGAGGCCCAGCGGATCGGCCGGGCGCTGCAGAGTGTGGCGGATTGGGCGGGCGAGATCGTCGTCGTGCTCAACCAGGAGGTGGCGGACGGGACGGAGGAAGTCGCCCAGCGCTATGGGGCCAAAGTCTTCCGCGAACCTTGGAAGGGCTTTGTCGGCCAGAAGCAGTCCGCCGCCGAGAAGGCAACGCAACCGTGGCTGCTAAACCTGGACGCCGACGAGACAGTTCCGGTAGCATTGGCGAAGGAAATTGCGGATGTCGTCGGCGCGCCAACCACGATGCATGCAGCCTACGAATTCCCGCGGTGCACGTTCTACTGCGGCCGATGGATTCACCATGGCGATTGGTACCCCGACCGGGTGCTGCGCCTCTGGCGGCGCGGCGCGGCGCGATGGACAGGTCAGGACCCGCATGCGCATCTGGATGTCAGCGGGACCGTGGGCCGGCTGCGCTCGAATCTGCTGCACGAAAGCAACGAGAGTATCGCGCGACAGATTGCCAAGATCGCGCCATACCAGGCCCAGTCAGCGCAGCAGCGTCTGGCGCGCGGTGATTCCGCAGGGTTTCTTGAACTGGCAGTGCGGCCTGGGTGGCGTTTCCTGCGGGCCTACTTTCTTCGCCTTGGCTTTTTGGATGGCTGGCAAGGCTTCTACATCGCCGCGCTGAGTTCATTTTCGACCCTCACTCGCTACGCTCTGGTGCGCGAGGCGGAAGAACAGGAGTCGAAGAAGCTATGAGAGCTGGGCTTGGTGACAGGAGGGTGGGGAACATCCAACGTCCAACATCGAACATCGAACATCCAGTGATTGACTTTAGTGCGGCCCTTGGGTGTTCGAGGTTGGATGTTGGATGTTGGATGTTCGCTTTCTGCCCAGGGCTTTCGAGCTGCTCGCAGGCTGCTTGGGCGGTTTGGCCCTGAACGCATGTTCTCCCTCGGCCTCGTTATCAACACTTGCAAACAGCCGGAGTACCTGGCGCGGGTGTTGGGCGCCCTCTCGCGGCAGATTTCGGCGCCGGAAGAAGTGCTGCTGGCCGATGACGGCTCGGGCGAACGGACCCGGCGCGTATTTGCGGAGTGGTCGGCCGCGCACTCCGCGCGCGCCGAGCACCTCTGGCAGCCCCACGAGGGCTTCCGCCGCGCGCGCATTCTCAACGAGGCCATCGCCCGGGCGCGGAGCGAATACCTGACATTCCTGGACGGCGACACCCTGCCGCATCCGCAGTTCATTGCCGATCACCGGCGGCTTGGGCGCCGGGGCGCATTCATCCAGGGCCATCGGGCGCTGGTCAAAGAACGGGCGGCTGCCTGGTTTGGTCTCGACCAGTTCGGACGGGACCGTCGCCGCGCGCTTTGGCAGGGACAGCTTGAGGGCCTCAAGCATGCCTTTCGCTGGCCCCTCCCCTTGTTGCGCACCTCCTCCAGCCTTCGGGGCATCCGCGGCTGCAATCTGGGCATCTGGCGCGATGACCTCATGCGGGTGAATGGCTATAATGAGGACTTCGTCGGCTGGGGTCGGGAGGATTCGGAGTTAGCGGTGCGGTTGATGAACAGCGGCGTGCGCCGATTGGATGTCCGTGGTCGGGCGCTGTGCTATCATCTCTGGCACACGCCGGCCAGTCGTGCGGGTGTGCCTGGCAATGATGAATTGTTGGCGACGGCGATCGCGGGATGCGCTATTCGATGTGCGAACGGGGTGGAGCAGCACCTGGACAAACATGATGCGCATCCTCCAGCTTAATTCGCTGCTTACGGGCGGCGGCACGGATGACCAGTGCGTCAAACTGGCCGGGGGCTTATCCCAGTCAGGCGAAGCCGTATGCCTCGCGGGACCGGACGGGCGCGAGTTCAGCCGCATTGCACGCGACCTCGGCGTGCCGTTCCATGCGACGCCGCCGGAAGGGCCACTGAAGGTGCGGTTCATTCTCAGCGCCGCAAAGCTCATCCGGCGCCAGAGCATCCAGATCGTCCATGGCCATCACGGGCGTGACTTGTGGCCAACCATCTTGGCGGCGCGGCTGTCCGGCGAAGGGCCAAAAGTGGTGCTCACGCGCCACTTGGCCAAGAGCCCCAGCTCGTGGTTCAGCCGACGGTTCCTGCTCGGCCGGTGCGATGCGCTGATCGCTGTGTCGCATTTCGTGGCCAAGGTGCTGCGCGAAGGGGTGTATGAATCGGAGTCATCGGAACCGGAGCGGCGCGCCCGGCCGCCCTTGCGCGGCGACCTTTCAAGAATCCACGTGATCCACGGCGGCATTGACACGGATCGTTTTCGTCCGCTTGACGCCACCGCGCAACGCCAGGCGTGGGGTCTGGAGCGAGGCAGCTTTGCTTTTGGTGTGGTCGGCGGCTACAATCGGCCACGCGGCAAGGGCCAGCGCGAGTTTCTGCGCGCCGCCGCGCAAGTTCAGGCGCAAATCCCTCGGGCACGCTTTCTTATTATCGGCCGGGGTAATCTCAAAGAGGACTTGGAAGCCGACATCGAGCAGCTCGGGCTAAGGGGCAAGGCGTGGCTGACGCCGTATTGTAAGGACATGCCCGCGGCGATGAACGCGCTGGATTGCCTGGTACATCCGCAAGTGGGCACCGAGGCATTCCCGGGAGTGGTGTTGGAGGCGCATGCGTGCGGCAGACCGGTTGTGGCGTCCGCACTCGACGGGATACCAGAAGCGTTTGCAAAGACCGGTTTTGGGCAACTGGTGAAGCCCGAGTCTATTTCGGAACTGGCCGCCGCGATGCGGGAGTGGGCGACGCGCCTCCTGCCGACCATGGAGCAACGCGCCCTTTTCCACCAGCAGGTGACGGAAGATTTCTCAGTGCTTGCCTTCGCCGAACGGGTGATACAGCTTTACGCTGTGTTAATCGGCAGGAGCCGGTGAGATTCGGAAACGGCAGGCCCTGAGAACTTGATTCCCAGCGATGAAGAGAGCAATTTGCATCGATTTTTGCGACTTCCATCCGAACTTCCCGAAGACGGATAACTTCTATTATCACCTGCTCCGGGAACGCTTCGATGTGCAGATCTGCGACCAGCCTGACTACCTGCTTTTCGGACCGTACGGGCACGAGCACCGTCTGCACTCGGGGATCAGAGTCTTGCTTTCGATCGAGCCGAGCCTGCCGGATTTCGACACGTGCGATTATTCGGTGAGTTGTCGGAAGATAGATGACCCGAGGCATTTCCAACTGCCCGTTTACGTGACTAACGGCAGGGCAGAGGAGCTTATTAAGAAAGACGAAGGCCCGGAACGCATCCTCGTGGGCAAGACCAAGTTTTGCAGTTTCGTCGTGAGCAACCAGCACCCCGCCAAGAACAGGAACCGCGCCGAGATTTTCGAGAAGCTGAGCCGGTACAAACAGGTTGATTCTGGCGGGCGGTATCGGAACAACATCGGCGGGCCAGTGCCCGGCGGCACACAGAATAAAATCGCGTTTATGCGACCGTATAAGTTTAACATCGCCTTCGAGAACAGTTCGTTGCCGGGATACACCACCGAGAAGATATATGAAGCGATGGTGGCGCGCTGTCTGCCGCTCTATTGGGGCAATCCGCTCATCGCCGAGGAGTTTAACCCTCGGAGCTTTCTCAACCGCGCCGACTTCCCGAACACGGAGGCCTTCGTGGAAAAGGTCATGGCCCTGGATCGCGATGATGAGCAATACCTGGAATACCTGCGGCAGCCTTACTTCCACGGCAATGAAGCCAATCGCTACTTCGATCACGGGCGGCTGCTGGACTTCTTCGAGAGGATATTTGCGGACAAGTCCGCGCCTGTTGCGCAGCGGCGGAGAAGAAAAGCGCTCTTCGGGCGGTGGATACCGGTGAAGCGGCACCACTGGCACCCCCTGCCGACGACCCCATCGGGGCCAGCGTCACCCTCGAATCCAGTCCCGCGAAAATGAGTGCGATTCGGTCGTCCTGGCGGCAGCCTCCATCCATCCATGAACCTCAACTTGCCGCGGGCTTGCCTGACTGTAAATGGAGGCTTGCATGAAGAAGACGTGGCCAGCTCTGATTCTTGGTCGTTCCCCGTTTCGCCGCTTTTTCTGGACCCCGACTGGCTTGATCGCAAACCCTGTTGACGAACTTGGCTGTCTCGCTGGGAAGGGGGGAACAGGAGAGATTAGACATCAGAAGTTGCTGCCGGACGGGGGTCATGCCTGTTACGTGGCGCAGGTTGCACCCGGGAAAGTCATTGGGGATGTCACCCTTGTGAGCACGTGGGATGGCATCGTGCTCGGCGACCTGCAAGCCTTGCACGGCGCCAAGGACCCCGCTGCTCATTGGGTCATGAAGCGCTGTCGCTTTCGGCGCCCAAGGCTCCTGGCAGGGACCGCGATGGTCCTTGCTGCAACCTCCGGCGCCAATTACTTCCACTGGCTCTTCGAGAGCCTGCCCAGGCTGCGGCTGCTGGAAATGGCCGGGTTCGACTTGGAAGCCGTGGATTGGTTTCTGCTCAACCAGAACTGTTCAGGATTCCATAACGACACTCTTGATGAACTGCGTGTGCCGGTTGCAAAACGCCTTCGGTGTTTCAAGCAAGAAGTGCTCAAGGTTGGCCGTCTGGTGGTAGTTTCGCCGCCCGCGCCGCCGGGGGTCTGTCCTTCCTGGGCGTGCGATTTCTTACGGGAGAAATTTCTACGCCCCCAGGCCGGACCAAGCGATCGCAAAGTCTATATCAGCCGGCGGCAAGCCCAGAGGCGGCGGTTGGCGGGGGAGGAGGGAATCCTGCCCTGGCTCGAACGGCGGGGCTTCGAAACCGTCTGCCTTGAACAGATGTCTTTCCGCAGGCAGGTCGATCTGTTCGCCTCGGCGCGGATAGTTGTTGGCGTTCACGGCGCCGCGATGGCGAACCTCGTTTTCATGCCGCCTGGTGGCAAGGTGTTGGAATTCCTGCCTCCAGATTATCCGCAGTTTTGTTATCGCGAACTAGCGGACACAATGAAGCTGGGACACCATCACGCAATGGGCGAAGCCGTGCGCCAGCGGGTGAAGGACCCCAGCATGGCGGACGTTTTCCTCAGCCCCCAGGCACTCAAGCGCGCGGTGGAAGCCGTGGATTTCTGAGTCTTGTAGGCTTGGTGGCCCCTAGTTCAAACTTGACGACTCCGGCCCCGCGCGCATTATTGGCTGCCAATGAAATGTGAAAAGGAAGGGTTCCTGAAATTCATTCCGCGGATTCTGCGTCCCGCGATCCGCAACTTCCGCCTGCTAAATGCCGGCTACGGCCATTTCCGCACGATGCGACAGCACGCAAGCGTGGATCGCGACGGCAACCCGATTCCGTGGTACACCTATCCAGCAATCGAGTACGTGAAACAACTGGACCTCAGCGAACGCGTGATCTTTGAATATGGCGCGGGATACTCATCTCTCTATTACGCGAGCCGGTGCAAGCGGATCATCAGCGTGGAGGACAATCCGGAGTGGTACCAGGTCATCAAACGTAAGGCGCCGCCGAATTGCGAAATCCTGCGCCCGAATACACAGGAAGAGTATGTGCGCGCGATCGATAGGCCCCCGGGCTCGTTTGACATTGTCATCATTGATGGATCCCACCGGGAATTGTGCTGCCAAGCGGCCTTGGATCGTGTTAAGGACACTGGCATGATCATCCTGGATAACAGTGATATGCTGCCGGATTGCGTTCGAGTGCTCGCGAAAAAGCCATTCATCCAGGTGGACATGGTCGGCTTCGGTCCGGAGAACGGCTACCTTTGGGCGACCTCTTTCTTCCTCGCTCGCGGGTTCGACTTCAAAGCATGCCACGCGAAACAGCCAACCTTGAGCGTCGGTCCGTGACTCTCGCAAACGGCGGTCTTTAGGGATAATTGCATGGGATTTA
>Ga0335078_10006031_pt1 | contig 17952 bp, 15 predicted proteins | sample Lox_Sample_32_FD_206711 | JGI IMG/M metagenome (GOLD analysis project Ga0335078, IMG submission 206711) | Soil microbial communities from Loxahatchee National Wildlife Refuge, Florida, United States - Lox_Sample_3.2 | ecosystem: Environmental > Terrestrial > Soil > Wetlands | place: USA... | reverse complement strand
CGGGCTTCGTCTCCCTCACTCTCACCCCGATGCTGTGCAGCCGTTTTCTGCGGCCGCCGTCGGAGCAGGGGCACGGCCGCCTTTACCAGGCCTTCGAGAATGCCCACGAATGGTTCGTGCACGTTTACGACGTCACGCTGCGGGCGGTACTGCGCCATCGCTTCGTCACATTATTGTTCTCGTTTGTATTGCTGGCTGCCACCGCCTACGTTTTTGACTTGATCCCGAAGGCGTTCCTGTCCAGCGAGGATTCTGGTTTTCTCGTCGGCTTTACGCAGGCACAGCAGGGAATATCCGTTGACGCCATGCGCGCCCACCAGCGCGCCGTGCTCGACATTGTGACGCACGATCCCAATGTTGACACCACCATGGGAATGGCCGGCGCCGGGTTTGCCGGCTTCGCCAGCAACACCGGCATATTCTTCTGCCACCTGAAACCCGACGCCCAGCGCCAGCTCGCGCCTCCACCGCCTCGCCTGGGGATCATGAAGGTGCCGGGCGCCATGGCGGTCTACAATCTGCTGAATCGCATCTCGCCGCGGCACATGAGCACGGACGACGTCATGCACGAGCTCACGCCCAAGCTGTTCCTCGGGGTGCCCGGCATCATGGCCTTCCTGCAGAATCCGCCGCCCATCCAGATCGGCGGGCGGCTCACGAACGCGCCCTATCAGTTCACGCTGCAGGGGACGGACACGCAACAACTCTACGCACAGTCCATGGTGCTGCTGGGCAAAATGGCACGCTTGCCCGACCTGGTGGGCGTGAACAGCGATCTGCAGATCGCCAATCCGCAGGTGAACGTCGAGATCGATCGCGACAAGGCGGCGGCGCTGGGCGTCACGGCTTTTCAAGTGGAGGACGCACTGGCCAGTTCCTATGGCGACCGGCAGGTGTCCACCATCTACAGGCCCGAGGACGACTACTGGGTCATGCTGGAACTCGAGCCGCAGTATCAGCGCGATCCCGACGTGCTCAAGATGCTCTACATCCGCTCGTCGAGCGGCAACCTTGTCCCGCTTGATGCGGTGTCGAAGATGACGCAGAACCTCGGGCCCCTGGCCGTCAATCACACCGGCCAGCTTCCATCGGTGACTCTGAGCTTCGGACTCAAGCCCGGAGTCGCTTTGGGAACCGCGGTAAAAGAGGTGGAGGATCTGGCCAAGGCCACGCTGCCCGCGAGCATCACGGGCAGCTTCCAGGGCGAGGCGCAGGCGTTCGAGAATTCGCTCACCGGTCTCGGCCTGCTGCTGCTGATGGCCGTGGTGGTGATTTACATCGTGTTGGGCATCCTGTACGAGAGCTTTATTCATCCCTTGACAATTCTCTCCGGGTTGCCTTCGGCGGGTTTCGGCGCCATCGTCACCCTGATGCTCTTCACCTATCCGCTGAATCTCTATGGTTTCGTCGGCCTTATCATGCTGATCGGCATCGTGAAGAAGAATGCCATCATGATGATTGACTTTGCGCTCGAAGCCGAACGCAAAGAAGGGAAATCGCCGGAAGAAGCCATCTATCAGGGATGCCTGATCCGTTTCCGGCCGATCATGATGACCACCATGGCGGCGCTGATGGCGACCTTGCCGATAGCGCTCGGATTCGGCGCCGGCGCGGAATCGCGGCGGCCGCTCGGATTGGCGGTGGTCGGTGGCTTGCTGGTCTCGCAGGCGCTGACGCTTTACATCACACCTGTTTACTACATCTACCTGGGTCGCCTTCAGGGTTGGCTCAGCCGTGGACGCGCGGAGCGTCGCGAGCGCGCTGAAGATGAAAGCCTCGGCGTGCCGGAAGCGGCGATGCGAATCGGTGAGTAAGGGCATCGCCGTCCCGCGCGTCGCTGCCGCATAAAAGATGAATCTCCTCTGACACTCCATCTCATCAGAACAAGGATTCCCTGCAGAAGTTCGTGCGCGGTACGATCTGACTCGGGTCGCAATCGATCGTGTTTTACCAGGGTCGTCAAGCTATTGACAGACGTGCTTCGGCTGCTATACTGCGGGGTACGCGCTTCAGTGGGGGAAAACTTTTCGACTTGTTCCAGTTGACAGAGCAAGTCGCAACGCAATAACATCGGTCATTCAAAACTTCACGCGCATCGCTTCGGGAGGCGATTCCGGAAGGCAGAAGCGCCGTGATGGGTCCACCCAAAGACCCCGTTCTGCTCAAGGTCTGAAGCGCCGGGTCGTGCGAAGCCAGACCCGGATTGTTCGCGCGGTTCCATAAAAGGTCAGCGAATGCCCCAGGTTTTTCATCGCAGCATGAATACCATCTCCCGTGTCAGCATCGTGGGAGTTGTGTTGCTGATCGGGGGGCTGTCATACCTGGCGTGGGCCGTAAACATGTCGCCGTACTATACGCGCGCCAAGCTGCAAATCCTGCAACCGGTGCCTTTCAGCCACAAGCACCACACCATGGACGACGGCATCGACTGCCGGTATTGCCACACGTCGGTGGAGACCTCATCATTCGCAGGGTTGCCGCCCACCGAGACGTGTATGACCTGCCACTCGCAGATATGGACCAACAGCGTCATGCTGGAGCCCGTTCGCGCGAGCTATGCCACCGGGCAGTCGCTCGAGTGGGCACGGGTGAACGCGTTGCCGGATTTCGTCTACTTCAATCACAGTATCCACGTGCATAAGGGAATCGGCTGCACCACCTGCCACGGACAGTTGGGCGAGATGCCGATCACCTGGAAGCAAAACACGCTCTATATGCGGTGGTGCATCGACTGCCACAAGCACCCGGAGCGCTACGTGCGCAAGCGCGAAGACGTCTTCAAGCCCATCTACAATCCACCGAAGGATCAGATCGCTATGGGCCGGGAACTGGTCAAAGAGTACAAGATCCGCAGCCTTATCACCTGCGATACGTGCCATCGCTAGCGGAGACGATACCCGAGTCGTCGGCACGACGACAAGATCGGCAAGATTAATGAGTGATTTGAAATCACAACCAACATCCCCGGGTCTGGTCAACATCGGCCCGAAAGCGGACTCCACTGGCCAGCGTTTCTGGCGCAGCCTGGAAGAGCGGGAAGGGACCGCGGCTTTCCTGCAGGCCGCGGGCAAGGAGTTTCCTCAAGGAGAGGTGCCCAAGACCGGCTTGAATCGCCGGGATCTGTTGAAGCTCATGGGCGCTTCGGCCGGGCTTGCCGGGCTCACGGCCTGCACCAAGCTTCCAGCCGAGAAGATTGTTCCCTACGTCCGGCAGCCGGAGGAGTTTGTGCCCGGCGTTCCGCTGTTCTTTGCCACGGCCATGCCGTTCAACGGCGTGGGCCGCGGCCTGTTGGTGGAAAGCCACCTCGGACGTCCCACCAAGGTCGAAGGCAATCCCGGGCATTCCGGCAGTCGCGGCGCGACGGACGTGTTCGGGCAGGCCTCCGTGCTGACCCTCTACAGCCCTGACCGCGCCCAGGTGCCGAGCCACTACGGCAAAGTCGCGACGTGGGAAGAGTTTATCCAGGACCTCGGCGATCATATCGTCGACGAGCGCTCCACCGGCGGCAAGGGTCTGAGGATTTTGACAGGAACGATCACTTCGCCGACGCTTGCCGACCAGATCCAGGGCTTGCTGACGGATTTTCCCCAGGCGCACTGGCATCAATACGATCCTTGCGGCCGCGACGCGGCGCGCGAGGGCGCCCGGCTGGCCTTCGGCCAGTATGTGAGTTCGGTCTACCGGCTGGATAAAGCGGACGTCGTGGTGAGTCTCGACTCTGACTTCATGTTCGGGGAGCCGGGAAGCATCCGCTATGCACGTGATTTCGCCGATCGACGCCGCGTGACTTATCCCGGCGCAACCTCCAACCGCCTCTACGCTGTCGAGAGCACGCCGACGATCACAGGTTCGTTGGCAGACCACCGGCTGCAACTGCGGTCGAGCGCCGTGGAAGGTCTGGCGCGAGCCCTGGCGGCTGCAGTGGGCGTCACCGGGGGGGGCTCGGCGGAACCACCTGCCGGTGTCCCTGCCGATTGGCTGGCAGGCGTGGCGAACGACCTCAAGGCGCATCGCGGCACCAGCCTGGTGGTAACTGGTGATCACCAGCCACCGGCGGTGCACGCCCTTGTGCACGTGATTAATCAGGCGCTCGGGAATGCCGGTCAGACGGTCGTGTATACGGCGGCAATCGAGGCGAATCCGACCGACGAGCTGAAGTCCCTTAAAGATCTCGTCTCCGCCATGGATGCCGGTGAGGTCCGCACGCTGATCTTGCTGGGCGTTAATCCCGTCTACAGCGCGCCCGCCGACGTTCCGTTCCTTGCTGCGATGCAGAAGGTGAACTTCCGCGTCGACCTGGGGTTGTTCGTTGACGAAACTGCGGCGCAGTGCCATTGGCAGATTCCAGAGGCACACTACCTGGAGGCATGGGGCGACGTGCGCTCCTACGACGGCACCGCCAGCGTTATTCAGCCCCTGATTGCGCCAATCTACAGCGGCAAGAGCGCGCTCGAAATGGTAGCGGTCCTGCGCGGGCAGACGTATGCCTCCGGGCACGACATGGTTCGCGATTACTGGCAGCGCCAGGCTGGTGGCGGTCACTTGAACGCCGGCGCGAACTTCGAGGATTTCTGGGAGACTTCCCTCAACAATGGCACGATTGACGGAACCGCATTTCCGCCGAAGCAGGTCACAGCGAATGGCGGTGCCGTTCCTGCCGCTGCCTCCCCGGCGCCGGAGGCGGTCGAGTTGGTCCTGCGGCCTAGCCCCTCGGTGTGGGACGGTAGTTTCGCCCATAGCGCCTGGTTGCAGGAATTGCCTCAGCCATTTACCAAGCTGACTTGGGACAACGCCCTGTTGGTCAGCCCGGGCACGGCCGCGCGGCTCGGCTTCAAACGCGAGGACATGGTCAAGGTGCAGGTCGACGGGCGCGAGATCACTGCTCCGGTGTTTATACTGCCCGGCCAAGCGCCCAATTCGATCAACCTGTACCTCGGCTACGGCAGGACAATCGCAGGCGGAACGGGAACGGGTGTCGGGGTCAATGCTTACCTCATTCGGACCTCAGCTGCTCCCTGGATCATCACCGGCGTGCAGTTTTCGAAGACAGGCGCAACCCACCATCTGGTTACGACTCAGAACAACCACCTGATCGAGCAGAACGGCCAGCTTGGCGAGGAAGAAAGCGAGCAGGCTTTCGACAGGCGCGTGGTGCGTGTCGGAACCCTCGACGACTATCAGCGCAATCCGGCCTTCGCGCAGGATCCGCCGGAGATGAGCACCGAAGCTCCCTCGCTGTACCCGAACTATTACGACTACAGCAAGGAGCAGTATTCCTGGGGCATGTCGATCGATTTGAACACCTGTATCGGTTGCAATGCCTGCATTATTGCGTGCTACGCGGAGAACAATCTTGCGGTCGTGGGCAAAGACGAGGTAGACAACGGCCGCGACATGCAATGGATCCGCGTGGACACTTATTTCCGCGGCGACCTGGAAAACCCCGAGTCCTACAACGAAGTTCTGCTTTGCCAGCAGTGCGAGAACGCCCCGTGCGAGTACGTGTGCCCCGTAGGCGCCACGGTGCACAGCAACGAGGGGTTGAACCTGATGGTCTACAACCGTTGCGTAGGCACCCGGTACTGCTCGAATAACTGCCCGTACAAGGTCCGCCGCTTCAATTTCAAGCTTTACTCCGACTGGGAGACGCCGAGCTTGTTTCCCTTGCGGAATCCCGATGTTACGGTACGCAGCCGCGGGGTGATGGAGAAGTGCACGTACTGCCTGCAGCGAATCATGGAAGCCAAGATCAAGGCGGAGCGCGAGGACCGTTCGGTCCGGGACGGCGAGATTCTGACGGCCTGCCAGCAAACGTGCCCCACACAAGCGATCGTCTTCGGCAATCTGAACGACCCGAACAGCAAAGTAAAGAAGTTGAAGGCGCAGATGCGGGACTACGGACTGCTGCGCGACCTGAACACGCGTCCGCGCACCACGTACCTTGCGCGATTGAAGAACCCGAACCCGGAGATCAAGGGATAGCGAATGGATCCGGCTGAAAACGACAAGCTGACGTCGACGGCGGTCATGGAGACCGAAGAGGTCCTGGCGCCAGGGCATACCTACCGGTCCGTCAGCGACCGCATCAGCGACATGGTGCTGACGTGGCCGGTCGGTTACAAGTGGGCCGCGGGCCTCGCCATCGCTCTCGGCCTGCTGTTTACACTGCACGTTGCCCTGGCATGGGTATTCACGATCGGCGTCGGCGTGTGGGGCATCAATATTCCCGTCGGCTGGGGCTTCGCCATCACCAACTTCGTTTGGTGGATTGGAATCGGACACGCCGGCACCCTGATCTCGGCATTCCTGCTGCTGATGCGCCAGAAATGGCGCACCTCCATCAACCGGTTTGCGGAAGCGATGACGATTTTCGCTGTCGCCTGCGCGGGACTGTTCCCGCTGGCTCACATGGGCCGTCCCTGGCTGTTCTACTGGCTTCTCCCTTATCCGGACACGATGGGGGTCTGGCCGCAATTCCGGAGCCCGCTCGTGTGGGACGTCTTTGCGGTGTCCACGTACCTTACGGTCTCGCTGGTCTTTTGGTACACCGGGTTGATCCCCGATCTGGCGACCTTGCGTGATCGCGCCAAGAAGCGCATCAGTAAGGTCATTTACGGCATCGTTTCCTTGGGCTGGCGCGGGTCGGCGGAACACTGGTCGCGCTACGAGACGTGTTCGTTACTGCTGGCGGGTCTTTCCACGCCCCTCGTGGTTTCCGTTCACACGGTGGTGAGCTTCGACTTCACGATTGCCGTGCTTCCGGGCTGGCACAGCACGATATTTCCTCCTTACTTCGTCGCCGGCGCCATCTATTCGGGCTTCGCCATGGTGCTGACGCTGGCAATTCCCCTGCGCAGGTACTACCACCTCGAAGATTTCGTGACCATGAAGCATCTCGACTTCATGGGCAAGGTAATGCTGGCCACCGGACTGGTGGTGGCTTACAGCTACGTCATGGAAGCCTTCATGGCGTTCTACAGCGGCAACACGTATGACCGTTACATGATGATGAACCGCATGACGGGGCCGTACGCCAAGGTTTTCTGGACGCTGATTTTCTGCAACCTCGTCGGTCCGCAAGTGCTCTGGTTCTCGAAGATCCGGCGGAGCCCCTGGGTGCTGTTTGCGGTCTCGCTGGTCGTGCAGACCGGTATGTGGCTGGAGCGCTTTGTGATCATCGTCACCAGCCTGCACCGGGACTTCCTCCCGTCGAACTGGGGTATGTTCTACCCCACGCGCTGGGACTATATGACATTCCTCGGAACGCTCGGTCTGTTCTTTACGCTGTTCTACCTCTTCATTCGCTTCCTGCCCATGATCGCGATTCACGAGCTGCGCGATCTTGTGCACAAGACGGAGCACGAGAAGGCAGCGGCTCATTGATGAGCGCAAGTAGAGCTTAGCGATGGCGAAGAGTCCACTTTACGGGTTGATGGCCGAATTCGAGACACCGGAACAGGTGATCGATGCGGCCAAGAGCGCGCGCGCAGAAGGTTACCGCCGCATGGATGCCTATAGCCCGTTTTCCGTCGAGGGGCTTCCCGAGCTGGTGATGCCTTCCACTCACAAGGTGCGGCTGCCGGCCATCGTCCTTTGCGGAGGCCTGACGGGGACGCTGACGGGGCTGATCCTGCAGTGGTATCCGAATGTGATTGGGTATCCGCTGGATATCGGTGGAAAGCCCAATTTCAGTTGGCCGTCGTTCATTCCGATCATGTTTGAGCTGACGATCTTGTTCTCAGCGCTCTCGGCGGTGTTCGGCATGATCGTCCTGAACGACCTGCCGCAGCCGTATCACCCGGTTTTCAATGCGCCGCGGTTTGATCTGGCCTCACGCGACCGGTTCTTCCTGTGCATCGAGGCGCGGGATCCGAAGTTTCATCTGGACCGGACGAAGGACTTTCTGGTCGGACTCAATCCGGTGGACGTTACGAGAGTGGAAAGCTGAACGTGATGGACGTGCGGATACCGATGCTCGCAAGCAAGACCGCGCGGTGGCGCCGCGCGCAACTTTGGCTGGCCGTGGTACTTGCTTTCGGCTTGCTCGGAGCTGCGGGTTGCCGTGTCGACATGCACATCACACCGCGGTACGATGCCTACGCGCCGAGCACCTTTTTCCCCGACGGGCGTTCGGAGCGTCCTGAGGTTCCCGGTACGGTGCCGCACGACGAGCTGCGGACCGACGAGCTGCGTTACACGGGAAAGATCAACGGCGTGGTCGCCAATGAGTTTCCGTTTCCGATCACGCGCGCCGATCTCGAACGAGGGCGGCAGCGCTTCAATGTCAACTGCTCGCCTTGCCACGACTACACGGGTAGCGGGCACGGCATGATTGTGCAACGCGGATTTCAGGCGCCGCCTTCATATCACATCGAGCGCCTGCGGAATGCGCCGGTGGGGCACTTCTTCGACGTGATTACCAACGGCTACGGCGCCATGTACAGTTATGCCAGCCGTGTATCGCCTGACGACCGCTGGAGGATCGCAGCGTATATCCGCGCGCTGCAACTGAGCCAACACGCGACGTTGACTGACGTGCCCGCCGAGGAACGTGGGCAATTGACGCAAAAGGCACAATGAACGAAGCCATTAAGTCCGGACTCAGCCGCCTGCAGAGCAGCGCTCTCGGCGCCGGTGCCATTTTCCTGATTCTCTCGGCGCTCGGCTGGTATTTGAACCCGCCGCAGTTTCTGCATTCGTACCTGGTGGCCTTCTGGTTCTGGCTGGCGCTGACGCTCGGCTGTCTCACGGTCCTGATGATTCACTACATGGTGACCGGTAAGTGGGGGTACCTGGCGCGTCGGCCGCTGGAGGCTGGTTCCAGGGTGCTGCCGTTGATGGCACTCCTCTTCTTCCCGATCCTGCTGAATGTGCCGAAGCTTTATAGCTGGGCGAATCCGACGCTTGTGGCTTCGCTCGATCTTACGCACTTCAAGCTCGAGTATCTCAACGCGCGGTTCTGGGTAGTTCGCGCGGTCGTTTATTTCGCCATCTGGTTTCTATGGATTTACCTGCTCAACCGCTGGTCTTCGGAGGAGGACGCCGGCGGCGGTTCGCGCCGCTACTTCGACCGCATGCGTCATCTGAGCGGACCTGGCCTTGTTCTTTTCGGGTTTACTGTCACTTACGCCGCGGTCGACTGGGTCATGTCGCTCGAGCCGGGATTCTTCTCGACCATCTACGGCATGATTTTTATGGTGGTGCCGGCGCTGCTCGGCGTAGCCCTGGTGGTGCTGACTTTGACCCTTTTTTCGAAGTACGAGCCCTTTGCCACGCTCGCGGAGCCCAAGCGCTTCAACGACTACGGCAACCTCCTGCTGGTCTTCATCATGCTGTGGGCGTACCTGCAGTTCGATCAATTCCTGATCATCTGGGCCGGCAACCTTCAGGATGAGATTCCGTGGTACGTCGTCCGGGCGCGAGGTACGTGGGGCGGAGTCGCGGTCGCGCTGTTCCTGTTTCACTTCGCGGTGCCATTCCTGCTGGTACTGCAGCGCGCGGTGACGCGCCGGAACCGGATGCTGTCGATCGTTTGCGTGTTGCTGGTGGTCATGGAAGCGGTGGACCTCTATTGGATGATCTCGCCGGCATTTTCGCCCAAGGGACCGCAGCTGAGCTGGTTGGATCCTGTGACTTTTCTGGGTATCGGCGGCGTGTGGGTAGCGTGGTTTGCCTGGCAGCTCAAGAGCCGTCCCCTGCTGCCGCTGCACGATCCACGATTTGAAGGAGCAGTCAGCGTTGGAAGTTAGCACGCACACGCATCAACACGGGCATGGGCATTTCGCCCACGAAAAGACGGACGCGGGAGTCCGCAACGTGGCCGTGCTGGCGGCGGCATTTGTGGGCCTGCTGGTCTTCGGGTTGATTGTTGGCTACGGCACCTTCAGATTCCTCTTCACGCCCGAGGTCGCGACAGTCGTTCCTTCACCGCTCCAGCCCGGCCGCGTGCTTCCTCCGGGGCCGCGACTGCAGGTCAATGCGCAGGAGGATCTGCACGACTACCTCCAGGAGCAACAGCAGACACTTGACTCCTACGGATGGGTCGACCAGGGTGCGGGAGTGGTGCGGATTCCAATCGATCGCGCCATGGACCTGGTGCTTCAGAGGGGACTGCCGGCGCGAGGCGCAGCGGGAAGTCCGGGCGCCAGCCGGGGAGCGGCGAAAAATCCGTCCTCGGCTGCAGCGACGCTCGCAGGCCGGGCAGCGCCCGAGGCGGGACATCCTCAGCGTTAGAGGTTTAGCGGCAAAGACGAGTGAAGGTCGATGAGGGTGATGATGGTAAGGAAGTTGAGAAACCGGGCTCGTGATTCGCGACGTCCTTTCGGATGCCGGGTGCTGGTGGTGCTTGCCGCGCTGGTAATGGCCGGCGTCGTTGGCGGGCGCTCCGCTCGCGCGCAGGCAACGCCAGCCAGCCGGGTTCCGCCTGCGTTTCGCGACGTAGGAATTGATCAGAGATTGAATCAGCAGGTTCCGCTCGACATCCCGTTCCGGGACGAGAACGGAGACACCGTGGCGTTGCGCGAGTTCTTCGGCAAACGGCCGGTCATTCTCTCGCTTGTGTACTACGAGTGCCCGATGCTCTGTACGACTTCCCTGAACGGCCTCGAGCAGAGCATGAAGGAAATGAAGCTCGATCTCGGCAAGGACTACGACGTGGTGACGGTCAGCTTTGATCCCACCGAGCAGCCGTCGCTGGCTGCGGCCAAGAAGGCCGTCTACGTGGGATTGTACGGCCGGCCGGGCGCTGCGGACGCCTGGCACTTCCTTACCGGCGACCAGGATTCGATCGACCGCCTGACCCAGGCCGTAGGATTCCGCTATCACTACGACAAAAACATCAAGCAGTTCATCCACGCCACGGGAATCATTGTCCTGACGCCGGAGGGAAAGGTGGCCCGTTATTTTTACGGCATTCAGTACCCGGCGGGCAATCTGCGGCTCGGGCTCGTCGAGGCGTCGCAGGGTAAGATCGGGAATCCGGTAGACGCCATACTGCTTTACTGCTGTGAGTATGATCCGCAAACCGGGAAGTACAGCCTCGTTATTTCGCGAGCTCTGCAACTTGGAGCCGCGGTTACGGTGGTGTGCTTGGGCGGACTGATGTTGGTGATGTTCAAGGCTACACCGGGCCGGTCCCGGGCCTGAAGCGAATCGCCAGGACCTGCATTCGGCTGAGACTAGAGAACGAGAACGGCGAACGAATAAACTATGTTGGCTCCCTTTCAACCTCCCGAGGCCTCCACGCTTTCCGTGGAATGGGATTACCTCTACTATTTTCTGACCGCGCTCACCATTTTCTTTGCCGGCCTGATCTTCGCCACGGTGTTCTACTTCGCGATCAAGTACCGGCGGCGCGATAAGAACGAGGTACCGCCCCAGTATGAAGGTAATCTGCCGCTGGAGTTGACCTGGACCATCGTCCCGGCGGGGATTTGCGTCTTCATTTTCATCTGGTCCGCGCACCTCTTCATGCGGGCTTCGACACCACCGCCGGCCGCGACCGAGATCTTCGTGGTCGGTAAGCAATGGATGTGGAAGATTCAGCATCCTGAGGGGCCGCGCGAGATTAATGAACTGCATGTGCCGGTAAACGCGCCGATCAAGCTCACCATGACGTCCGAGGACGTGATCCACGATTTTGGCGTGCCGGCGTTCCGAATCAAGCGTGATGTGGTTCCGGGCATGTACTCTACGGAATGGTTTGAGGCTACGCAGACCGGGCAGTTCCATCTCTTCTGCGACCAGTTTTGCGGGATGGGCCACTCGACGATGGTCGGAACCGTATTCGTGATGAGCCACGCGGATTACGCACGCTGGCTGGCGAGCCAGATGAATGCCAAGCCTATGTTCGCGACGGGTGAACGCCTTTATGGACAACTCGGCTGCGACACCTGCCACACGCCCGACGGCAAGCCTGGCGTGCCTCCGTTGCGGGGCCTCTACGGCAGCGAGGTCAAATTGCAGAACGGCAAGACTGTTACGGCCGACGATGCTTACCTGCGGGAGTCCATCCTGGGACCGGAAGCGATCGTCGGTTATCCGCCGACGATGCCGACGTATCAGGGGCAGTTGAATGAGGAGGAGGTCCTGCAGCTGATTGCCTATATCAAGTCGCTCGGCCCCCCCGGGGAAAGGAAGGCAACAAAGCAATGAGCACGGTTGCGGTTGAAGTCACGCCAACCATGCCGGAAGTGCATTACCTGAACGCCGATTACGGCTGGCGCTCCTGGCTGTTCACCACCGATCACAAGCGGATCGCCTGGCTCTATCTGTTCGCCATCACCGGCTTCTTCGCCGTGGGTGGATTGATGGCCACGCTGATGCGTCTGAACCTGATCGAGCCCCAAGGCGCCCTAATGGAGCCTGCCAGCTACAACAAGCTCTTCACGGCGCACGGGCTGATCATGATCTTTTTCTTCCTGGCCCCGTCGATCCCCACGGTGCTGGGCAACTTCCTGATCCCGATCATGATCGGGGCGCGCGATGTTGCCTTTCCCAAGCTGAATCTGCTGAGCTGGTACATCTTTATGCTCGCCGGCAGCGTTTTTATGCTCGCAGTGATCCGCGGCGGAGTGGATACCGGCTGGACGCTGTATACGCCGCTGAGTACGACGTATGCCAACGGCCACGTGCTATCCGCGGCCGTGGGAATCTTCATCTCCGGGTTTTCCTCGATTCTTACGGGCCTCAACTTCATGGTGACCATCCACAAGATGCGCGCCCCGGGGATGACCTGGTTCCGCTTGCCGCTGTTCATCTGGTCGCTTTATGCCACCAGCGTTATTTTCATATTGGCGATGCCTGTGATCGCAATCACTCTGGCGCTCATCGCGCTGGAGCGCGTGTTCCACGTCGGCATATTCGATCCTGCGCTGGGCGGCGACCCGATTCTCTTCCAGCACTTGTTCTGGTTCTTCGGGCATCCTGAAGTGTACATTCTGATCCTGCCCTCCATGGGGGTTGTCAGCGAACTGGTTGCGGCCGGCTGCCGCAAGCGGATCTTCGGTTACAGCTTTGTGGCTTTTTCCAGTGTGGCAATCGCCGCGATTTCCTTTATGGTCTGGGGACATCACATGTTCCTGACCGGGCAATCCGTCTACGCCGGGTTCGTCTTCTCGGCCCTCAGCTTCGCGGTGGCGATTCCGTCGGCCATCAAGGTCTTTAACTGGACCGCCACCATGCACAAGGCGTCCGTCTCTTACGATACCCCGATGCTGTACGCGATCGGGTTTATTGGGCTGTTCACGATCGGCGGCTTGACGGGGCTGTTCCTGGCTTCTCTTGGGACTGACGTGCACCTGCATGACACCTACTTCGTGGTGGCTCACTTCCACTACGTGATGGTGGGCGGCGCCATCATGGGATACCTCGGTGGACTGCATCTCTGGTGGCCGAAGATGACGGGCAAGCTCTACCCGGAGGCTTGGGCGAGGTTTGCCTGTTTGCTCGTCTTCGCCGGATTCAACCTGACGTTCGGGCCGCAGTTCATTCTGGGATACCTCGGAATGCCGCGGCGGTACGCGGTTTATCCGCCGGAGTTTCAAGTGCTGAATGTGATGTCGTCGGCAGGCGCATCCATCCTGGCGGTAGGCTATTTTATTCCTCTGGTTTATTTCACCTGGTCGGCGTTCAAGGGGCCGATCGCGGGACCGAACCCGTGGGGTGCCAAAGGCCTCGAGTGGACTATCCCCTCGCCTCCGCCAACCAACAACTTCGAGGAGACTCCGATTGTGACCCAGGAAGCATATGCCTACGGACCGGAGGAGGCCCACGTTGGCTGACGCCCCCTTCGGCGCCGTACCGGTGGCGCACCAGTTCGACGACTTCGAGCAGCAGACGACGGCCGATACCTTCGGTATGTGGCTGTTCCTGGCAACCGAAGTGCTCTTTTTTGGCGGCCTGTTTTGCGGCTACTCCCTTTACCGCAATCTGTACTTCGACGCCTTCACCGCCGGCAGCCATCTGCTGAAGGTCAAGTACGGCGCCTTCTACACGGTTCTGCTGATCTGCTCCAGCTTGACGATGGCGCTCGGAGTGCGCTCGGCGCAGTTGCGCCGGCGGACGGCTCTGACCGTTTACCTGATCCTGACCTGGATCATGGGCTTTGCGTTCGTTTTCATCAAGCTGCGATACGAGTGGTACGGAGATTACCTGGAAGGGCTGGCGCCTGGGGTGCATTGGGCGCCAAGCAGCGAGAGCATGGAAATGATCCGTCACTTTCATGCCACCGTCCCTCACGTCGGGCTGTTCTTCATCTTCTATTTCTGCATGACGGGTCTGCACGCCCTGCACATGATCGTGGGGGTTGGTCTGCTGACGACTCTGCTGATTTTCACGCGCCAGGGCAGGGTAACCGGCGGCAATTACAACTGGGTCGAGATCGTGGGACTCTACTGGCACTTCGTGGACATTGTCTGGATCTTCCTTTTTCCCTTACTTTACCTGATCGGCGGGCGCTATGTCTGAGCACGTCCTTGCCAAGAAACTGTATTTCTCCGTCTTCGGCGCCCTGATTGTGTTCACGGCGCTCACCACCGGCATTGCGTTCATCGACCTCGGCCCTTTCAACACCGTCGTGGCGCTGGTGATTGCCGTTTGCAAGGCTACACTCGTAGTGCTCTTTTTCATGCACCTGAAATATCAGACAGGCATGACACGGGTGGTGATTGTAGCGGCTCTGCTGTGGCTTGCCGTCCTGATCGGCATCACGATGAGCGACGTATTCACGCGGCACTGGACCGAGAAGGGCTCAACCTGGGAGCGTGGCTCGGTCATCTCACCGTATAGGCACGCAGGTTCGACGGCCTTACAGCTGCAAGATCACGCGTAAGAACCTATGGCAACGGGCACGCTCTCCAAGGCGCCGCCTTCCGAGTTCGAGAAGACTCCCTCTGTATCCAAGCCTGATTTCAAGGATTCCGGGCGGGGCCCCGGCGGCATTGATTCCGGCGGGGGCGACTTTGGCCGCTGGAATCCGATGGGCTGGAACACGCCCGCGTCCGCCAGCCGGGCTGGCATCTATGCTGCTTTGGCGTCGGTCTCGATGCTTTTCATCAGTGTGGCGTCGATCTTCTTCTGGCGAAAGCGAGCGGGCGGCAACTGGGTTGAAATTTCGATTCCCCGTGTCCTCTACCTGAACACTCTGGTTCTGTTGTTGAGCAGCGCGACAGTTCAGCTCGCCCGTCGAGCCTTGGCTGCGGATCACGCCCGCGCTTTTCGCTGGTGGCTGTATGCGACCCTGGGTCTGGGCCTGACCTTCCTGGCTGGACAATGGACAGCATGGCGGAAACTCCTCGCCGCCGGCGTCTACATGACCGGCAATCCCAGCAGCGCCCTCTTTTACGTGGTGACGGGTGCGCACGCGCTGCACCTTATCGGCGGGCTCGTGGCGCTGCTTTACCTGACGACACGTGCCAGAGAGATTCGCTGGGGCCTGCGACGTCACACGGCGGTGGAAGTTGCCGCAATTTACTGGCATTTTATGGATATCCTCTGGCTCTGTCTGCTGGGGTTGCTGCTGGTGTTGCGATGACCGAGGCTGGCAGAATTTGCTGCCGCCCGGAGCCTCATCCAGCCGGTACTGATCCTCATGCGTAGCGAATCAGATCCTGTCGGCGGCAATTGGGAGCCACTGCTCTTTGCGGCCGTCGTATTCCTCACCGCGGCATTGGCCGGCGCAGGCTTCGCTGCCAAGGTGAACGCTCAGGGTCGTGGCCGCCACCTGCAGCCCAAGTGGAGGCTGGTGTGGAGCGATGAGTTCGACGGGCCGGACGGCTCGGCGCCTGACAGGGCATGGTGGACATACGATCTTGGCGTTGGGGGAGACGGATGGGGGAATCGCGAGCTCGAGTATTACACGAACCGGCCCGAGAACGTCTCAATTGAGGGAGGGAACCTGGTGATCGCGGCGCGCCATGAGACGTTCAGAGGGCCGGCAGACCCGGTCTCGGCGCGCCAGCAGGGGGCCGGCGCCGCACCCATGACGACGCGCGAATACACGTCGGCACGGATCAAAACGCAGGGATTGTTCTCGCAAGCCTACGGACGCTTTGAGGCTCGCATCCGGATACCGTCGGGGCAGGGCATGTGGCCGGCTTTCTGGATGCTCGGCGCTGATATCGACAAAGTCCATTGGCCGGGCTGCGGTGAAATCGATGTCATGGAGAATATCGGCAGGGAACCTTCGACCGTGCACGGCAGCTTGCACGGACCGGGACCGCAAGGCGCCGGCACGGATGACATGACCGCCGGCTTTACGCTGCCGCGCGGTCAGCGTTTCTCCGACGGATTTCATGTGTTTGGGGTCGAATGGCAGCCTGCGCAGATTGATTTTTACGTCGATAACGTAAGATACTTCACGGCCACGCCCCGCGGGATGCCGCGCGGCACCGGGTGGGTCTTCGATCATCCATTCTTTCTGCTATTGAATCTGGCGGTGGGCGGCGATTGGCCGGGGAGCCCCGACGGCAGCACTCAATTTCCGCAGCAAATGCTCGTGGATTATGTCCGCGTCTACGCGCCCGCCCACCCGCTGGCAGCGGTCCGCCGGTTTGGCAGCGACCGCGGGTTGCTCGAACAATCGCAGCTCAGCCCGCTTCTGATTCGACCGTAAAGGTGGCGATCCCCGTCTCCGGGGCCGGACCGGGCCATCGTTCTCCATCGCTTGTCTCGTTAAAATCCGTTCAACTCTGTAGCGCCGCTGCTCTAGCTGGATTCTAGTTCGCATACAGCATTGGAATGACGATCTGGGGCGTGATTCTGTCCACGGTCGCCATGTTCGTGGCGGGCCGCATCACGGGCCAGCTTGCCGGCCGGAGAATCCGGCCAGGTGGTCGGGGCCACGACGGCGCACAAAGAATTCCCGCGCGCGCACCCCGTTCCCCAACATCAGCCGAGTCACGCCTGATCCCATCCACGAAGTCCCGGCCCGGCGAAGAGGCTGTTTGATCTCCGCCGCACAGCATCATTTTTGTGCGAGCTGCTGTGAGTCGACGGTCAGATGGTAGGTCGCCGGGCCGGCCTGGGTCTGCGGATTCCATATCGCGACTTCGATTTGATCGCCGGGATTCAGCCTCCACCAATGCTGGTTGTAAGCCCCGGCAAATCCAGTTACCACGATTTCGGAATCGGTCCAGTACGCCACGTTCAGCGTAACCTCATCCCAGTTCTCCGGGATGATTCGACCGGCAGCCCAGCGCGCCGTCAAGTCGCGGATCGCAATGTAAGGCGTGTCTCCGTTGGCATAGTAAGTGTGGATACCCAATCCCAAGCCCTTGATGTCGATCACTTGGTTGGCTTTCGCTTGCACGGCTGAAACCGAGGTGATGACCGGGCTCTCGACGGCAGCTTTCACTGGATGGAGTTTAGCGCTTTTGTGCCACTTTTCTGAATGGGCTCGCACCCAGCCGGCTCCCAAGGCCGCAATCGCGAAGACCAAGCAGGCTACGGCAGCCGCCCGGGTGGCCGGATGGCGCCTCATGCGGCCCAAGACGTCTTCCCGACCTTCCACCACAGCCGCCGCGGGACGGGATCCCTTTGACTCAAGCCAGCGGTCCAACTCCCCCGAGTCTGCAAACACCGAGTGGCCGTTGCTTCCAGGCACGCGGTGGACCGGCAGACCTTTTTCCTGCTCCCACCGCTGTACCGTGCGCGGCGACGTCCCCAGGTATCTGGCCAACTCCTTCCACCCAACCAGCCTTCTACCGGCACCTCCTGCCCTATCGTCGACCGACATCCTTCACCCCTTGCGACAACCTTCGCCACCGACGGCATGGCGTCAGATGGCGCAATTTGACGTTTGACATCTGCTACTAGAGCAGACTACAAGATAACCTGTCAAGGGCGAGCCAGCCTGAGGGGCCACGATCCATAACCAGGTAGTCTTGAAAGTGGGGGGAATGAGACGTGGCCCCAGTCTCTCCGATCAGTCCTGCTTGCCCGGCTCCCACAACC
>Ga0335078_10006030_pt1 | contig 17953 bp, 24 predicted proteins | sample Lox_Sample_32_FD_206711 | JGI IMG/M metagenome (GOLD analysis project Ga0335078, IMG submission 206711) | Soil microbial communities from Loxahatchee National Wildlife Refuge, Florida, United States - Lox_Sample_3.2 | ecosystem: Environmental > Terrestrial > Soil > Wetlands | place: USA... | reverse complement strand
CGAGTTGGCCAGTTCGTGGTCGGGAGTCTGCACAAGCACGCGGATCTCGCCGGCGCGCTCCGCCATGCGGATATCCACGCTGCTTCGGCCGTCCGCGAGACGCAGCGAGACATCGTGCGATGGCGGTTGAACCGCTGGCAAGATTTGTTCGGGTTCGGGAGGCCGCGCCGTATTCACGTCCTTTGCCTGCGGCGCTGGACTGGACGGGTTATCCCCCTCTGCAGCGACCGGCATTGGCGCGCTTGGCACGATCTTCGCCACGGGCTGTTCCGCCTGCGCAGGGTCGCTGCGGTCCCCTGCGCGGGCCGGCGGCGACACTTTCGCGGACGCTGCCGGAACCTGGCCCGAATCCCCCTGGTCTGGGGCGGCATCGGCGTCAGCCGCCGCAACGTGCGGCGGATCGACGGGCTGCTCAGCATCAGCCCCGGGACTGGATACCGCTTGGTGTGAGAACGCCGCCCCAGGCACGCGGGCGGGCCCTGGTGGCAAGAGGGATGGGAGGAGCGCTGTACGAGAGTCGCTCGACGGTGGTGTCTGGGCCGCCGTGCCGGAGGGCGGGTCGCCGGCGGGTTGCAACAATCGGGCCGCAAACGCCAGTTCCGAAGTTCCTTCCGCGCGCATGGCGGCCACCTGAGGATTCCGCATCTGCTGAGCCTGCGCGGGAAAGAACCCTGCCGCCGGAGGCTGGCTTTCGGCGGTCGGCAGGCTCGGCGCCGTATGAGGAGCGGCTGCCGCAGTGAGGCTATCGGGCAGCTCTTTCGCCGGACCGCTCCATCCCCAATCCGGGGGAGGAAGGCTGTTGCCTGACGGCATTGTCGCCTCAACCGGAGCAGATTGGTCCTCGCGACTTCGCCTTTCTTCCGGCCCCGGACTGGCATCCGGCCCGAACAAGTCCTTGCCGAAGTCCAGGTCCGGGCAGGTGTCCAGGAAGGACCAGAAACCGCGCGCGGCAGACGTTCCGGAAGACCCGGAAGGCGCTTGGAGCGCGGCTTGGCTGGCAGCCTGATTGGCGTCCATCCCGGCATTGGAGAGTCCCGAGGAAGCAGCGATCACGCTCCGACCGACTGCACCTGAAGAGCCATACCCGCGGCACTCGATTTCAGGCAGATAGGAGATTGGCGGCCGCCAAGATCTTGGCGCCAGGCGGAACACGGCACGATCTTGTCCCGTTGGCAACCGGCAAAGCGTTGTTTTTTCTTGTGCAGCCTCTGGCTCTCCGCATGCTTGCCAATTGGCGTGAGCGTGCTATGGACCCACTGACAATTTCCGCCGCCGGCGGAATGCAGGCCCGCATGGAGTCGTTGGACATGCTGGCGAACAATCTGGCCAACACGGAAACCGGCGGCTACAAGGTCGACCGCGAGTTCTACAACCTTTACGTGTCGCCGGAAGCGGGCGCTGAGGACGGATCTGCGGCTACCCTGCCGGTCATCGAGCGTCCCTGGACCGATTTTTCGCAAGGAACGCTGCGCACGACCGGCAGCGCATCGGATCTGGCGCTTACCGGCAAAGGCTTCTTCGCCGTGGATGGGCCTTCTGGAAGCCTTTTCACGCGCAATGGCAGCTTTCGCGTATCTCCCGGCGGATCTCTGGTCACTGCGGAAGGGTACCCGGTACGCACGGTATCCGGCGGAAACCTGCAGATCCAGCCTTCCGGCGCGTTGGAGGTCTCGCCCGACGGCACCGTGTCGCAAAATGGACAGACCTTGGGACGCCTCGAGATCGCGGATTTCTCCGACATGGGTTCGCTGGTCAAGCAAGGGGCCAGCTATTTTCGGAGCGCAGTGGCGTCCCAGCCCGCATCCGGCGCGCAAGTCGCACAGGGCCGCCTGGAAAGTTCCAATGGCGCCGCCGCGGAATCGGCTGTGCGCCTGGTGGCGGTCATGCGGCAGTTTGAAATGCTGCAGAAGGCCGCTACGTTGGGATCGCAGATGAATCGCGAGGCCGTCGAAGAGGTGGCCCGCGTAGCTTCGTAAGACTTCGCGGGGGAAAAATAAGGAGCAATCGAATGATGAGAGCGCTTTTCAGTGCCGCCAGCGGGATGACGGCGCAACAGATGAACGTAGACAACATCGCCAACAACCTGGCGAACGCCAACACCAACGGATACAAGCAGCGTGTCGTTCAGTTTCAGGATCTGCTCTACCAGAACATCATGCAGCCGGGGGCTTCCGCCAGCCAGCAGACCGTGGTTCCAGTCGGCCTGCAACTGGGGCTCGGTACGCGTCCGTCCGGCAACGAGATCATCTTCACGCAGGGCAGTTTCTCCGAGACCGACAACCCGCTGGACGTGGCCATCCAGGGCCGCGGCTTTTTTCAGGTGCTGCAGCCCAACGGACAGTTGGCTTACACGCGCGACGGCGAGTTTCAGCTCGACAAGAATGGAAATGTGGTGACCGCCAGCGGCAACCCGCTGCAGCCGCAGATCACCATTCCGGCGGATGCCCAATCGATCACCATTGCCGGCGACGGCACGGTAAGCTATACCCAGCCGAACCAGACGGCGGCCCAGGTGGCCGGGCAGATCCAACTTGCCAACTTCCAGAATCCGGCTGGTTTGAGCACCATTGGCGGCAACCTGTACACTCCCACAGAGGCTTCCGGCGACCCCACTCTGGGCAATCCGGGCGGAGCTGAGGGTCTGGGAGCGTTGCAGCAGGGATATACCGAACAGTCCAACGTCAGCGTGGTCCAGGAATTTGTCAACCTGATTGTCAGCCAGCGGGCCTATGAGGCCAATTCCAAGGTGGTCACGGCCGCCAACGAGATGTATCAAGAGGCCAACGGTCTGGTGCAACAATGACTTCGGGGACTCCGCTCATCCTGTTTGCCGCGCTGGCAGCCAGCGCTCCAGCCGGCCGCGCCGGCCTGCAGGAATGCCTGCCGGTTTCAGGCGATCGGATACTGGCGGGCGACATGGCCCGTGCCGCACCAGTCTTCACGGGAATGGCGCCGGAAGCGGTGCTCGGTTACGCGCCCGCCCCCGGTGCCCGCCGTACTTACGGAGCCGCGGAGTTGGCGCGCCTGGCGCAGCGTTATGGGCTGGTAGTTGAGCCGGGAATGGAAGCCTGCTTCGTGCGGCCCTTGGAGACGCTCACCCGCGAGCGCGTCGCGGCCGCCCTCCACGCGGCTATGCCCGCCGCTTCGATCCAGGTTGTGGAATTTAGTCATCAGCCTATCCCGCCGGGCGAACTGCACTTTCCGGTCTCCGGGTTGCCGGCGGATCTGGCCGTCAGGTCTCCGCTGCTCTGGCACGGCGTGGTATCCGTGTCCGGCCGGGATGATTTTCCGGTTTGGGCAAAAGTCCGCATCCAGGTTTCGGAAAAGCGCGTGACTGCCAACGAGACACTCGCGCCGGGCCGTCCGATCGAACGCGCCCAGCTTCGCGAGGAACCCTATGAAGGACCGCCGGGTCTGCCGGATCTGGGCCAAATCGTGGGCCGGGTGCCGCGCCGGCCGATTCCCGCGGGAGCGGTAATCGAGCTGCAGTGGCTGGATGCACCGGCCGATGTGGTGCGCGGCGAGGTCGTGCGGGTGGAAATCCGGAGCGGCCAGGCGCGCGTGCTCCTGGAAGGCCAGGCGCAATCTACCGGAAGGCTGGGTGAGGTAATCGGTGTACGCAATCCCGCCAATGGAAAGATATTCCGCGCTACAGTCGCGGATCGCGGACAGGTGGTCCTCGCGGCGGATCCCGGAGAAATAACCCCGGCCGAAGGGGAGCCGCGATGAAATCAAAACCGATTCTGGCGCTGCTGGCGCTGGCCGCGGCGCTGGCTCCGGCCTGGGCGGCCGCGAAGAAAAAGCCGAAGCCGCCGGAGCCATCCGCACTGGAGCGTTACGTGGCGGAGGCCACGGCGGCCGCGCGCGCCAACAATGACGCCTCCCCCGGCTCGCTGTGGTCCTCCGCAGCCCTCTTCACGGACCTGGCCCGCGACCTACGGGCCAGCCGGGTGAACGACACGGTGACCGTGCTGGTGGCGGAGAATGCTTCGGCGGTGAGTACGGGCAATGTGCAAACCTCGCGTACTTCCAGCGCCCAAGCCTCGATCACGGCCCTCGGCGGCGTGACGAAGGCCACCGGCGCGCTGGCGAACCTGCTGGGCACCTCGGGCGACCAGGAGTTAAAGGGAACCGGCACGATCGGCCGCACGACGCTGATCTCTACCACGCTGGGCACCCGGGTCGTGCACGTCTTGCCGAACGGTTATCTGGTGGTCGAAGGAGTCAAGGAGATCCGCGTCAGCTCCGAACAGCAGGTCATCACGGTGCGCGGCGTAGTGCGGCCGGCGGATCTGGGTCCCAACAACGTGGTCCAATCGGACCTGATCGCGCAATTGGAGGTCTCCGTCAATGGAAAGGGTGTGGTGGGGGACGCCATCAAGCGTCCGTTCATTTTGTACCGGGTGTTGATGGGACTGCTTCCGTTCTAGGGCCGGAGGAGAAAATGCGACGGCTGGTTTTCTTTCTGGTGGCGGCGGCGCTGGCAGCACCCGCGCGGTCGGCCACGCGCTTGAAGGATCTGGCGGGAATCGAGGGCGTGCGCGACAACCAGCTCATCGGCTACGGGCTGGTGGTGGGGCTGGCCGGCAAGGGGGACACGCAGCAGACTTTGTTCTCGCCGCAGAGCCTGGCCAACATGTTGGAGCGCATGGGCATCTCGGTTCCCGGAGCCACCATTCGCGTCAAGGACATGGCGGCCGTCATGATCACGGCCACGCTGCCTCCCTTCGCGCAGCCGGGCATACACCTGGATGTCACGGCGGCCGCTATCGGGGACGCCACTAACCTCCAGGGAGGAGTACTGTTGCTCGCACCCATGAAAGCCGCCGACGGCCAAGTCTATGCCGTAGCCCAGGGCGCCGTGGTCACCGGCGGATTCTCGGCGGGGCACGGCGGCGCCAGCCAGACTGTGAATCATCCCACGGTGGGCCGCGTGCCCGGTGGCGCCATTGTTGAGCGGCCGACGCCTTCCCTGGCATTCAAGGGAGTCCTGCATCTGCAACTCCGGTATGCGGACTTCATCACCGCGTCGCGCATCGCCGCGGCGCTGAACGCCAAATACGGCGCAGCGGGGGTCTTGCCGGCGCGCGCCGAGAATTCGGCCTTGGTGAGCGTGCTGGTTCCCTCGTCTTACGCCGCCCACCCTATCGATTTCATCGCAGAGATGGAAGCCCTCACCGTGGACGCGGACCAGCCCGCCCGGGTGGTGGTGAACGAGCGCACCGGCACCATCGTCATGGGCCGCGACGTACACATTTCTCCAGTGGCCATCCTGCACGGCAATCTGACCGTCGAGATCCAGACCAGTCTGGATGTCTCGCAGCCGCCGCCGCTATCGGCCGGGACTACCGCCGCAGCGGCCAAGGTGAGCGTGGACGTCAAAGAGGAGCCTGCTCGCAATGTGGTGCTCAAGCGAGGCGCCACGGTGGAGGAGTTGGTGCGCGCGCTGGCGGCCATCGGCTCGACTCCGCGGGACGTGATTGCCATCCTGCAAAACCTGCGCGCGGCGGGCGCGCTGGAAGCCGAGTTGGAGGTGATCTGATGAGCGCGCCGGTGACCCTAGGGATCGCTGCAGGGGTGGAACCGCCCGCCGCGCGCCCGCCACAAACCATCGCGGGCGTAGCCCAGCAATTCGAGGCCCTCATGATCGCGCAACTGCTCAAGGAAGCCCGTGGCGAAGAGGATGGCTGGTTGGGAAGCGGCGGGGACGCTGGAAGTGCGACCGCCGCCGGACTGGCTGAAGAGCAGTTTGCGCAGGCTCTGGCACAGAACGGGGGCTTGGGCTTGAGCGCTCAGATCGTTGCCAGTCTGTCCGCGCGGGCCAAATAAGGCCTGCCGGCAGCAGCGCTGCGCCGTCGTTGCCGGGATAGGCCCGCGCGCCAGCCACGCTCAGAAGCTCCAACTCTGCGAGGCATACTCCGCTGCGGCGCCCGCCGCGACCACTGCGGGATAACCGCCGTATTCCGTGGACCGATCCCCAGCCATCCGCGGTTGCGAACTCCCGCTGGGTCCGGACTGCTCGGGCGCCGTGCGGATCTGATCCCAGCCCGCCAGCAGGGTAGCCAGCAAGCTTTCCACTTCCCCTAGCGGCTCCGTCTTCTGGCGCAGATTCGCTTCCAGGAGCCGCCGTTGCATATAGTCGTACAACTCCGCCAGGCTGTGGCTGAGCGAGCCGCCGCGCGCATGGTCGAGCGAAACGGACAACTCCGACAAAATGGCATGGGCCTTCGATATTTGGCGGGAACGCTCCGCGATACGCCCGGCTGCCAGGTGGACGCTGGCGTTGTGCGTGGCATCGCGGGCGGCGCGATAGAGCATCCGTACCAACTCCAGCGGGTCGGCGGTCAGAATCTTACTTTCCAGATAAGCGTCTTGCGGTGGCATCGAATCTCCTCATTTCCCATATCGGAGGAATCCGCCGGCACTTGCGCGCGGGCGGCTAGCTGCCGGACCGTTTGCCCAACTCCTGGGACAATTGGAGGATATACTCTGGCGGCACCTGCAACATAACCTGCTGCGTCTTACGGTTCAGGATGCGGACTACCGGACGTTTGGTGTCCCGATCCACGGCGAAGGTCAGCTCGCTGTCTTGGCCGAACAAATCGGTGGCGCTGATCCCTTTGACGGCCTGGATCAGCTCCCGGTCTTGCGCCAGCCAATTCGCGTTCTGCGTCTGGGGCATGGCCGGCAGGACCTGCCCCGCATGATTCACGGATGCGATATCCATAAAAACCGCTCCTGGGGACCGTTGGTTCCCCTACATCTCATCGGCCGCCGCCGCGCGAAACTGCGCGCCGCTAAAGATTCGCGCCCGTCCGCCGATGGATCAATCGAGGACAGTCCCGCTTTGAATCGAACGCTATCGCAACAGGAAATCGACGCCTTGTTCGGCAATGCGGGGGGGCACCAGGAATCTCCGGCAAAGAAGGTGGTGCCCTTCGACTTCCGCCGCCCGGACCGCATCGCCAAGTCCCAACTGCGCGCGATTCACCAGTTGCACGAGACCTTTGTGCACAACCTGGTTTCCAGCCTCTCGGCTTATTTGCGCACGTACCTCCTCGTGAACCTGGTTAGCGTCGAGCAACTCTCCTGCGAGGAGTTTGTGAACGGGCTGCCCTCGCCCACCTGCATGCTCTCGCTGGGGTTGCGGCCGTATGACGGCAACGGACTCCTGGAGCTCAGCCCGGCGCTGGTGTTCCCTATTCTGGAAGTGCTCCTGGGAGGGGACGGCAAGTCCACCCCCGCCATGCGGCGGGAAATCACCGAAATCGAGCAGAAACTGCTGGACAGCCTTTTCCGGATCATCCTGAACGATCTGAAGGAGGCCTGGCAGGCCGTGGCGCCGATCGAATTCGCCATCCAGTCCGTCGAGACTGAGCCGCAGTTCTTGCGCGTGCTGGCCCCCACCGAAGCGGTGGTCGCGGTAGGCATTGAGATCCGCATCGGGGACAACGTCGGCATGATGAACATCGCGGTGCCTTCCATCATCGCTAAGATGATGCGCCAGAAGTTCGACCAGCAGTGGTCCATGCGCCGTACCCAGTCGACCGAAGCCGAACAGGCAGCCATGCTGGCACTGCTTCAACCGTCCCTATTGGGCCTGGATGTCCGGCTGCGGGGGTCGCGTCTTCTGGTGCGCGACTTGCTGCGCCTGGCCGAGGGCGACGTGCTGACTTTCGACTTTCCCGTGGACCGGCCGCTAGAGGGTCTGCTCAACGGGAAGTTGCGGTTCCAGGGACGGGTTATGCAGGCCGGGCGGAAGCGCAGCTTTCTAGTGGAAGCCCAAGTCCGCCCGCTGGGTTCGGCCGACAAGGATTAAGGGTGCACATGATTCCTGTCACGCGTCTCAATCACTTGCCGCTGGTTCTCAACGCGGACCTCATTGAATGGATTGAGGTAACCCCGGACACGGTGATCAGTTTAACGACGGGGCAGAAGCTGGTGGTGCTGGAATCCGCCGAAGAGGTGGTTCGGCGCGTATTGGAGTTCCGGCGGGCCGTCTATAGCGGCATTCCGCAGTGTCCCCGCCTCCCGGCGGAACAGCGGGAACCGCAGCCCGCCGGGGCGAGTACGACCCCAACAGGTCTCCATGGCAGAGATCGAGACGACTCCTAAACCCGTGAAGAAGCCCTCCGGACGCCGGCCCGATCTGGCGACCCTGGGCGGCCTGGCATTGGCGCTGGCCGGGATCTTGGGAGGACTGGTCCTCGAGCAGGGCAAGGTGAAGGATGTGGCACAGATCACGGCAGCTATCATCGTCCTGGGAGGCACCTTGGGGGCGGTCATGGTCACCACACCCCTGGGCACCCTGCGAAGCGCTGCCGGCAAGTTATCGGCTGTCTTCTTCCAGACCAGCTACCCGCCGGATGTTGTCATTGAACAGATTATCGGGTACGCCACCAAGGCGCGCAAGAACGGCATCGTCTCGCTGGAGGACGAAACGGAGTCGATCGAGGATCCTTTCCTGAAGAAGGCGTTGAATCTGGCGGTGGACGGCGCCGACCTGCTGGAACTGCGCCGCATGATGGAACTGGAGATCACCCTTGAAGAGCAACGCGGCGAAGCCGAAGCCAAGGTCTACGAGGCCGCCGGCGGTTACGCGCCTACCATCGGAATCATCGGCGCGGTGCTGGGGCTAATCCAGGTGATGAAACATCTGGCCAATATCGACGAGGTGGGGCGGGGGATCGCGGTAGCCTTCGTCGCCACGGTTTACGGCGTCGCTTCGGCCAACATATTCTTCCTTCCGGCGGGCGCCAAGCTCAGGTCGCGCTTGCACGAGGCGGTGCAGATGCGTGAGTTGATGCTGGAAGGCGTGCTGGGCATAGCGGAAGGCTTGAATCCCAAGCTGATCCGTATCAAGCTTCAGGCCTACCTGCCGCCGGCGCCGGCTAAGAAGCCCGCTGCAGAAAAGAATAGGGAGGCCCCGGCCGGTCAGCCGGCGGAAGCCGCGGCGGGCGAGTGAAGTAGATGGCCCGCCGGCGCAAACCCGAGGAACACGTCAATCACGAACGCTGGTTGGTGTCCTACGCAGACTTCATCACCTTGCTCTTCGCGTTCTTCGTGGTGATGTTCGCCACCGCCGAGACGGATCGCACCAAAGCGTCGCGGGTTTCCGAGTCCGTCCGCAAGGCCCTTGAGGAGGGCCAGGTGGCGTCCATGATGTCGGCAATCCTGGGGGGCGCCAAAGACGATAAAGGCAAGGGAAATGCCATGATGCTGGGTCCGGGCGGCGCCCAGCGGGCCACCAAGGAAGGCCCTCCGCCACCGCCCCCGGTGAACCTGGCCGGCTCGCTCGAAGCCCTGCGGAGCGCGCTGAAGCTGGAGGCCGCCAAAGGCCAGCTCAAGATCACTCTGGAGTCGCGCGGGCTGATCATCAGCTTGCGGGAAGCCTCTTTCTTCGCCTCCGGCGATGACGCCGTCTATCCCGGAGCCTACGCCAGCATCGAGAAAATTGCGCAGGCCATTCGGGAGTTGCCCAACCTTGTGCGGCTGGAAGGCCACACGGACGCCGTGCCCATTCACAACTCCCGCTTCCGCAGTAACTGGGAACTATCGGCCGCCCGCAGCATCGCCATGCTCGAATTGCTGGCTTCCCGCTTCCGCGTCTCCTCTGGGCGCATGGCGGTAGTCGGCTACGCCGAGACCGTGCCGGTGGAATCCAACGACTCCGAGGAAGGCCGTGCCCATAACCGTCGCGTAGATATTGTGATTCTGAACGAGACGGGCGCCCGCCCGGAGCCCAAGCCCGCTGCGGAGCCCCCTGGGGCTTTGTCCCCGCAGGTCCCGCCTAAGTCCGGCGGCCGGTGAGCCGGTCGGTCGTCGGCGGGGGACCGGTTGGGCAGCGCACGCACGGAACTGAGATTTGCGGGTACTGCACTCCGTCATGCGTAAACAAATTCGCCAAAACCCCGGATCGGCGCCGACCGGCGGCGAATGAAGCGGATAGGCGGCAGATGCGTAAAATCGCCGCAAGCGCGCAACCCCAGGCATCGGCCAATCTCGGCGCTTCGGCGATTACGAATCGGGCGTCCGGCAACCGTTTGGAGTTATCCACGCAAGTAAACGGGCGTGCAAGCCTTGGCTGGACCCGGGGCCAGCGGGCTAGGCGCCGGTTTCAAGAACAACTTGACCTCCAGAGGCTGGCCGCCGCAATCGAAGACCACTACGGTCCAGGTTTCGTCCCCAAAGCTCTTGGCCAGGAAGTTCCTTCCGAAAATGGCCGTGGGGATGCTCATGCCCATCGGTCCCAGCGACCTTTCGAGCGTAGTCTTAACATTCCCCAGAACCATATTGGCGACCTCCGCCACCGCGTCCAGAACCTCGGCATCCACTACGGTGTATTCGGTCATGAGCATTTGACAGGCGATCCGGCAGGCGAACTCCGCCGAGCAGGATAGCGTGCCGGTGCCGGTCCACTCGCCAGCCATTCCGATCAGGCAGATTACGCCATCCAAAGGGCGCGACGGGCCATTATTGAAATAAGCCTCCACGAAACGGAGTTCGGTGCCCAGCATGGTCGAAAAGACCTCGGCGGCGGCGTCACGTATACTGCTGACGATCTGATCACGGTCTATCATTTCCAGTCCCCAAAGTTCTATCGGCGGAACAAGGCCGATCTTTAGTCGAGCGCAGGGCGGTTTGCCGCTCCCCAGGGGGGTAAAGTGGAAACCCTCACCAACCGATAGAAGTGCAGGAACATGGCTCTGAATATTCTGATCGTGGATGATTCCACCGCCATCCGCAAGATCCTGATTCGCGTTCTGCGGCAAACCGGACTGGTGATCGGTGAAGTCTTTGAGGCCCGGGATGGGCTCGAGGCCCTGGAGATCGTCAAGAATCACCCGCTTAACCTTGTCCTTTCCGACATCAATATGCCAAACATGGATGGCTTGAGCCTGCTGGCGGAACTAAAGGCCTCCGAAACCTGGCGCAACCTTCCGGTGGTGATGATCACCACCGAGGGGAGCGAGGAGAAGGTCGGCCAGGCAATCCGGCTGGGCTCGGCCGCGTACATCCGGAAGCCCTTCACGGCAGAACAGATCCAAGAAAAGATCAGCGCTATACTGTGAGCCAGCACCCGGCCCGTTCCGCTTTCCCCGGCTTCCCCCCGCTGACAAAAGGCCCTCCGCCGGCTCGCTGGCGCATCGCAAGTGAGGCGTCGGCCGCCAGCGCCAAGATTTTCCCACTCAGGACCGGATCTTGGCGCGGCGCCGCTCAGCCAGTTCCTTCATTTAGAGATATTAAGCTATGGAACTCTACCTGCTGAATGGAGAGTAGCATGCTGGACGGCTTGTCGCACACCCTGGAACGCTATATGGATCTGCTGAGCGCGCGGCAGAAACTGGTGTCTTCCAACATAGCCAACGCCGACACGCCGGGGTACCGGACCCTGGACATCGATTTTCAATCCGAGTTCCGTTCCGCGCTGCAAGGCGCGAGTCCTCAACCCTTTGAAGTGGCTGGATTGCAAGTGAAGAACGACGGCAACAACGTCAGCCTGGACCGGGAGGCCCGGCTGCTGGCCGAGAACGGCATGCAGTTCAATCTGGCATCCAACCTCCTGCGGTCCAAGATACAGAAAGTCAAGGAAGCCATTCAGTCCGGGAGCGGTACATGAGCCTGTTTTCCGCCATGGCGGTCAGCGCCTCGGGGATGGCGGCCGAACGCACGCGCGCCGAACTGCTGGTGGAGAACCTGGCCAACGCCGAGACCACGCGGACTCCGGAGGGTGGGCCTTACCGCCGCAAGGATGCGGTCTTCGCCTCCCAGCCCATGGCTTCGTCGTTCGCCTCGCTGTTCGAGTCGCATCTGCAGGAGGGGGTCGCCGTACAGGAAATCAGCGTGGACCAGCGCGATCCGGAGCGCCGCTACCTGCCGGGTCATCCGGACGCGGGCGCCGACGGATACGTGGCGTTCCCGCGCATCAACCCGGCCGAGGACATGGTGGACCTGGTGAGTGCGTCGCGCGGCTTCGAGGCGAACGTGGCGGCCATCTCCTCGGTGAAAGACATGATCATGCGCTCGATTGATCTATTCAAGTGACACCAGGAGAACCGGCTTGTCTCTATCCGTTTCACCCATTTCCGCCCTCCCGGAGATACGCATGCCGGACGGCCTCAGCCCGCCGAGCGGCGCCGCCCAGACCGGGGACTTCCAAACGATGTTCGCAAATGCCATCGGCGGGGTCGAGCGGCTCGGCAACCGCGCGGAACAATCCGTGGCGCGCTTTCTGTCCGGGGATGGCGAGGAGGTACATTCCGTGGCGCTGGCCACGCAGCGCGCCGAACTGGCCTTCGAGCTGTTTCTGCAAGTCCGCAACAAAGTCGTCTCCGCGTATCAGGCGGTCATGCAGATGCAGGTCTAGTGAGGACCTGGACGAACCATGGACCAGATAAGGAAGCTGATCGCACGTCTCTCGCTGGCGCAGAAGGTAAGCATCGCGGCTTGCGCGGTGCTGGTGGCCGCCGCCCTCATCGGCTTCTCCCAATGGCGGCGGGAGAGCGACTTTCGCCCCCTCTACACGGGGCTGGCAGCGGAAGACGCCGGCGCCGTGGTGCAGAAGCTGCGGGAGGCGGGCGCGGATTTCAGGCTTTCCGAGAGCGGGACCACAGTGCTGGCGCCCTCCGCCAAACTGGCCGAGTTGCGCCTGCAGATGGCTGTCCTGGGCTTGCCGAAGAGCGGCCGCATGGGCTTCGAGATCTTCGACAAGACCAACTTCGGGGTGACCGACTTCGCCGAGCATGTCAACTACCGGCGGGCGCTCGAAGGCGAACTGGAGCGTTCCATCGTTTCGCTGGCGGAAGTGGAGCGGGCGCGTGTGCACCTGACCTTCCCGAAGGAATCCGTCTACCTGGAAGAGCGCCAGCCGGCCAAGGCCAGCGTGATCGTGGGGCTGCGTCCCGGCGCGCAACTTTCGCCGCAGAACGTGATGGCCATTTGCCATCTGATGGCCAGTGCCGTGGAGGGCTTGGCGCCGGAGGCCGTTTCCCTGGTGGACACGCGCGGTAACCTGCTCAACCGTCCCCGCAAATCCGCCGGCAGCGACGGGGTGGAAAACTCCGACGCCAATCTGGAATACCGGGAGCATCTCGAAAAAGACCTGTTGGCCAAGATCCAGTCCACTCTGGAGCCGCTGCTGGGAGCCGAGAAGTTCCGGGCGGCTGTTTCGGCCGAATGCGATTTCTCGAGCGGCGAGCAGAGTGAGGAATCTTTCGATCCGGCCCGCTCGGTAATGGTCAGCTCGCAGAAGAGCGAGGATGTGGCTCCGGCGGCTGTGAACGGGGGCGTACCGGGCACCTCCTCCAATCTGCCGCGGCCGCCGGCGCGCGCGGCGGGCACGACGGCGGGCGCCTCGCGGCGGACTGAAGAAATCAACTACCAGTCCAGCCGTCTGCTGAAGCGGGTGCGGCTGCCCCAAGGAGAATTGAAGCGGATCTCCGTATCTTTGCTGGTGGACCAGGAGGTCCGTTGGGAAGGCCCGGCGGCGCATCTGAAGCAGGTGCTGGTTCCGCCTTCCCCCGAAAAGCTGAAAACCATACGGGACCTGGTAGCCGGGGTAATCAGCTTCAAAGCCGAACGTGGCGACCAGTTGATCGTGGAGACGCTGCCTTTCGAAGCCACGTTGCGGTCCGAGCCCCCCGCGCCCCCGCCGGCGCCCGGTGCGCCGCCGGCGGCGCCGGCCTCCCCGCTTCCGGCGTGGCTGCGGGGCCCCAAGCTATGGGGCGCCGCCGGCGCGGCGATCCTGGTCTTGGCGCTCGCCGTGGTGGGCATACGACGGCTGCGCGGCAAGTCCGCCCCTCACGCTGCGGAGGTGCGGACGGCGCTGCCCCCCGCGGGCAAAGGCGCGCCGGGCCTGCCTGCCGGCGAATCCGTGGAAGAGAGAATGGAGGCGAAACTGGCAGGCCAGGCGCAGTCGCAGGCGCGCCTGGAAGCCGAGGCCCTGGAGGCCATGCGCGTCCCGACCGTGGGCACCAGTAAAGCGGATGTATTGACCAAATACCTGCGGGAGAGTTTGAAAAAAGACCCGCTCAGCCAGGTGCAGACGCTGCGGACATGGCTCAACGAAAAAAGCTAGAGGCGGTTTTCTCCGCCGGGGCCCGGAGAGCCGGGACGGGAGTTTCAGGCGATGATCGCGAACATTAAGCGCAACGAATTAATCCCGGGCTTGCGCAAGGCGGCCATTCTGCTAGTATTGCTGGGCGAAGAGTCCAGCGCGTGCCTGTTGCGGGCGCTGTCGGAAGACGAAGTCCAATCCGTGTCCCGGGAGGTGGCGCGCGTCTCCACCATCGCCAACGAGGAAGCCGAGGCCGTGCTGGAAGAATTCTACCAGATGGCCATGGCCCGGGAGTACGTGATCCGGGGTGGCATCGACTACGCCCGCAAAGTGCTCATGAACGCCTTTGGTCCGGAGGCGGCCAAGAACCTGGTGGACCGGCTGGTCAAAAGCATGGGCAGCGACACTGCCGCGTTTGACGCGTTGCAGAAGGCCGACCCCCAGCAACTGGCTAAATTCATCCACAGCGAGCATCCCCAGACCATCGCCTTTATTCTCTCGCACCTGAGTTCGTCGCAGGCGGCCGCGCTGCTGATTTCGCTGCCGGGACAGATGCGCGCGGATGTGGCCCTGCGCATGGCTCACCTGGATCAAATCTCGCCGGAAATCATTCACAAGATCGCCGCGGTGATCGGCCAGAAGCTGCAGGCGCTGGGCGAGTTCAGCCGCGAATCCTATGGCGGCGTGCGGGCCGTCTCGGAGATGTTCAACCGGCTGGAATCCGGCAGCAGCAAGGAAATCCTGGAAGCCATCGAAAAGGAGAATGCCACGCTGGCCGACACCATCCGGCATCTGATGTTCGTTTTCGAGGACATGCTGCTGCTGGACACCAACAGCCTCAAGGAAGTGTTGACAAAAGTCGATCGCAAGATCTTGACGGTGGCGCTGAAGGGCACCAGCGAACAGGTGCGCAAACATTTCGTGCAGTGCTTGTCGCAACGCGGGGCGGAGATGATGCTGGAAGATATGGAGGCGCTCGGTCCGGTAAAGATCAAGGAAGTCGAAGCGGCGCAGCAGCAGATCATCGCGGTGGTGCGGCAGTTGGAGAGCGACGGCGTCATCAACCTGAAGGGCGCCGGCGGCGAGCAGTATGTTGTCTAAAATACTGCGCGCGGGAGCGGGTTCGGCCGTCGAACGGTTCCGCTGGCCCGCTGTGGGCACACCGGCAGGGCCGGCGCAGGCGTGCGACCGTCAGGAAGGCCTTGGGCGCGACGATGCTGGAAGGGCCCGGCGCCGCATCGCGGAGTTAGAACGGCAGATCGCCCGCCAGGCCAGCGAAGCCCGCCAGACCGGCTACCGGGAGGGGGAAGCCGCCGGGCGCAGCCAGGCGTCGGCCGGACTGCAGCCGGTGTTGGAGAAACTGGCGCACAGCATCGAAGAGATCGCGCGTCTGCGGCCGCGTCTCGTGCGCGAAGCCGAAGCCCAGTTGGTGGAGCTTTCGCTCGGCATCGCCCGCCGCATTCTGCGCCGCGAGCTGGCCGTGGATCCCGACGCGTTGCAGGGCCTGGTCAAGGCTGCCCTCGAAAAACTGCCCTTGCAGGAGATCTGCCGCATCCGCGCACATCCGGAGCTGGAGCCGGGAATCCGCAGCGCGCTCGAACGCACCGGCCGTAGCGGCCTCGAGGTGCTGGCGGACGCCACTCTGGAGCGCGGCGCGGTCCTGGTGGAAACCTCGCGCGGGAAACTGGACGCCTCGCTCGAGACGCAGCTCGCCGAAATCGGGAGCGGGCTGGCGGACCGCCTGCCGGAAAGATGACATGGCGGGAATTCTCAGCCGTTACATCGCCGCTCTGGACGGGCTGGAAACCATGAGGCGGATTGGCGAGGTGGTGGAGATAGCCGGCCTGCTGGTCGAATCCAGCGGCCCGGCGGCGGCCATCGGCGATTTCTGCGAAGTCCGTACCGCCGGAGGACGATCCGTGCGCAGCCAGGTGATCGGGTTCCGCGATGGCCGGGTGCTCTCGATGCCGCTCGAGGAGACCGGCGGCCTGCAACTCGGGGACGCAGTGGTGGCGCGCAGCGGCGCGGCCCGCGTGCCGGTGGGGCCCGGTTTGCTAGGGCGGGTCTTGGACGGATTCGGCTGCCCTCTCGACCGCGGACCCCACATCGCGCCTTGCGGCGCCTACGACCTGTATGGCGCGCCGCCCGGCCCCCTCGACCGCGAACACATCACCGAGCCGCTGGTGACCGGACTGCGCGCCATCGATAGTCTCCTGCCCGTGGGCCAGGGCCAGCGCATCGGCATCTTCGGCGGGAGCGGCGTGGGCAAGAGCACCCTGCTGGGATCGATGGCCCGCAACAATTCGGCCGACGTGACGGTGATCGCGCTGGTGGGAGAACGCAACCGTGAGGTGCGCGCCTTCCTGGAGCAAGAAATGGGGGAGGAGGGGATGCGCCGTGCGGTGGTGGTGGTGGCCACTTCGGACCGCCCGGCGCCTCTGCGCGTGCGCGCCTGCTTCACCTCCCTGGCCATTGCCGAATACTTCCGCGACCAGGGGGCCCACGTCCTGCTGGTCATGGATTCGGTAACCCGCCTAGCGATGGCCCAGAGGGAGATCGGCCTGGCCGCCGGAGAACCGCCGGCGCAAAAGGGATACACGCCTTCGGTATTCGCCATGCTGCCCAGGGTCTTTGAAAGAGCCGGCAACTTCGCGCGCGGCTCCATCACCGGTTTCTTCACCGTGTTGGTGGAGGGAGACGATTTCGGCGAGCCCATCTGCGACTCGGTGCGCGCCATCCTGGACGGGCACATCGTGCTCTCGCGGCAGTTGGCGGCGGCCAATCACTACCCGGCCATCGACATCCTGCAATCGGTGAGCCGCCTGCAGTCGCAACTGGCGACGCCGGCGCAGTCGGGCGATGCCCGCGCGGTGCGGCAGGCGCTGGCGCTTTACCACCAGGCCGAGGACCTGATCCAGTTGGGCGCCTACGTGGCCGGGACCAACCCGCAGCTCGACAAGGCCATACAGGCGCGGCCCCGGATCGCGGAATTCCTGCGGCAGGAGTCCGGGGTGCAATCGCCGCGGGACGAGACCTTGCGGCAACTCGGCCAAATCGCCAAGTTGCTGCAATAGGGAGAAGATGCGGGCCTTCGAGTTTCCGCTGCGGCGCGCGCTCGAATGGCGGCGCACGCAACTGGAGTTGGCGGAGAACAAGCTGCGCCAGATGGCGGCGGAGCTGGAGGAACTGGCTTTGGCGGCGGTGAAACTCGAATTGGTAAAAGGCCGCGCCGAACAGACTGTCCGGGAAAGCGCCACGGTGGAGGCGGGCGATCTCTGGGCGCTAGCGGCATACCGCGGAAGGCTCATTGCGGAACAACAGGCGCTGGCCCGGAGGCGGCGCGAGTGCGAGCGGCAGCTAACCGTACAGAGGCAGAAGGTGCTGGATGCCCAGCGGCAGTGCCGGTTGCTGGAGAGGCTCGCGGATTGCCGGCGCGCCGAATGGCGTGTCGCGATGGAACGGGAGATGGAGAGCCTGGCGGCGGAGTCATTCCTGGCCCGTTGGAACCGCCGCGCCGGCTAGCTTTAATCGTTGCGCCGGCGATCCGCTTTGCGCTGCAAGCGCTGCGCGGCCGACAGATGGCTGAATGTCGATCGTCAACCCGCAGCCCGGGATTCATCCGCACGGGCAGCTACGCCTTCCAGATACCGCAGGGCCTCCCGGGCGACCTCTCCCACGACAGGGTCCGGGTGCCTTAGCAGGGCGATCACCAGCCGCACCCACTGGAGCTCGCGCGGATCCAGGCCAATCATGCAAACCTTGTCCATGTTCCCACCGTGGGCGCTTGGGGAAGTAGCGCGGGGCTGGGCGGGCCCCAGACCGGAGCAAGGGCTGGATGGCGCGCCAGTAGATGGCCGGCAGTCCGGGCAGGCGATTCGCTCTGCAGGCGGCATGTGT